>Ga0055480_10000079_pt1 | contig 30541 bp, 25 predicted proteins | sample Muzzi_PWB_D2_FD_57935 | JGI IMG/M metagenome (GOLD analysis project Ga0055480, IMG submission 57935) | Wetland microbial communities from San Francisco Bay, California, USA, that impact long-term carbon sequestration - Muzzi_PWB_D2 | ecosystem: Environmental > Aquatic > Marine > Wetlands ... | reverse complement strand
ATCGAATTGCGTGGCCGGGGGCGGCCTCGGAAGGCAGGAAAATAAATCTGTCCCCTTTTCCTTTTCCCTTTTCCTTTTACAAGATTCCGGAACCGCTAAAATAAGAGCAAGACGTCTTCAGATTTTGACTCTTTATTTTGCTGAAGATTATTGGTGGCATTTATTTTCGCCGCCCGCGCGGGCGTGGGGCCCGGCGGCTTTTTTGGTTTGCCGGAGGAAGCGGTGCGGCGACATTTTTCGGCTTCGCGGCCTGGACGCTTATGCAGCGATTGATGAGGCGGGCTCCATCGAGCATATTGACAGCATCCTTCGCTTCGGCGGCGCTGGTCATGTTGACGAAGGCACACCCCGTGAACTGGCCGGTTTTCTTGTCGGTCAACAGGTGGACCGAGCGCACTGTACCGCAGACGGCGAACAATTTGCGCAGATCCTCTTCCTCGACATCGAAGGAAATATCGGTCACGAACAGCTCTTTATTGGTGGATTTCTCTTTCATCTGCTTTTTCTCTCTCATCCCTCCTGACAACCGTTAAGCCGGGTCGCAGGCGGTTTTAGATTCGAGTTCCGGGAGTCGCCCTGCCTGACGGCATCGTTTATCTCTTCCGGTCGTTCCAAGCTGATCCGTCCCAGTTTACCGGTGCGCAGCTCGCGCAACAGCAGTTCCGCGGCGCGGGGCAGTTCGACGGCGCCGCCACTGACCAGGCACCCGCGCCGGCGACCGATTTCTGCGAGGTTTTCCAGTGCGGTTGCCGCCAATTCTGACAGGTTATAGCGTTGCTGCAACAGGGCCGGATAGCGGCCGGCCAGGTAGTCGAGGGTCGCCAGGGAGACCTCGAAGCTGTCGTAGGCATTGTCGCCGATTGCACCGCTGGCGGCCAGGCGGCAGGCGCCGGACAGATCATCCAGCACCGGCCAGAGCAGCCCCGGGGTGTCGGACAGCAGGATGCCATTGCGCAGATCGATCAGCTGCGGGCGGGTGGTAATCGCCGGCTTGTTGCCGACCCGGGCGATCTTTTTCCCCATCAAGGTATTACTGAGGGTCGATTTGCCGACGTTCGGAATGCCGACAATCAAGACCCGCAGCGGTTTCTGCCCCTTCCCCCCTTTGTTCGGCACCAGCTTGCGGCAGAGTTTCGGCAGCAGGCCGACATCGCGCCGGTCCTTGGCATCCAGCGGGATCGCTTTGACCCCATGTTGTTCTTCGAAAAACGCAACCCAGCCCTTGGTGACCGCCGGGTCGGCCAGATCTTTCTTGTTCAGGACCTTGATACAGGTCTTCTGCCCGCGCAGTTTCTCCAGCAGCGGGTTGGAACTGCTGGCCGGCAGGCGGGCATCGAGCACTTCAATCACCAGATCGATGCTCGGCAGCACCTCGATAATCTGCGCCCGCGCCTTTTTCATATGACCGGGATACCAGTCGAGAATCATTGACTTGACTCCAAAAGGAAAAACCACGGGAGCGGCCCAGTGGTTTTAAGAATCAATCTTGTACCACGTTCGGGTATTAAAGATAACCCCCCGTTTTTTCGTCGATCATTAATTTGTCCGGGATTCCTCCCCGGAAACCGGTTCATCGGAACAGCTTGGCCCATATCCCCCTGATTCGTAAATAAAAATTGGTTGCTCCGTCAGGCGATCAATGGTACAAGCGGTGCGCATCCGAGCCACAGGGATCACCCCTGTGGTTTTTTTATCCGCAACAGAAAGCATTTAAATTCATGATCAGCGCACACAATGTGGCCCTTGCCTACGGCAAGCGGGTCATCTTCAAAGACGTCAACATCAAGTTCATCCCCGGCAACTGCTACGGCCTGATCGGCGCCAACGGCGCCGGAAAATCGACTTTCCTGAAAATTCTCGCCGGTGAACTGGAAGGCGATAAGGGGGAGATTTCCGTCGGTCCCGGTGAACGGTTGGCCATGCTGCGACAGGATCAGTTCGCCTTCGACGAAGATACTGTCTTCAACACGGTAATGATGGGGCACCAGCGTCTCTACCGGGTGATGGCCGAGCGCGAAGCGATCTACTCCAAGGGGGAGTTCAGCGATGAAGATGGCGTGCGTTCCGGAGAGCTGGAAGCTGAATTCGCCGAAATGAACGGTTATGAGGCCGAATCGGAAGCAGCGGTGCTGCTTAACGGCCTCGGCATTCCCGAAGCCTTGCGCCACAAAAAAATGAAGGAGCTGGAAGGGAGCGAGAAGGTCCGCGTGCTGCTCGCTCAGGCGTTGTTCGGAAATCCGGACGTGCTGCTGCTCGACGAGCCGACCAACCATCTGGATCTCAAGTCGATCGCCTGGCTCGAGGATTTCCTTGCCCGCTTCCAGAACACGGTGATTGTCGTCTCCCATGACCGGCATTTCCTCAACCAGGTCTGTACCCACATGGCCGATATCGATTTCGGCAAGATCACCGTCTATGTCGGCAATTACGACTTCTGGTACGAGGCCAGCCAGCTGGTGCTGAAGCAGAAGCAGGACGCCAACCGCAAGGTCACCGAAAAGGCCAACGACCTCAAGGAATTTATCCAGCGTTTTTCCTCCAATGCCTCCAAGGCCAAACAGGCAACCTCGCGCAAAAAGCTGCTCGACAAGCTCACCATCGAGGAGATGCCGGTCTCCTCGCGCAAATACCCTTTCGTCGCCTTCAAGCCAGAGCGTCCCTGCGGTGATATCATCCTCGAGATCGAGGATCTCTGCAAAACCATCGACGGAGTCAAAGTGCTGGACAATTTCAGCCTGAACGTCAGCAAGGGGAACAAGATCGCCCTGGTCGGCGGCGACAGCCTGACCAAGACCACCCTGTTCCAGATCCTCGCCGGGGAGCTGCAACCGGACAGCGGCAGTTTCCGCTACGGGGTTACCATCACGCCGGCCTATTTCCCCAGGGAGAACGGTCGCTACTTTGGAAACGACCTGAGCCTGATCAATTGGCTGCTACAGTTCGCCCCCAGCGAGGGGGAGAACTTTGCCCGCGGGTTTCTCGGCCGCATGCTCTTTTCCGGGGACGAGGCGACCAAGAAATCCAATGTCCTCTCCGGCGGCGAGAAGGTGCGCTGCATGCTGGCGAAGATGATGTTGACCGAGGCCAATGTTTTGATTTTCGACGAACCGACCAACCACCTTGACCTGGAGTCGATCACTGCCCTCAACAACGGCCTGATCGCCTACCCGGAAGTGATCCTGTTCGCCAGCCACGACCACAAGTTCCTGTCGACGGTCGCCAACCGGATCGTCGAATTCACCCCGCGCGGTTACATTGACCGGAGCATGACCTTTGACGAATATCTGGAAAGCGCCGAAGTGGCAAAGATGCGCGACCGGCATTTCCAGGGGGACGCGGCGCTGGCCCTGTAACCGCAAGCTTGGAGATTCGCCATGGCATTACCCTGGAAAGTGCTTGACCGGTTCATGACCGCGGACGGCGAGCTCCTGGAGCTGCGCAAACGCGGACCCGGTGATTTCCTGATTACCCTCGGTCCGCAGGTGTTGATGAACAGCAGGGCGCAACGCTCCGAAACCGCCCTGGGCCGGCTCGGTTGCGCCAAATTGAATAATCACCCCGCCCCAAGAGTGCTGGTCGGCGGCCTGGGGATGGCGGTCACCCTGCGTGCCGCTCTGGATTCTTTGCCGGAATCCGCAAACGTGGTGGTTGCCGAACTCAATCCTGGAGTGAAAGAATGGTGCCTCGGACATCTGGCCGAATTAACCGGCGGGGCCGCCCGTGATCCACGGGTAAGCATCGAGATTGCCGACGTAGCCGACCTGATCCGCCGGACCCCGGCCGAGAGCTTCGATGCCATCATTCTTGATCTCTATCGCGGTCCCCATCCCGGGACCGACCGTCATAACGATCCGTTCTACGGCAGCCGCGCCATTGACCGCTGCCGCACTGCCCTCAAGCCTGCCGGGATGCTGGCGGTCTGGGGGGAAAATCCGGATGCCGGCTTCGCAAGGCGTCTGGGCAGCGCGGGTTTTGTCGTACGCTGTGAGCGGCCCGGAAAGGGCGGCTACCGGCATGCCGTCTGGGTGGCGGAAAAACCGGCCGCCAGAAAAAAGCCCAAGGCATCGCCCCCGATCGTTCGCTAGGAGCCTGTCGGACTATCCATGAGTCGGCTCCAAATTCGCCCCGCATAGTCCGGACAGGCTCCTAGTCAGAACTTAACCTCAGAGATCCTGTCCGGTCGCGACGGTTGTTAGTGCGTACGAGTTAGATTCCGCTTCCAGCCCGACAGGCAGCCTTTCAGTTCCAGAACGCTCCCGCTTGCGCGCCGCGGACGGCATAACAAGGTACAGGGTGATAAGCAGGGCGCTAAGCAGCATGATTCCGCCGCCGGTCATGACCGCCGAGATCCGGTGGCTGAGCAACTCCGCCCCGTTCAGCAGGGGCGCATTGGACGCCGCGAAAACCACTACCAGGATACCAAGCCCAAGCGTTCCGCCAATCTGGTGAGCGACATTAACCAGCCCCGAGACTGCACCCTGATCGCGATCCTCGACCCCGGACACGCCCGCCACCGTCAGCGGGCCGAGACCGGCGCTGTTGCCAAGACCGATCAGAATCATCGGCAAAACGATATCCACAAAGAAGCTGCAGGGTTTCAAGTCGGCTACGAAAGCCCGTCCCAGTTCAGCCGCGAATACAACCGCCTGTTCGGCGCGCCGCCGCTGCGCGATGTTTCAAATTTGCGCCAAATGGCGACTGGGGAAAGAGGGTAAGGGATTCACCAGGCGCTCGGGAAGCCTGTCATGGCGACTAAGAGTTTGAGGCTCCTTTATCGTCAGCAGAGAGGTTGATTTCCTCCGGCCGAGGAATTTCCCGTGGGAGCAAGGGCCGAGGGGTGGTGCGATCGGGGATTTTCAACAGGGTGATTTCGGGTGGAATGTCGAATTCCCGGTAAAGTTCCTCCGTCCGTCCGGTGTACATCTTGGACAGGTGCATGGGAAGAAGGAACTTCGGCGCCAGGTCGCGGGCCAGTTCATTCAGATCCTCGGTGCATAGATGGTAGGAAATCCGGGCCTTCTCTCTTTCCTCCATCAGGTAGGTGCATTCGCAGATCAACAGGGTGACGCCCTCAAGAAAAGACTGAATGGTGGCCCGGTTTTCGGCCGTGAAGCCGATATCGGTCAGATAGCCGATGCTGGCCGGGTTTTGGTCGCCGCAGATATCCCGATAAAGTTTGCCGGTATCCGTAACCTGTTCCTCGAATACCTCTTCACCTTTGCGGCGCATGACCGTCAATGGTTCCCCGTCTCCCTCCCCGCGGTAAAACCTCCGGTTCAGCTCCTTGAGCCACGGCCCTTCCGCCAGGCCGGCCTCGGCAAGTCGGCGCGGGTCCACCATGAAGGAATTCCGTTCGGTGATCCGGAAGGCCAGGACGGGGATCTTGTGATAGGCCAACTCCGCTTCCACGGCGAGGTAGGAATTCCGGAAGATGGTCTTGTCGGACCGTGGTTGTTTCCCCTCGAGGGAGTTCTTGAAGCCATCCGGTCCGGGCAGCAGGTAGGTTTCAACGGTATCGGGGCCGATCTCATGGACCCGGAAGGAACACCAGTAATCCTCCGTCAGGTTCCAGTCGTACCCGGCAAGCTTGTGGGACAGCTTTCCGGCCAGCCCCGGGGGGCCGAAAAGGGTGAAGGTCCGGGGCGTGACATGGACGTTGCGGATGAAGGTGTCGATGCCCATGAAGTGATCCATATGGGCATGGCTGATGAAAATCGCCTCCGTTCCCTTGAGGGTGCGCTTGGCCAGGTGGTGAATCTGCCCGCAGTCGAAAAGGAGGTTCCTGCCCAGCGGCCGGATCCGGACCAGCAGGACGGGATCGTCGAACAGGCCGGAACAGAAGGTCGGCTCGAGGTATCGGAAGGGGAGGCGCTGAGAATTGGTCTTGGCAGTCATATTGTGCCGCTCACTGAGAATCCGGCTGCATGACCAGTCTACCACCCAACCGGGAAGAGGGCGGATTCAAAAGTTGACAGGGGCCCTCTCAATAAGGTATCAAACCGGCACAAACGATGCGAATTCAAGTAGGGATGGGAAAGTCCGGCGGGTGTTTCTCAACCCTGCCCGGCCAGGGAGGATATTCATGATCAGAGCCGATATGGGAGATAAGGTCAAAGTTCGTTACGAAGGGCGTCTGACGGACGGCACCGTATTCGACGCTTCCCCCGAAGACCGTCCCCTGCATTTCATCCTGGGCCGCCGGGAAGTCATTCCGGGGTTCGAAGAAGCGGTCGTCGGCATGTTCCAGGGCGAGAGCAGGACTGTCACTGTCTCGCCTGAAAAAGCCTACGGACCGGCCAAACCCGCCCTGGTTGAAGAAATTGACCGGGAACTGCTTCCGGATGGCGTGGATCTGAAAGTGGGCAGGCAACTGGAGATAACCACCCATGACGGCAACAAGTCTCTGGTGCTGATCACGGACCTGAACGAGGAAACGGTCATTCTGGACGGCAATCATCCGCTGGCCGGGAAGGAACTGTTTTTCGAGATCAAGTTGCTGAAGGTGGATAAAAAGGGTTCCCCTCTTTAATGGGGACCTAGGTCGGCTGATGAAAATCGCCCATCTGCCAAGGGGCCTGTCGAACCTGGGAATGAATCTATTGCGAAATCGGCAAATCGATCCATATTTCCGCAAATTCTCGAAGAATAGGGAGACTATTCGCTCTCGAACTTGCTCCAATCTGTCCCCGGATTTCCCATTTTCTCATGACGATTCCCCAAGCCCGAAAGGCGCCTGGTTGTCCTCATCCCAAGGCAACGACTGATTTTTCGAGTACGTCTTATTCCTCGGGATTTTGACGGCCTTGCATCTGGGCATTTTGATCAGCCTTGGGAAGGCCGGTTGTTTAAAAAGTCTGAAAAAATAGTGAGCGGCCTGACCCGGTGAACTCCGGGACAGGCCGGTTGTTTTCAGGGGGAATCTCCCCTGTCCGAAATTACTTGACCTGGACGTCGAACGTCACCCGGTTGCCGGGCTCGGCATCTTCTTTCTTCTCCTTCGGTTTTTCTTCTCCTTCCGATAGGGCCAGAAAGAGTCGGTCCGGAGGAATTCCCCCTGTTTCCGCCAGGAACGATTGAACGGCCTGAGCTCTGGAATCGGCCAGGACCTGAAGCTGCTCGGGGCCGACCGGGGTATTGGCGTAGATCAATTTTTCCATCTCCGCCGGGGGGATGTCCTTGAGCATGCCGATAAAATTTTTCGGTCTGGGAAAGTCCGCTTCGCGGTAAACTTTCTTCAGGTACTTATCGTATTCCTCCGGAAGAATTTCAATCTTCTCCTCGGCCAGGTCCGCGGGCCGGTCCTTCTGCTTCATCTCATCCAGGAACTTGGCCCTGCGCATCGCCTGAGCAAGCTGGACCCGCCGGTATCCTTCCGGATCGAATTCGGGATCGGTTTCCCCCCGGATTCCCAGAAGCAGACTGGGGCGATCCAGCAAGGCCTGGGACATCTGCTTGAGCTTCTCCTGCTCCTCCAGCGTCAGCTGCGCCGACCCGTATGGGAAAGTGACGGTTGAAAAGTCTTCCTCGCTGCCGAACAGGGAGGCCAGCAGCGAGAGGGGCGAAGTGGCGGCCTTGACCAGCAGGTTGCCGATGATCTTAAAAACCACCCCGGCGATACTGAACTGAGGATCATCGGTTTTTCCGGAGACCGGTATGTTGAGATGAATCTCTCCGTTGCGATCCTTGAGGAGGGCAATGGCCAGCTTGACGGGGAGGCCCGTGGCCTGGTCGCTCTTCACCGGTCCGCCGAGGGTGAACTGGTCAAGAAAGACTTTGTTGTCCGCCGTCAGCTGTTTTTTGGCGATGTGGTAGTCCAGGTCGAGGGTGAGCTTCCCCTTGTCGATGACGTAGCCGAGGAAGGTCCCGGCGTAGGGGGTGAACGGGGCCAGGTCGATGCTGCGGAAGCTGAGCTTCAGATCGAGGGTAAGGTCTTCCGCCAGGGGCGCAACCGTGCCGGTCACCGTCAGCGGCGACTGGTTGCGGAGCTGTCCCCGCAGGTCGACTTCGGCCGGCTCCTTGGCGGTGGAACTCAAGCCAGACACCCGGCCGCCGAGAGCGAGCATCCGGGTGGTGAAGGGCCGAATGAGGTGCAGGTCGGAGAAATCGACCTCTCCCCCCTGAAGGACGACGCTTCCGATCTGAATATCGGGATGGAGGGCTTGGGAGGCTTCGGGTGTTTCGTTCGGGGTCACTGCGGATTTGGCCGGTTCCTCGGTGTTTTCAGCGTTTCCTTCTGTCGAAGCACTTTCTCCTTCCGCTTCCGCATCTCCCGGTGAAAAGGCCTCGATCAGGTTGAGCGTCCCCTCTTCGTCGATCAACACCTTGGCGAAGTAGTTGCTCAGGACGATCGATCCGATATCCAGTTTCGTGGTAGTGCCAGTCGATCCTTTGACCTTTTCAATCTGCAGGCGCTCCCATTTGAGCAGGTCTTCTTTATGCAGGGCATCGAGGGCGTGGAATTTTTCAATGCCGAAATGTCCGGAAAAAGATGCCGTCATGCCGTCCTTTTCCTTCCGCAGGGAGGTTTTCGTTTCGGCGTCGAACCGGCCGTCGACCAGCTCGATTCCGATTCCGGGGGGGAGATAGGGGGCCAGTTGAGGCAGAGGCAGCCTTCGGACCTGGGTCCGGAAATCCCCAGCCGGAGCGGCGATTACAACGTTTCCGTCGGCCTCGATGCGGCCTTTGGGAGTCCACAGAAGGGAGAGTTTGAAAGGGCTTTTCACGTTGTCGGGGGCCGCAAGGTTTTCGAATAGGAAATTGACGTCCCGCCACTCGATTTTCGCGGGGCGCTCCGGAAGTTCGTCCCGCAGCCGGACCTGCCAGTCCGTCCCCTCGAATCTGGCGAGATGGAAGCTGAAGGGAGGACCGGTATTCTCCGGCGCGGCCTCCGCTTCCGCCTCGGCTGCTGTTTTTGCCAGCTTTTCGGTGAATGGGACCCGGATGCTCATGAATGACCAGTAGCCGGTTTTGTCTCGGGAAAGGCTCAGCCTGCCTCCCTTTAGCAGATAACTGTCCATCTCCAGGCGGTTGCGGTCCAGGTCGAAATCGACGCCATGAAACTCCAGGGAGGCCACTGAGACTCCGTCCCGTCTGTCAAAGGGCCGCTTGAAATCCTTTGCCGTGAGGTTGAAGTTCTCAACCAGGAGGGCTGCTTCCGGCCCGCTGTGGATGCGGCCGTCGAAATTTACCAGTCCCTCGGCGGGAATCGGTCCGAACTGCTGATAGTATGGATGATAGGCAGCCAGGGGAATTCCCGCTCCCTTCAGGTCGAGGGTAACTGACAGGGGACCCAGGCTCAACTGTCCTGAAATGTCCAGGACCTCGCCCCGATCGGTTTTCAGGTTGAGCCTCAGGTCGGCCCGGTTCAGGGGGGCCGTGGATAATTCGTCGGTTTCGAAGTTCAGATCACGGATGACAGTCGAAAACCCTCCTGCGGGAAGTTGGTCCGAAAAATCAACCATTCCGTCCCGCAGGCGGATTGCGTGAACGGTCAGAAGCAACGGGGCCGCCGCCCCCGGTTCGGGGCCTGGTTCCTTCCCGGCGGAAGATGCTGCCGCCGGGAGGAGATTCCAGGTCCCCTGCGGAGTCTGGACCAGGGTCAGCCGGGGATTGAAAATTCTCAACGAATCGACATCGAGATGTTTTTCGGTGATCCGGGAAGGGAGCAGGGACGCTTTGAAATAGGGGAGAAAGAGGATCTGTGAACCGGCATGGTCCTGAATCTCCAGGCGGGTCAAGGCAATATCTCCCTGTAACTGCAGAACCGGACCCGCCTGCGGGCCGGTTCGGAAGACCAGAACGAGGTCGGTGAACAGCTCCCCACCGGTTACCTGTACGGGCAAATCAGTTGGTAGATAAGCGAGATACCGGGTCACATCCAGATCGCGCAGCTGCAGGCCGAGGGTCGCCTCGGCGACGTCGGTGAAAACTTTCAGTTTGCCGTCCAACTCGACCGGGGCCCCGTCGATGACGGCCGAAAAAGCGGGCTGGATATACCGGTCGGCCAGGTAGGGGAGGTTGCCGAAAAAGGGGATGGCCAGATTGATCTGATCCGCCCGATGGGACTCAGGCCCGGGCAGGGAGTTGTCAAGGAACTCGACCGATCCGTTCAGGATTTCAATGTTGTTCAGGGAGAACAGGAAGGGGCTTCCCGGTTGGGAGTCCGCGGCTTTTTCCTTTTTCTCCGAGCCGGCCAGGTCGGAGAAGTTGAACCGGTTTTCCCCTAGCCGAACGATTTGCACTGAGGGGTTCTCCACCCGGACCTGATCCAGAATCGGGGCGAGTCTCCAGATGGAACTGGAACTCAGTGAGGCAGCCAGTCGGTCCAGGGTGACAAAGATGTCGTCCTTGTGGGCCTCGGTCATGCTCAGTCCCTCCACCGTAAGGGTCCAGGTGAGGGGGTTCAAGGTGATCCGTTTTATGACCAGGGACCGATCATAGGTCTCTTTCACATACCGGACGGCATGTTTTTCGATCAGTCCCGGAAGGGTCGCGAAGATCAGCCCAAAAATAACGGCCCCGGCCAGAACCAGGCCGAGAAGGGTCCTCTGCCACCTTTTCATGGGGCTACCTCCTTTGTCGTATAAACGTTACCAGAGGGGGAAAGAGACGCAATGAACCGGTTGCCTCCATGCTGATCGGGAGTTAGGCTGAGAGGTATCCGCCGGGGAGGTTCCTTCAGAAACAACTCCCGGCTCCCAAGAAGGACTGGGTTGATTGATGCTTCCTGTGGACAAAGGAACTTATCTGCTGCTGTTGGAAACAGCCGAAACAGGACCATTAAGGGTGGGACGTCGGATTGAACTGCAACTCCAACCGGGTTGGTACGGCTATGTGGGGAGCGCTTTCGGTCCCGGTGGGCTGGCCGCCAGGCTGGGGCATCATCTCCGTGCCGATGCCCGGGCGCGATGGCACATCGATTTTCTGCGGCAGCACGCCCGTCCGGTGGAAATCTGGTTCGCCTGCCAGGACCGCGGTACGGAACATCGATGGGCCGAGATCCTGGCCGAGTGGCGGCCGGCTTCGGTTCCCCATCCGGGCTTCGGCTCCAGCGACTGCGGCTGTCGCTCCCATCTGGTACACTTTGCCCGGCGCCCGTCGGTTGGGGTTTTGCGCCGTCGCCTGCGGGACGGTCTGGCGGCAAACGTACCCCTCCACCACCGGCATCTGGAACCGGCAGGCTTAAAGAGGTAGCTCCGTGCCTTTCGATATTCTGAACCATCCCCTCATCGCGGAACGTTATTTTTTTCCCCGTCCGGGGGGGATGGCCGATCCTTTCTGGGTCGACTGCGGCGACGCGCGCCTGGCCTGTCATTATCTCCGCCGTTTCGAGCAGGGCAGGACCCTGGTTTTTTTTCACGGCAACGGCGAGATCGTTCCCGACTATCTGAATGGGTTCGTCGAGGTTTTTGATCGACTGGGATGCAACTGTTTGCTGGCGGAATATAGGGGTTACGGACTGTCCACCGGCCGACCGGAATTGGGCCGTATGCTGGACGACGTGGAACCGATTCTCAAGGCCACCGGCGAACCCCCTGAACGACTGGTCCTCTTCGGTCGCTCGGTCGGGTCGATTTTTGCCATTCATGGGGCCTCGCAATGGCCGACGGTGGGCGGGTTGATCCTGGAAAGCGCCATAGCCGACGTTCGGGAGCGGCTTCTGCTGCGGGTAAGTCCAGAAGAGTTAGGTATCGACGGGAAAAAATTTACCGCAGCCGTGGAAGATCGCCTGGATCACCGCGCCAAAATACGGGCATACCCCGGTCCGGTCCTGATCCTGCACGGCCAACGGGATGACCTGGTCGATGCCTCCCATGCCCGCTGTCTCTTCCAATGGGTCGGCGGCGCGAAAACAATGAAGATCTTTCCCCGGGGCGGTCACAATGATCTGCTCTTCCTGAATGCTCCCGAATATTTTGCCCTGATCGGCACATTTCTGAAAAATATTTAAAAAATTCTTTTAAAATTTTTTTAATTTTGTTATTCTAAAAAACGCAGAAGCAAACAACCATTGCGTTCGGCCATCGTAAAGGGGAAGAACCATGCGAAATTGGGTGATTGCGGCGATTCTGTTCGGATTGATGGGGTGCGCCTCGGGCAACATGAACCTCTCCACTCTTTCTCCCGCCCAACTGGAAAAATTTCCTCTGGGGACGGCGGAAAAAGCCGATGTGGTTCAGATTAACGGTCACCCCATGGAGGTCGTGACCCTCCCCAACAACCACGAGGGATGGATTTACACGGTTTGCCGGGATGGGGATACCTCCCAGAAAAATCGATTCACCATCGAGTTCGGCGCCGACGGCCGGGTTTACGACGTGCATTGCGTCGATCCCGACCAGAAAATTCTGTCGGCCCGAGCTATGCGCGAAGCGCATTGATCCTGTAGCCAGGGCGGATTTCCCTAAAAGGCTCCTTCTGTTTTTCAGGAAGGCAGCGGGCATCACCTGGGAATCGGCGCCAGTTGTTCCATTATCTCGCCTGCCGGTTCGTTGAAACGAACCGTCGCCAGACTGTCATATGCTGTCGGGGTCCGGTTGATGAAGATCAGCCGGGCCCCGTTTTGCTGGGCCACCAGCGGAACGGAAGCGGCCGGCTGGACTTCCAGTGAAGAGCCGATCATCAGCATGAGGTCGCATCGGCGGGCCAGGTCGAAGGCGCTATTCAAGGCCGACTCGGGCATGGATTGGCCGAAAGAAACGGTGTCCGGCTTGATTCGCCCCCCGCAGCGGTCGCAGCCCGGGTCGAGGCCCTCTTTTTCGAGCCGCTGCTGAATAACGCCAATCGGCCAGGACTTGTAGCACTGCAGGCAGGAGGCGGTCCGGTTGGTTCCGTGCAGTTCGATGACGTTCCGGCTCCCCGCCTCCTGGTGCAAGCCGTCGATATTCTGGGTAATGACGGCCGCCAATTTCCCCCGTTTTTCCATTTCCGCCAACGCCAGGTGCGCCTTGTTGGGCCGGGCCTTCAACAGTTCGGGGATCAATTCCCGCCGCATTCGCCAGTACTCGACGCGCGCTTCGTGGCTGGCACAGAATTCCTGAAAAGTGACCATCCGGTAACGGTCCCAGATCCCTCCCGGGCTCCTGAAGTCGGTTAGTCCCGACTCGGTGGAAATTCCCGCTCCGGAAAAGGCCACCACCCTCCGGGCCTTCATCATCAGGCTTCGAGCATGACCGAGTCTGAGGTGAAAACCTTCCATTATCCATTCCCTTCCTTCCCGAATCAGTGCCGGTTCACGCCTCTTCCATTGGAGCTGTCGCACCCATTCGGTCCCCTTCCATAGGAAGTGCTTCCCTGTCCATCTCCGGTTCCGGAGCATTTTACCGAATTTGGGTCGTTCTGTTCATCGCCGTGAACATTTTAGCTGAGCGGCAGCAAAAATATCCGAACTAAAACCCAGGAAAATCCGTCCGCTAAATCAAAGCATTTGAAAATATGAAGGAATTTCCAAAATGACCATTTTTGTTTAGCGGCCTCGGAAAATGCCGTAGCGATTTGCCCGAAAGGGGGGTGCGGTTTTTGATGTGGCTGAAAATACACGGAAAATAATTTGGTCCAACCTTTGCTTTGTAGGGTGACTCTAGGGACCTGTCTTGCGGAGAAGGACCTTAATCTTTTTGTCCAGGGAGGAAGTCGTCATGAAATATTTGGCAAAATTCGGTTTAGGGCTGATCGGTGTCGCACTGGCGTTGTTCATGGTCGCCTGCGGTGGCGGCGGCAGCGGCAGTGGTTCGGAAAGCGTTTCCGCCTCTTTGGAAACCGGGAAATTGCAGGTCGCCCTGACCGATGCGGTCGATCCGGCTCTTTCTGAGTTGGTCCTGTCCATTCGGGAGATTCGAGCGGTCCCGGCTGATGATGAGGACCTGGAGGATGGGGAGCTGCCGTTGATTGCGTCCTTTGATCCTCCCTTCGTCATCAATGTGCTGGATCTGCAATACCAGCAGATCCTCCTCGCGGAAGTCGAATTGCCGGCGGAAACCTACAACCAGATCCGACTGATCCTGACCCCTAACGAGGATCCCGAGGATCCGGCCAATTACCTGGTTTATGAAGATGATCCGGAGGTCAAGGTGCCCCTCAAGACCCCCAGTGGTGAAGAGTCGGGCCTGAAGGTCAAAGGCATCTTTGATATCGAAGAGGGTGATACGACGGTTCTGGTGCTCGATATCGATCCCCTTCGGGCCATCGTCGACGCCGGAAACGGCAAGAAGCTTCTGAAACCGACCGGCATTCGGCTGGTCCAGTTGCAGGAAGTTCTGCCCGATTACGGAGCACTGTTCGGCACCGTCGAGGGTGACGATCCGGAAAGTGAGGAAAACGTCCTGGTCCCCGGCGCGATCGTTAAGGTATGCGACGCCGAAAATAATGAGGTGGCGTCGAGCGGTGTCAATTCCGAGGATGGGACGTTCCGGGTCTTCGTGCCTTCGGGATTCTACTTCATTAAAGTCGAAGCGGAAGGGTATGAACCTTATTCCTCGGATCCGCAGGCCTTCGAAGTCACCGAAGGCCAGGAGACCGTGCTGGTGCCCATTGTGTTGACTCCCCTCGCGGAGGCGGTTCCTCCTGAGATCGTTCCTGAAGAAGTTCCGCCGGAAGAGGTGCCGGTCGTTGAAGAGGTGCCGGTCGTTGAAGAGGTGCCGGTGGTGGAGGAGGAAGCTGTTCCCGCCACGGTCCGGTTCTGGCTGGCCGATACCCTCACCGAAGCCGTTCAGGAAGCCCATGTGACCCTTGGCGACATAACGGTTCATATGTCTGGGGGTGCCTGGTTCAGTATTCTGGACGGACCACAGGAGTTCGAACTGACCGGAATTGATGCGGAAGGAGAATATTTACTGGGTGAGTTGATGCTCGATCCGGGGAAAGTGACCCAGATACGCTTCCACATCGATGCGGCATCCATCATGGTGGATGGGGAAGAATATCCCGTCTCCGTTCCGAGCGGTGTGCTTAAGGTGAATAAGAACATCGACGTCTGCTCCGGAGGGGAGGTCGATATCGTCATCGACCTGGGAGCACAGAAGTCCTTGAAGTACAATGCCAAAAAGGAAGAGTACAGCTTGAAGCCTGTGCCCAGGGTGTCGGAGGTCGAGTCCTCCTGTCCGGAACCCGAAGAGCCGGTCATTGAGGAAGTGCCTGTAGAGGAACCTCCGGTCGAAGAACCGCAGGCTTAAGATCATGGATTGAAAGATAAAATTATTCATCAGCCATATTTGAGCAATTCTCCTTCGCTCCCGGCCATTCGTCCGGGGGCTTTTTTTCGCGCCATAATTTTATGGCGGAGAGATGGCCGCTCCATCCAAAGGCGCAGGGCCGTTGCCTTGACGGGTTTTTGTTGAAAAAAAGGATGCCTTTTCAGCATCCCTGTCATTCGGCAGCTTTACGGGACAGACCCGCGGCTCAGGTTGTCTGTTTTTTTTAGTGAACTTCTTTTCCTTTCTTGCTTTCCTCGCGGCCCTCGATCATCACTTTGCGACCGGTGGAGATTTTTTTCTCCGTCGGCATGGTGATTTCGAGAATCCCGTCGTGATAAGAAGCATGGATTTTCTCCGTATTGACCCCTTCGGGCAAGGTCAGCCGGCGCATGAAGGAACCGTATTGAGATTCACGGAGAGAGAAGTCTTTCTCCTTGGTTTCCTCTTCCGACTTGCGTTCGCCTTTCAGGGTCAGGACGTTTCCGTCCACGCTGACGTCCAGGTTGTCTTTCTGGACGCCGGGGATCTCCGCCTGGATGTGGAATGTCCCACCTTTCACAAAGGTATTGACGGCCGGAGTCAACCACGCTCCGGCTTCCACCTCAGGCTCCCGGCTGAGTCCGAAGGATCCGAACGTCCTGCGGAACAGGTCATCCATCTCCCGGTGCAATGTACCCAGGTCTTTAAACGGGTCCCAGCGAATTGGCAACATGTCTGATCACCTCCTTCTTGCCGGGTCTATCCCGCAATCAAGAGAACATTATTTCTAGTTAATATTTTCCCTCTCTGATTGTCGTCTGTCAAGGGAAGGCCGGGACGATAATTCTTGACATATTTTATAAACATTATTAATAATCATAAGATCATATTTAGGAGGATAATTCAGATGAAATTGTCAACCAAAAGCCGTTATGGTCTGCGGGCGTTGTTCGACATGGCCTATCATTCCGGGGCTCTGCCAGCCCAGATCAAGGATATTTCCCGCCGGCAGAATATTTCCCCCCGCTACCTGGAGCAAATTTTCCAGGACCTGAAGCGGGCCAATCTTCTGAAAAGCAAGCGGGGACCTCAGGGTGGCTATTATCTGATGAAAAAGCCGCATGAGATTAGCGTCCTGGACGTTGTCCTGGCGGCCGAGGGGCACCTGGCCCTGGTCGATTGTACCCGTGAGAAAGGAAAGAAGAAGGCCTGCGAGTTCGACAATCAATGCGTGACGCAGAAGGTTTGGGCCGAAGCATCCCGCCGCCTTGAAGAATATTTTGCTTCAATCACCCTGAAGGACCTTTGCGAGGATGGTAAAAATCTGGGGTTGGAAAAGGAATTGGATCATCGGTTCATGTATTTTATCTGAAGCCGGCCGGTTGCGGCCAGGTGCTGCAGCCGGGAGGAGGAACGATAATGCAGAGTGTTGCCAGTGATAACTTATTGGGCCAGATCGGCAAGACTCCTTTAATTCGGTTGCCTAAAGTGGCCGATTCAAAGGGAGCAGCAGTCTGGGGAAAGCTGGAAGCCGGCAACCCGGGTGGCAGCGTCAAAGACCGGATCGCTCTTGCCATGGTTGCAAGGGCCGAACAGGACGGGTGTATCAGTCCCGGCGATATCATGGTCGAGCCGACCAGCGGCAATACCGGCATCGGTCTGTCCCTGGTGTGCGCCATAAAAGGGTATCGGCTGGTCCTGACCATGCCCGAGACCATGAGTCTCGAACGCAGGCGCCTGCTGGGGGCTTACGGTGCTGAACTGGTTCTTACCCCCGGCGCCCTCGGCATGCGGGGAGCCATCGATGAGGCGGAGGAAATAGCCGCCAAACGCAAATGTTTCATGCCCCAGCAGTTTAAAAATCCCGCCAACCCCTTAATTCATGAACAGACGACGGGACCGGAGATCCTCCATGCCCTGGACGGAAAGATTGCGGCTTTTGTCGCGGGGGTCGGTACCGGAGGTACGATTACCGGCGTTGGTCATGTCCTGCGCGGAGCCATCCCCGACGTGCAAATCGTAGCGGTTGAACCGTCCGATTCCCCGGTTCTGAGCGGCGGGGAACCGGGACCCCACAAAATTCAGGGGATTGGAGCCGGGTTCATCCCCGATGTGCTCGACACCGACATTTATCAGGATGTAATCACCGTCAGCAATGAGGAAGCGATGGAAACCACCCGTCGCCTGGCCCGCCAGGAGGGGATTTTCGTTGGAATTTCCTCCGGGGCCAATGTATTCGCCTCCCTTCAGGTGGCCAAACGGCTTCCCCCGGAGGCCAATGTGGTCACCGTGCTCTGCGACACGGGCGAGCGATATTTGTCCCTCGGTCTTTTTGACTGACCCCCAGGCTTGCTGAAATCGAGCCTTATGGGCTAATACTTCTGCCCCGATAAAGCGAAGCACTTGGAAAAACCAGGTTCTGCGGCTTCCGGCGCCCGGTTTTTGCGAGCCTTTGATCGGCCCGACGAAGAACCGCTTTTCTTGTTAAAAGTCAAAAGGCAGTGGGAACAATTCTTTTTTGCCTTGGCCTTCCTTTTGCTAGCCTGAAACACTAAAGGGGGATGGAATTTCGCACGGCGTCGTCTTGATACCTTTGCAACCTGATTTCGGATTTACCGCTTAGGAGGGAGCATGCCCCGTTCAAGTACCCTAATTGCAGTCTGCTTCTGTGCCGGTTTGGTCGGCGGCCTGGCGCACAGCCTGGTGCTGTGGTTGGGGGGGGCTTGGGGCTGGACGACACTCATCGGGGTTCAGATCACTCCGGACCTGACCCCCGCCTGGCTTTATCCCCGATTGGTCTGGGGCGGCCTCTGGGGACTGATCTATTATCTCTTTGTCGGAAGCCGCCGTTCCCGCCGCCACTGGGTTCGCAAAGGTATTATCGTCAGCCTCCTGCCCACCGCAGTCCAACTGTTCCTGGTATATCCATACTCGACCGACCATGGGGTTTTCGGTTTTGGTCTCGGAGATCTGACCCCCGTGGTGATTCTCCTCGCGAACGGGGTCTGGGGGGCTTTTACCGGCCTTTTCACCCGACTTCTCTGGGGCCGCGGGTGACCCTGCCGGCCGCCCGCCGTCCTGCTCCCGGATCGCTTCTTATCTTTTTCGTTTTCGTCGGGATGGTCCTTTTCGGTCCGGCCGTCCGGGCGGAGGCTCCGGTTTGGAGCGGCGAGGTAACTTGGGTCGATGACGGGGATACCCTGGTGGTGGCCGGAATCGGCAAGGTCCGGCTGATCGGGATCGACGTTCCCGAGCGTGAACCATCCGATCGGGACCGGTTTTTCAAACAATGGCAGGTTGAACCGGCTGCGCTGCGCAGAGTTTACGGCCTGGCCAAGGAATTCGTCATCCGCCATGCCCGGGGGAAAACCGTCCGCCTGACCCTTGACCAGGAATCTCGGGACCGATACGGTCGACTGCTGGCCTATGTCTATCTTCCCGATGGCCGCTTATTGAACCGGATGCTTCTCGACCATGGTCTGGCAGTGGTTTACCGACGCTTTGATTTTGCCCTGAAGGACGAATTTCTGGCCGCCGAAACCGCGGCGCGACGGCAGGGAAACGGCCTCTGGCGGAAATGAACGGGGCCGCCTTTCGGCGGCCCTTCGCGGAACCTGCTTTTAAACCCGACTTCTTTTTTCTACCTATTTCTCCAGCTTTCTTTTGACGAAGTTCAGCGTTCCACCGGCAATGAGGTGTTCCCGCTGGCGGTCGGAGACATCGAGCAGGGTAACGATTTCCCGACCATCGACCTGGACCGATATTTCGGTGTCTCCCTTTTCGAGGTGTGCGCGAATATCCGGAAAGGTGATCTTCATCCCCTGCTCAACACCGTCATAATCGTCAGGATGTTTAAAAGTGAGGGGGAGGATTCCGAAATTACAGAGGTTGGCCTTGTGAATGCGGGCAAAACTCTTGACGATTTTGGCCCGGACCCCGAGATAACGGGGCGCCAGGGCGGCATGCTCGCGGCTGGAGCCCTGACCGTAATTTTCGCCGCCGATGACAACGGCATTTTCCATCTTCTTGATCCGGGTGACGAAATCGGGATCCACCAGGTTGAAGACATATTCGCTGATCGCCTCGATGTTCGATCGCAGGGGCAGGATTTTGCTTCCGGCGGGCATAATGCCGTCCGTGGAAATATTGTCCTCCACCTTGATCGCCACCTCCGCCTCCAGACTTTCCGGTAGGGCGTCAAACTCGGGAAAGGGTTTGACATTCGGGCCGCGTTTGATTTCTGTTTTTAGCGGCTCGCCGGAGGGGGGGATGATGGAGCTTTCGTCGACCATGTAATGTTCCGGATCCTGAACCCGGGGATAGGGCATCTCCGCGCCAAGGTCCCGGGGGTCGGTAATGACCCCTTTCAGCGCCGCCGCCGCGGCGGTCTCCGGGGAACAGAGAAAAACCTTGTCGTCCTTGGTTCCCGACCGCCCCGGGAAATTGCGCGGGAAGGTGCGCAGGCTGACCTCGCCGGTGCCGGGGGCCTGGCCCATGCCGATGCATCCCAGGCACCCCGACTGGTGAATGCGTGCTCCGGCCAGCAGCAGCATCATGACCCCCCCCTGGTCGGCGACGTTCTCCAGAACCTGACGGCTGCCGGGATTGATGTGGAACGACGTATCGGGGTGGGAATGCCGACCATCGACGATCCTGGCGGTCACCATCAGATCGCGAAAGGAGGAGTTGACGCTGCTGCCGACAATGACCTGATCGACCTTGGTGCCCGCGACGTCTGCTATCCGCTTGATGTTGCCCGGAGAGGTGGGGCAGGCGATCAGGGGCTCCACCCGGGACAGATCGATTTCATCGTGGTCGTCGTAGCCGCAGCCCTCGTCCGCCGAGAGTTCTCTCCAGTCCTTCCCCCGCCCCTGGGCTTCAAGGTACTGGCGGGTTCGTTCGTCCGAGGGGAAGGTGGTCGATGTCGCGCCGAGTTCCGTCCCCATGTTGCCGATGGTTTCCCGGTCGGTCGCCGAGAGGGACTTCACCCCGGGCCCGTAGTACTCGACGACCTTGCCGACGCACCCCTTGACGTCGTAACGCCGCAGCATTTCCAGGATCACATCCTTGGCGCTCACCCAATCGGGTAATTCTCCGCTCAGCTTGACCCCCAACACTTTGGGGCATGGAAAATAATAGGGATATCCGGCCATCGCCAGCGCCACGTCCATGCCCCCGGCACCGATGGCCAGCATCGAGACTCCGGCAGCCCCGGGGGTGTGGCTGTCGGCGCCGAGCATGGTCAGACCCGGCTGGCCGAATCGTTCCATGTGGACCTGGTGGGAAATACCGTTGCCGGGACGGCTGAAATGAATGCCGAAGCGGGCGCAGGCGGTCTGCAGATATTTATGGTCGTCGGCATTTTTAAAGTCGGTCTGCAACAGGTTATGGTCGACATACTGGGCTGAAAGCTGGGCCTTGATGCGGTCGATTCCGAGGGCCTCGAATTCGAGCATGGCCATGGTGCCGGTGGCGTCCTGCAGCAAGGTATGATCGATCTTGACAGCAATCTCCTGGCCGGGAATAAGCGCGCCTTCAACGAGATGGGCTTCGAGGATCTTCTGGGTGAGATTTTTCGCCATGGCTTCACTCCTTGGATTTACGTTTTAGGACTTTATTGTAGCAGGAATGAAATGGCCGTCCACCGTCCGGAGAACCGCGTGCCCGCGGTCGGGAAGCCGGGGCGGCTTCGGCCGGACTTGCCAGGAGCCGTGGAATCTGCTAAGAAAAACTGTTTTTGCGGCAAGACACGGAAAGGAGCGACTATAGATGGAGACCGTTGAACAGATGTTGCGGCAGACTCTGCTGGGGATCAGTCTCGGCCGGTATGCCGCGGCTTTTGGCATTTTTATCGCGGCGCTGATCGCCAAACAGGTCCTGGCCCATTTTTTTGCCCGGATCGTTTTTCCGGCCGCGGCCCGCAGCAAGACCGAATACGACGACCAATTCCTCAAGTCCCTGCAGAAGCCTGCGGAATTCCTGGTGGTCATCGCCGGGCTGTTCCTGGTGGTGCAGGTGCTGCAACTGCCGGACGATCCCGTGAATGTCAGGCGGTTCGCATATGCGGTCCTGAAAATACTGGTGACCATCGATGTCGCCTGGCTGTTTTTCAACCTGGTTTCCCTGCTGGAAACCTGGCTGAGCAAGTGGGTGGTGCGCACCGAATCGACCCTCGACGACCATCTGCTCCCCTTTATCCGCAAAAGTCTGCGGGTTTTCATCGTCTTTCTCGCCGCGATCATGGCTATCCAGAATCTGGGGTATTCCATCTCCGGCCTGCTGGCCTCTCTCGGTATCGGCGGACTCGCCGTGGCCTTGGCCGCCAGGGATACCCTGTCGAACATCTTCGGCTCCTTCATGATTATTCTCGATCGGCCCTTTTCCATGGGGGACTGGATCAAGGCCGGCGATCTCGAAGGGACGGTGGAGGAGGTCGGCTTCCGCTCGACCAAGATCCGCACCTTTGCCAAGACTCAGATTACCGTTCCCAACAACGTCATTGCCAACATGGCCCTCGACAATTTCAGCCGCATGCCCAAGCGGCGGATCAAACTGACCGTGGGGGTAACCTACGAAACCACCCCGGAACAGATGCGCCGGGCGGTGGATGAAATAAGGGCGATGCTGAAAAACCATTCCGCAGTCGACCAGGACTTCATGCTGGTGCATTTTACCGACTTCGGCCCCTCGTCTCTGGACATCCTGGTCTACTGCTTTACCCGCAGCACGGTCTGGGCCGAGTACCTGGAGGCGAGGGAAGACATCTGCCTGCGGATTATGGACATTCTGGAGAATCTCGGCCTGGAAATCGCTTTCCCGAGCCGCAGTGTTTATCTGCGCGGAGGCGGGTCGGAAAAGGTCGATAGTTCCACCTCCCCTCAAAGCTTATAATTTGCGGTTTGCAAGAATCCGCGAGGTCGGGACCCGACGGTTTTGATTCCCCTGAGGTGATAATCCCGGGTAGTCACATCCAAGCCGACAGTTGAATTTAAAAAAGGCCCGCCGTATTTCCGGCGGGCCTTTTTTGTCGACGAAAGAAAGTTATCAGCTTTAGTTGCTCAAGAGTTCGAGAATCCTGTTGCTACGCTCGAGAAAAGTCTCCATGCGCTCCTTATCGAAAGCCTGGTGCGTCAACATGGCCAGATCGTAGGTCTGGGCGACCAGCAGACCGGCCTCCTCGTCCTGACCGCTGTCCTGCATCTGCAACAGGTTTTTGATGGCCGGACTGGCCGAATTGACCAGCAGAGTATGCTCCTTGAAAAGGTCCTTGCCTTCCCCCTGTCCCAGCATCCGGGTCATCTCCTGGAACCGGCGGCTTTGCTCCGACAGCAGCAGCATGGCCGGAACGGACTGATCTTTCAGACTTTCCACGCGAATGTTCAAACCCTCGACTTTCAATCGGCTTTCGAAGGCCTGCCGAATTTTTTCCTCGACGCTTCGCTCGTCCTCGCCGGTTACCAACTTCTTGCTCTGGTCGTCCTCAATAAGGCTTTCACTGACATCCGCATCGACGCGCTGGAAATGCAGGTCCGGGTTTTTCATTTCCAGGTACTGAATAAAATGGCTGTCGATCATGGAATCCAGGATCAGCACTTCCATGTTCTGCGTTTTGAAAAGCTTCAGGTAGGTACTCTGAGTCGCTTCGTTGGTGGTGTAAAAAACCTTCTTTTCATGCCGTTCACCAGCCCGTTCCAGGTATTCGGGAAGGGTGGTATAGGACTGGTCTCCGGTGCCGCGATAAATAACCTGGTCTTTGACCCGGTCGAAAAACTTTTCATCCCGCATCATGCCGTATTTGACGAAGGTGTGGATGTCCTCCCATATCTCGCCGAATTTTTCCCGGTCCTGTTTGGCAAGATCCACGATCTTTGACGCCACTCGGCCGGCTATCACCTCGCGAATTTTCCGAACTTGGGGTTCGTTCTGCAGGTAGCTGCGGGAAACGTTCAGCGGGAGGTCGGGGGCATCCAGGCAGCCCTGCAGCGGGGTGAGAAATTCGGGGATCAATTCCGGACAGTTGTCGGTGACAAAGACCTGGCTGCAGAAGAGCTTGATGTGGCTGCGGGTTACATCGAACTCCGTGGTGAGCCTCGGGAAAAAAAGAATGCCCTTGAGATTGAAGGGAAAGTCGACGTTCAGGTGAATCCAGAACAGTGGCTCATCAGACAGGGGATAGAGTTTTTTGTAGAATTCCCGGTATTCTTCATCCTTTGCTTCGCTGGGTGTTTTCGTCCAGAGCGGATTGCGGTCATTAACCACGTCCCCGGCCAGGCGGATGCTCACTGGAAGGAAATTGCAGTATCGTTTGAGAACCTCCCGGATGCGGGCGGGATCAAGGAATTCCTGTTCGTCCTTCTCCAGGTAAAGAATGACTTCGGTGCCGCGGTCGGTCTTTTCGATCTCCTCCAACTCGTAGCTGGTCGACCCGCTGCAGGTCCAGTGGGCGCCCTTGGCCCCTTTCTGGTAGGAGAGAGACCGAATTTCTACCTTGGATGCCACCATGAAGGAGGAATAGAAGCCCAGGCCGAAATGGCCGATCAACTGGTTCTTGTCCTTCAGGTCCTTGAACTTTTCAAGGAACTCTTCCGCGGAGGAAAAAGCGATCTGGTTGATATAGCGGCGGATTTCCTCAGCGGTCATGCCGATACCGTTGTCCTTTACGGTCAACGTGCCGGCATTCTTGTCAACTGTGACATCGACGACATAGTCATCCGCCAACTTCAATCCTTCGGTGACATTGATATGTTGCAGTTTGTGGATTGCATCGACTGCGTTGGAGACCAGCTCCCGCAGGAAAATCTCTTTTTCACTGTAAAGCCACTTCTTGATGATGGGAAAGATGTTTTCGGTATGGATGGAGATACTTCCCTTTTCCATTTTAGGTGTTTTTTTGGGCATGATGTTTGACTCCTTCTTGATCGATAATGGGGTGAAGATAATCAGTGGGACCGGCCCTGTCAAGGTGAGAGTTCGATTGGCTCAGGGCGGCCCCTCCAGGAGGCGATTTTCAGTTGGGGCTTCGAGACGGGGCGCCGAAGGGGTTGAATTATCATTTCTCTTTTGCGGGCTGGCGAGGTTAAATTATGAACCGGACCAAGGACACCCGGAAGAAAAACTGAGAAAAATTAATTACTGATATGGTAGCATTTTAGAAAAGGTTAAGAGGGTATTAAGTTCCGTGGTCGAAAGACCGAACCGCAGGCGAAGACCGGAAGTGGTGAAATATCTTATTTCAAGGTTTTTTATGCAGTTTCCGGTTCAGCGCATCTTGAGAAAAGGTTAAAAAATTTCCGCCTTCCCAAGCTTTCTAGGTTGGTCCAGGACGTTAATGGTCAATTTCCTTTTGGATATTTTTCGCGCGGTCATGGCGGCGGGAATCGTTCTTGTCTTGGCAAGGCTGTGTCGAAGTAAAGGCCTTTGCGGGCAGCCCGGGGTTCGTTTGGTCAATGTCGGATTCTGGTTCCTCCTGTTGGGTTCAATGCTCGATATTTCAGAGAATTTCCCATCTTTTAATTCCCTTCTTTACCAGGGCAACTCTGCGGTGGAATCGGGTCTGGAAGCCTTCAGTTATATTTTTGGATTCGTCCTGATTCTTCTCGGCTTCTGGAGGTTGCTTCCGGTTCTGGCAACGGCTCGGCAAGGGGAACAGTTGCAGCAGACCATTCTCGACGCCATTCCGGCCCCGGTTTTCTACAAGGACGAAAATGGTATTTATATGGGGGGAAACCAGGCTTTTGCCGAGTTTCTCGGTCTGCCGCTGGAAAAAATTCTTGGCCAGACCGTCTTTGGGGTCGCCCCTAAAGACCTTGCAAAAGTCTATCACCAGGCAGACCTTGATCTGATGAGACAGGGGGGCAAACAGGTTTACGAGGCCGAGGTCAAATACGGGGACGGTACGCTTCACGGCGTTATCTTTCAAAAGGCGGTTTTTGAAAAGGAAGATGGTTCGCCCGGAGGGATAGTCGGAGCCATGCTCGATATTACCGAGCGCAAGGAGGCTGAAGAGACTCTGCGGGAATTCGACCGGATGAAAAATGAATTTATTTCCACTGCCGCCCATGAATTGCGCACTCCCCTCGCGACAGCCATGGGATATACCGAGTTGCTTAGAAATCTTGATGAATTCGGTCCCTTTGAGCCGGAACAGCAAAAGGAGTTTTTGATCGAGATTTACCAGCGATGCGAATTTCTTTCAAAACTCATTGACGATCTGCTCGACGTCAGCCGCATTGAACAGGGGGTGCCCATTCAACTCCGGCTGGCGCCCTGTCATCCTTTCGATGTCCTGAAAAGAGTGGTTGATCGCTACAGCAAACAGGTAAGCAGCCACATATTTGAAACCGAATTCCCCGATCCGGAATCGTTGAGCGCGATGCTCGACAAGGATCGGATCGTTCAGGTTCTGGACAACCTGCTCAGCAACGCGGTTAAATATTCTCCTGAAGGAGGAACCATCAAGGTTGGCGCTCAAGTGGTAGGGGACCAACTGCAAGTCATCGTTCAGGACCAGGGAATCGGGATGACGAAGGACCAGTTGGCCCGCGTCTTCGATAAATTTTATCGGGTCGACGCGTCCTCAACCGCCGTCGGAGGTCTCGGCCTGGGCATGAGTATTGCCAAGCATATTGTCGAAGAACATGGCGGGACTATCGAAATTTCCAGCACGCCCGGTCATGGAACCGAGGTCCGGTTTTCCCTGGATATAGTCTCTCTACCGGAGACTGACGCAGCCGAAAAGACATCGGCCGTTTCGGTCTGAGGGCATATCTTCCGGAGCAGGAATATTCCTGCCGGCCGCCGATCTCCGACCATCTTTTCCTGCCCATTCATGGTGGCATCCGGGTCGTCGCAACGACCCCGGCCGTCGCCGTATTCCCCCTTTTGGCTTAAACATCCTCTTGTTACGGCAAGGAGCGGGGACGAACCTCAGCCTCTACTGTTCTTCAAGGTTGAGGCCCATCCGGCCGGTGCCGATTTCCAGTTCCATCCGTTCGGTGCCGCGGAAGATCACGATGTCAACGCGTTCCATGCCCGCCCCCTCTGCCTCCAGGATAAGGCGGCGGAGATCGGCGATCGAGACGGGTCGCTGGCCGTCATAACTCTCCAGGTAGTCGCCTTCCCGGATATCAATTTTCGACGCGTTGCTGCCAGCCAGGACCTCCAGCACTCGGAAGGGCGGCGCTGGCATCAAATCCGCCGGGGAGCGGTAAAAGATCAGGTAGGCACGGACGACCTGGACGGCCTGATTGATCTCATCGTCGGTAGGCCGCTGATCGGCCGGAAGGTCGGAGAAGTCGTAGGGCTCCGGCAGGTAGCGCAGCTCTGCCGTTGTGCCGGGCACGACGTACGGTGTCAGGTCGATCCACCATGGGCGCACCACGTCGCCCGGCGCCCAGCCCGCGCGCGAAAATTTCCACGTCCCGAACTGCGGCCGGTTAGGGTTCAGGTAGCCGTCGGTTTTCCACAGGACGTTTACGAAGCGCTGCTCCGCTGCGGGGCCGCCGCCCTTTTCGGGAGCGAAAACCAGAGTCCTGCGGGACGGCGTGAATTCGCCGATCGTTGAATGGCCGGTCGTGGTGATGAAGAGCCGAGCCGCCTTCGTCCCCGGGTCGATGCCGACGGTCTGGGGCGTGAAAAAGTCGCTGAAGTGGTTGGCCCCCGACTGGTACCTGGCCGTGCCGACCCACAGCGGCACGACGCGGAAAGGTTCGAGATCCGGCGTGCCGTGATAAAAATCGAGCGAAACACTCATCATGAAATTGTGTTTCTCGTCGTTTGGTGTTCCCGTGGCGATTTCAAACCGGACCCTTCCCGCCAGCAACGGCCTGAAAGGGGTCACATCCACCCGCCAGACACAGGGGGTCCGAAATGACGTGATGAATGGAACAATGTCGAACTTCTCCCCATCGGGACCGACGACGCTGAGATAGCCGATCCGGTCCCACTTGTCCCAATCCGGCCCGGCGTCGTGGATTTGGAGCGTCAGAATCACGCGCCCGTATGCCCAACCAGGTGGCGGCAGCATGACCTCTTTTTCGCAGGATGGCACCAAACCGTCGGTCAAAACATGGTTGAAAACCTCGACATGGGTCGGAAGGCGTCGCGGCCCCACTGGATTGAGCTTCGAAAAGACCATATCCGTCACATCAAACTTGGTCGTCGCGTCATTACGCGTTCCTGCCCCGATCGCCAGCCGGGATTCGTAGGGGTGCATTCCGGGCAGGAAGTAATTGTCGAAGACCGCCTCGCCAGCAATGCGTACTGTAACCTCGGCACCGCCGATCACGTCTTTCACCGTGATTTCGCATTCAGTGAAGTTCCCCCGGAACTCTGCGGGAGCGACACGCTTGACGATCTCGCGGCCGTCCCAATGCAGGGACACCTCCCGTTCCGGAAGCCTCTGGTAGTTTCCCCATGGCCCCATAGGGTCGTCGTTCGGCGGGTCGTGGACGTCGATCCCGACCGCGAAGGTCGAGGCAAGATTCGGCTCGGCCCAGTTTTTGACGAAGGGCGCCGGTCCGCGTCTGCCGAACTCGGTCGTGTTCAAAAACAGGAAGGACCCGCCGTCGCCACCCGCGAGCACGCGGAACCGACAGCGCATTGACATCTTTTCGAAGGCACCTTCCTGGGCCACGTCGAATGCCACAGCGTTTGATTGCCCGGGCGTGTCATGCCCGTCGAGCAGGCGATAACCTCCATCGACCTCTTCAGGACCTTCGCCAGCCGCAAATGTTGAGAAGTGTGCCGCCGGGGTCTTTCGGGCATGAGTGGTTGATGGGAGCAGGATAAACAAGAGAAGAACGACGAGGGAGGTCGTGGTCAAGCGACTGGAATTTGTTTTCGGCGGGTTGCGTCGGACGATGCTCAAAGTTTCCTGCGGCGTTCTTCGGCGGCCAAACCGGGCATCGGGGCCATGGCCCGGTTTTGTGCCGGGGAGTGGTTGCAACCAGAATTGCATACGCGATCTGAAGAAAAGTCAGCGGCCAGAGCCTGATCGGCTACCGGCCGCCCTTTTATTTTGCTGGGTTTATGGGCCGTTGCAAGGTTCAAGGACGTGGCAACGGCCGACCGAAGCGGCCCGGCGCGGAACTCTCCGCACCGGGCCGGTAACGGCAATGGGGACAAGCTATTTTTTGTTCCCTTTGGCGGTCGAGGTCCACTGATTCAGATCGTGAGCAATGTTATGGCAATTGCCGCATTGCGGGAATTTCTTATGCATGCCTTCCGCGTGGGGCTTGCCATGGCAATCGGAACACTGGGGAACGACTTTGTGTTTCCCTTCGTGGCAGAAAGCGCAGGCCAGGTCATGGTGCTTGGTCTTGCTGTCCATCAGCAGGTTGAAAGCAGTTTCGTGGCATGCTGCACATTGCACGGACGGCGTCTGGGGACCGTAATTCAGGGCCAGCGGCTTATGCGCCTGGTGGCAGGTTCCGCAGTCGCTCTGGGTCATATTGCTCGAATGCGGTTCATGACACTGCACGCATTCCGGAATGACCCCATGCTTGTCGGCATGGCAGAAATTGCAGGCAACTTCGGCATGCATGCTGGGATTGCTGGCCATTTCCTGCCCTTGCTCCGCGTGGCAGGTCAGGCAGACCTCCTTTAGCTCCCCTTCCAGTGAAATGTCGAGAGGCGAATGAGGGTTGTGGCAGTTTTTACAGCCTTCCAGTTTGAAATGCGCCTCACCGTCGTGACACTGGCTGCACTGGGGAACATTGTTGGCGACTTTGGGCCTGTGACTCTCGTGACAGGCCTGGCAGTCGATTTGCGATTTGTGGGCCATGCCGTTGGCGGCAATTTCGGCCGGTTCCTTTTCATGACATTTCACGCAGTCGGAAACTGTCAACTCCGCTGCTTTGGCCGGGGCCGACAGCACCGTCGTGCCGATCATTCCCAGTCCGAGGGCCAACAGGCAAACGAAAGCTTTTCGGGCAAAACGACTGATCTTGTTCATTTCTCTCCTCCCTAGACATAATGCAGCTGGATTGGATTGACGACCGAGTTTATGAAGACCCGATATTGCCAAAATAGCAGGCTGAAAAGATGAATTTTCCGGGCGCTTCCCGGGCAAATTCGATTAAGATAAAATAATCTTCTCCCGGAACAAGCCTATCTATTAAATCAATCAAGCACTTAAGTAAAGATATTTTTAATCTGCAGGGATCTTTGAGGGCGGGAAAAAAAGATTAATTACGGGGAATTATTTGAAAAAGCCGCGAGTGGGGCTCGGCCGTATACGGCTGGCCCGCCGGAACCGGATAACACGCGGCGCCCCAACCTCTCTAGCCAATGGTTCTCACAGGCAGGAATGGGAACGTCCAAAAATTTCGCGCGGGGACTCAGGTTGTTTCCACCTCAATTTGCCGGGAATGGGAGGACGGCTTCTTCGGCAGGATGACTTTGAGGACTCCATGGTCGCAGGACGCCCGGATCTGCTCTTCGTCGACTGTCACGGGGAGGGAAAACGTTCGGCGAAAAGGTCCGTAGCACCGTTCAATACGGAGGTAGTTCTGCTTCTTCTCCTCCCTCTCCAGGCGACGTTCCCCCTGGATGGACAGGCTGTGGTTTTCCACCTGGACCTGGATGTCTTCCTGGGCCACTTCAGGGAGTTCCATTTTGACGACAACCACTTGGTCGTCTTCATAAATGTCCACTGCGGGCTGCCAGAACCCCTGTTCGAACGGTTCTGCGAATGCCTTTTCCCGACTAATGCCGAGAAGACGATTCATCTGCTCCTGCATCAACTGCATTTCTCTGAGCGGGTCCCACTTGACGATTCCCAAGACATCTCCTCCTCGATACTGACTCTGACCCAAAGATTAAAAGTCCCTCGGAAAAGCTTAAGAAGAATAATACCAGGGCCGGAAAAAAGAGGAGGGTTTTTTTCCAGAAACCGATCTCGCCGAACTATTTTCCGTCTCCACCTCAGCTCTGCCGGATTCCTCGCCGCTCAGGCAACGTCTCTCCTGCCTCCGAATTGCTAAAGCGCCCGGGATGGAACGCGGGGCCCCGTCGCCCCGTTTTTCAAGGGGCGATGGCGGCCTGCCAGTCAGTGGGAAAATATCGGGTTCCTCTGGCCTTGCCTTTAAAACCCGGGAAAAATTGTCTACACTCTTTTCAGGACATCCGGGTCTTTCCAGGGGACTCCGGATCAGAAGTGAATAGTGCAATTCTTTGCCAAAGGAGAGAGCTGATGGCCAGCAGGGTTTTTTTTGCTGATATGCGTGCCGGAAACCGGGAGAACCTGTTTGCCAAACTTGGCCGCATCCTCGACGCGGCCGGAATCGAAAACGTCGTCGAAAAAGGGCAGTTGGTCGCAGTGAAGACCCATTTCGGTGAAAAGGGGGGGCATGCCTATATCCGGCCCCCTT
>Ga0055480_10000078_pt1 | contig 30592 bp, 22 predicted proteins | sample Muzzi_PWB_D2_FD_57935 | JGI IMG/M metagenome (GOLD analysis project Ga0055480, IMG submission 57935) | Wetland microbial communities from San Francisco Bay, California, USA, that impact long-term carbon sequestration - Muzzi_PWB_D2 | ecosystem: Environmental > Aquatic > Marine > Wetlands ... | reverse complement strand
GTACTTCCCTACCCGTTGACTCAGCAGTTCCTCCACCAACGGCGGCACGGCTGTATGCGACTGCCGGAGTGCCGCTAGGTTCTCGACGTGATAGATGAACCGCCAGGCCTTCTTCCGCTCGGGATCGTGGCGGCCACGTCGCTCCGCGAGGCCTCGAAGTGCATCGAGCAGCGACTGTCCCTCGCGATCGGCCCGCGTGCGGGCCTCGTCCAAGAGGTCCCGCGGGAGCACGCGATCCGCAAAGGCGTCGACGGCCGCAGGGTCGTCCGGCGCGACTAGGACCCGAAGGGAATCGATGACATAGCCGATGGCGATGTCGTCCATCAGCGCCTTCCCCCTGGGTAGCCGACACGGGATGCCGGCGCGGATCAGGTTCTGCTCGAGGAAGGCACCGACTGAGTGTTTGCGGTACAGGACCGCGCGGTCCCCCCAGGCGCCTCCCGTGGCCGCCTGGTCGTGGCCAAGGTCGTCCACGATCCAGGCCGCCTCGTCCGCCTCATCGTCGAAGGCGTAGGCCGCCACCGCAAAGGGGGAGTCTCGATCGGCTTCGATCTGCTTGTCGAAGAGGCTAGCGTTGCGCCCGATGAGCCGCCGAGCGGCGGCAAAGATCTGGCGAGAGCAACGGCGGTTCCGGTCCAAGATGATGGGGTCCGCCACCCCAAAGTCCGTGGCGAACCGGCGAAGAACAGCCGGTTCCGCGCCGCGCCACGCAAAGATTGACTGCTCGTCGTCGCCGACGGCAAAGACGCTCTGATGGGTCGAGAGCGTCCGCAGCACCGCGTATTGAGTCCGGTCCAGGTCTTGAAACTCGTCCACCAGAAGATGGTCCCAGCGCCCCGCCCATCCACTGGCGACGGTAGCATCCCGGCGGAGTAGGGCGGCCGTCTCGGCGATGAGGTCGTCGAAGTCAAGGACGTTCCTTTCTCGAAGCGACGCTCGATAACGAAGGAAGAGTTCCCGATCCTCATCGCCCAGTTGGATCCCTTCCAGCCGACAACGCCCGAACAACAAGAGGAGGCGGCCGTGCCGCTTCCGAGGCACGCCAAGGCGGCGGAGAACGGCCCGCTGATAGGGCTCGTCCACGACGCCGAATCCCGCCCTGAGCCCGGCCTCCGATGTAGCCGCCCGGAGAATCTGGAGACAGAGGGCGTGCAGCGTGCCGCGATGCACGTCCCGCCCGGCCGCGCCAAGCGTGTCACGGAGCCGAAGCCCGATCTCCTCGGCCGCCTTGTTGGTGAACGTCACCGCGCAGATGCGTTCGGGCGCGGCCCCGGCCTGCAGGAGGAAGCGGATCCGCTCGATCAGACAGAGCGTCTTCCCCGCGCCGGGTCCGGCCACCACCAGCACGGGTCCGACCGGAGCCTCGACAGCTCGTCGCTGCGGTGGGGAGAGGATCAGGGGCGAGGATTCGGCCACGCGCTCACGCCACCGCGGCGCTACGCCGCCGCATCACCCGAATGATCATCTCCGCCTGCGCCAGGTAACGGCCACCGTCCTGGTGAAGCCGCCGATGGCCGCGGCCGGTGACGCGGTAGAACCGCACTCGCCGTCCCGTGGCCGTCGCCCCCCACTCCACCTCGAGGAACCCGGCGGCCTGCATACGGTGCAGAGCGGCGTAGAGCTCTCCCTCCTCGAAGGGGAACGAGTCGTCCGCCGCCGCCCGGAGTCGCTGCGTCAGGTCGAACCCGTTGGCGGGCTCGTGCGATGCGATCCGGAGCAGGAGGAGATCCAGCGCCCCGACCTCCCGGCCGGGGAGGCTGACGGGTGTGACCAGCGCCATCCGGTCGAGGGCATCCCGGAGAACACCCGCGTCCGGCCAGCGGTCGCGGGGTCGTTTGGCCAAGCAGCGATGGATGGCGCGGGCCAGGGCGGGCGCGAGGCCCGGAACGATGGACTCGAGCGGCGCCGGCTCTTGGGTGATGTGCTGTGCGGCCACGGCATGGGGAGCGCCGTCAAAGGGGAGGCGGCCGGCGAGGAGCTGGTATCCCACGACGCCGAGCGAATAGAGGTCGCAGCGACCGGTGACGTCCTGGTCCCCCATGATTTGCTCCGGCGCCATGTAGGCCGGTGTCCCCTGAGCCTTCTGGATCTCCGAGCGGGAGTGATCCGATGAGGCCACCGTGGCCACGCCAAAATCGCTGAGGACGGGACGGCCGTCCGGATCCACGAGCACGTTGTCGGGCTTCACGTCCCGGTGAACCACGCCGGCCCGGTGCACCACGGCGAGCGCGTCGGCGAGGCGCGAGAGGAGCCGGATCACCGTTCCGTGAGGAAGGCGATCCTCGCGGGCGAGCCACGCGCCGAGGGGTTCCCCAGGAACGTACTCCAGGACCATGTAGGGGGCGCCGACCGCTTCTCCCAAGGCGTAGATCGCGACGACGCTGGGATGGCGGAGGCCCGCCAGGATGCGCGACTCGCGGCGGAACCGCTCTCGATCGTCCTCGCTCGCCGGGTCTCGATCGAGACGCTTCACCGCGACGAGTCGCTCAAGCCCTCGTTCTCGGGCCAGGACGACCGTGGCCATCCCGCCGCGACCGAGCACTCGCACGGGGACGTACTGCTCGCGGACGGCGGCCCAGAATTCGGGATGATCTAGGAATTCAGACACCAAGGCTCCCAGCGCTACCATCCGGGAATATACCCATCATAGGCGAGGCGTCGTGGGATCCGTCGCCGCGCGCGCGCGCAGAGCCCGTCTGAGGGGCTTCCCCACCGCGTTCCTCGGAATCGCGTCGACCCAGTGATAGCACGCCGGGCGCTTGTACGAGGCGAGGCGCGTGGCCAGGAACCGCTCGAGTGCTGCCGGAGCGGCGGCGATTCGGTCGCCAACGACAAAGGCGACCACCGTCTCACCATCGCGATCGTGCGGCGCGCCGACGACCACCGCTTCGTGCACGCCGGGATGTTCGAGGAGAGCGCCTTCCACCTCCGCCGGCACCACGCTCCATCCCCGGTGCTTGATCAGATCCTTGAGGCGGTCCACCACGGTCAGATACCCCTCCGCATCCATCCGCCCGACGTCGCCCGTGCGGAGCCAGCCGTCGGGGAGGAGAACGGCGGCCGAGTCATTCGGGCGCCGGTAATACCCGAGCATCACCTGGGGGCCCCGCACGAGGATTTCCCCGAGCCCGTCCGGTGGGAGCGACTGGCCCGGCGCCACCGGATCGGCGATCCGGACCTCCGTTCCGGGAAGCGGCACCCCCACGGTGCCGGGCTTGGGGCGTCCGGGCGGGTTGGTGCAGACCTCCGGCGAAGCCTCGGTCAGACCGTAGCCCAAGATCATCGGGACGGCCGGGACTGCGCTCCGCCACCGCTCCGGGAGGCGCCCGCCGACCAGCATGGCGCCGGCCTTGACGTACCGTAGCCCGCGGCACGCCTCGGCCGCGTCCGGTGTGTCGAGGAGCCGATCGAACATGGTGGCGCTGCCGTAGAGGACTGTCGCCCCGTGTCGCCGTATCGCTGCGCCGATGTCCTCGGGCCCCGAGCGGTCGAGGAGCACGACCGGCGCGCCGGCGGTGACGGCGGATATCAGCACGCAACTGAGTCCCCAGGTGTGATAGAGCGGTAGGGCGCCGAGGATCACGTCGGCGTTCGACCAGGCGAACCAGGCGTTGTTCTGCCAGGCATTGGTGAGGAGGTTGCGATGACTCATCATCGCGGCCTTGAGGCCGCCTGTGGTCCCGCTGGTGAACTGGAGGACGGCCGGGGCCTCAGGGCGAGAGGGTGCATCCGGGAGTGTCAACGGCCGGGCGTCGATTCGTTGGAGATCGTGAATGGCGACTCCCCGCCCCGCGAGGAAGGTGCTACCGGGGCTGCCGAGACCCGCCACGAGGACATCCTCCGGCTCGATCTCGTCCACCACCGGTCCCAACTCCCCCTCCGTCAGTGTGGGAGAGATGGGAGCCACCGGCCGGCCGGCCAGGATGGCTCCAAAGACGCCGGCCACAAACGGCAGCCCGTTCGGAGCGATGAGGAGCACGGGGCCGCGACCTTCGGCCAAGAGCGCCCCCACTCCGGCCGCGCGGTCTCCCACCTCCTGATAGCTGATCGCGGTCCCGTCGACCCATAGCGCCGTGCTCCCGGCCGAGCGGGCCACCCGATGGCCGAGAAGTTCGACGAGGGTGGCGGCCTCCGGGGCTGGGTCGTGCGGGAGGCCGGGAGGGTAGTGCCGCAGCCAGGGCCGTCGGCGCGATGGGACTGGCACGTGAGGATCTCCCTGCCCAATGTGGCGAGGTGCTGCCCGCCCACGGGCTTCCGGTGTAGAATGCAGGGGCCTCCAACCCCGGACCGCATGGCTACGGACTTCGAAGCCCTCGAGACCCCCATCCCGCTGGTCGACCTGGACCGGTTGCAGCGCAACTTGAACCGGATGGCGGAGTATACCTCCCGGCACGGCTTGAGCCTTCGTCCGCACGTCAAGACGCACAAGTCTCCCCTGATCGCCAGCGAACAGGTGCTCCGCGGCGCGAAAGGCCTGACGTGCGCGACCCCGAAGGAAGTGGAGGTGATGGCGGAGGCGTGCCAGGACATCCTCCTGGCCTACCCCCCTGTCGGCACCCCGCGCCTTCGCCGACTCATGGACCTCCCGACCTCCATCCGCCTGACGGTGATGCTGGACTCGGCCGAGGCCGTCGAGGGACTGGCCGCCGCCGCGGAGGACGCCGACCGGCCGGTCGATGTCCTGGTCGAGCTGGACCTCGGGATGCACCGGGTCGGCGTCCAGGACCCCGGTGCCGCCATGGCCCTGGCCCGGTTGATCGAGAGTCGGCCGCCGCTCCGCTATCTAGGGGTGTCGTTTTACCCCGGACAGATTCGGGAGCATGTCTCGAAGCAGCGCCCCGCTCTCGACGCCCTCACGGAGACCCTGGGTCGGACCCTCGCCGAGCTGGAGCGTGTGGGCCTGGCGCCGCTCGTCGTGAGCGGTGGCTCGACGCCCACCGCATGGGAGAGCCACACGATCACCGGGGTCACGGAAATCCGTCCCGGCACCTACGTCTACAACGACCGCACCACCGCCGCCCTCGGCGCCTGCGAGTGGCACGAGTGCGCCCTCAGCGTACTGGCCACGGTCGTCAGCACGGCGGTCCCGGAGCAGGCAGTGATCGATGCGGGGAGCAAGGCCCTGGGGCGGGAGCCCCATCGCGGCGCGGGTGGGTACGAGGGGTTCGGCGCGCTCTTGGAGCACCCCGACGTGGTGGTGAAGGGGATGTCAGAGGAGCACGGCCTGCTGGACCTCTCCACTACCCACTGGCGGCCGGCGATCGGAGACGTTGTCCGAGTCGTCCCCAACCACGCCTGCATCGTCGTGCATCTGCACGAGCGGATGATCGGCGTCCGCGGCGACGCGGTGATGACTCGCTGGGCCGTGGCGGCGCGGGGACGGTAGGCGGGAGAGGAGCGGGGGAGCGCGAGAAGGTCGCACTCCTCTTTACACTGTCCGTCACAATCCCTGAGGGTGCGGATCCCTATCGGGGCCTTTGCGCTCGCGTCCTCGGCGAGAGACGAGCGTCGAGACTCCGGATCGGTCCCTTCGACGTGATCGACGGTGCGGTCTTGGTTCCCGTCTTTCCGCGGCAAGGACATCGTAGGTGGGATGACGATGACACGACCGCAATGCTTTCACACCTGAGGCCGCCTCTTACCCCCTCCGGTGCTGCCCTCCACAGTCCCCGCTGCCTGCCAAGATCACTCCGCCCTGAGCGCCCTCGCGGGATCCACGCGCGCCGCGCGGATCGCCGGGAAGGTCGAAGCGACGAGCGCCGCGATCCCGAGAGTCGCGCCTACCACCACATAGACGGTGGGGTTCGATGGCTTGACGGCGTAGAGGAGCGGCTCAACGGCCCGGCCGGCCGCGAGGGCCACGAGCCACCCGAGCGCAATCCCGACGACCACGAGCCGAAATCCTTCCCAGAGGACCATCCGTACGAGACCGGGCCGGGTGGCCCCAAGGGCCGAGCGGATGCCGAGTTCCTGGGTGCGCTGGCTGACGCTGTACGACATCAGGCTGTACAGGCCGATCGCCGCGACCACCAGCGCCAGGCCTCCGAACAGGGCGAACATGGAGGCCCCCAACCGCCACGACCGGAGCTGCCCGTCGTAGAGGTCGGACATCCGCCGGAGGGAGTAGACAGGGAGGTCCGGGATGGCGTCCAGGTCCCGGCGGAGCTGCGCCTGCGCCGCCCGGACGTCTCCGGCGGGGCGCACGAACAGCACGGTCGGAAGCTCGGCGAGGATCTCCTGCCTGACCGGAACGTAGTAGAGCATCGAACGGTCCTCGATCAGCGTCTGGCGCCGGGTGTTCTCGGCAATGCCGACAACATCGGCGCAGGGCACGGTGTCGCCGCCGATCTTCAGACACTTGCCGATGGCGTCCTCTCCCGGCCAGATCAGGTCGGCCATCGTCTCGTTGACGACCGCCACCCGTGGCGCGCCCTTCGTGTCCGCCGCAGTGAAGCCGCGCCCCCGGAGGATCTGCGTGCCCATCGTGGCGAAGAAGTCCTCCCCCACGGCATTGATATAGGGCCCGCCGTCGTTGGTCCGGGGGAGGGAGTCGAGCCCCGGCACGCTTAAGTCCTCCGACCAGCTCGTGCGGAAGGGGATGGTGCTAGCCAGGGCGACATGCGCGATGGTCGGCATGGCGGCGAGGCGCTCTCCCAAGCGGGCGAAGGCCTGGTACGTGGCCTCCTCGGTCGCACCGAGGGGCGCCTCCTGGAAGGTGATGGCCAGCACGCGCCGCGTGTCGATGCCGAGGTCCATGTTGCTCACCGCCATTAGACTCCGCACGAAGAGCCCCGCCCCCACGAGGAGCACCACCGAGAGGGACGCCTGGGCAACCAACAGCACGGTCTGCGTCCGCGTCCGCCGGGTCCCGGCGCCGGTCGAGCCAACCTTGAGCGCCTCCGAGAGGTCGGGGTGTGTCGCCTGCACGGCGGGGATCAACGACGCCGCGAGGCCGGCGAGGAGCGCCGCCACTGCGGCCACCCCGAAGACCCGGAGGTTGATCGGCCCGGACGTCCAGCTGACCCCGGGGAGGAGGGTGTTGCGGAGGAGGTGCCCTCCCCATTGCGCAAGTACTAACGCTGCACCCAACCCCAGCAGCCCATAGAGCGCCCCCTCCGCGACGAGCTGGGCGACCAGGCGCCGACGGCTGATCCCGAGTGCCAGGCGGACGGCGATCTCCCGGCGGCGGCGGGTGCCGCGTGCCAAGAGGAGGTTCGCCACGTTGGCGATGGCGATGAGGAGCACCACCGCCGATACACCCACGAGCCATCTGGTGATCTCGGTTTCCGCCGTCGCCAGCGGCCCCCGGCTCTGCAGCAGGGGAGCCACGATGACGCGTGGCTCCTGGGCCTCGCGGCGAGTATCCGCTACGGCCGCGCGGGCGATCGCCGTTGCGGACGCTTCGGCTTGGGTGGTGGTCACCCCAGGGCGGAGCCGCGCCACTAGCCGGATCCACTGGAATCCCCGGCTCGTCTCCCACGGGCCCGACACCGTCTCGAAGGAGGCCGGCCGGAGCGGGAGCCAGAGGTCGACGGCGCTCAGGTCCACACCGGTGAACCCCGGGGGCATCACCCCAACGACCGTATAGCGGTTCTTTCCGATCGTGAGGACGCGCCCCAAGACCGTCGAGTCCCCGCCAAATTCTCGCCGCCAGAGCTCGTAGCTCAACACCGTCACGGTGGCGGTGCCGATCGGCGTCTCGTCCTCCGGGAGGATCAGGCGGCCCAGGTAGGGGCGGACGCCAAGCGCCGGGAAGAACCCGGCGGTGGCGAGCGCGGCGCTGAGGTGCTGCGCGTCCCGCCCCTCGCCGAAGAGGACCCCGGCGCGACTGTAACCACCCGCGGCGGCAAAGTGGTCGTTCTTCTCCAGGTCTTTCAGGTCCAAGTACGACAAGGAGGAGCCGGTAACGGTCCGACCGAGAAAGTCCCGCTCGAGGTAGATGCGCCGGACGCGATCCGGATTGGTGATATGCTCGGGCGCCGACAGGAGGAGGCGGTCCACGATGCCAAACATGGTGGCGTTGGCGCCGATGCCGAGCCCCAGGGTGACTGCCACCACCGCCGCGAACCCGGGGCCGCGGCGCATGCCACGGAGGGCGTACCGCACGTCCGCCAGGAGGGCCTCCAACCGCGCGCCACGTCGATGGCTCCGGAGCCTCGCGGCATCGAACGCGAGGATGGTCCGGCGGTAGTGGTCGACGTCCCCAAACCGACGCTGCGCCTCGGCGCGCGCATCGGCCTCGGTCATCCCGGCCGAGCGCAGGTGCGCGATCGTCTCGCTGAAGTGGAACTCGAGCTCGTGCTGGAGATCCTCGGCGGGATCTTGGCGGCGCTCGGGAAGCCGAAAGAGACGACGGAATACGGTCATGTGATGTTCCTCACGTGGCCTCGAGGACCTTGAAGACCGCCGCGGCATAGTCCGACCATTGCGCCGTCCGCGTACGGAGTTCCCGGCGACCCTCCCCCGTCAGGCGGTAGAACTTGGCGCGGCGATTGTGGTCCGAGAGCCCCCACTCGGCCTCGATCCAGCCGCGCCGCTCCATCCGGTGAAGGGAGGCGTAGAGCGCGCCCTCCTCGATGACCAGGGTCTGGTCGGTCGTGTCGCGGATCCAGGCGGCCACCCCGTAGCCATGGCGGCGGCCGGCGTGGAGCGCCTTGAGCACCAGGACATCCAGCGTGCCTTGGAGGAGGTCGAGATCGGGTGGCATGGTCTTCCCCTCAAATGGTTAGGGGAAACATCGGTATCCCGCAGCGAGGCGTCAAGGGCTAGTCGCGGAGCGCCGCCACCGGATCCACCCGGCTCGCCCGGAAGGCGGGGAGGTAGCCAGCCGCAGCGGTGACGGCGGCCAGGAGTCCGGCCACTGCCGCATAGGTCACCGGGTCGGTTGGCGCAACCTGGTAAAGGAGCGAGGCTACGACCCGCGACAGCGCCAAGGCGCCGAGCGTCCCCAACCCTGCGCCCACCAATCCGACGGCAAGCGCCTCCCGAAGCACCATCGCCCGGACGGCGCCGGGTGCGGCACCAAGCGCCATGCGGACGCCGATCTCCTGGCGCCGCTGCACCACCGTGTACGCCATGACGCCGTACACCCCGACGGCGGCGAGGAGGAGGGCGACCACGGCAAAGGTGGTGAGGAGCTGCATGCGGAACCGTGGCTGCGCCACGACCTGGGCAAGGATGTCTTCATAGGTGCTGACGCTGTACAACGGGAGGTCCGGGTCGAGCTCGCGGAGGACGCCGCGAATCGCCGGCGTGACGGTCCCCGGATCGGCCCCCGTCCGCACGACCAGCGCCACCGAGTTCCACGGAACCTGGCGGAAGGGGACATACATCGTCGGCGTCGGATCGGCCGTGAGGCCGGCGTTCCGCACGTCGCGCACGACGCCGACGATCTCCCGTTCGGGGGCGTTCGGCTCCTCATACGAGATCACCAGCCGCTCGCCGATTGCCTTGTCGGACGGAAAATGGCGCCGCACAAACGCCTCGTTGACGATCACGACGGCCGGTTGGCCGCGTGCGTCCTGCCCCCCGAAGGTGCGGCCAGCGGCGACGGGGATGCCCATCGTCTCGAAGAAATCCGGTGACACTGGACTGAACGCGCCGACCGGCATGTCATTGACGGACCCGACCGGGTCGCTCGCGAGCCGGTATCGAAACTGCGGACCGCCGCCGGCCATCGGGATGAAGGGTGCTACCGCCACCCGGGTCACGCCCGGGAGAGCGCCCACCCGTGCCCGCAATCGGTCCGTGAAATCGATGATCCGTTCGGGCGCGGGGTACCGCGCCTGAGGAAGGGCCACGCGCGCCGTGAGCACCTGACCTGCCTGAAAGCCGGGATCCACACCCATGAGGTAGCGGAAGCTCTGGACCATGAGCCCGGCGCCGACCACCAGCACCATCGCCACGGCGATCTCCGACGTGACGAGGACACGTCCCAAGCGGGAGCGGCGCCCGCTCAGGCCGGCGCCTCGGCTCCCTTCCTTGAGTCCCTCCGTGAGATCGATCCGGCGCGCCTGCCAAGCGGGAAGGAGGCCAAAGAGCACGCCGGTGACAACGGCAAGCCCGACGGTAAAGAGGAGCACGGTGCCGTTGATGCTCACATTGGCGGCGCGCGGAAGACTGCCGGTTGCCGTGCTCAGCGTCTCGAGGCCGAAGAACGCCAACCCGAGCCCGGCCGTGCCGCCGATCAGGGAGAGGAGGACGCTCTCGACGAGGAGCTGGCGGACCAGCCGCCCCATCCCCGCCCCGAGGGCGGCCCGGATGCACAGCTCCCGCTGCCGCCCGGCGGCCTGCGTCAGGAGAAGATTGGCGACGTTGAGGCAGGCGATCAGCAAAACGAAGGTCACCGCCCCAAAAAGCACCCAGATCGTGGTCCGCACGTTGCCCACGACGGCGTCCATGAGCGGCTGCACAACGGCGGCCCATCCCTCGTTGGTCTCTGGGTATGCCGCGGCCAGCCGGGCGCCGATGGCGCTCATGTCCCGCTGTGCGTCGGCAAAGGTCACCCCGTCACGGAGGCGGGCGATCATGAGGAGGAAGTGCCAATCGCGATCGGCGAGCTGCTCCGGGCTGAACACGAGCGGGGTCCAGAATTGCGACTGGCCGGGGAAGGTGAAGCCCGGCGGCATCACGCCGATCACGGTCCGCCTCTGTCCATCGAGCTCCACCTGGCGGCCGATCACCGCGGAATCGGCCGCAAAGCGCCGGCTCCAGAGCCCATCGGAAAGCACCACCACCTCGTCCCGCCCCGTTTGATTCTCCTCCTCAAGAAGCCCGCGGCCGAGTGCCGGCGCGGTCCCGAGGAGCGGGAAGAGGCCGGCGGTCACGGCGGCGCCGATCAACCGTTCTGGCTCGTCCGTTCCGGTCAAGACCGCGCTCTGCTGCCTCACGGCGGCGGTCCGGTCGAACGATCGGTTTTGGGCGGTCCAGTCGAGGTACTCCGGTGCCGGTACCGGGTAGTTCCCGGTGGCTTGCTCCGCGTTGCTTCGCCAGAGGATGGCCAGCCGGTCCGGGGCGTGGAAATCCAGCGGCGAGAGGAGGACCCCAAACACCACGCTGAAGATCGCGGTGTTCGCACCGATGCCGATCGCCAGCGTAAGGACGGCGATCGCGGTAAAGCCGGGACGGGCGCCGAGGAGCCGGCGGGCGTGACGGAGGTCGGCGCGAAGCGTATCGAACACGGGGGACCTCGACGAGGGTGGGATCTTCCAACCTACGCTGCGTCAGAAACCCCGGTTTCGTCGGCCGACGCGCCTTTTGACAGGTCCCGCGGGGCCGTCCATCTTACGGCCATCCATGAGCGATAACACCTTGGAACGGCTGCAAGCGGTCTTGGCCGGCCGCTATGCGGTCGAGCGCCAGCTCGGGCAGGGCGGGATGGCGACCGTCTACCTGGCGCACGACCTCAAGCACAAGCGTCAGGTAGCGGTCAAGGTCCTCCTTCCGGACCTGGCGGCGTCCGTCGGTGGCGAGCGGTTTCTGCGCGAGATCGAGATCGCCGCCCGGCTCCAGCATCCGCATGTTCTCCCGGTCTACGACTCGGGCCAGGCGGGCGACCTCCTCTACTATGTCATGCCGTTTGTCGTTGGGGAGTCGTTGGCCGACCGGATCCGGCGCGATGGCCCGCTCCCCCGCGCCGAGGCGCTTCGGATCACCCGGGAGGTGGCCAGCGCCCTCGATTACGCCCACCGCCAGGAGATCGTCCACCGCGACATCAAGCCGGCCAATATCCTGCTGTCCGAAGGTCACGCGGTCGTCGCCGACTTCGGCATCGCCCGGGCGCTCTCGGTCTCCGGGGGCGCGGGACTCACCCAGGCAGGGATGGCGATCGGGACACCGAGCTATATGAGCCCGGAGCAGGCCTTCGGCGACGGGGACCTCGATGGGCGGAGCGACATCTACGCCCTCGGGTGTGTCCTCTACGAGATGCTCTCGGGCCAGCCGCCGTACACGGGGAAGACCGCGCAATCGATCATCGCGAAGGCGGTGTCGGGCGCCGTCCCCCAGCTGGCTAAGCGACAGCAAGACCTCCAACCCGTCCTGGCGCGGATGGTGGCCAAGGACCCGGACGACCGGTTCCAGACCGGACAGGAGGTCGTCAGCGCAATCGAGGCGCTCGGTGGGACCGCCCAGCGCCGGACCAATCTGCCGCTCGCCTTTGGCGTCGTCGCTCTGGTGGCTGTCCTCCTGGCAGTGTTTCTGTGGCTCCGCCCCCCCTCGGGGCCCACCCCGGTGCGGGCCGACGCGGCCGTGATCGCGGTACTCCCATTCTCCACCCGCGGCCCGGCGGTGGCGGTCTTGGGCGAGGGGATGGTCGATCTGCTGGCGACTAATCTGGATGGTGTCGGGGGCATCCGGATCGCCGACCCCGCCGCGGTCCTCCAGCGCTGGCGAAAGCGCGGCGACGGCGACGAGGTCGACCTCGACGCTGCCCGGGCCATCGGCCGCGACGTGGAGGCCTCTGCCGTGCTCGTCGGGAGCGTCGTGGAGGCGGGGGCCGAGGTCCGACTCCGCGGCCAGCTCGTGGGGGTCGGCGGCCAAGATCTGGCGAGCGCCATCGCGTCGGGGCCGTCCGATAGTATCCTCGCGCTGGTCGACACGTTGAGTCTCCGGCTCCTCCGGGAGATCTGGCGCTCGCGCGACACGCTCCCAAGCGTCCGCGTGGCGGCCATCAGCAGCGCCTCGTTCGAGGCGATTCGCCACTATCTCGCCGGCGCCCAGCTAGCGCGCCGCGCCGTCTGGGATTCCGCGATTACCGAGTTCAACCGTGCGGTGGAGGAGGATTCGACCTTCGCCCTGGCCCACGTGCAGCTGGTCAACGCCTACGGCTGGCTCCGGGGCCACGGGAGCCGGGAGGGGACTCGGCACCTGGCAGCGGCGGCCGGCATGCTGGGGCGCCTCCCCGAGCGCGACCAGACACTGGTCCGGGCCGATCAACTCACCAACACCGATCCGTTCCGCGCCCTCGACACCCTCCAGGCCTTTGTGGCGCGCTATCCGGATGACGCAACGGGCTGGGAGCACCTCGGCGACGCGCAGTATCACCTGCGGCAATTCCTCAATCTCAGTATCGACCAGCTATACCAGCCGTTCGAGCGAGCCATCCACCTCGACCCCTCCTACGTCCCCGCGTATTTCCACCCGTTGGAAATCAGCTTTGCCCGAGCCGATTCGGCGCGGGTGTTCCAGATGCTCCAGACCATCGGCGCGGAGGCACCCTCCTCGGAATACCTCGACCGATACCGGGCCGCGGCGCGATTCGTATGGGGCGGCCGGGACTCCGCCTTGGTCCACCTCACGGCACTCGCCGACGTGTGGGCGGACGGGGTGCCGATGGCCATCAGCTCGAGTTACCACGGAGGACCGCTCACCCTCCCCGTGGTCGCGGCCGTCCTCGATTCGTTCCGCACTCGGCAGCCGGAGCAGTCATCCTTGTGGATCCGGGCCTCCACCGGCGAGATGCTGGTGCTTCTTAGTATGGGACGGATCCAGCAGGCGGTCGACCTGGTGCGCGGCGTATTCGCGACCAATCCCAACATCGGTGCGGGGATGGTCGCCGGGATGGCGTCGGCCGGACACATCAGCGTCGCGGATGCCGCTCCCGCGTTCGAAGTGCTCGAACGAAACGCACCCTTCGTCGTCGACTACCTCAAGGTCGTTGCGGCCCTCCGACGTCACGATCCGAGCGCGGGACGGGCGGCGCTCACCCATTATCGGGCCAGCGACACGACCGCGGTGCCGCCGCCCTTCAAGGCGGTGTTCTCGCTAGCCCCGGGGCTGCTCGCGGTCGCCGCGGGCGACACTGCCAGCGGTCTCGCGGAGGTGCGGGAGGCCCTCGGACACGCCAGCATCGGCTATGTCCGATCGTCGCTGTTCGCGCCGTTTCGATTCCAATATGCGACGGCCATGGCCGCGACCCCCGCCACTCGAGAGGAGGGGATCGACCTCCTCCGGAACCAATTCACGGACGGCGTGGTGGACGACTTTGCCGCCCTCCCGTACGCCTTGCGGGCGCTCGGGGAGGCACAGGAGGCACTAGGCCGCCGCCGCGAGGCGATCGACAGCTACTCGAGGTTCCTCGAACTGTGGCGCGAGGCCGATCCTTCGCTCCAACCCCAGGTTCGCGACGTTCGCGCCCGGCTAGAGCACCTGGTCGCTCAAGAGGGCTGACGTGACCGCCCCCGGCCCACGTCCCCCGACGCGCTTGATCGACCGGGAGACTCGGCTGGCGCCGGGCGCCCCGGTCCGCGGCTGGCGCGGCCGGCTGGCAGATTGGTGTCTGCGCCGGACCGGCTGGCGCGTCATGGGTGCCCTCCCGACGATCGACAAGTTCATGCTGATCGTCGCGCCGCACACCTCGAACTGGGACCTCCCGGTTGGCCTCATGGCCGGATTCGGCTGTCGCATCCTCAGCCGGTGGCCGTACGGGTTCATGATGAAGGCCAGCATGTTCCGCGGCCCGCTCGGCCCGGTCATGCGACGCATCGGCGGCCTCCCCGTCAATCGGAGCGAGCCGGAGGCGATCGTGGACCAGATGGCGGGCGAGTTCCTCCGGCGGGAGCGGTTCTTCTTGGCTGTCACTCCGGAGGGCACCCGGCGGCGGCGGCCCTACTGGAAGACCGGGTTCTACCGAATCGCCCTCACAGCGGCCGTGCCGGTGGTGCCCGTGTACTTCGACTACCGCCGGCGGGAGGTCGGCATCGGCCACCCCGTTCGCCTCTCGGGGGATCCTGACGGCGACCTCGCCGTGTTCCGCGACTTTTATCGGGGGGTGACCGCCCGACGGCCGCACGAGGCAGGCGACATTCGATTTCGTGAAGGTGCCGGCGCGTCCGGAATCTTCGAGCGCCCGTAAGGAGATCGGCACCGACCCACCCCGTCCATACCCGACAGCCCGACCCCCTCCCCCGCGCGGAGAACCGCGTTCCCGGGTAGATTTTGTCATGATCCACCAGGCCTCGTTCCCTCGTCATCGGTCGCCATGACCAAGCCTAGGCGGAAGAGCCTCCGGACTTTCGCGAGAATCCGGCCGTTCCACGACGGCCGCTACCCGAATATCCAGGGTGGCACGTGGTATTTGGTCAGGCGGGACGGGATGGACGCGGAGGGCCGCTGTTGGCTGGTGGCCTACGGGATCAAGATTCAGGTCGACGCCTCCCACTTCGATTTCCGCACTGGCTAGGACCCGCGGGCCCGCCCGGGACACCGGTGTATGCCGATTGCCAACGCGGAAGTCGCCCGCCTCTTTCGTCAGTTCGCCGACCTCCTAGAAATCCAAGGCGCCAACCCTTTCCGAGTGCGCGCCTACCGAAACGCCGCCCGGGTCGTCGGAGACCTCCCCGAGCCCGTGGCCACTCTGGCCGCTGAGGGACCCGAGCGGCTCGACGCGCTCCCGGGGATCGGCGCCGACCTCGCCGGGAAGATCGTCGAGATCGTCTCCACTGGAAACCTCGGCGTCTTCCGGGAGCTGGCCCGCACCCTCCCCAAGGGCCTCATCGCCGTCATGCACCTCCCCGGTCTGGGGCCCAAGCGAACGCGGGCGTTATTCGAGGAGTTGGGAATTCGATCGCTCGCCCAATTAGAGCAAGCCGCGCGTGCCAAGCGGGTCCGCACCCTCCGGGGCTTCGGGGCCAAGACGGAAGCACGCATCCTGCGCGAGGTGGCCCTTCGGCGGGAGGCGGGGGGGCGCGTGCTCCGGTCGGTGGCGGCGGGGTATGGCGGAGCGATCCTGGAGATGCTCGCCGCGGTCCAGGGCGTCGAGAAGGCGCTGATTGCCGGTAGCTTCCGGCGCCTCCGCGACACGGTTGGCGATCTCGACATCCTAGTGACCTGCGAGAACTGCGCCTCGGTCGTCGACCGGTTTGTGACCTTCCCTGAGGTCGAGGAGGTACTGGCGCAGGGGCCGACGCGCGCCTCCGTACGGCTCCGGTCCGGCTTGCAGGTGGATCTCCGCGTTCTGCCGGAGGAGAGCTACGGAGCCGGTCTCTACTACTTCACAGGCTCCAAGGCGCACACCGTCGCCGTCCGCACGCTGGCCCAGGAGCGCGGCCTCAAGATGAACGAGTACGGCGTCTACCGTGGCAAGCGAAGGATTGCCGGAAAGACAGAAGAAGAGGTGCTCGCGACCGTCGGCCTCCCCTGGATCCCTCCGGAGCTCCGCGAGGACCGGGGAGAGATCGAGGCGGCGAGGCGTGGCACGCTCCCAAAGCTGGTCGGGATGGATGACATCCGGGGCGACCTCCAGTGTCACACACCGGACAGCGACGGGCGCGACACCCTCGCGGCGATGGCGCGCGCCGCGGAGGACCTGGGGTACGAGTATCTCGCCATCACCGACCACTCCCCCGCCCTGGCGATGATCGGCGGGCTGGACCGGGCGGGGGTCCGGCGGCAGATGCGGAACATCGACCGGCTCAACGGTCGGCTCCGGCGGCTCACTGTCCTGAAGGGCGCCGAGGTGGAGATCCTCGAAGATGGGTCGTTGGACCTGGACGACGACACGCTGGCGGCGCTGGATGTGGTCGTCGCATCGATTCACACCAAGCTGGACCTTCCCGCACCCACCCAGACCGCCCGCCTGACCCGCGCCGTTAGTCATTCGTCGGTCGACATTATCGGCCATCCCAGCGGCCGCCTCCTCGGACACCGACGCGGGGCGCGATTCGACCTGGAGCGCGTCTGCCGAGCAGCGGCCGATCACGGTGTATTGTTGGAGATCAACGCCCAACCGGACCGGCTCGATCTGGACGACACCTCCATCCGTACCGCCATCGAGCACGGGGTCACACTCGTCATCGATACCGATGCACATGCCACCACCGAGCTCCGATATATGCGGTGGGGCGTCGACCAGGCGCGGCGCGGCTGGGCGGAGAAGCGCCATATCGGCAACACCCGCCCGCTGGCCCGCCTTCTCAAGCTGCTACACCGGGCGCGCCACTGACCTGTCCAGCCGAGCGCGGCGGTCCCTCATTCCTCCCGCAGCACCACCGTCGGATCCACCCGGGTCGCGCGGCGAGCCGGGATCCACGAGGCTACCAGGGCGGCGCCGGCGAGGATCGCGAGCCCTCCTCCCAAGACGCCCGGATCCGTTGGATGCACCCCGTAGAGGAGCCCGGAGAGGAGTCCCGCCAACGCCAGCGATCCCGCCAGCCCCACGGCGAGACCCACGATCGTGACTAGCATCCCACGGCCCACCACCATTCGGAGGATCGCTCCGTTGCGCGCCCCGATGGCGATCCGGATGCCGAGGTCACGGCGTTGCTGTGTGACCCAGAAGCTGACGACCCCGTAGAGGCCCACGAGCGCCAGCGTCAGCCCGACGGCACTGAAGACGCCGGCCACGGTCGCCGCCAGCCGAAGGGGGAGGAGTGCCTTCCCTCCGTCGAGATGTGACCTCATCGTCTTCACGTCGAAGACCGGGAGCCGGGGGTCCAACTCCCGGACCACTCGCCGGATCGGATCGATGAGCGCCAGCGGATCGCCGGACGTTGCCAGCACCAGGTTCTGCAGCGACGACGGATGCTGCCTCGCCGAGTAGAAGATGAATGGTCGCGGGGTCTCTCCGACGAACAGGTACTGCCAATCCTGGGTCACGCCGATGACCTCGTACCGGGTGGTCCGGTTCACCTGGAATCGCTGGCCGACGGCGCTCCGGTCGGGCCAGAACAGACGCGCCGCAGCTTGATTCACGACGGCCACCCGCGCGGTGGAGTCCCTGTCGCTGGGAAGGAACCCCCGCCCCTCCAGTATCGGGAGCTCGAGCGCCGCAAAGGCCTCGCCCGCGACCTCCGCACCAAAGACCCCTCGACGATCAGCACCGTCCTCGCCCAAGAAGCCGGGGACGCTGATGTCCTCCATGTCGTTGGAGTACCCGAGCGGGACGTGGGAAATGAGCCCGGCGGCCTCGACCCCGGGGAGCACCGAGATCCGCTCGGACAAACGGTCATAGAACTGGCGCCAGTCGTCCCGATCGTAGCCGAGGAGGTCGAGATCCACCGTCGCCAGCAGCACGCCTTCGGTGCGGAAGCCGAAGTTCAGCTGCCGTGCCGTGCGCACGCTCTTGAGGAAGAGGCCTCCCGCCACCAACAGCATGAGGCAGACGGCTACTTGACCCGCTACCAAGACGTGCCGGAGGCGGCGTCCGGAGCGGGCCCGCTCGGGCGTGGCTGTCCTGAGACTCGCCATGAGGTCGCCGCGGCCGGCGTGGAGGGCGGGGACCACCGCCAGCGCGAGGGCCGCCACAGCGGCGCATGCCAGGGTGAAGACCGCCACGCGCCAATCGGGGCTGAAGTCGAAGCGGATGGGTGCATCGAACGTGAAGCGAATGGACCCGAGGAGACCGTCCCCGACCATACCGATGGCATACCCGAGTCCACCGCCGACCACGGCCAGGAGGGATCCCTCCACGAGGAAATACCGGACCAGCCGGCCTCGCCCGGCACCTAGGGCGGTCCGAATCGCAAACTCGCGCTCGCGCGTCGAGGCCCTGGCCATCATCAAGTTGACGATGTTGGCGCAGGTGAGGATCAACACGAGGACGACCAGCGTCATGAAGCCGACCGCAATCGGCGTCATGAGGTCCGCGACGGCGATGTCAGGCCGGCTGTGGATCTCCGGGACGACCACAAACGAGGTCCCGGTGTTGGTGGCTGGATAGGCCGCGGCCAGCCGGTCCCCCAACACTCGGACCGCCGCCTGGGCGCGCTCCGCCGTCACGCCGGGGCGGAGCCGGCCGATCAGCTTGAACCAGCCGCCCTCCCGATCGTGGAAGGGCTCATGGCGGTTGGGGTACAGGGTCGTGAGGGCGGCTAACGGGACATAGGCCTCCGCCGCCAGGAGCGGCTCCGTGCCGGCAAAGCCTCGCGGCGCCACCCCGACCACCGTCACGGGAACTCCGTTCAATCGGACCTCGCGCCCCACGATCGCTGAGTCGCCGGAGAACCGGCGCTCCCACGAGCGGTAGCTCAACACGACCGACGGGCTGGGCGCGGCCCTGCCGACCGCCTCAGAAGGGAGGAACCCCCTCCCCAGCACCGGCGAGACGCCCAGGACCGAGAAGTAGTTGGCCCCCACCCACTCGATCCAGAAGCGCTCCGCCGCACCATCGCCCCGGTCGTCCCCCAGTCCGACCGACTCGAAGGAGTGTACGGCCACATCGGCAAAGATGTCCCGCGCCGCCTGGAGATCGAGGAAATTGAGATACGAGACCTCATGCGGGATCGTGAGGGCTGGCGTCCGCTGAGCGAGCACCACCAGCTCACCAGGCGCACGCACCGGGAGCGGCCGGAAAAGGTAGGCGTTGATGAAGCTGAAGATCGTGGCGTTGAGCCCCACCCCCAGACCCAAGGTGAGCACCACCGTCGCACTGAACCCCGGCCGTTTCAGAAGCGCCCGGGCCGCGACCCGCACGTCGCCCGCGAGGCCCGAGCCAACCGGCCCACGGCCCCCAGTCGTCCGCGGCCGCCCAGCCCTCCGGGCGCCGCGCCAGCCGTCCGCCCGCTCCGCCATGGCGGACAAGAGGAGATCGCCCACCGTCCGGAACCAGTAGCGTACGGCCCGGACACGGCCAAGCCGACGGGCGTCGACTCCTCCTCCCGCCGTCACGTCGAGGAGATCTCGACCATAGGCCCGCCGAAACGCCGGGGGAAACAACCACAGGAACGGACGGAGAAACCACGGTCCCGACGTGCTCATGGAGTCCCCCGCCGCCGGCCGATGAGGTTTGCCGCCTCCGCCCACTGCACATAGGCATCCAGGCGGTGTGCCTCCGCCGACGCCGCTCGCCGTCCCGCCGGCGTCAGCAGGTAGGCCCGTCGGCGGCTCTCCTCGGGTTCTCCCTCCACCTCCCTGATCAGCCCGGCACGCGCCAACCGTTGGATGCTGCGGTAGAGCGTGCCCGGACCCAGGACGAAGTCTCCCCCGCTCCTGCGGTCGATCTCCTGCATGATGGCATAGCCGTGCCTGGGCCGATCGGCCAGGGCAAGGAGGATCTGGAACATCGCCGGGGTCAGGGTCTCCAGTTCGGTCGAAAAGCGCGGTGTCATCTGGCCTCGCGGGGTGAGTGTCCACCGTTGTTATATCTATGGTGGATATAGTACGGGAAGAAGCCGCGGAGGTTTCATCCGGCAACGCTGTGAGGGAGCGGGACTGGGAGGCACTCGGTCTGTTCCCGACCCGCGGCGGGGGGTACAGCCCTGCAGCTGACCGCCTAGTACCCCCGCCGCTGGTCGACGGACGCCCCAGGATGTTCCCCACGGGTGATCGCCTCGAGGGAGGCGCTAAAAGCGTCGGCGGCTTCTTCGACGGAGGTGATGGCCGCGATGTGAGGGGAAATCGTCACCTCGGGCCGATCCCAGAAGGGCGAGTCGGCGGGCAGCGGTTCCTGGACGAAGACGTCGAGGGCCGCGCCGCTCAAGCGCCCGGCGTCGAGGGCGTCGAAGAGCGCCGACTCCACGATGATGCGTCCGCGGGCGACGTTGATGAGGTAGGCCCCGCGGCAGGCACCGAGGACGTCGCGGCCCACGAGCCCTTCGGTCTCGGCGGTCAGGGGGACGGCCACGACGAGCCAATGCGCCGCCCCGACGACCTGCGCCAGGCGCCGGACCGGGTAGACCTCCACGAAGGGCGCCCGCTGTGCGCCGGTCCGAGAGACGCCTCGCACCGTGGCACCGAGACCGGCGAATGCACGGGCGATTCCGCGACCGACCTGACCGGTCCCGATCACCAGAGCCTCGGTGTCCGCCAGAAGGCTCGGCTCGACACGATACCAGGTGTGCTTCCGTTGCGCATCGTGGAGCTCGAGCAGCCGCTGGGTGCGCGCCAGCGCGCGCGCCACACAATACTCGCCGATGCGCTCGCCGAATCGGCCGATGGTCCGGGTGAGCAGCGTTTCCGGGCCCACACCCCCCTCCACGAGAAACGGCTCCACCCCGGCGGCGAGCGAGTGGACCCATCGCAGCGCGGAGAGCGAACCGTCGACCGGTGGCCGAAGCCCAACATAGGTATCGGTCCACGCCAGGTCCTCGGCCGAGACCTCATCCAGTTTGCGGATCCGGAAGTCGAGCGTGGGGTGACGTTCGGCGAGTCGGTCGGCCAAGAGCCGACCCGGCCGGCCGGCGATGAGGACACGATGCGGATGCCACGACGGGGGCGGCGAGGTCACGGGCACCTTCGCTGAGAGGTGGTCAAAGTATAGCGCTGCCGGCACGACGGAGGGAGCGGCGACGGCGTCTCGCCAAGGGCCAAGCACGCACGTACTTTTCAAGGATGGACAGTATCCCCGAATCCCTCCGGACGGCCCTTTCAGGGCGATATCGGCTGGACGGCGTTCTCGGCCGCGGAGGGATGGCGACCGTGTACCGCGCGCACGACGGGCGACACGACCGTGACGTGGCGATCAAGGTCCTGCACCCCGAGTTGGCCGCCACGCTCGGGACCGAGCGGTTCCTCAAGGAGATCACGATCTCCGCCCGGTTGAATCACCCACACATTCTCACCCTGATCGACTCCGGCACCGCCGCTTCTTTCCTTTATTATGTGATGCCGTTCGTCCGGGGAGAGTCCCTCCGCGCTCGACTGACCCGCAAGCGAAGGCTGCCGTACGATACGGCCCTGCCCCTCATCGCAGAAGTCGCCGACGCGCTCGAGTACGCCCACCGCGAAGGGGTGGTTCACCGCGATGTCAAGCCGGAGAATATCCTCCTCTCGGAGGGGCATGCCGTCGTCTCGGACTTCGGCATCGCTAAGGCGGTCAGCTCGGCGGTAGGACCCGGCCTCACCCAGACCGGCTTCCCCGTCGGCACCCCCGGGTATATGAGCCCGGAACAGGCGGCCGGGATGCCGGACCTCGATGCTCGAACCGATGTATACTCTCTCGCCTGTGTCTGCTATGAGGTGCTGGCGGGCGAGCCGCCGCGACGGTGGCTGACGGAAGAAGCCGTGGCCCGTGGACGATTCCTCGACGCGCCGCAATCGCACCGAGCCGTGCTCGATCGCCTTCCGGAAGGCGCGGAAGGGGCGATGGTCCAGGCCCTCCAACTCCGCGCCGACCGCCGCACCGCGAGCCCCCGTGCCTTCGTGGAAGACCTCCGAGCGGACCCCGCCCCACACGCCGCGCGGGCCCGGCGGAGCTATGAGGCGCGGGAGGTTCAGGATATCCTCCGCCGAGCGGCGGAATCCGATGCAGCGGCCGTGACCGTCCCACCGACGCCGGGGCTCACGATCGGCGGCATCGAGGAGGCCGCGTCCGAGGCGGGGATCCCGCGGGAGCATGTCCGCCGCGCCGCCAAGGAGTTGGAGGGAGGGGACGGATCGGGGACCGTGGGCGCGTCATGGTTTCTCGGCGCCCCGGCGCGCATCATCATCGAGCGGGTCGTCGAAGGCGAGGTGCCCGAGCGCGAGATCCCCGAGCTCATGGAGGAGATCCGTACGGCCTACGGGATCCAAGGATATGTCAGCCGGTTGGACCGGTCGGCAACCTGGCGGGCGAGGCGCCCCAAGCGGTCCCATGAAGACGGCGACTCCCTGTCGGAGACTATCAACAAGACGATCCAGGACGCCTGGCCCGAACAACCCCCCAACATCATGGTCCGCATCGTGTGTCGGGCCGGCCGCACCCATATTCGGCTGGAGCGAACGCTGGCGGAAGCGGCAAGGGGCATTTTCGGCGGTATCATTGGCGGGTTGGGGCTCGGTGGGATGGCTGTTGCGCTCGCACTGGGTATCGCGGTCGCCGGCTCCCCCTCCTGGGCCATGATCCTGGCCGGCACCGCAGCCGTGGGCTCATTCGCCTTGTCCCGGGGCATCTTCCTGGCGGTTCGAAAGCGTCGGCAGCGGGAGCTGACCGTCCTGGCCGATCGCCTGGCGGCCCACGTGGCGGAGACCTCCCAGTGGGACGAGAACGCCCCGGAGGACCGGGAGGTGCCCACTTGAGGCTCCCGGCCCACCCACCGCGTGATGCAGGACACTTCACCTGGCGGTCCCGAGTCGCCATTTTTAGCGCGCTGGGCCGCCGGTCGGCGGCCCCCCACCACGATTACGGTCGAGAGGAGCAGGGAGCCATGGCATTGGCACGGATGATCTGGCGACTCGGGGCGTTGGCCCTAGTTCCGATGGCGGTCGCAGGATGCAACAACAAAGCGGCCCAGGCCCAGCTGGACGAGCTGACCGCGGTGTCGGCCCAGAAGGACAGCCTGATGCAGGAGATGGTCGCCAACACCAAGATGATGAGCCAGATCAGCACCGAGCTCGCCAAGGTCCAGGGGGTGGTCCTAGCCCAGGAATCTCCGAGCGAGTCACTCGTGCTCAACCGGGACACTATCGTCTCCCGTATCCACGACTTGGCCACCCGCGTCACCGAGACGGAGGAGCGGCTCGCCGCCAGCGAGAAGCGGGTCCGGCGGTTGTCGAGCCAATCGGATTCCCTCCGGAAGGTGGCCTCCCAGTTCGAGTCCACGCTGGCCGACTTCAAGACGATCGTGGAGACCCAGAAGACGACGATCGCCCAGCTGAACTCCCGCGTTGAGGCGTTGCGCCAGGAGAACCAGTCGCTGGCCACCGAGGTCGTCGCCCTGGTGGATACCGTCCTGGCGCTCGAGGATACCGTCACGGCGATGCAGACCCGCGAGAACATGGTCTACTACGTCGTCGGCACCAAGGACGAGCTCAAGGATCAGGGCGTGGTGGTGGAGGAGGGATCCAAGTTTCTCTTTTTCGGGAAGAAGGCCCTGGTCCCTGCGCGATCCATGCCGGATTCGGTGTTCGTGGCCATCGACAAGATGGCCCAGCGGGAGATCCCACTCCCCGACCCGGAGAAGGAATACAAGATCGTGTCGCGCCAGGCGATGGCCTATGTCGGAAACGAAGCCTCCCATGACGGGAAGTTTCGGGGCGAGAATCTGGAGATCGCCTCCCCCACGCAGTTTTGGGGGCCCAGCCGCTACTTGATCATCGTCCAGCAGTAGCGGACTCGACGGCACCCGACCGGCGTGGCCCTCGGCGTGGCTGAGGGCCACGCCGCATCACGTCGGGGCGCCGGTCAGGGCGCACAAGATTCCCTCCGCTCGGCGGATGGGAAGGGAGAAATGACCGTCATCCGGGTGGAATTCGGCTCGGCAATGCGGCACGGCCCCGGCGACGGTGCGTCCCAGTACGGGCGGCACGACGACGTCCAGCTCTCCGTGCCAGAGCAGCACTTCGACCTGGACGTCGCGGAGCCATGTCCCCCATGGTTGGGCAAAGAGGACGGCCTCCTGGATCAGGGCGCGGCTGTCGCCGTCGGCCGATTCCCGAAACGAGCGAGCCAGGGTGGTTGCGAACCCCGACTCGGCCAAGACCGCGCGGTCGGGCGGTGCGCTCACCGATCGGAGATGGGACACCACGGCCTCCGGGTAGCGGCTGAGCACCGCGTGGAACACACCCCGGCACACCATCAGAAGCCCGGGCGCGGTCCTCGCGGCCCGGAGACCCCATCGGTTGAAGCGCATCATGCCGCGGATACCGCCACGCCCCGCGACCGGCCCGAGGCCGCTGACCACGCCGACGCGGGTCACGCGATTGGGGAGTCGCCATCCGCACGCCAACGCAAACGGGGCGCCGCCGGACATCCCGAGGATCGAGAATCGGTGGAGTCCGAGGGCGTCCGCGATCGCTTCGACATCACGGGGCCAGGCCGTGAAACTCTGCTCAGCATGAAAGCTCGAGCCGCCAAACCCGGGACGGTCGGGCGCGATCAAGCGGACGTGGTGGCGAACGGCCAGGTCATGGACGATGCCTGCTTCACTCCCGGTGCCCGGGAACCCATGGCAGTAGAACGCCGGGCGGCCGCCGGGCGAGCCGAAGGTGTGATAGGCGATCGTCCGTCCATCCGCCAACTGGAGGTGCTGCCGGGGGATCGACGTCGTGGTCATGCATCAGACCCAAAGTGACCGGGGCCGCGCCCCGAGGGGATACGCTGGATTATAGTGAAGCCGTCGACCCCAAACCACCGACGCCGGGCGAACCCGCCCGGGGTCGGGCTCGACAGACATCCGAGGAGGGTACCATGTCCGTTCGTTCGATCGTTGCCGCGGGGATGACTGTGGCCATCCTAGCCGCCTGCGCCACCAAGGCCCAGACCGGCGCCTTGATCGGAGCCGCGGGCGGCGCCGCCGTCGGAGGCGCCATCGGGAGTGCCGCCGGCGGGACGGCGGAGGGCGCCCTCATCGGTGCGGTGGTCGGCGGCGCGGCGGGGACGATTATCGGGCACCGAATGGACCAACAGGCCAAGGAGTTGGCGGACGACATCCCCGGCGCAACCGTGGAGCGGGTGGGTGAGGGCATCAAGGTCACATTTGCCTCCGGCCTTCTCTTCGGATTCGATTCGGCCGAACTCAAACCGGAGGCCCGGGTGAACCTCCGTAACCTGGCCGGGAGCCTGAGCAAGTACCCGAAGACCGAGGTGCTCATCGTCGGTCACACCGATGACGTCGGCGCGGAGACGTACAACCAGCAGCTGTCCGAGCGGCGCGCGTCCTCCGCCCGCGACTATCTGGTGCTCCAGGGCGTGGGGAGTGCCCGCGTCACGACCCGGGGACTAGGTGAGTCGGAGCCGGTGGCGAACAACACATCCGAAGAAGGGCGGGCGCAGAACCGTCGCGTGGAGGTAGCCATTTACGCGAGCGAGGCGCTCCAGCGGGAGGCGCGGGCCCGGGCCGGGGGGTCGTAGGGAGCGCTAGCGGGCGGCCGTGGGCGCGCCGACGATGTTGGTCCCGTAACCGGTCAAGCTGGACCGGAGTTCGTCCGTGCGCGCCGCCACGCTCCCCACGGTGGCGTGGTAGTCTCCAAGCGTCGCCAAGTCTTGCAGCTGGAACGACAGCAGTGCCCCGTTGCGGAGATTCCCGACGATGATCAGCCGGACCTCGCCGGGGCCGACCTGGCGCCGGAAGATCCGGTACTCCGGATCGGCCGCCGTGAAGGCCGGCGCGGTCGGACCCGTGATCGTCAGGAAAACGGCGCCGTCGTCTCCGTTGGGCGTGATCAGGGCGACGGTTGCCGCCCCCGGCGTCGGCCCGGTTCCCCCGCCTCCGCTCGGATCATCCGCGAACTTGCACTGGCTCACCAACATGGTGAGCATCGTGAGCCCGAGCGCCACCCGCCGCCTCACGGCCGCCTCCCGTGGGTGCGGGCCAGCGGCCCGTGACCCGGTAACTCGCCGAGCGCACGCATCTGCGCCCGGAGGTCGCCGATGTCGATTTCCCCGTTCCGATTCCCCACGAGATCCACCGCCGCCGCTTGGGCCGGCGTAAAGGCCACCAGCTCGCCGAGCAGGTAGTCGGCGAGCCGCGTCGGCGAGACCCCCAGCGGATCGATCCTGATCGTGAGGCGCTTGAAGCCGAATCGCCCACCCGCGTCCGCCCGGAACGACACCGTAAACTCGCCGAGCTCCTGCGGGAGCCCGCTGATCACACCGGTGCTCGGGTCGAGGTCCAATTCGAAGGGGAGCATCCCGTCGACCACGGTCCAGGTCGCCGCCCCGCCACCGCTCACGGAGAGGGTCGTGTTGTATGCCATCCCGTATTCCCCGGACGAGGCCGTGCCAACGACGTGCAGGAAATCGGCCACCGGCCACCCGGGGGCCCGGACCGCGGCCGGGTTCATCTCCACTATCCCTCCGGCGAACGGCGGCGGAAGCCCCACGCCGAAGTTCACGGCAAAGAGGCGACTGGTGGTAGCCCCATCCGGGGTTCGTCCAAAGACCAGATTCAAGGGGCCAGCCAAATTCGTCCCGGCAAACGGATCGGCGACGACCGCCCCGGCCGGATCGAACAGGAGCACCTTCCCGATCCCGCCATTGCCGGCGTAGAGATACCCGTCCTGGTCAAAGGCCAGGCCTTCGATGAACGGCTCGGTCTGAATCACCTGCACGACCATCCCGGCGCCGTCGAGCTTGTAGATCTCCCCGAAGCTGTTGCTCCAATGCAACTGGCCCGCCGGCGAAAACGCCAGGTCGTAGACGTCGCCGACGGCATTGGTGATGGGGATGGCCGCCACCTCGACCCGCTTCGGGTCGCCGTATGGCGACAAGCGGACCATGTTCCGGAGCGCCTGATCCCCGAGCCACACATCCCCATCCGGCCCGACCGCGATGGCGGTAAACTCGGCGCTGAGGTTGTCCGGTACCCAGAAGTCGGTCACGCCGCCACTGGCATCGATTCGCCACACCAGGGGCTGGAAGATGTCCCGCTTCCCCACTGCCAGGATGTCGCCGAATGCGTCCACAGTGACGTCGCGGACGACATCGACATTCGAGCCGAGCCCGGTCGACACCAGAGACGCCAAGGGTGTCGGCACGCCGGTGCTGCCGTCGACACGGAGTACCCGCACGTTGGGATTGTCGACCACATACAACGCGCCCGCAGGCCCGGCGGCGATACCCAATGGCCCCCCGAGCCCGGTGGTCCAGAGCATCGTGGGGTCGCCGGGGCCCTTCTCGATGATCCCCATCCGAAGCTGGTAGCCGTGGTTCCCGCTCCCGGTGCCGGCCTGGTCCGTCACCCGGACGAAGTAGCGCCCCGTCGCGGTCACCTCGTAGACCAGGCGCGGGTCCCGGCCGATCACGTCCTCGCTGAAGTCCAGGAGCGTCACGCCGTCGGTGTCGTACAGGTCGACCCTGGCATCCAGCGCGGAACCGATCGTGAACGCGGTGACCCTGAGGTCCAAGCGCGCGTCGGCGGGCACGTCGACGGCAAAGTAGTCGACATCCCCGGCCACTGCGATGAACCCCGTGACCGTGTCGCCCAAGGCGATCAGCGGGGCCGTCATGAAGCCGTCATTGGGCTCCTGCTCGTCGACCACCAAGGAGGCGAACCCGCCTGGGAGCGCCCGGATCAGCTCCGGGTAGGGCCGGCGGTAGTAATCACGGTCAAACACCCTCCCCGCCCCGTGCCCCTGGCCGCCGGAGTGCATGTAGGCGCTCTGGGCCTCCAGGACGGAGGCCGCGAGAGTGATCGCTGCTCCCACCGCGACGCCCACCCGAAGGGCCGAGAGGAGCCGGGTCACCGGGGCGTCACCGGAGGTGAGGGTGGTGCTGGTTGCCAGGTCATGATTCCGGGATAATGCCGTTGAGATCGGCGTACAGGAAGGGGGACGTCCGGCATCGCCTCGCCCGACACGGCCCAGCGAGGAGGTCCCTTGACGAGCGCAAAGATATATCGTACGTTATATCGCACGTAATGACGTACGATAGGTCGTAGGAGGCCTCATGCGAAGCGATGATTGGGGATTCGCCGGGTTCGCCGCAGACTTCGGCCCGCGGTCGTGGTGGGGCTGCTGGCCCCCGTCCGGCGGGGGGCGTGGCGGGGGGAGGGGGAGGGGGAGGGGAAGCCGACGCCGGCAGCAGATGTTCGAGGCGGGTGAGATGAAGTACGTCATTCTCCGCCTGATCCGGGAAAAACCGCGCCACGGATACGAGATCATCAAGGCGCTCGAAGAGAAGCTCGGCGGCTGGTACACGCCGTCGGCGGGGACCGTCTACCCCACCCTACAACTCCTAGAGGACCAGGGGTACGTCCGGATCGTCGAGACCGACGGGAAGAAGGTCTATCACATCACGCCGGAGGGAGAGGCCTTTCTCGAAGACCATCGCGACGTCCTCGAGGACATCCTCGACCGGGTGCGCGACGCCGTCCGGGATCTGGCAGGTGGGTCGATGGGCGAGCTGAACGACATCTTTGCGCGCATGGCCAAGCGGGCGTACCGCCAAGCATGGCGCGCGGAACGCGACGACCCACGGACCGAGCGCGTCCTCGAGATTCTCCGCCGCGCCCTTCAGGAGATCGAGGAGGCTTTGGCCTAGCTCACTGGTCGGCGGTAAGGGAGTCGATCCGCGCCTGGATGCCTCGCAGGTTGGGATTGAGAGCCTGGGCCTGGCGATACTCGTGGAGTGCTCCCTCACGGTCCCCGTCGGCCTTCAGTCCGTCCCCCAGGGAATCGTGCGCGTTGGCGGACTCCGGAAACATCTCGAGATTCAGTCGGAACATGGCCACGGCAACGGTGGCGCGACCGCTACGGAGAAGCCGGTAGCCGAAGGTGTTGAGGCTTTGTTCCCCAAAGTCGAGGGTGGCACGGCCGTAGAATCGAGCCCTGAGGTCGCGATATTCCTGCACCGCGGCCTCGGCGCCGGCGGAGTCGATCACGGCCATCAACCGCTGCTCGAGCGTCAGCGGTCGGGGCTGCCCGCGGTGGCACATTGCGCACTGCACCACGAGATGGTCGGCATGCCCGGCGCCTCCCTCGTGTCCAATCGCGTGTACCTCCGGAAGGAACGAGTCATTGACGGCCTGCACCATCCTGAGCATGACGCGCGCCTTCCGCTTGGTGACCTTGTCATCCGAGGGGAGGTTGTAGGTGGCGAGCGGCTGGCCCTCCTCTCCCACATGACAGTAGGTGCACCGGACGCCGAGCGCCCTAGTAAAGCCGATCATCACGTTGATGAGCGGTCGGACGCCGATGGTATCGGGGAAGACCTTGAGGTTCTCTAGCCGTTGCGGCGGCCAGGTCCCCTGGGCAGATAGGAGCGACCCCGGCCAGGCGGCAAGCGCGATGACGGGGAGGAGCCAGGGACGAAGGACGCGGCGACGGGACAATGCAGCAGACATGGGCACATCCTCGAGCAACGAGTCGGCGTTCGGGACCCGCCGAATATAGCCCGCGCCGTCCCGAGGGTGTTCCGGGCCACGCCATGGACGTGTCAGGGTCCTGTGAACACCGTCGCGGCTCTCGCGTGTGCGGGGCCAGGCCAGCCGGGCGTCTGACCGGTATGCGCTTCTGCCGCGGCCTCCTCGTCTTCCCGTTGTTCCTGGGCGGTGCCGCCCCCGTGTGGGGGCAATCCATCGTACTCACCCCCCTCCTCGGTGCCTTCGCGCCCGCCGCGTCCTTGGTCGAGTCGACGGACGGCGCGGGATCGGTCAGCCAGGCCACCGGCATCGCCGGAGGCCTCCAGTTCCTGGTTCTCTTCGGGGAAGGCCGCGCCGGGTTCGAGGCCTCGCTGGCGTTGTCGCGGTCTGCCATCCACAGCACGCTTACGACGGCTTTGCCGTCCACCTCGGACTCGCTCGCCTCCATCTACCTTCTCGGAGCCAAGGGGCGGCTCCGGTTGACCCCGTCGGGGGCGCGACACGAGGTCGCCATCTCCGCCGGCGTCGCCTTGGCGGCGCGGAGCGGCCCCGCGGCCGAGCGGGTGCTCACCGGGCTGACCAGGACGGGTGGGGTAGTGGGCGTCGGGTATCGGCTGGCGCTGGGGGACGGCGTGGCCTTCGCGGTATCGGTGGAGGACTACATCTACCGATCTCGCGTCCGGGAGCCGGCCACCCAACGGGGGCCGACCCAGCACGACTTCTTTGTCGGCATTGGTTTTGCCCTGACGGTGCTGGACCGCCGCTGAGCGATGGGCATCGTGATAGCCGGTGGTGTGAGGAGGCCATGCATGCCAACCGCGAGGGTCTCCGTCCTCGTTACTCGCCAAGCTCGCCGAGCGCGCCCTACCCCACCAGGCTCTTCACTACGAACCACACGTTGGCCGGCCGCTCGGCAAGCCGCCGCACGTACCAAGGAT
>Ga0055480_10000070_pt1 | contig 32228 bp, 19 predicted proteins | sample Muzzi_PWB_D2_FD_57935 | JGI IMG/M metagenome (GOLD analysis project Ga0055480, IMG submission 57935) | Wetland microbial communities from San Francisco Bay, California, USA, that impact long-term carbon sequestration - Muzzi_PWB_D2 | ecosystem: Environmental > Aquatic > Marine > Wetlands ... | reverse complement strand
CAAACGTAGGTGCCGGATTCGTGTACGCTTGCGTCGATTCCTTTCCCGACGCGGCAAAGCACCTCACGTAGATCAGGACAGAACGGTTCGGCCAGCTCGACATGGACGGCCATTCCTTCGTCGAAGAACGTGCTCGCGCGCTTCACAGTCTTGTCGATCACTTGATCGCAGATCACGAGGTGACCGGGCTCGATCTCCTCGCGCAAGCTGCCGGTGGCGCCGCTGGCCAACACCCGCGTCACGCCGAGTTGCTTCATCGCCCAGATGTTGGCGCGATAGGGAACCTGAGACGGATGCAACGTGTGCCCCTGGCCGTGCCGTGCCAGAAACGCCACGCGCACGCCTTCCCACTCCGCGAGAAGCGGCGGCGCACTCGGCGGGCCGAACGGCGTATCCACGTTTACGGACTCGGCGCCGGTCTCGTGCAGAAGTACGTCGCCCAACCCCGTGCCCCCGATGATCCCGATGTCGGCCTTCGCCATAAGACTCCTCCATGAGCACGCATCGACCGTGGCGTAATGCCGCCAAGTGCCGCGGCGGGCGAATGGAACCAAGTCCGACCGCACGTGCGTGTCAGTTCATTATACGCGTGCGGCGTTTGACCGAAATGAAACGGTACGGCTCATTCTGCAGAAAACCGACGAAGTAGCGCGGCGAAAGAAGTAGCGGCCGCCCCCCCGTGGGAGGTGCCATTCACTGTATAATCCGGGACACTGTAGACCAAGCGTCCTACGCCCCAACGGGGCAGTCATATGACAGCCCAGGGCAACGCCCTGGGCACCGGAGCAAGATCACGTGTGAGCCCTGAAAGGGCGCCACAAGAGGACATTTGTAGCGCCCTTTCAGGGCTTCCAATCTTGGCCATTTGCCTACCCAGGGCGTTGCCCTGGGCTCACATGGCGTTGCCCCTGTGGGGCGACGCGCTAGCAGACGCCCAACCTGAAGCTGACTTCACCTTCAGGTCACAGCACTGCCCTGTCGGGCGGAGGATTCGCGTAGACCATCGATGCGCAATCAGCTGCGCTAATGCAGGCAGGGACGCCTGCGGTACGGTAGTGGGTGCCACTCTGTCGCGTGGGTGCCCCATTCTTCGCGCAGCGAAGGGTGGGGGACACTCCGCGCGGGTGCCCCATCCTTCGCGAAGCGAAGGGTGGGGGACATATTCTACTTCTACCCTTTATCAACTCGTATCGCTGTTGACGCTACGCCTTGCGCAAACTCGATAAGCGTTCGAGCAGCCCAGGTATGATCTCCACCGCACGCGTGATGTCTTCGTCCGTGTTGAGCTTGGATAGACTGAACCGAATGGCTCCCTGGGCCACAACGGGATCGATACCCATGGCTTTCAACACGTGCGAAGGCTCCAGCGATCCGCTGCTGCAAGCCGAGCCGCTGGACGCACAAATACCGGCATCGCTGAAGAGAATGAGAATCGCCTCCGCCCCCAGACCGCCAAAGGCAATGTTGCTCGTATTGAAGATACGCTCCGCAGTGGCGCCGATGATCTGCGCATCCGGAACCTGGGCCGTGAGTTCCGACTCGAGACGATCGCGCAACGCTCCGACCCGCCGGGCGGAATCGACGATATCTCGAACCGCGCACTCCGCGGCGCAGCCCATTCCCACGATGCCGGCTACGTTTTCCGTGCCACCACGCAGATTCCGCTCTTGACTCCCGCCGACGACCAAGGGTCCGAGTCTTGTCCGGCGGCGCACATATAACGCCCCGGCCCCCTTGGGTCCATGGAATTTATGGGCGGAGAGGCTCATCAACTGCACCGGCCAATCCGCCACGTTGATCGGCATTTTCCCTGCGGCCTGCACCGCATCGACATGGACCGGGATGTTTCGTTCCGCCGCTACGGCCGCCAGCCGAGGCACGTCGAACAGGACGCCCGTCTCGTTGTTGGCGTAGATCAGGGACGCCATGGCCGTGTCTTCGGTCAGGGCGGCCTCCCATTGGGCCTCATCCAGCCTCCCATCGCCGTCAACGCCTACGTACTCGACCTCGTACCCTTCCTTCTCGAGCGTCTCCGCCAATCGTAACACCGCCGAATGCTCGACTGCGGTGGTGACAAATCGACGCCGGTCAGGACGCATGGCCAGGCACCCCCGGATCGCCAGATTGATCGCCTCGGTGCCACCTGAGGTGAAAAGAACCTCCTTCTGGCTCGCACAGATCAGGTTGGCCACTTGTTCTCGCGCAGTTTCGACGGAATGACGGGCGGATTGCCCGAAAAGATGCACGCTCGACGGATTGGCATAGGAGTCGCTCAGAAACGGCAGCATCGCCTCGACGACCTCCGGCAGGGGTCGGGTCGTGGCGTTGTTGTCGAAATAAATAAGCCGGTCCTGCATGGCACGGGGATTATAACCCGCTTGAAAGGAACTCACCACAAAGGCACAAAGACACGAAGGGACTCTCGAGGGAGCCACAATATCGCGTATCTGGACTCTGGTAATCTATCTTGAGTTTTTGTTCCTTGGGCGTGCAGAAGTTCGCCGGGGCATCACAGCCGCAAAGGGCCTGCAGGGGCAAACTGGCAAGAGACAACTAAAAACTGATGACTTCCTCTCTTCCTTCTCTTTTCCTTTCTTCGTGTCTTCGTGCCTTTGTGGTTGACTTCTTTTTTTTCAATTGTCAATCTCGATCGCCTTGCGCACCAGGTCCATGAACTCCGCGCGGTAGCCGAAGCGATCCTCGCCCAGGGCGGTGTCGGCCATGTCCAACACGTCGGTGTAGGTGAACGCGCCGCTGTATTCCGAGCCGCGAAGGAGCATGCCGAAGGACGCCACGGCCGTGGCGAATGCGAAGTCGTCGGACGCCTCATCGATCGTGAGTCCTTCATCGAAGACCGCCATCTCAATCAGACTGCTCGTGTCGCCGTCGGGCTCCTTGTAGCGGAGTTTGACGGTCATCATTTCGCCGGTCTCGGCCGCCACGGAGGGTGAGCCGGCGTCGTCCTGATACTTGAGCGGATCGATATCTTCGATGTCAGCAGAGAGCCCCGCGGGCACGATTTCGTAGAACGCCGTGACGGTGTGACCGGCGCCGATCTCGCCCGCGTCCTTGGTGTCGTCGTTGAAGTCGCGGGCGGCCATCACGCGATTCTCGTAGCCGACCAGCCGATACGCTTGGACCTCGAGCGGGTTGAACTCAACCTGGATCTTTACGTCCTTGGCGATGGTGATGAGCGTGCCGCCCATCTGGTCGATCAACACCTTCTGGGCTTCATTGATGTTGTCGATGTAGGCGTAGTTGCCGTTTCCCTTGTCGGCTAGCGTCTCGAGCGTAGCATCCTTCAGGTTGCCCATGCCGAAGCCGAGGACGCTGAGGAAGACGCCGCTCTTGGCTTTTTCTTCGATGAGTTCGGTCAGGTCTCCACGGTTCGTCGTGCCGACGTTGAAGTCGCCGTCGGTGGCGAGGATGACACGGTTGATGCCGCCCTCGATGAAGTTCTCGGTGGCCACGTCGTAGGCTAGTTGAATACCCGCCCCGCCGTTGGTCGAACCGCCGGCTTGCAGCCGCGTGATCGCGTCCCGAATTTCGCCCTTCGATTTGCACGACGTGGACGGCAGCACCAGGCCGGACGCCCCGGCGTAGACGACCATGGCCACCTGGTCGTACGCCGGCAGTTCCGCGACGAGCATCTCCAGCGATTCCCTCAGCAGCGGCAGCTTGTTGTGGTCCTGCATCGAGCCCGACACGTCGATGAGGAAGACGAGGTTGGCTGGCGGGCGATCCTCGTCCTCAAACTCCCAGCCCTTGATGCCGATTCTCGCCAGCCGATGATCCGAATCCCACGGGCACTCGGCCACTTCGATGTTCACGGAGAATGGCTCATCCTTGTCCGGTAGCGGGTAGTCGTAATCGAAGTAGTTGACCATTTCCTCGATCCGCACGGCATTCCGCGGCGGAAGCATGCCTCCCATCAGATAGCGACGGATGTTGGCGTATGACGCCGTATCGACATCGATCGAAAACGTCGACAAAGGCTGCTGCGCGACAGTCTTGAACGGGTTTGCGAAGATGGGCTCGTAGGATTCGGATGATCGCCCCTCAACTGCGGCGAGGTGCGCAGGAAGGAGAGCGAGGTATCGTGCGCCCACCTCGGGATCCGACTCGTCCTCCTCCAGGTCTTCTGTAGATCCTGAGTCGTCGTAGGTCCAGGTACTCGCTGCGACTGGGTTCCCGGCCGCACCGACTGGGCTGCCGGTCGGCGCCGACCTAGCCTGCCGAAGGGTAACGCTGTCCGCAACGACTGAATACTCAGAGCCGCTCCGATTCGCATCACGACAGTCAGGAGATCGGTCTGGCAACCGATCGACCGGTCTGCCATTTTCGTTTTCCCCAGCTCTCGTACCGACCTCCTCCGCGCGCAGCTGGTCGATTAGCTTACGGACTTCCTCGGATGGAGTCTGAGAAAGGGCCAGAAACCTCGTCTCTCCGTCAGACGCCCCCTGGGTTTCACCGTCTGCCTCATTCCGCGAGTGCGCCTTCTCGACCATTTCCATCGTCTGATGATACTCCCGCGGGCTGGTCCCGACGATCAGGTCATTACGTTGACCACTTGTCGCCTTTTCACCAAATGTCGCATGCCCATCTGCGAACAGGACGTTTTGCCCTTCGCCCGAGCCGCGGCCACCTTGCTTTGGCCCGTTGTATGCTCGCAATCGAAAATTGTTCGCCGACTCAAGGGCGTCAACGATCACGCTTGGCTCGTTCTCGTTGTCACCCGTATGTACTCTCGAGCTTGTCGCCGTGTTCTTCAGTCTTGCCGCGACTTCGTCATTCCGTGCGTAGACCTTGCAGCTCGTGCCGAACGACTTTATGGATGACGTCGCCAATTGCTTCTTAGACAACTCTCGCGCGCTGCGCAGTTCCGGAAGAAGAAGTCCGATCGAAGTCACGACAAAAACCAAGGCAGCCGCCATGGCCAAGCCTGCACGATGGCGGCGGAAAAATGAGACGCCCGCTGTTGGTGATGTGGGTACTCGACCATTCTGCCCTACCGCTGCGAATTCGATGGCTTGCCGCTGATCGGTCGTCAGGTGGATTTCCGGCTCACCCGCCAGCTCGGTCTCCAGCAGTGCGGCCGTCTGACGAATCTCGTCTACGACCGCGCGGGCATCGGCGTCGGTTTGGACCAACGCCTCGACTTCTGCACGCTCGTTGTCGTCGAGTTCGCCCAACGCGTGAGCTGTCAGTCTCGGGTCATCTTTGTCGATCTTCATGATGAATCCTCGTCTTCTCTTTCGGGCAATTGATTTATCTGGATACCTAGCAGTCGTGATACCGCGCAGGCTGAAGCCTGCGGCTCAGGGCAATTCTCGCGACTGATGTATCTCGCCCGGCATCATTTAACTCCGACACTGGCGGACAAGCCGCCAGTGGCACGTCGCCAGTCACATTCCGCTTCGACTTGCCCCAAAGGGGCAATGGTGTGTAGCCACGGGTGTAGCTCGCCCGCGGCGAGCGGAACCCGTGGTACGCGGGCTCTATTGCCCATGTCGCCCCGGAGGGGCGAAGGAATCGACAACGAAACAAGATTGATGGCTCGATGAATCCACATTGAATTCGCCTCCGCCCCTCTGGGGCGGTCCTTCCTTGGGTACGCTCTCTTCCACGGGTTGCGCGGAAGTCCGCCTTGGGGCGGACTTCGCTCCACCCGTGGCTACACACCGCGACCCCTCCGGGGTCACAAAGGGCAGAATCCATCACACGCCTCATGCTTGATTCATTAAACGGCTTGGTCACAGGGCCCCACGCACCATTCACCTGAAGCGTTCGGTCACTTAGCACCGGCCATCCTCTCTCGCAGCGCCTTCAAGCCCATGTGAATCAGATTACCGACGTGTGAGACGGTCAGTTCGGTCACGGCCGCGATCTCGCGATAGCTGAGACCGGCCTGGAACCGCAACCTGATCACCTCCTGCTGCTTGTCCGTGAGCGTCGATAGCAACGCCAACACGCCGCCGGTCGCCTCGCGCCGTTCCAATGCCATCGCCGGCGGTACCCCATCACTGACCATCGTTGCGGCCGCCTCATCGCTCAAGGGTCTCATCCGTCGCTCCTTGCGATACACGTCCAACGCCCGGCACCGGCAGGTGGCGTACAACCACTGGCTCATGCGACCGTCGAGGCTCTCGGGCTTTTCGCGGCTCAGGCGGAGAAAAACCTCCTGCACCACATCGCGGGCCCGCTCGGCGTCGCCCGTAATGCGAGCGGCATATCGGACGAGCGCGCCCTCGTGCCGCTCCATTAAGGAACGGACCCAGATGCCCTTTGATGCTGGTAGGTCATCTTTCATTGATCGCTGCTCGCCCTGGCGTTTTCCGCTCATCAGCTATAACGATCGAAACGAGGTTTTCTTAGAAACGATTTCAAATCTTAGATCTCAATTCTTGGCATTCATGCGTCGGGGGGCATGCCCACGCTCGCGTGGGCATGGTCGATACCGATGATCGCTGGTGTACTGGACCCGCCCGCTCGCGCTCGGGGCTCTGATTCTAGTGCCCTGTTTCACAAGTTTCACGACCAGCTGAGCCGCGGGCTTCAGCCCGCGCGGCATCGCCCGACTCCATGATCTCATCAGCATTTGCACGACCGCGCAAGCTGGAGCTTGCGGCTCGGATATACGGATGATGGTCGTACGACTTTTGAAACGCGGTACTGCCGTTCCTCCCAATCATCACCTACCGAATGTTATTCGAGCCTTTTGTGCGTTCCGGAATCATCATATCCACCACTAGAGCTCGATGATCCGAGCCGGCGTCCGGTCCTACCTCAAAAGACCTCACACCGATGCCAGGCGACACCAAACAATGATCGATGGGAATACCGAGCGGCCCCAATCGCGAGGGCCACGTCGGCCGGAGGCCGAATCCGCGCCGGCCGTCTAATAGTCCCGTACCGTCGAGCAGGTGCGAAAAATATGGCGACCACGGTGTCACAGTCAAGTCACCCAAGAGCACGACTGGGCCGTCCAGGGGTGGTACCAACTCGATGAGCCGGTCGAACATTTCATTGCGATGCGCGGCGTATCGTAGATTCTTCGGCGGCAGCGCGTGGACGCCGATCAGTTCGAAGCTGACACGACCCACTTGAAACCTGGCGACGACGGCCGGCAAGAACGCCAATCCCATCGGCCGCACGCCGCCCTCGAATGGGATCTTGCTGAACAGACCGATTCCGAAATTGTCCCCGCGCGGTTCCGCCGCCACATGTTCGAAATCCGGCAGCCCGCGGCGGAGGTCGGCCAACCAGCGATCATCGATCTCCAGGATCAACAGCACGTCCGCATTCGTCCGCCGCAAGAACGAGATGACATCTTCGTGTCGCCGGTTGGCCGTATTCACGTTCCACAGAACCGCGCGAATCGACTCGCCCTCCACCGCGCCCGCCGCCGGCTTCTCGAGCCACATGGGTGCCAGGGAGACCGCATGTACGGCAAATACGCCGGCGATGAATGCGAAAGACCTCCATCGTCGCGCCGCCAGGGGCACGCACATGAGCACCAGCAGCGCCGCGGTGGATTGCAGACGAAAATGACTGAACAGCTCCAGTAGCCAGTGGAATCGGCCCGCGTACCCTGCGCCGGTGCAGACCACGATCAGCAGCGACAGCAGAGTGGACAGGCGAACGAGAAGGGAGACGACGCCATTCCGACGAGGGTCTTGTGCCGCGGTTGTGTCGCTGCCGTCCGTCGCCGCCGTATTGGTCATACGATTCGTTCCTCTTCAGCTCCGGCTATTTTGTAGATGCGCAACCACTCTTCGACCCCAAACGACTCCGGCCGGCGCTGGGAATCAAGCTCTTGGCACACGGCATCGCGTCTCTCGCCCGTGACTACGTAACCCAGCGCCGACTTGATCGTCTTTCTTCTATGCTCGAAGACGCTCCGCACGAACAAGGCAAACGACTCTAACTTGCAGACTTCGATTGGAATCACGTCTCGTCGATCCATCCGCACCAGCACCGAGTCTACCGCGGGGCGAGGCCAGAACGCCTGCGGGCCGATACGCGACAGAATCTCCACCCGGCACACCAGTTGTGACACAATCGCCAGCGGGCCGAAATCCTTTCCGCCGGGCTTGGCAATCAGGCGATGGCCGACCTCCGCCTGCACCGTGAAGACCAGCCGCCGCACCTGCGGAAAACCGACCAACAGATTCAACACCAGCGGCGTCGCCACCTGATAGGGGAGATTCGCCACCAGCTTGACCGCGCCCCCGGCGCGGAGGTCGAAATCACGAATTCGCTGAGCCACATCGCCTCGAATGCGGTGCTTGCTCTCCAGGCAGTCGCCGTGAATGATCTGGACATGGGAAGCGTCGGAAAACCGATCGCACAGAATATCGAAAAGCGGCGTGTCTATCTCGATGCACACGACCTGCCCAGCGTCAGCGGCCAGCAAGTCCGTCAGGCCGCCGGTTCCGCTGCCGACCTCCAATGCCAGATCCGCAGACGTAAGCCCCGCCACCCGCGCCACTCGACGCATGAGGTTGCCGTCGATCAGGAAATGCTGCCCGAAACGCTTGCGAGGATGCACACCCGCCGTCGCCAGCACCTGCTCGATTTCCCGCTTGGTCTGCACGTGCTGTACCGTCATGGATCCTTCATCCTGTCGCATGGTCACCCGGTCAGGCTCCGTGTAGTATACCGCGCGGTGCGGTATAGCGCGGCAGGACCGAGAATCCTCTGCATGGCTTGAATCTCTGGTCCAGGCCGAACTACCACGGCGAAGTGCTGACCGCACGATCGGCTGTGTGAGAGACGGCTACCCCGTGTACCGCATAGAGACAAGATTGAGCACGGCTAGTATACCATTAGTTTTGAATTGGAGGATTTGTGCGCAACCGCTAGATTCAATGGTGACGGCACACTAGCCAGGGAATCCTAAAGAGGAATTGACCATGCGATCGCATGAAGTTTTGAAGAGAGCCGCGGATCGAGTGGGTGTAAAGACACTGGCGGCTACCCTGCGGCTGTCTCCCGCATTGATCTACAAATGGTGTCAGGAATCGGACCCCAACGACCGGGACGCCAGCGGCGCACGCAACCCACTCGACCGCCTGGCCGACATCGTTCGCGAGACCGAAGACACCTCGGTCGTGAACTGGCTTTGCCACGAAGCAGGCGGGTTCTTCGTGGCCAATCCGAAATTATCCGCACCGGATGTCGAGACCGAATTGCTGATGAATACCCAGCAGATGGTGCGCAGTTTCAGCCATCTGCTATTGACCGTGACCAAGTCGATTGAGGATGACGGTCAGATCGAACCGAAGGAGGCCGACCGCATCCGCGAGGCGTGGGAACAATTCAAGAGCACGGTGGAAACCTTCACCATCGCATGTGAGCGAGGCCAGTTTCACGTCAAAGAAGCTTGATCCGTCTCAGCGTACGGAGATGTAAGTCAGGTAGCGCCAGTCGCACGAACTGCATGACAAACAACGTGCGACCGTGCGGAAATGCAGCATACACGGGCAAGCCACCGCTGCCCCATGCCACCCCACCGCGGTGTCCCGACCCCCCTTCGTCGCTACGTCGCTGCGTCGCTGCGTCGCTGCGTCGCTTCCTTATTTATTTTCCAATTTTGAACTCGTTCCGCGCCCGGACGTTCTCAGGGTTGAACCAGGCGGCGATCGCCTCGCCTTGCCGTGCCCGCGTCAATTGATCCACGATTGCTTGACGCTTGCCTTCGTACTCGTCATGCCGCGCAGGCTCGGAGGATTGCCATTCCACCACCAGCACCGTCGCACGATCCTTCAATTCATACACCGCGGTGCGCTCCCAGGCGTCCTCCAGCTTGAACCACTGATTGATGACATCGTCCGGCACGAACCCAATACCCCGCACGAACTTGCCGCGGTTCGGCACGGACGAGCCCACATCGTATTGGGTCATTCTCGTCACGCCCTCAGCTTCATAGAAGCCGACGCCTTCCTGTTTGGCTTTGGCGGACGCGATGGACGCATCACTATCGAACGCCTCATTCAGTGGGATTTCCGGGCTGCAACTACGAAGCCCCTCTGCCACCGCCTTGGCTTTTTCGAACCCGTCCAGCAGGCGCATGTCTGCGAGCACACGATCATGAACCTCTTCCAGCGACTCAGACGGGTGCCCTTCCTCGGCACCGATGACACGAAAGATAAACAGATGGCCATGATCACCCGCCAGAACGTACTGGCACGTCTGATACACCGCAAGGTAGTCGCCGGCGTTTACGTTTTTGCCCTTGGGCACCTCCGGAATCACCGGCTGCGATTGAAACGCGAGTGTGCCGAAGGTCTTCCATGCCACGCCGGGCGCGCTGAAGCTGGCGGTCCCGATATCGGGTACGTCGGGAGCCTCGTCCTGCGTGAACATCTTAGTCGTGACGACCGTCACGGCGTCGGCGTAGGACATCGTCGCGGGCAGGTGCCCCACGATCTCCTCGTAAAAGGAAGGCGCCTTTACCTCGTCCGTGGCTTCTTTGTAGCCGTCGGTGCCACGCTTTGCCTCAATCCAGCGATCGGCATCGTAGGCGACAATCCATTGTGCCAGGTCGGTGGCAGCGTCCGACGCATGCTTCTCTTTGACCATACTGACGGCCGTCTCCTTGGCCTCTTCCCAAGTCAGATACGGCGGTGGTTTGGGGCCTTCGTCGTCGACGCCCGCCTCGGTTGGCGGCCGCGCAAAGGCGGGATTGCCCTTTCGCTCTTCCTCGTAGAGCCGCTTCGCTTTGGATTCGAGATTGGCGATGCCGATCGATTCCTCAATCACCGCAGGATCGATCTTCAGGTACTGCACCTGTATTTTGGTGGGCACGTAATAGCCGAATTGCAAGCCAATCCCCGGTTCGACGTCGCGTAGCGGTTCCCAATGCGATTTCATTTCTGCGGGCGAGAACTGCAAATCATCATTCACGAACGCGCTGGCCGGTAGCGTCACCGCATGGACACTGACCCTATCCAGGACCCTTCGCGCCCACGATCGCACTTCCGTTTCGCTGGGAATCCCGGCGCCGATCAAGGCCTTCTGGGCAGTCTGTACGGAAAGAAACTCTCCGATCGCCGCACGAATCTGCGCCACCTTTACACCGAGAACCTGCGCCACCCGATTCAATTGCGTTCGATTGATTTGACCGGCAAGCCAAGATTCGATGGCTGCTTTATCGGGCGCGGCGTCGAGCGTCTCCGCCTCCCGCGTGAGGAGTACCCAGTCAATCTGCTGCAACGGCGGCCGCCCACCGCCCAGCAGCGACCAGTTAATGCCCAGGCCCTCGAGAATCTTCGTCGAATTCTGAGCCCGTACACCATCCAACGTCTTGATCGGGCCGAATCTCGATTGCCCGATCAACACGTTTGAGTGCGGCTGCAGAAGCGATTGCAGCGCCGACCCCCCGACGAACACCACCATCAGCAGCACCATAAACACCGCGAGCAGTGTTTTGTTGTGCTTACGAAAGAACTTCATCATGATGACGTAAACCCTTTATTTGCAAATAGTTACGGATCTTCAGGCGAAACCCCGTAGTATACGCCATTCATAGGGGAACGCAAGCGTTTTGCCCGGCGGTATCCAAACATCGGTTTGACAGCGCCGGTCCATCCTGCTAAATCGCCGCTCCAGTATGGGGTGGGTACTATAATACGCCGGTGGAGTGAGTGGCCTTGCCGGTCGATATTACCAACCGCCACCGTCCGGGGAACCGGCAAAAGGCATAAAAACGACGGAGCCGCGTCTTGGCAAAGAAAGCGCAACATTCTGCTAGAGCGTTAGTTATCGTCGAATCGCCGGCCAAGGCGAAGACGATCAATCGCTATCTCGGGTCTGATTTCACGGTGATGGCCAGCATGGGGCATGTCCGCGACCTGCCCCCCAAGGAATTCGGAATCGACATTGAGGCCGATTTCTCACCCACCTACCAGACCCTGCCGGACAAGAAAAAAGTGGTTTCCGGGCTCAGAAAGGCCTCAGAGGGGGTCGAGGAGGTTTTTCTCGCCACCGACCTCGACCGCGAGGGAGAGGCCATCGCGTGGCACCTGGTCCATGCCCTGGGGCTCAAGGAGAAAACAGCCCAGCGTGTGGTCTTCAATGAGATCACCAAGTCCGCGATTAAACAGGCCTTTGCCAAGCCTCAAAGCCTGGATATGGACAAGGTATACGCCCAGCAAGCACGTCGCCTTCTCGACCGGATTGTGGGGTATGAGCTTAGCCCCTTGCTCCAGCGCAAAATCGCCAAAGGCCTGTCCGCCGGGCGCGTGCAGTCCGTGGCCGTTCGCCTGATCGTAGAACGCGAGCGCGAGATCCGTGCTTTCAGTCCACAAGAATCCTGGCGCATCACAGCTTGCTTCGATCCTGTTGTCGAAACCGCTGAAAAACATCGCAAGGTATGGCAAAAGTTCAAGGACGGCGCCAAGGACCCGCAGGCCGGAATTACGGTCAAAGAACGCAACGCCTGGCTTTCCGAGCATGGCTGCCTCTACGCCGAACTGGTCAAGCTCAACGGCAAGGAATTCAAGGCGGAGAATGTTGACCAGGCACGTGTCATGGTCGAGCAACTCGGCTTTATCACAGATGAGGTGATCGAAAAGGACTGGGAGGCGTACGCCAAGAAGGACCTCAAGACGGTTACGCTTGCCGGCGCTCTCGACCCCGGCAAGGCACCGCCCTTCGCCATCGTCGACATTCAGACCAAACGAACGACGACCAAACCGAGCCCGCCGTTCACCACGGCTTCGCTTCAGCAGGCGGCATCGACGAGTCTCGGCTTCGCTCCGTCACGCACCATGCGCATCGCGCAGCAACTATACGAAGGTGTGGACCTGGAGGGCAGCGACGGTCAGGTCGGTCTTATCACGTACATGCGAACCGACTCGGTCAACCTCAGTAAGGAATCGATCGCGGCCGCCCGCGAACTCATACAGGGCGAATTCGGTGACAAGCACGTGCCGGATAAACCGAACTACTTCGCCAAGGCGAAGCGAGCGCAGGAAGCGCACGAGGCCATTCGCCCGTCCAACGTGCAGTTTCGCCCCGACGAGATCAAGAGCCATCTGACGGCTGACCAGTTCAAGCTGTACCGGCTTATCTGGCGGCGGTTCGTCGCCTGCCAGATGACCCCCGCCAAGTGGGACAACACGACGATTCTGATCGGCGCCGACACCAAGCGCGGTCAAGCAATCTTCAAAACCACCGGGCGGAAACTCGTGTTCGACGGTTTTCTGCGCGTCATGGGCAAATCGAACAACGGCGACGACGTACTTCTCCCCGACGTCGAGAAAGACCAGAAAGTGGCGCCGCTCGACTTGACGCCCGCACAGCAATACACGAATCCGCCGCCGCGGTATTCGGAGGCCGCCCTTGTCAAGAAGATGGAGGCGGAGGGCATCGGCCGACCCAGTACCTACGCCGCCGTCATTCAGACCATTCAGGATCGCGACTACGTCAAGAACATCGACAAGCGCCTTCATCCCACGGAGCGAGGCGAAATCGTGACGGACAGGCTCGTCGAGCATTTTCCCAAGATCATGGACGTCAAGTTCACCTCACATATGGAGGAGGAACTCGACAAGATCGAAGAGGCGCACCTCAACTGGACGCACGTCCTCAACGAGTTCTACACGCCGTTCCGTGAGGCGATGGAGCACGCGCAGAACAACATGGAACGCTCGCGCGCCGAGCCGAGTGATTACGACTGTCCGGAATGCGGCAAGAAGATGGTCTATCGCCTCGGGCGCAACGGCCGGTTCCTGTCATGTTCCGACTATCCCAAGTGCAAGGTGGCGCGCAACATCGACGACGACGGCGCGCCCGTGGACGACGTCATCGCCGAGGCGCCGTGCGAAAAATGCGGCAAGCCGATGATGCTGCGCAAGAGCCGGATCGGCCCCTTCCTCGGTTGCACCGGGTACCCCGAGTGCGACAACACCAAGCCATGCGACGAACACGGGGTCGCCCTGCGCAAGGTGGCGCCAGAGGACATCAAAGAGAGGTGCCCCGATTGCGGCAAGGAGATGGCCGTCAAGTTCGCCCGCGGGCGATCCTTTTTGGGTTGCTCCGGCTACCCAAAGTGCAAGACGACAGCCCAACTTCCGCCCGGCGTCTATGTAGAAAAACCCAAGCCCGAAGATGCCGGCGCGCGATGTGACAAGTGCGGTCGCCCCATCGTCATACGCAAGGGTCGTCGCGGACCGTTCCTGAGCTGTTCCGGCTTCCCCAAGTGCCGCAACGCCATGCCCATGGACAAACTCGACGAGCTGCGCAAGCTCGAAGAAGAGGGCAAGATTCCGGATCCGCCGCCGCCGAGCGGCAATGGTCGCAACGGGAAGCGCAACGTCCCCAAGGACGCAAACGGAAAGGTGGACATCGCCGCCCTCGGACCGCCACCGCCCGGGTTCGCCTGGACGCGCACGGGTCGCCCGGTCGTGGAAACCTGGCCCGAAGAGCCGCTGGTATGTCCCGATTGCGGTGGCGAGGTGGCCGCGAAGACCGGCCGCTTCGGTCCCTACTTCGGCTGCACCAAATATCCGAAGTGTTCGTTCGTCTCGAACCTCCGCGGTGAGGCCAAGAAACGCGCGGAAATCGAGATGCCGCAGCCTGCCAAGCCAAAACCGATTCCCACGGATATACCCTGCGATGAGTGCGGCGAGCCCATGCTCATTCGCACCGGGCGCAGCGGGCAATTCCTCGGCTGCAGCAAGTACCCCAAATGCCGTTTCAGCAAACCCCTGCCCGAAGGCGTGACGGCGGAGAGCTTTGCGACGCCGTCCCCGTCGTAGAAGCGCCAACAAAAGAACAGATGATGTAGAAGGCAGGTCGTCGCTCCGCCTCAGCGGAGCGTTGACCTGCCGATTTGGCAAGGCAGGTGAACCTCCCGGCATCGCCGGGAGAACCACCCGCCCTACATCAAGCCCGCCGAAAGTACCACGCACCCGGATGCAAACGTCGTCGAACTTATCCCCCACGTTGCATAGATTGTTGCGCCCCTACAGGGCTTGTCGAAAGCGCCATTCGCAGACCCAGGGCGATGCCCTGGGCTGACATGTCGCCGCCCCTTCAGGGCGAAGCGTGATCGCACTCGTGGCATAGACCGAGGCTAAACCATTGTGCGTGAGGAGGCGCCACATGGGGTGGCATGGGCAAGCAAAAGCTTGCCCGTGGGTCTTGATGCCATGGCATGGGCAAAGCCACCTGAGGCGGACCCTCGCCGCCCGACCGGCAAGCACCGAAGGCTTTGGGTTTCGCGGGGGCACACCATGACAACGGAACCCACGTAGCAGAAATCTGCCGACGACGCCCCGAAATCCTTGAGACCGTAGCCACATTCTTGCGCACGCTGATTTGTGCTCGCGACAATCGAGGATCGGGTAGGAGACGGGGTTGCCCCCGCCGTCCTCCCACACCACCGTACGAACGGTTCCGTACACGGCGGTTCAGTTTGAACAAGCCAGACGTCGTGACTCCGTGGTGACGACGGTCGGTTGTCTGATGGATTCATCGCATGCCGTGTCCGCAAAACACGCGTGCCGGTTGCCCTCGGCTGTTCCGCCGCCTATTCTTCCCGGTCGCTCAGGCATTTCAGCCCTTGGTTCTGCGTTTCGTTCGGACGTCGAATACGCTGCACCAGACGCTTCAAACCGTTCGGCCCGTCGCTGCGTTACGCACGCGACTACTATGGCCTCGGCGGACTTCTACCGTCCCTTCGTTACGCCTTACGACGTGACTAGCCCGTGGGCAGAACAACAGACCTCTCAGGGTAAGACGCGTGACTTTCCTCCCACATACCCGCCGTATATACGCCGAATCGGTCCGGATGACATCGGGCTTCGAGTCTATTGGCCCTCTCGCCCACCAGACCGACGCCTCGTATGCGGTTCGCGTTACTCGGGCCGGGCGTTTGCCTACCGCTTCCTTCAGATTCCGCCTCACGACGGACACCCTTGCGGTTCGGCTAGGAGTTCCTGCCATCAAGGCCTCCACCGGGACTTTCACCCAGCCAGTCACTTCCTGGGTCGCTTTCGCTAACCAGTTATGCAGCGTCAGGTCACGACGCACCATGAAAAAGACCCCCGCGACAGAGGTCGCGGGGGTCTGTTGTTTCCACTTCACTTGCCAGGCACCCGAGAGGTGCGTGGCGGACTATTCTACCGGAACGGACAGAGATTCAGGACCGGCAGGGACGCACCCAGCCATGGATCAAACGTTCCCGCACCATTCAACAAGTCAATCAACCGCAGGATGTCTGACGGGTTCGTCACGGCACCGCGGTCGATGTCCGTTGCATACTCGGGCAGAACAAAGCCGGGCACCAGGTTGATCGAGTTGATCAGTGCGTTGATGTCGCTCGCGTTACTTACCGCGTCCTGATTGGCATTCGCCGGCAGGAATCCGGCACACCATTCGTTGCCGCCGGCAGTGATACATGTCCACTGACCTGGTGCGATCGGGGCGTCGAGCTGCACCGTCGCGACATTACCAGCAATGCCGATGCTCTGGATGTTCGGCAGGGTACCGCCGGAATTCGCGCTGAAGGAGAAGTCGCCAACTACGAGCCCAATCGTGGCCGGATCGCACGAGAAGGTCAAAACCAGACGATCCCATCCCTCAGGCACACCGGGAACATTGGGATCGAACGGCCGACGAGCATCGATCGCGCAATGACCGCCTTGGTTGATACCGGTCGCGTCATCCCATACTGCGTCCGTCACATCCGCCAGCGAACACGACGTGGACGGGCACGCGGTGCCGCAGTCGACGCCCGGACGGAACGATTCACCGCCGGCGTTGCACTGCGAAGCCACCTCGTCGGCACGGCAGGTCAGGTCCGCCTGACAGCAACTGCCGAGCGTGCAGATACTGGCGTCGCACGTCGTACCGTCGCCCTGGTACACGCCGCTGCAATCTGCGGCGGTGGAAAGGACACAGACACCGGACGTGCAACACGCACCGACCGGATCGCACGCGGTGCCGCAGTCGACGCCCGGACGGAACACCTCCCCTTCCGCATCGCAATCCGAGATCACCTGGTCGGCAAGACAGTTTGCGTCGGTCTGGCAGCAACTACCGAGCGTGCATGGATCGCCGGCACACGTCGAGCCGTCACCAAGGTACAGGCCCGTACAGTTGACGTCCTCCTCAACGGTGCAGACACCGGCATTACAGCACGCACCACTCTGCGGACAAGCAGGACATCTGGCCGGCGGAACGTCCGCGTCACAGCAGTCCGGAATGCCGTTCCTGTTGTCATCCTCATCACATTCGAACGAATTCGTGCAGAAGAACGGCCCAGCCTCGCACGGGCCGGTCACGACGGTGCAATCGATGGGAATAGCAGCGTCAATTTCGCACTCGTCCGGTATCTCATTACAGTTGCAATCGTTGCTCACACCCGTTACCGGGTCCAGGTCGCAGCTATCCGGGTTGCCGTTCTCGTTGCAGTCCGGGTCGATGTCGTTGGCGATGTCGATCAGGTCGGGTATTCCGTTTTCGTTGCAGTCGTCACGTTCACACGAAACCCGCAGCGTGCCCGACGGCTCGGTGCCGAACTCACCGCCCACGCGGATGAGGAAGAACTGGTTCGCGAAGGCCGGCACCTGAATGAACGACGCCGGTGCGCACTCGCTCTCGCACTCAGCGGGCACGCAGGCCTCCTGCGCGATGCACTCCACCGGCGTATTGCTATTCTCCTGGAACCCGCAGGCGGGCTCGCAAGCTCCAAAGTTGGGGCAGTCATTGACTGATTCGCACGGATCGCCGTTCAGGCAATGGAATTCCGTGTAGGTCGATAGATCGCATGCCACGGTACCTCCCTCACACACACCGCGCGTGCAATCCGCATCGACGACACAATCGGCCTCAGACGAAAGCCCTTCTCCCTCCGAGGTGGTCTGGCACGTGGCCAGCGGATTCGTATCGCAGGTGTCGGTACCCACACAGTCGTCGTCCGACTGGCACGGTCCTCCCAAGACCCTGCAACCCCGGTTGCAGTCGGCCGCCGACGCGCAGGTTCTCAGCGCGAGACCGTCGCCGTCGTCGACAGGAATGGTACAAACCGGGCTCACCTCGGCGTCATCATTAGACTCCATCAGAAGTGTCGGCGGACAATCCAAGCCGGAATAGACGGCCAGCGTCGTGCCCGGATTCGGCTGGGCGGGGTCGAGGTCGTACCCGCAGGTTTGCACGGTGAGCACACTCGGCCCGTCGCAGAAATTGGCGAACACACTGAACCACGTATCATTCGTCATGCCCGGAAGCGAGGTTTCGGGCGGACAATCGATCGAAGAGTCGGACAGATCGAACAGCGTCGCGCCCGGACCGATACTGACGGCGGTGCCGCACTCGGCGCCGGGCTCCGGAAGGCTGAAGGACGGGCACGGCGTATGTATGTCGAGCGAGTATTTGCCGAGAGCCGAGCCCTGTTTCGAGCCCATCATTACGTAATACGTTTCTCCTGGTGTCAAACCAGTGACACATACATCCGCCTGCTCACCGGTCGTGCCGCATCCGGAGTCGTCGTTGCAGCCGATCACTTCGAGCGAATTGCACTCGTCGAAGTCGTTTCCATTGGGCGTGATGTTGTTGGCCTTGTATACCTGAATGACGGAGTCGACGGTCGTGTCATTGCCGGGCGTGCCGCAGGTGGTGATTTCCGCGGAGGTGTGAACGGCCTTGAATTTGTACCAGATCGTACCCAAGACACGCTGGTTCACGCCGTTCGCGTTGCAGCAGACCTCCGGATCGCCTGGATAATCGGTGGTGGCATAGGTGTTGACCGCGAACTTCGCGGAACTGCAGGATAGCGATTCCGGCATGCACAATCCCTGGGTATCATCATCTGTCAACTCAAACAGGTTCGCGCCCTCGTTCGGTCGTTCGCTGAAACAACTGTCGTTCCCGGGCGGAAAGTCGCACTTATTCGCCGCGTCGTTTGCACATCGGTCGTCCCAGGTCTGCCCGAGGGAACCCTCACAGCAGACGGGACGGTTTCCACATACTTCTCCGCAGCAAAGCAGATTGTCGCAACCGGCACGACCGGTACACACGCCGAACGGCAATACGCAAGAGCGCCCGATGGGGCAATCAATATCCGTGACCTGACAAGTTGGACCGGCGCCTTGGTTTGTGCAATCGGAGTCAAATCTGCACTCTACCGAAGTCACGACGCTACAACGCCCCTTACAAAGGAGTTCCTCCTCGCCTGTAAAACAGTCGCCTTCGGCATCGAAGCATTGGAAATTCGGACATTCGAAGCCATTTTGCCCTTCGTACTCGCCGGACTCCCAGCGCGCGCAACGCAGGCTGCACTGGTTGTCGTCATGCGCGCAAGTCTGTCCCTGGACACTACAGGTTTCGCTTCCGGAACAATCGAAGTTGGCGTCGCAAGTCCCGGCCGGTATGGGGGGAACCGCTTCATTGTCGGCCGGACAAGTCGACGGGTCGTTCGGGTCGCAAGCGCGTCCGGGTCGTGTGCCGCCGATGCAACGAGGGCGACAATACTCGCCGCTGATACTGCACGTCATGCAGTCGCTCGCCCCGCCACCGGGATTGTTGGTATCGCACGGCCTTCCGGTAAACTCGCCGGCCAGCATACAGCCCGTCAACCCGCACGTGCGCTGACCGGGGCAGAGGCCGTTCCTGTCGCAGAACCCGTCCGGACAGTCAGATCCGTCACCGTCGGGATCACACTGCAACCCATCATTCTCGCCACCGTTGCACACCGGGAAACACGAGATGATGTTCTCATCCAAGACGCATTGTTCACGACAGTCATCGTAGAGCAAATCGTCAGTCGTGTTGTTTGGCAAACAACACGCGTGGGTGCCGCAGGGTGGATCGAATTGGTTTTGCATACAGGTCGTGTTGGGCAACCAGCGCGAGCCGAGACAAGACGTCACCGGTACGTCATCCACGCAGTTGATATCCGCACCCGGGATCTTGGGTTGATTGAAACAGCACGCGCCCTTTGGGGCCTCGCCGCGGCAGAAGATGGCGGCATAGTAGATACCGCGGTTGCCCGGCGGCAACGGGATGGGCGACTGGTCCTGAAAGAGCGTCCATTGCCCGGGATCCTGGGGATTGACGTTAAACGCCGCAAACAGGGGCATGCTGGAACCGGCCTGGGTGCGTCCGACCTCCGGCACGCCGGTGTTGGCCCGATCCGATGACCAGGTCAGCCAAATCGGCTGGTCGTTTTCGCTAATGGTCAGATTCAGGTTCTCGTCGATGGTCGTGTGCGCGATCTCCAGACTTCCCGATTCCCCGCGTCCGGAAAACACGCCTTCCGTTCCTGGAACAATGTCCAAGTCCACTATATCAGGCCAACGAAGGTCGGTTTCAAGGGTGAAATTGCCGGCCGTTCCCTTGACCCCAACATCGTACGCACTAACGGTGCATTGAGGCACTGTCAATCGAATGTCATCCCCTATCCTGGTGTTTGCCGTACCGCCCGGCAGCGTCGCCGGAAAAAACGCCGGCTTGGTGGGATTCGCCGCCAGATACGCGAGAAAATGGGTCTCACACTCCTGCGGTACAGACACTTCAGTATAAAAGGTCGCGTGGGCGAAGGTCGGGAAACCGCCGAAGTAGTTGCGGCAGGTGCCGAAGACGTCGTCGTAGCCGTCGGCGGAGAAACCGACTGTCGGCGGTGAGCCCACCACAACACCCGCGGAACTCGAATTGAATCGAATACGCGCCCAGATCTCCGTCGGAATCTCGAGCGGATTTTGGACACACTCGGAACCATCACCGCAGTTCTGCTGCGAGACGATACACGCCGACCCATTCGTACAAATGCCTCGATCCCCGAAGTCCAGGACCAGATCGTGGAAAATTCCGCTGTCATCATCCAGTCCCGAAAACAGCCTCTGCGTGCCGAGAATCAGCTCTCCGTCCGCGTTGTTGTCCGGACAGCCATCGTACAAGGTAACTTCGGCGAGGAAGTCGCCGTCACCATCCTCCACACCACCCGTCACTCGAATACTGAACGAGCACAAGCTGCAAGGCCTTACGAGTTCGGTCACGAGATCGTCAGCCACACGATTTCCGGCGCCCGGCCGGAACAGCACGTTACCGAGATGGGAGCTGTAAACCACCTTCGATTCGCCGCCACAGGTCGGCGGCGTTCCCGCCAGCACGCTGCCGTTGCGGGGATCGCCGTCCGGGTATTGAGTTCGTACCGTAAACTGATCAGGGATGGGCTCAAGCCTCGTGTAATTGACATCGTCGAGGAGTATGAACCCACCCTCATCCGCAGCCCCTCTCACTGCCACCGGTCGTTTTGAGTCGGAAGCTCTCACTGCAATCGCAACCGCCAGGACGCAGGCAGCCAATCCACCTGTCCACAGCACCTTCTTTCGCATTGTGTCCATCTCATTTCCTCTGCAAAAGCCCAACGCGAACTCATGAATTCCAAATGCGGATTCCATTCCCCATAGGGACGTCGATTAGACTGGATTCCGGTATTGGACCCCCGTGCAAAGCCGCCCTCGAAGGCAACTCCGCCGTCTTTGTACCCCTACCGACAAACCAAAATGGGTCGTATCCCCACGTCAACAATCGCCACGAACGCGATACCCCAGTTCTTCTTTCCCCGGTGTACCGACCCGCCCCAAAGGAGCGGTACGTCGCCCAAGGTACGCCCCGCCGAACGGCAGGAACACACTTATAAGCGCACTTATCGTACAGGCGTCGTGCGCTTCAAACAAGACCTAATGGGCAAAACAGGGAAAATTCCGCCCCTCGGATGCCCCCCAGGGCGTGTATTCGGACTATGTTGCCGCAAGGCGCCTGACCTCAGCCAAGTTACCGCCGACGGTTCCTCGACTTGAATCCTCCGGACCGGGTCGCCCTCATGGGCAAGTCCGTATCCTGACTACCCCCTTAAGAACGTGCTTTCCCGACACAAGAGGCCGAGCCGATCCATGCCGGCCAAATCGCCGTTATCGCACGTTAATCATAGGCATCCCTTTCACCGGGAGTCAAAGGGACACACGCCCCATTTGTGGTCTCCAGGCCCACCCAAACCCGCGCTCGAGCCGGCACCCCAGCTCCGATAACATGTCAGCACGACACACCTGGCTTACGAAAACTCTTCCTCGGGGGTCCCTTGATGCTTGGACTCGGCGATGCCATCCGGTACCGCCGCAGGGGCAGGTAGGCCGGCGAACCACGGGAATACTATCGCGAACGACTGCGCGCTACTCCGGCGGTTCGATCCCGCCGCGTTGGCACGGTGAATAGGGACGACTTGCCGTGGGCCGCTACGGTTGAACGCGCGGCCATGTACGGCCAACCGAACGGGTCTCAGGTCGAGGCCACAAGCGGCACCTGTGCCGCGATTGCGCCAAGTGACCGCGCGCCGAATTTGAACGGGTGCAGCATCTCGACAGCATATACCACTTCATGCGTCAGCTAAACATTTCACAGGAGAATTCCCGGACGCTCGACGTATCTTGGAAGTCGAAAGACCAGGAAATCGCTAATGTCGCGGCCGGAGTCAGAGAGGTGACCTTAATCAAACCGCACCGGCGCAAACGGGTCACCTTCGTACGCGAGCATCATCCCGATTTGCCTATCCGACTCGTGCAGCATGGCCTGTCAGATTTTGATGCCGGCGTCGGAGGCACGGACGACCACCTCGGGGTAGGCGACTGGGATGGCAACGCAGTCATCGGCGACTGGCACGAGAACGGACCGTTCGATCTTCCGTTCTGAATCAGTTCGGCTATATTGAAGTCGGCCGCCGGCGGGGGCGCGCTCCCTTTGCTGACGGCCACCAACCGGATCTGGATGTCACGGGTCAACCACGGAAGGATCTTGTCGAAATGAAAACACAAGGACAAAGTGTCACCCGACTGACGCTCAAAGATCGCCTTTCGCGCCTGAACTTCGATCGAGCGTGCAAACTGCTCGGCGCCGGCGGCGACAAGCTGATACACGAGGGTGGACATTTCGAGATCAACATCGATGAAGACGTGTACCTCGGCGAGGACCTCCTTCGCGTAAGACTGAACGGTGCGGTGGCGACCATCACCGAAATGGCGGAGGCCAAGCAACGCCTGCGCTGGAACTGCACCCTTTGTAACAGTGCGTGCGTACACGTCGGCGCGGCGGTGTCGCTGGTGTTGGAGGAGAAGGTCGCGCTCGGTCTTGCGGCCCCCCCACCGGAACGCGTCCCCGTCGAGAGTATGCGGGAGTGCGAACTCGTGAGCCGCGCCATCGAGGAGCGCGCCGAGCGGGCGCGAACGGAACGCATGACCGTTCGTGCGTCGGATCCGAAGACGATCTGGAGTGACTACCTCGTCACCAACGCGCTTTCAGGAAAAACATATCGCGTGGCCCTTCGCGGGTGGTCGCCCGGGGATTCCTACTGCTCGTGTCCGGATTTTCGCAAGAACACCCTGGGCACCTGCAAACACATTCTCCACGTGCAGGCCAAGGTCCGGCGACGGTTTTCGGCGGCCGTGCGCAAACGCCCGTACCGCCAGAAGAAACTGGCCGTTCACCTGGCATACGGTAAGGCACTGGAACTTCGCCTGCTGGCACCGGACAGGCTTGAAAAGCCGGTCGAACGCCTCATCAGGCCGGTGCGCAACGGCCCGATTACGGACGTTTCGGATCTGGTCCGCCGTATCGGTCGTCTGCAGGCCGTAGGGGTTGAGGTGATCATCTACCCCGACGCCGAGGAATACCTACAGAAGCGGCTGTTTCAAAAACGGATCGAGGCCACGGTCGCCGAGATTCGGCGCGATCCGAGAAAGCACGCGCTGCGGAAGGAACTGTTGAGCGTTCCGTTGCTTCCCTATCAGTTGGATGGGATTGCGTTCGCGGTGGGCGCCGGGCGGGCGATCCTGGCGGACGACATGGGCCTGGGAAAGACCATCCAGGGTATCGGCGTCGCCGAGATGCTCCACCGCGAGGCCGGGATCAAGCGCGTATTGGTAGTCTGTCCCGCATCGGTCAAATCGCAGTGGCGCAGCGAGGCGAAGCGGTTTTGCGATCGGGAGTGCCAGCTCGTACTGGGTCGCACGGCCGAGCGGCGGCGCCAGTACGACAACGAGTGCTTCTTCACCATCTGCAATTATGAACAGGTGCTGCGCGACATTCTGTCCATCGAACCTGTGCCATGGGATCTGATCATCCTCGACGAAGCGCAGCGCATCAAGAACTGGGAGGCCAAGACCAGCGCCGTCATCAAGGCGCTTCGTTCGCCGTTCGCCCTGGCGCTGACGGGGACGCCGCTGGAGAACAGGCTCGATGAACTGTACTCCGTCGTCGAGTTCATTGATGACCGGAGGCTGGGACCGGCCTTTCGCTTCTTCAATCGCCATCGCATGGTGGACGAAGACGGCAAGGTGCTGGGATACAAAAACCTCGGGGAACTGCGCCAACGTCTGGCGCCGGTATTGCTCCGCCGCACGCGGGCGTCGGTCATGCGTGATCTGCCGCCGCGCACGACCGAAATCGTCCGCATGACGCCCACCGACGAACAACGTGCCCTGCACAGGGCACACCTGCAAATTGTGAGCAGCGTGGTGCGCAAGCCGTACATCAACGAGATGGACCTCCTGCGCCTGCGCAGGGCGCTGCTGATGTGTCGTATGTCCGCCGACAGCACGTTTCTCGTGAACAAGGAAAACCCCGGCTATTCGAGCAAGCTGGAACACCTTGAAGAACTGCTCGATTCGCTTCTGCGTGAGGAGGACAGCAAGATCATCCTCTTCTCCGAGTGGACGACCATGTTGGGCCTGATCGAGCCGCTGATCGAGCGGCGCGGCGCGGATTACGTCCGTCTGGACGGCTCGATCCCGCAGAAGAAACGTCAGCAACTCGTCAATCGATTCCAAAAGGACCCGGCGTGCCGGTTGTTCATCACGACGAACGCGGGCGCGACCGGGCTCAACCTGCAGGCCGCGAACACCGTCATCAACGTCGACCTGCCGTGGAATCCGGCTATTCTGGAACAGCGAATCGGTCGCGCCCACCGCATGGGGCAGAAGAACCCGGTACACGTGTACGTGTTGGTGACCGAAGGCACCATTGAAGAGAGTCTCTTGCAGACGCTTTCGTCGAAGCACGATCTGGCGCTCGCCGCCTTGGATGTCGAGTCCGAGGTCGACGAGGTCAAGATGGCGGGCAACACAGAGGACTTGAAAAACCGTCTGGAAATTCTGCTGGGCGCCCAGCCCGATGCACCGGTGGATGAGAGCGAGAAAGCCAGGCAGGCCGCCCTGGTGCAGCGTGAACGCGTATCTGACGCCGGCGGCCGGCTCGTCGGCGCCGCGTTCTCGTTCATCGACGAGCTACTGCCGCCGCGGCAGGAGAGCGAGGCCTCGCGCCGGTTGGCACAGTCCATCCAACAGCGACTCGGCGATTGCGTGGAGAAAGATGAGTCCGGGCATGTCAAACTCACGCTGACGCTGCCCGACGACGCGGCCTTGAACCAGTTCGCCACCTCCATCGCCCACCTGCTGGATCTCGGGGGTGGAGAGAGGTTGAGCGCGTAGGGCAGAAACTTAGTAGCGAGTGCAATGAGTATGCCGGGATAGGAGGTACGGATGGCCGCCGCCGGTCGCGAAGTCGTGCTCGCCCATCCGGCTCTGGTAATCGCGCGCCACACTCTTCACCTTCCCGAGGCGACGGAGAACACGGTGGTGGTTGATTCATCGATTACAACGAAGACGGTGGTTGGGCTGGAAATCCACGTCCAGCTCGCCACAAATTCCAAGATGTTCTGCGGCTGCGCGGTCGAGTTCGAAGCGGAGCCCAATTCCCGCGTCTGCCCGGTCTGTTTGGGGCATCCCGGCTCGCTGCCGGTCATCAATCGTGCCGCGGTCGAAAAGGGCATGCTGACGGCCATGGCACTGAACTGCGAGATGGCGTCGCGTACCAAGTGGGATCGCAAGAGCTACTACTACCCGGACTTGCCCAAGAATTACCAGATCAGCCAATACGATCAGCCGCTCGGCGGACCAGGGTATTTCGAAATACCTACAGAAGATGGCACCAAGCGAATCCGTATTCGCCGGGCGCACCTCGAAGAGGATGCCGGCAAGAACATCCATGACGTCGGCAATCACACGCTCGTCGATCTCAACCGCACCGGCACGCCGCTGCTGGAGATCGTCACCGAGCCGGACATCGGTTCGCCCGACGAAGCCTACACATTCTGCGTGGAACTCCAACGGTTGGTGACCTATCTGGGCGTCAGTGAGGCGAGCATGGAGAAAGGCCAGATGCGGTTCGAGCCCAACATCAATGTCGTCATCGTGGCCGACGATCAGGAATACCGCACACCGATATCCGAAGTTAAAAACCTGAACAGCTTCCGCTGGGTGCGCAGTGCCATCGCCTACGAGCACGAGCGTCAGGTGGCCGCCTGGCTGGACGATCGGAATTATGTGCTCGGCAAGGCACCGAACGAAAACCGCGGATGGAACGATGACAAGGGCGTCACCGAGTTTCAACGTGGCAAGGAAGCGGCACACGATTATCGTTATTTTCCGGATCCCGATCTGGTACCACTCGATGTATCTGCGAATATGCTCGATGGAATCCGCGCGCGCCTTCCGGAATTACCTCTGGCCCGGCGCGAACGTCTCTGTCGCGAAGCCGGATTGCCACCTGAGGACGCCGACACAATCGTCGGTCACCGCGGCACGGCCGACCTCTTCGAGGGGGCATTGTCCGAGGGTGGACCCTCGGAAATCCTTCGCAAGCAATTTGTCAACGTTTGGCTTCGTTTGGCCAACGATCGCCACGCGCCGGTCACCGACCTCGGCGTAAGCGCCGCGCGTATGGCTGAATTGGCTAAGCTCACCAAGGCCGGCACCGTCAACAAGACCGCCGCCAAGCGTCTGGCGGAAGCTATGCTCGAACGCCTGGAGCCGCCCGAATCGTTGGCCAAAGAGTTGGGCCTGATTCAGGTGCAGGACACCGGCGCCACGCAGGCGTGGGTCGATGAAGTCCTGGCCGCCAACGAGCAGGCCGTCAGCGACGCCGTGTCCAACCCCAAGAAGACCAAGAAGGCCGTCGGCTTTCTCCGCGGGCAGGTCATGCAACTGTCCAAGGGCCAAGCCGACCCGATATTGACCGGGCAACTCATCGAGAAACGCCTTGCGGAGCGGGCCGACGCATGACCGTTCTCTGCCGCAATCCAGTGCATGGATGCCGTGGAATAAGCGTTTCTCGGTAAGAACAGCATCAGTCCGAGTCACACGGGGCTTCCACATGGACCACAGGAGATTTCCGGGGCGGGCGGAACGCTTTCCGTGAAGCGGCGCGGCGCGTATTATGACAACGACGGGGAAAACGGGGACACCGGACCAGGATCGCGGAGCAAGAATTGACGGAGCCAAGCGACAATCAGCTTCCCAGGCATCCCGGTCGCGGGTGGACGCGCCTCGTGTTTCTACTGTGCGGCATCCTCGGTGCATGGGGCGTGACGGCCGTCGTTTCGGCGCTACGAGGATCACCGTCGGGGCCGCCCGGCGGCGCGCTCAAGGCCATCTTTTCCGTGGTGCTGATCAGCTTTGGTGTGCTGTGTGCCGCCCTTTACTGGCACAAACCGCCACGGATCTCGTCCGACCCGCGACTCTCGTCGTTTTACGACCGACCCTGGCGGCGGATCGGCGCCGTGATCTGCCTGCTCGTGTCGGTGATGTTCGTACTCGGCGTCTATCTCATCGATATCCCGGACCGCCCCAAGGTGTATGCGGCGTTTTGGCTGGTCATTCTAGCGCTGGTATTCTGGGCTTGCGGATTAGCGATCAAGGACGTCTGGTACACGCACAAGTTGTTGTTGCGCCTGCGAACCGAACACCTCACGAGTTCGATTCTCAGTGACCGCGCCGACGAATCCAAGCGAGACTCCGAGTCTTGAACGGTCGACTCTTCACATTGGTCATTCTCACGGGATGCGTCATGCTCGACACGGGCTGCCACGAGGACTCTGCCGGTCACCTCAGCAAACTTCCCACCGTTGAGATATCGATCAACGGTCACCCGGCTAAGCTCTGGGTGGCCGATAATACGTCCGACCAGAACCGGGGGTTGATGCACGTCAGCAAGGACCAACTGGCGCCGCTTCCTAACGGTGCCGACCGCGGCATGCTCTTCGTGTTCAACCGGTCGGTCCGAGACGGCTTTTGGATGAAGAACACCATCATCCCGCTGGATATCGCCTATGTCGCTTCAGACGGCACGATTGTGACGATTTGCACCATGACGCCTCTCGACACGCGACATGGCGTCTACACACCCACCGCCCCCTACCGCTACGCCATCGAGCTGAACGCCCACCGCTTTGCCGACCTGGGCGTCAAGGCAGGCGATCGCATCGAGATTCCCCCCTCCCTGCTAAAGCGCTCCCAATAGGCAGTCGAAGGTTCCACTAGCCGGTTCACGAGGACTGCGGTCCTGTCAAGTCGACTGGGATGACTCGGCCGATTCCGATAATCATCCCGGCGTTGTGAAGGTGCGCCCACCGGCTCCGGGGCAACCATGTTCGTCATGCTCGTCGATTCTCGAGACCGCGTGCTGCCGCAGGGCACCGTGGACATGTTGGCCGACATGGCATGCGGCACGGTCACGGTGGATAGCTACGATGCCGCCCTTTGTACCGCCCGCGATCAGCCGGTCGACGCCATCGTGCTATGTGAACCGCCCCCGTCACTCCAGCAAGAACTCGCTACCCCCTATCAGAAACTGCTGCGGTTTGCGTCTTCCAAGCGAATCGCAACGGTTCTGCTGACTGACGCATCATTGGAGCGGCCGGGTGAACCGCGCGCCTCCATCAACGTCGTGCCCACCAGCGTTTCGCTTGACGAGTTGCGCGGGCGCTTCGCCATGATCGATCGGTACCAAGCGCAAGTCCGCCATCTGGAGAATGAGCTCCAGAATATGGAACGCCTCGGCAAGCGTCTGAATGAACATTTTCGCGAGGTAGATCAGGAGATGCGCCTGGCGGCGCGACTGCAACGCGACTTTTTGCCTGACGTGCGTGAACCCATCAGCAACATCCAGTTCGCCACGCTATTCAGGCCGGCATCTTGGGTGTCCGGCGACATCTTCGATGTATTCCGGATTGACGAGGACCACACGGGCTTCTACATCGCCGACGCTGTCGGCCACGGCTTGGCGTCCAGCCTGCTCACGATGTTCATCAAGCGTTCCATCGTGCCGAAACGCGTCAACGGCGAGGGGTATGAAATCGCGGCGCCCTCTGAAGTACTGCGCACGTTGAATGACGCGCTTGTGGATCAGGCGCTCCCCCATTGTCAATTCGTGACCGCTTGCTACGGAATTATCAACCACAAGACACGAGCGTTTCGCTATGCGCGCGGCGGTCATCCTTACCCGCTGCTCATTACGTCGGAAGGCTACGTCAGCGATCTGAAGACCTCCGGCGGGTTGCTCGGTTTGTTTCACGAGGGTGAATTCCCCGAGTACGAGGGCAGTCTGGAAGTCGGCGACAAGCTCATCCTCTACACCGACGGTGTGGAGATGGCCTTCCAGGACGGCGCTGAAGACCGTCTCGACATCCACGCGTATCACAAATGTTTCGAGGAATTCGGAGGCCTTCCGGTTCGCCACATGGTGGACCGCCTCAACGGACTTCTGGAAACCGAGGAGGGATCGCTCAGCCCACGCGACGATGTCACGATCGTGGCGCTGGAAGTCCTACCTCACTCGCAGTAGATACCGATAACCGAATCACCACGTCTACCAGCTCAACGTGCGTGAAGGCGGATTGGTGCCCTGCCACCTGCCAGGACGATCCTGCCAAGTTGACACCAGGCACATTGATGACGAAATCAGACAAACCGTAAACCCTTTCCCAATAAGCACTTACGTTTCGTTGATTTACCTGCAGAGCCTGGCACGGCGAGTGCTCTTTCCTTGGTGCGGCCATCGGTGGCATCCGAATGGTCGAGACGCTAGCGACACGACGTTGTCGCCAAGCGGATGGGAGATCAAACAAGAATGCCGCCCGCTGAATCCGGCGGCATGAAGACACACGAAAGGAGAACCATCATGGTGCTTTGCAGAATCAATCATCGGCCGTTTCCCGTACGTTTTCAGGGTGGTTTCGGCGACCTGTTCGACCGGGTTTTCGAGAGCTTCCCGTTTCAGACGTTGGGCGAGCAAGGGGCGACCGCAACGTTTCCGCGCATGAATTTCATCGAGAATGAAAATACGTTTCTCGTTGAAGTAGACATGCCGGGTCTGACCATGGAAGACCTCGAGCTGTTCGTCCAGGACAACGAATTGACCGTGCAGGGCGAGCGCAAGCAGGAGACCGCCGAGGGCGTCACCGTTCATCGACAGGAACGCGTTGTGGGCAAGTTCAGCCGCGTGCTCACGCTTCCGACCGATGTCGACGCTGACAAGGTCGAGGCCAAGTTGCGAAACGGTGTGCTGACCATCACGCTGCCCAAGGCAGAGGCCGTCCTCCCGCGCAAGATCGAGGTGAAGTCGTAACGAGCCAGCGGCGTAGGGTGCCCCAACCATTGCGCAGCAGTGGATGGGGGACACGTGGACCCTTACGCATTCTCCGTCCCCCACCCGTCGCTTTGCGAAGAATGGGGCACCGCGCAAGTTTGATTCGTAACGAACGAACGGCTGCACCAAACGAGAGTATTCAGGAATCGAAAGAACACGGAGTAAGAACGATGACTACCGCAATAGCAGAGAACAAGGAATCCACCGTGAGCGCATGTACGAATCCGAATGAGTGTGCGTGTGTCGCCACACCGGCCGTCGATATCCTCGAGGCCGAAAACGAACTGACTATCCAACTGGATATGCCGGGCGTCGCGCAGGAGAACATTGACGTCCAGTTCGAACAAGGCGCCCTGCAGGTCAGCGCGTTGCGCGGGGGCACCGCAGATCGAAGCTCGGTCCGCTACGAGCGCAGCTTCCGGCTCGGCGACACGATTGACGTGAACGGTATCACGGCCAACTACAACCAGGGTGTACTGTCGATCAGGCTGCCGAAGTGCGAAAGCGCCCGGCAGCGTAAGATCCAAGTGAAGGCGGATTAGGCATAGAACGCCTGAAGAATGACGTCTATCTCCTTGTTGGAGCGGCCGCCCTCGTGGCGGCCGCTTGTCCATGCGCCCGTGCCGATCCTCGGATGCCGAAATAAAGCCTTCCCGACGGCCCGGTCTGGAATGTCTCCTATCGGCAATGATCAAGGCCAGGTGCCGAGAGTGGTTTCCCCGCTGCCGATAGGCCTTGTCGAATAATGATTCGACGCAGACTACTTGCAGCTTCCTCCGCGACATTTGTTGGAGCAGCACTCCGGGTCCGCCGTACACGTTTGACCCTTCAACTTACATGACCCGCATCCGGGAATCGGAGTGTACACGCAGCCACTTGCCGGATCACAGGAATCTGATGTGCACTCGTCGCCGTCGTCGCAGGCGATTGGATTGTGGCCGCACGCGCCAGCGCCGGAGCAGGTGTCCGTGGTGCAGGCGTCCCCATCGTCGCAGTCGATCGGCGTAAAAATACAACCGAATCCTGTATCGCAGCTATCCGTCGTGCATCCGTCGCCGTCATCGCAAGTGATGGGATCGTAACTGCACACGCCGCCGGAGCAGCTGTCCGCAGTGCACGCGTCCGAGTCGTCGCAGATCATCGGCGTATTGATACAGCCGAGCACCACATGGCAGCTATCCGACGTACACGCATCACCGTCATCACAGTTGATCGGGATAAAGCTGCACGCGCCGCCGGAGCAGGTGTTCGCCGTGCACGCGTCGTTGTCTTCGCATACCACCGGGGAATACTGGCATCCAAACTTGGTGTCACACGAGTCCCACGTACAGAGATCGCCATCGTCGCACGTGATCCAGGCATGCAGGCATGTGCCGTTGTCGCAACTGTCTGCCGTGCACGCGTTGCCGTCGTTGCAGTTCACTGGCGGGAATTGGCAGCCCGAGAAGGGATCACACGTGTTCACCGTGCAGGGATCGCCGTCGTCGCAAAACACCGGATCATTCACACATACCCCGCCGACGCAGCTATCGGTCGTGCAGACACTTCCATCGTCGCAGTCAAGCGGCGGATTGGCGCAGTAGCCCGTGATGCACATGTCCACCGTGCAGGGATCGCCGTCGCTACACTCCGAATCCAGTTGACATTCCGGATCGCAGTCGACCGCGCAGTTCGTCGTGTTTTCGGTGCCCTCGCAGAACAGGTCGCCGCAACACGAGCCGAAAGCCGGTTCATTGGTGCAG
>Ga0055480_10000066_pt1 | contig 33302 bp, 36 predicted proteins | sample Muzzi_PWB_D2_FD_57935 | JGI IMG/M metagenome (GOLD analysis project Ga0055480, IMG submission 57935) | Wetland microbial communities from San Francisco Bay, California, USA, that impact long-term carbon sequestration - Muzzi_PWB_D2 | ecosystem: Environmental > Aquatic > Marine > Wetlands ... | reverse complement strand
ACTGATGCTGGAATCTATTATGCAAAAATGGTCTTTTGAGGTGATCAGTGCCGATAATGGACTAAAAGCCTGGAACATTCTTCAACAGCAGGATGATCCTGCCATTGCCCTCCTTGACTGGGAGATGCCGGGTCTTGATGGGCCGGAGTTGTGCACTCGCATCAAGCGTCTGAACAGGGACAACCCTATTTATATTTTTCTCCTCACCGGCAGGAACAGCAAACGGGACATAGTCGAGGGCCTTCAGGCGGGAGCCGATGACTATGTCACCAAACCCTTTGACAGCAGTGAACTTCTCGCCCGGATCAGGGTGGCGGAACGACTGGTGACGACCCAGGTTGCTCTCAGCAAAAAGGTTGAGGAACTCAAGCGGGCTCTCGACCATGTAAAAAACCTCCAGGGGATCATTCCTATCTGCATGCACTGTCACAGCATCCGCAACGACGATGAGGCCTGGCATAAACTCGAGGCCTATATCGAAGATCACTCCGATGCCCAGTTCAGCCATTCTATCTGTCCGGCCTGCATGGCCAGACATTATCCCGAATACTCATCCGACGACGAATAGCCTTTGTCCTGTGTCCCTTGATTGCTCCGACCGCTGTCGCTGTCTTTTCTCTGCCAGTCCGGTATTTTCCAATCAGACCAATAACCACTCCAGAAAATCTGTTGCGGCAGGAAAACCTTTACGATAGGATACGCCCGCGTAACTTTTTTCATGAACAGGATTAATTATCTTCACCCCTTCATTGGATACATGCAGTATCTCGTCCAAAGACCGGGTTTTCTTTTGTGAGACATAATGAACAAGCCAAGGCTTCGAGTAGAAAAAATCGGCGGTACTGCAATGTCCCGTTTCGGGGAAGTGCTGGACAACGTTATCTTAAAAGATAAGGACGATATCTATAACAGAATATTTGTCGTTTCAGCCTATTCGGGTATCACCAACGAACTCCTGGAACATAAAAAAACCGCGCAAGCAGGCATTTACCAATCCTTTGTTGAAAGCGATGACTATGAACCGGCGATGCTTACCCTGCAGGATAGGCTTTGTGACCTCAACCGCGGTTTTGAGGAAGTCGGCCTGAACGTTGGTGCCGCCAATACCTTTATCTGCGAACGCATCGCCTTTGCCGTCAATATTTTAAAGAGCATGGACAACGTGCTCTCCTCCGGCTACGTCAACCGCACCGAGGTGCTGCTGGCGGCCCGGGAGCTTCTCTCTTCTCTCGGGGAGATGCATAGCGCCTTCAACAGCGCCAATATCCTCCAGAACCGTGGCTACAATGCCACCTTTGTCGACCTCAGCGGTTGGCAGGACAAACGCGACCGAACCATCGATCAGCGCATTCACCACACCTTCAAGGACCTCGACCCTTCAAAAACCATCTGCGTTGCCACCGGCTATACCAAAGGTACGGAAGGGATTATGCGCGAATTCGACCGTGGTTATTCCGAGGTGACCTTTTCGAAGATCGCCGTATTGCTCGGTGCGGCGGAGGCGGTTATTCACAAGGAATATCATCTTTGCTCGGGCGATCCCCTGATTATCGGCGAAGGTAAGGTACATCCGATCTGCAATACCAATTTCGATGTCGCCGATCAGCTGGCCGATGTCGGCATGGAGGCCATTCATCCCAAGGCCTCAAAACCACTGGAAACAGCCGGAATCTCCATCCGGGTAATGAACGCCTTCGATCCCAGCCACAGCGGAACGCTGATCACCAAGGATTATATCTGTCCCCAGTCTAAGACCGAAGTGATAACTGGTTCAAAGGCAGTGACCTGTATGGAAATCCATGATACCCGCATGGTGGGCGAGGTCGGCTTTGATATGCAGATAATGCAGGTTCTCCAGAAACATCATATCAGCTATATCAATAAAGCGACCAATGCCAACACCATTGATGTGATCATTTATGAAAAGGATTGCACACCTGAACTGGTCAGGGATATGAGAGCACGATTTGAAAGTGTTGCCAACCATAATGTGGCAATCGTCTGCGCTATCGGCTCCAATATTGCCAAGCCCGGGATTCTTGCCAAAGCGACCAGGGCTCTGGCCGATTCGGCCATCAATATTCTCACCGTTTCCCAGACCTCGAGGCAGACCAACATGCAGTTTACCGTGAGCCGGGAGCATTTTGTCCAGGCACAGCGTGCCCTGCATCATGCACTCTGTGAAGATGACGACAATTGAGTTAGCAAGGATAGGCGTTGCGGGCGGAACCGCTACAGGACGTGAACCCGGACATCTTCCGAAAGGGCTTCGATTTCCCCGGCAATAATTTCACTTTCCGCCCCTTCAGGAACCGCCAGAGTCAATTGAGCTGAAAAAACGGTGTCATTGATACCGTCCATGGCAAATCGCTTACATTCCATGTTTTCCACATCGATATCGAGATTGGCCAGGATATTGCTCAAATCTCCAGTCAGGCCAGGCCGGTCTATACAGTCAACGACCAGGTTGATAATTTTAGTTACCTCCTGATGCGTCGCTTGCGCTTCGGCATAGACAAATTGGAGGCTGGGATATTCCCGTTCCAAGGTCGACTTCAGGGCCATCTCCGTTTTTTCTTCGATCAGAACACTCATTATGGCGGCAAACCGTCCATCGAGCTTGATTACCTTGCTTGTCAGCCATTCCCCTCCCTGACTGCGGGTGGTCTGCGCCAACGCCTTGATTATTCCCGGAATGTCCGGACCATGAACAGTGGTAATAAAATTGGTTCTCATGCCTGTTCTTTTGGAAGTTGTCAGAAACAGTAACGATTTGCGGCGCCGATCATCTGGCCCCCAACACTCTGGTTTTTTACAATACCATCCAGCAGGGAAAAAACACAGACGATTCTTTCCAGGCTACCTAATACAGCGTAACATATTTATCAAGGCAACTCTACTGCCCATTCTCAAAACATACCGTATTGGGATACCATGCAATAAAACACCGCTGCAGAAGACTTGTCTGCAGCGGTATTTCCGGCATGAGGCCAGGAGAGTCGGCCCCAGATAAGCGGATCAGGTCGTTACACTGCCGGAGCCTCATTGGTCAGCGCCTCGGGCCAGCGGCGTTCGATCATCTCGTCCGTTGAATAATCGGGCAAAAGAATGGGGGCGACCCCAGGATTGGTAATGCCCGCCTCCTCCAGCTCATTCTCGAATTTGACCACATGGTCAAGACTGAGGTCCTTAAGCTCGACACCTTTTTGCACATAGGCGGCGGCATTTTTTCCGGCACGGCGGCCAAAGGTGATAATATCCTGCAGGCTATTGCCCATCAGCCGGTTTTCACCATGGACACCGCCGATCGCCTCGCCGGCGGCATAGAGTCCGGGAACACAGGTCTCGGTATCGCCGTTGACATTCACCCCGCCATTCTGATAGTGCAGGGTCGGATAGACCAGCATCGGCTCTTTGCTGATATCGATGCCATGGCGTTCAAACTGGATGAACTTGGCCGGCAGCTCTTTCTTGACACTTCCCGGGCCATGTAGCTCTTCGATCATCGGAGAGTCGAGCCAGAGGCCGACGCGGCCGGTCGGAGTGATGATCCCTTTGCCCTTCTCCATCGCCTCGCAGATAAGCTCTGCCGATTCAACATCACGGGGTTCCAGCGGGAAACAGAACTGTTCGCCGTCGATATTTAGGACATGGGCGCCGAGACCGCGCACCTTTTCGGTAATCAGCAGGCCGACATTCTGTTCAGGATAGGCTACCCCGGTCGGATGATACTGAGTGGAATGCAGGGCTTTATTGCCGACCCCGGCCCGATAGGCCATGACCACTCCGTCCATGGTGGCCCCATAGTGATTGGTTGTGGCAAAGCCCTTGATATGCAGGCGGCCGAACCCGCCGGTACCGATGATGACCGACTTGGCCTTGACGATGGAAAATTCCCTGGTTTCCATGTTGTGCAGGATGGCCCCGGCACACTTGCCGTCCCCGTCGAGGAGCAGTTCCACCGCCGGGCTGAACTCAAGGACGGTGATCTGATCGGCCCGGTTCCGTACTTCATCGCGAACCACCCGCATGATCTCCGCACCGGTCATATCGCCGGAAGACTGCAGTCTCTTGCGGGAGGAACCGCCGCAGTGACGAACCACCGTACGCCCATCCTCGTACTTGTTGAATATCATCCCGAGGCTCTCCAGCCAGGCGATGGACAACGGGGCATCTTTGGCGAGCGCCGCCACCAGGTCGCGCTGATTGGAAAAATGGCCGCCGCCGATGGTATCCATGAAGTGGTAGTAGGGGGAATCGCATTCATGGGTCGCCGCCTGGATGCCGCCCTCGGCCATGATGGTATTGGAATCGCCGTGACGAAGCTTGGTGGCGATGATCACCTTGCATCCGCCATTGGCCGCCATGATGGCGGCCGAGGTTCCGGCGCCGCCCCCGCCGATTACCAGGACATCGGTCTCATGGTCGATTTTGCTCAAATCGACCATGTCCGGACGAACCATCGATTTCGATTCCAGAAGGCTGGCAACACCTTCCTGATAGGTGTCACCCTTATTGGGGCCCACCGCAACGGTGCGTTTGCCGGTCGTTTGATAATCCGGATGAAATCTGGACAGCACATCCGCCCTCTCATCCATCGAAAGGGCCGGGTAATTCTCGTTACGACGAGCCATGGCTACCCGTGCCGGACGGGTCGCCTCAACTCTTTTTATCAGTTCCTTCATTTCGGGTGTATAAGCCATTGTCTTCTCCTTAATCCAAAAGAGGATCGATCAGGTGTTTTATTATAGATAACGAGTCTCTTTAGGCTGCCATGATCCTATTTCGGCAAAATCGGGCTCACGCTCCCGCTCGACATAGACTTTCTCAAGATCCTCTTTACTCATTGCCGCCAAATCATCGAGCATTGCATCATATTTACCGCTTTCGATCGCCGCCACTCTCACCTTCAGATGTTCCGCCTGGGGCAGAATATATCGGCCAAACACCCGACGGGCCAGCTGCGCTGCATGGTACTGGGGTATCTCTCCCATGCAGCGGCTGGCGCATAGACCGCATTGAATGCAGTCAAAGGATAGTCTTGCCGCCTTCTCAATATTACCCTGCTTGAGAGCGGATATATAGCCGAGCACGTCGACGTCCATCGGGCAGGCTTTGGTGCATTGATTACAGGCCACACAGCGGAACAACTCCGGGTAGAGGGCATGAATCGCCTCCGGCAGGCCGCCGATTTCCTCGATGCTGTAGGTGGCCCTATTGGCCGGGAAAAATGGGATCTGGGCGAGATACATATTCGCCTCCACCACCGTCTGACAGGCGAGACCGAAGTGCAGCTTATAATCGCCGGCCATGCGATAAACCGTGGGACAGGCCCCGCAGATACCGCCGCGACAGCCGGCTCCGCGCAGGAATTTGAACCCGGCAAATTCCATCGCTTTCATGATGGTCAGGGTCTCAGGAACCTCATACTGTTTACCCATGATAAAGACCGGGATGGTTTTCGCACCTTCCGGCAGAATCGCCCGATCCCCGGTGGCAACTTTCGGGGCTTTCTTACTTGCTTGCTGGTCTGATTGACACATGGTTCATCTCTCCAATAATTCGCGATAATTTTCGCTATCTATTCTTATCCGGTCCCGGCGCTTCAGGCTGCGGCCGCCAGACATTTTTTATCCCGCAACAACCCGGCGCTTTGCGGGTCGTTCAGCTCAAAATGACAATGCTCCGCGTCGAGACCCAAAGCGACAGCCAGAAGTTGGGTGAAATAATAGGTGGGGATAGTGGTGGCGATCTTTCCCTTGTCGATCATCTGTTGCTGCTGCTTGCCCAGATTGTATTCACAGAGCGGGCAACTGGTGGCGAGCGCCTCGACGCCTGCGCTAGCGGCGAGATTGACAATGGCCGCGCCGGCACTGTTCTCTCCCGCCGGCACCCCCAGTACCTGATAGGATCCACAGCATTTATCGGCCGCATCAAAAGCCATCACAGTAGCGCCGACCGCCTCCAGGAGTCCGGCCATCAGGGCGTAGCTGCCAAAGGGTTCGATGCCGATTTCCGCCGGCCGCTGCAGGGTGCACCCGTAATAGGGGGCAACCTTCAGGTCGGTCATTGGCACCTTAACCTGCTCCTTGACCTTATCCCAACCGATCTCCTGCTGCAGATAGGTCAGGTAATGCACTACTTCAACCTCTCCGGCGTAGTCGATCTCCTCATCCATGAACCGATTGATCGTGTCTCGCTTCACCGGATCGTTTTGCATGATCCGATTGGCCCGGGCCAGGGTGTTGTAGCACATGGAACAGAGGGTAACCAGCTTTTCGGCGCCCTGTTCCTTGGCCCGGATCAGGTTGCGTACCGGTCCCACCTGATGAATCAGGTCGTCGGCTGTCAGGGAATGTACCGCGCCGCAGCAATTCCATCGCTCGATTTCGTTAACCCCGACACCTAAAGCCTCCAGGGAAGCAACCGCAGCCCGGTCCAAATTCCTGGCTTTGGTTTTCAAAGTACAGCCTGGATAGTAACTGATCTTCATTGCTCTCCTTAACTGGTAAATTTTCTGAATCCGGCAACCAAGGCAATCTGCGGCAGCTCGGTAATCTGTTCCGCAGAGATCTCAGAAGGCTCTATATGATTCTTGCTCTTACGAAGGACCTGTTGTCTGAGGGCCTCCATGACTTTTGCGATATCGATGCCTCTCGGACATCTAACGGAACAGGCATGACAGGATGCGCACTTCCAGTAGGTATTGATGTCTTTGAGCTTGTCCATGAGGCCGAATTGAGACAGGTGCATGACCTTGCGGGGGCTGAAGTCCATCTCCTGCACCATGGGGCACATCCCTGTGCAGGTGGCGCACTGCATGCATTTTTTTACACTTTCGCCACTGAGTTCATTGAGTTTCTCGATCGATTCGACCGAGACAGTTTGGGCAGTAATCGTTAATGTCATGTCTATTCTCTTTTTAGATACAATAAGTTATCTCCACCGTGCAGACTTTCGGCGGAGAAATTCAAGCCCAATCGCCATACCTGAGAAAAACAGGGGAACCGGTATGTAATTACGCAAGACAGATCACGCTCAGCCCCCCTTTCACCCAGTTACGATCAACCCTTGAGGCGAGGTGCAGGCTGACCTCCGCTTTCCCGCCTTTTATATTTAACAGATTGACAAGAATTTACAACATCGATTATAGTTAATTATTTCATTATGTTATGATACCGTAATGAATGAGGGCTCATTCTTTATGTTTTTTACCAGACCATGAAACAGGAGATTATTGGTGCATTTTTGGAAGCGTCGGCTACTTTATTGCAACGAACAACGAGATTGTTAACCGGGAACAGGTATCGACTTTGTGCTCCCCGTTGTTCCGGCGATCGGGCTGGAAAATCCGGTTACAATCCTCAGGCAGGAGACAAGCAATCAGGACAGCTGAGAGGCCAGTAGTTGGCACTTGCATCAATTCTCTGAAGGTGTATATTGTTTTTAGTATTACCGGTTAGTTAGACGGAGCTCTAGACAAGTACATCAGCGGGACAGTGGATATTATGAACCCTCCGGTGCATACAGGGTGGGACGGAGTCGAGCGGCGAAAACCAAACAGTTGCCGAAGAACTGCCGAACGCCGCTCCTCCCGTGAACGACGCTGCGATAGACGAGATGGCACCGTAAAAAACAGTCGGGGCTTTTATGGCTGGTTGCGTTCTCTGGTGAGAGCCAGGCTGGGAGTTGACCGTAGAAAAAACGTTGATCAGCGGGTAATTGCCGACCGGCGAAAACCCAAGCCTCGATCAATGCTCACTAAAGAGGAACTCGCCGATCTCCTGAAATAGACGGGGGCTCAGGCTACTCTTTCTCCACAGCTTCACCTGATACCTCGGGGTCGCATTCGCCGGTCACCGGACAGGCATCATCCTGCTGATTGTCCAATCCAGGTATATTCTGATAACTTATCGGCGGCACACTGCTTGATCCACCATAATCCACTTCTTTTGATTTTCGGCAGGTATCTTTCAGGTAATCGATAATCTGCCGTTCTCCTTTCAATACCAGGGTCCTCTGTTGTTCGATGGAGACAAGAACCGGAATCTCTTTAATCGCCAGACTATTCATAAAGTTGAGATTGATTCCGGGATTATACTCGACAAAACGCTCGGCTTCGGGAAAGGCAAAAGTCTGGATTCGCTCGATCGGATTAAAGTGGATGGTACAACTGTTGTCACCCCGCAGGGATTCAATAACATTTTCACAATGGGTACAGGTCGAGGAAAAGAACAGATAGAGTTTCGCCTCGTTCTTTTCTCCGGCCACCACGGCAACGCTACCCGCATCCAGAGACGCTCCCGCCCCTCCGTCTGCCCTGAACTGAACAACCAAACAGCCGGCCATTACTGCGGAAAAAAGCACTATCCCACGAAATATCTGGCGAAAACCGCTCAGGACATTTAACAGCACAATGACGGAAAAGATAACCATGCAGTAGGAACAGAATACCCCGGCGATAGAGTACTGGAAAAAGATAAGCACCGCCTCGGTGCTGAGGCCGGCTGACAACAGAAGTCTGGCAAATTTATGCCAATGTTCGGAGCCGTCCCGCCCCCATAACAGACACCAGAAGAGTATCTGAAAAAATACAAACCCGGCTATATTGAAATAAAGCGGGGAAATGGTCGTCAGACTGTCGACAATGGCGCAGCCATTATTGAAGCAAATGGTTTGTCCCTTAACGTAAATAAAAAAAGCCTGCACCGCCGTTATCACACTTGCCAGAAATGCCAGTATCGCTCGTATCATGGAGGGTTTTCTTTATTGAAAAATTGTTGTTATTCACCTGACAACAGGTGACGGCATAACACCGATAAGATGGCCTTCTTTTTGTTGAAGGCCTAATAAAGTAAATTATTCCAGCTGCCGCAAGGATGATTTACCAGGAACACTAAGGTTCGCTGACCTACGGTAACGATCAATCGAAATAAGCAAACCGGTCCTGAAAGAATAAAGCCTGTTCCCCCCGCTGTAAATGGCCAGCCCACGGAAACAGAGGAATACTGACCAACTACCGGCACAGCCATACGGACATTTCAGACCACAACACTCACAGTCGAGATTACGAGACAGAAGCGCTTGCAGTCAACCGGCGAGTTCCACTCCATCGCCGTCTCTGGCCTTGCAATTGTACATTGCCTGGTCCGCCCGGTAGAGCATGGCGTCGAGATCGTCGCCTTCCGTATAGACACTGATGCCGACGCTGACGGTAACCAGATTTCTCGGATCATCATCCGTTGCCTCCGGACCGGCAAATTGCGTTTCTTTTACCGTTTGGCGAATTCGTTCGGCAACGGCAATTGCCTCCGCCTTATCAATACTGCTGAGAAGTACAAATTCGTCTCCTCCCCATCTGGATAAGATGTCAGTTGGCCGGACAATGCTTTTTATCAAATCGACAATTTCGAGCAACAGGCGATCGCCGGCTAAATGACCATGGGCATCGTTCACCTTTTTAAAACCGTCGAGATCAAAAAGAATCAGGCTGAACAATTTTCCGGATCGGGAATGAGTATACAAAGTTCTCTGAAATTCCAGGGCCAGGGCACGCCGATTGACAGTACCGGTTAGTTCATCCGAGATGGCGAGAAGCTCTAATCGCTTCTGATATCTATTGATGGAAACAAGGGTAAGGGCGATGATGACCACGGAGACCAGAAGTCCGGTGAGCATGGTATGAATAAAGTTCTGCCGGGCGATGATCAGGGCTTTGGTTTCATTCTGTTCGACATAGAGAAACCAGTCGAGGGGTTGTAAATATCGCACCGTCAGTATAATTCGATTGCCATCCCGGTAAAATTCAAAATTCGCCGATTTGTTTGATTTATTGAGGAGTTCCTGGGCATGATCGGACATCCCCTCCAGCTCAGTAATGTTTTTTTTCTCAATAAGGGTGGTATCGGGATGCATTTGAATGATCCCTCGTGGATCGGTCAGATAGACCATCCTGTCATACTTCGCCTGATACTCATTAATCCGGCGGGCCACAGTATCTACCTTCAAGCCGACTCCGGTGACACCAAGCAGTGTTCCTCCTCCATCAAAAACCTTGTAGTTTATGAAGATTGTCAAAACATTATTTGCAGCCTCATCGGTATCGACATCAAAGACATATTCCTTTTTTGAGGCAAGAAAATTAAAATACCAGACGTCATGGGCATCAGCTGAGGAAATTTTTTTATGCACGCCGGAATACCGGTAATATACGCCTGAAGTTGCCGATACGAAAAAGGTGGTGAAAAACCCATATTTATTTTTAATCTGATCAAGATAGCGGATGATCTTATCCGGTTCCGATTCACCATCCAGCGCCCAATCTTTTACAAAAGTGTCCGCCGCCATGAAAGAGGCGACAAGCAATGGCCTGGTTAATTCTGAACTGAGTTCGGAATAGATATTATCCATCGTCAGAGGCAGATCATTGCGAAGAATTTCGTTATGGATCGATACCCGAGTGATCTTATAGTTCAGAAAACTGACCCCGACAAAGGAACAAAATAAGATGACTGCCAGCGCAGCCAGGAGCGTATTTCTTGCACTCAATCGAATCATATTAATCTTCCCGACGATTTATTTTGAAGTAACCGTTCACCGGTTCACTTAAGAAGATTACGAAACCCTTTTGGTGGAAATTGATGAAAATAGAATGGAAAATAACCACCTTTGACGAGCTTTCAAATGAAGAACTCTATGCAATCCTCAAGTTACGCCAACAAGTCTTCGTCGTTGAACAACAATGTGCCTATCAGGATTGTGATGGAAGAGATAGAGATGCCCACCACCTGGTGGGATGGTATAACCGGGGGAAACAACCGAAACCGATTGCCTGTCTGCGGATACTCTATCCAGAGAAAGAAGATCACTTGCCGGTCATCGGCAGAGTTGTCACCCATCCTGATTTTCGAGGAAAAGGTCTTGGCAGAGAAATAATGACGCGATGCCTGCGGTATATCACAACCCATTATCCGGATTCAGCAGTTATTCTCTCTGCCCAGCAGTACCTCAACCGTTTTTATGAGAGTTTCGGTTTTCGTGCTGTTTCCGAAGTGTACGAGGAAGATGGCATCCCCCACATAAAAATGCTCCGCAATGCAGAGCAATAGAAGGATGCACAACGTCGTACCAACCGTTGTTGTGCTGTTGGATTTTGTTGCAGCCTGTATCCGACCTCTCTGGAAGATGGCGGATACAGGCTGCAAAAAGCCTGTTAGCCTAATTTGTCCAAGACCATCGTCTTGAACTGTTGTGCCTGATCAGGAGAGGGTATCTCTTCAACCAGGGCATTGATGGCTGCCTGAAGGTCGGCTGCCGCTTCGAGATGATCCTCGCAGATTATCCCGGCCATCGGCCCGATAATTCCTGCCAGACAGGTTTCAAGAACGTTTTTCTGTTCCTCACTGAGACCGGGGCCGGTCGACGTTTTTTTTACGCCCACCTTTTCAGCGACCTTCTGCCCGCTGAGCAGGGATTGCAAAATAGCTTCGGTAGACGGGAGGGGCGCCCGGCGGGAAACGGCCCCTTCCTGAAAACGATATCGACCGGCTTGAATCGTCGACATCAGCTCAATCGCCTCCTCTCCCCGTTTGTTGAAGAAATAGACAAAGACAATTTTACCCGATTCGATTGTTACCTGGGCACTGCGATTCGCCATGGTGGTGATGAACACGGTACCGGTAACCTTTTTGCCACATAACTTACCCAATTCAGAAACAATTTCTGGGAACGGAATATAATCCTGAGACATAATTGTTTACCTTTTTCGTAATCTGTCGAACGCCATCTGAAGACTGACACCCATTCTCTCTATTGCCCTTGCCAGAGCACCAATTTCGTCGCTACGTCCGGTTTCTTTTATCTCGGCACTTAAATTTCCCCGACTTATTTCGTCGGCAATAGCAGTCAATTTGCGAATCGGGGTACTGAGACGCTGGGCAAGGAGATAGGCAATAATTACAACTGCTACCATGGTTGCGACCAGCAGCATAATTGCATTTCGCTGCGCCTCATCAGCCGCTGCATATGCTTCCTTATAGTCCTGCTGGACGATGAGGGTCCAGCCCTGTTGGGTTTTCTTGGTAAAAGCGACGATTTTCCTGCCGTCCTCTTCAAACACAAAAGATTCCCGATCAAATATGTGTCGCCGCCGCAGAGCAGGATGAGATCCCAAATCCTGCAGTTCCGAGGATACTTCCCCATTTCCATGGGCAATCAAACGATTATTTTCATCAAGCAGGATGGCAAAACCCGTTTTCCCGATCCTGGTTTTGGTTATGGTTTTCGACAGATCTTCCAGGGTCATGGCAATGGCGATGACCCCCTGGAGTTTGTCTCCCTCCCCTTTGATCGGCTTGGAAAGGATGAAGGCCGGTTTGTGGGAGGTTTTGCCGAGAAGTACCTGCTGTCCTACAGATTTCCCGCCGAGAACTTGTTTGAAATAATCTCTGTCTCCATAGAATGTTTGAGGCTTGCCATCACTTCTCCCCAGATTCTGGCCATTCGGCAGGATGGTAAAGGCCAGGTAGACCCATTCATAAGTATCTGCCATTGTTTTCAGGACCGGATTCTGTGTTTCGCTCTCCATGCTGCGCATGGCAGGGGTCTCAGCGTTCTGTTGCAGAACCCGTAAATTCATTGTCGTCCAATCATCAACATTGCGGGAGAGACTCTCGGTGTTATCGATCAGATTTTGAAAAATATTGGTAGTCCAGTCCTGTCGTGATTTATAGATACTGATATACCAGAGACCGCCGATAGGAATAATAGCTATGATACACATGGTCACCAATATCTGGTATAAAATTTTAAAACCTGTTTTTTCTTGATCTACCGCAATGCCTTCCGCCATTTCTCATTATCCTCCTTGCAAAATAGTAACGCCTAAAATAGTAACACTTCAGAATCATAAAAAAAATCTTCTCTCAAACTTCACAAATGAAATCGGTACGTTTCAAGCAATCCGACCATAATTGCTGCCCTGCACTATCGCTCAGCCAGATAAATGTGGAATCTATATCTACAGATTTTTATTAGACTATAAGAGCAGATTGACTGTATTCTCTCAAAAAACTATTCAATTTACCAACAGAAATTGTATAAAATCCGAAATGACGCTACGTTGTTTGTCCGCCATGCCCGAAAACACAAAATTACCTCTGTCCGTCTTGTCTAAAACGGATACGATAAACAAGAGGGACCCAAGGCTTTCACGGCCAAAAACATATGAAGACGATAAAGGTAATGCGGCAAGGACGGGTGTTTTATAAGTAGGTTAAGGTATAACAATATTTCGCTTTATGTCATGAAAATACAATCTTTTTGTTTTCCCCTCGTCGCCGTAATAGCAGGACTCTTTTTTTCTATAGAAGGGTATAGCTCAACCGTCGACAGTTCGCCGCAACAGCTGACGCTTTCTTTTTATAACGACGATGCTCCCGTTCATTTCATTGTTGTTGAGAAAAGCCAACAGCGCTTGATGGTCTTTAAACAACAGCAAACCCTTAAACTGCTCAGGACCTTTGTCTGCGCAACCGGCGAGGTACCCGGCAAAAAAACCATCAGTGGCGATTCAAAGACTCCGGAAGGAATGTATTTCATCACCGAAATCTATGAAGATAAAAAAATCACCGTCTTCGGCAGTCGGGCTTACCATCTGGATTACCCGAACGTCTTCGATCAACAGGCCGGACATCTCGGCGATGGTATTTTCATTCACGGCACCAACAAGAAACTGGTCCCATTCAGCACCAATGGCTGTATAGTCCTTGCTAATGACGATCTTGACCAATTGGCTGCCTACCTCACGGTCAGCACCGTTCCCATCATCGTAGTGGAGAACCTGGCTACGCCGCTTCTTGGAACGGATTTAAGGATCAGCAGAAACGACAGCAAATTTGCCGAAATAATACAAGAGCTGTCGTTTATTCCCCGGTATTTTTCAACCGACAACATCAAATCCGTCTCCTTTCTCACCCTTGATTCCCAGGCCATTGCCTTGATCACCTACAGGACGTTCGATGAAGGTTCGGTAGAATACCAATACCACAAGCGAGTCTATCTAACGACCACTCCGACAAATAATTGGCGTACCATCTATTCCCTTGAGAGCCAGGATTTTATTCCAACTATTCTGGCACAGCATCCTGTAAAAGACGTATTCCAGGAACAGGCACCCCTTCCGCCTGAACCAGCGGTTGAACCAACGGGCACAGATGATGAACTGCTGGCATTCATTAATAAATGGCAAACTGCCTGGAGTACGAAGGACATTGATAGCTATATCGAGTGCTATAGCCCCTCTTTCAAGCGAGGCTCGCTGGATCTCAATGGCTGGAGAAAAAAGAAGAGCTACCTTAATGAAAAGTATGCCTTCATCAAGATTGATATACGAAATATCGTAGTCGACCGGACGATGGCCGGTGCCAATGTCTCGTTTTTTCTGGAGTATCGATCTGATCTCTACCACACCAGCGGTACCAAGCACCTGCAACTGATCAATCAAGAGAATAAATGGATGATTCAAAAGGAGGAAATGTAACCAGTCTCAGGGCAGAGTCCTTCAGGCTCAAGGTAAAAATCCTTTTTCGCAAGAAGGGTACAGGCAAATACCAGCCAACTGGCCGATCAGATTGTTGCCAACCTGAGAGGGTTTCTTATTTCCGCCTTGAGGGGAGGTGAAACAGAATAGCCCCTGCGGAGTGTTAGCGTTTACATGATGATTTTTTCACTTTAACCATCGGCAATGAAAACTGTTGACGATAAAAATGATTCTTACTATTATTTCCGGAAATTTTTCGATCGATAAAGGGGGATACTAATGCAGAAATGGGAATGTCCGTGCGGATACATCTATGACCCTGAAGAAGGTGATTATGAAAACGGTGTGGAACCCGGAACACCATGGGAAAAAGTACCCGAAGACTGGGTCTGCCCAAAATGCGGCGCTTTAAAAGAAGATTTCTGGAAGGCTGATACCTAACCATTCCAAGCATACCACCCGGAAATTGCAGTGAGGGGCCGCTACGGGTCTTTGTAGCGGCGCCCTGATCCTTTCAACTTGTCCTGAAGACCCATCCCCCTCCCCCCTGTGCTCCGTAAAGATATCCTAAACTTGCGTCCCAGATCTTAATTTATCATCCTCCTTTTTTCCCAAAGCCCCCCAAATCCACCACCCAGGCCTGTGCAAAACTTGCACTTTTCATAGGTTGAAGAGAAAAATTTGGATCTTTTACCTGGTTTTTTCTTACTCCTTTCCAGCTAACTACACGAATAAATTGCTTAAGATTGTTTTGGCATACAATTTGCTTAGAGTTTATTAAGAGAATATTTATTTTGTTTTAGAACAACCCCCTTTCATAGGGATCAATAATATACAAAGAGCAAGGCCCCTGGGATTCTCGGAATTTAGCCAAACAAAGGCACAAGACTAAAAATCACTTTCTGAGCCCGACTTCGCTAAGGAGGAACAAATGAACCTGATAAACTTCCATGAATTACCACAAGCTCCTTATCTTTCAGAGCAAAGAAAGATCGAACGTCATGAGGTTATCCATCTTCTGGCGATCACCGAGCGAGGAACGGGACAAATACTGGACATCAGTCGCGAAGGATTATCCTTTGGGTGCCTCTACCCGCATACTTTCCCGTATGAGTTCTATATTGACATTCTTGATGCCAATGGCTGTCACATCAAGAAGATCAAAGTGAGAAAAATGTGGGAAACAAGCGGAGAAACTCAGGAACCGACCGAGATCTTTGAGCTGGAGGTGGGCGTCGAGTTTGCCGAGCTGACCGCCTCTCAGTCTGAGGAACTGGACTATCTGCTCGACGATCTGGAGCTGGTTGACTTCCCGTATCAAAATCTCGCTTAGCACCTGAAAAGTATTCATATCCTGTTTTTCAGAAATCATCTCGGCTTCTGTTGCGTCCCCGCACAAGGGACTCAACAGAAGCCGTTTTTCGCTGTCGACAGTACAATCCCCATCCCCAACCATTTCTTCTCTCACCAAAAACCGAGGCCCATGCAGGTGCCTCGCTTCTCCACGCAGTTTACATCGTAAAGCTCTCCGCCTCTGTATTGCCTTGTGTTTCTTTTAGAGAGGTCGTTGCGGCAAACAGCAGTCCTCCGTACCTTGCTACCGTCCGATTTTGTCTTAATTTATGAGACTACTGATCCGGTGTACAAGCAGCTGAACGATATGAGGCGATTATGTTCCGATCAAATCTGACCTTCGCCAGTTTAGCCCTCTGCTGGATACTCTCTCCCGATGCTCTGGTTCTGTTGGGAAACAGTATCGGGATTGGGGGCTTGTTCTTTTTAGCGCAATTTACAATCGGAGCTGTGCTCTCACTCCTGATAATAGTTCTGACCTGCCACCCCCAGGCAAAGGGCACCACCGATAATTCCTTCAGCTGTCTTGCTAATGCAACCGGCCTCGTTCCGGCCATGACACTGACCCTGGCCGCTCGTCTTGGGCTGGTGCTGTTTTTGCCGACCGGAATGCTGGTTACCGCCGGATTTTCCTTTAATGAAACCTTCCTCTTTTGGTTTCCAAACTTCGCCTTCAGTTTTCTGTTGTTGACAATCATCCTGGCGCTGCATCTCGCAGGCAGGCAAATTGCCCTTGCAGCACAACCGCTATTCATCGGCCTGACAATAGGCTGCCTGGGACTGCTTTGTCTCGCCGGTCTCTTCGGATCGCCGGGGGCTCAGCCGCTACAGGTTGAAACGGGCGAGACTTTTACCCTTTCCGTTTCCCCCGTCTGTACCGCCCTGCTGCTCTTTTTAGGATATGAAACACTGCATTCCTCAGATTCTCCGGGGAGCCGCCGGTATTATCTCTTCGTATTTATCGCAGGATTCATCCTTCTTGCACTCTGGGCAATCGTTTCACTGCAACATGTTCCCCCGGCAAAGCTCGCCAAATCAACGATCCCCAATGTTATAAGTGCAAGGGCGATTCTCGGCCAACCCGGGAGAATCATAATGGGCCTTGCCGTCATCAGCGGCACCTGCGGGCTGGTAAATGGTCTTTTTCTTCTGGCCGGCAGGTCGCTTGAACAGATTGCAGACAGTATTTTTCCGTCATCGGCCAAGGGTTCCGCCTGGCGACAAAGAAGCTGGCCGGTCCTGTTTTCCTTGGCTATTGGAATTTTTATGGCAGCCGGTCTGGCCGGCAGTGAAAAACTGGAGACATATATATATAGTGCCTTGCTTTGCTGGCTGCTCCTAACGGGATTGCGCTGTTTTGCCGCAGCCAGGATGCTGCAAACGAACCGGGAAATATCTTCGGCTCCCTGGTATCTCTTCAGTGCTGTCTTCCCATTGGCTGCAGTCTGGTTGACATATGTCTCCCAGCAAAGCACAACTCTTGCTGTCTGCTGTTTGCTTCTCCTGGGTGGCAGCGCAGCACTCTCCGCCGGCCTGGTTCGGTATCACAGGATTATACAAAACAAGAAACCTCCACAAACACAAGGAGACACACCATGAAACGAGTTCTTTCACTGCTCATCGTTCTGGCAGCTCTGGCGGCAGCACCACTCTTTGCCGACTCGGTGCCGAAAATGGATAAGGACCAGTTGAAATCCATGCTGGGCTCAAAAAGCCTTGTCATCCTCGATGTTCGTCTGGGAAGAGACTGGAGTACCAGCGAATTCAAGATTAAAGATGCCCTGCGGGTCGATGATGGAGACCTCTCAGTAGTCAAGAACTATCCAAAAGAAAGCACCTTTGTGCTCTATTGCGCCTGACCGAACGAATACACCAGTGCCAGGTTGGCACAACAGCTCATCGATCAAGGTTACCCGAAAGTCTACGCCCTGAAAGGCGGGTGGCGGGAATGGTACCGTAATAAATATCCCGTAGAGGAGAAATAATAGTTCCCGGCAACGCGGGAACCAGCCCTGAAAGGACTGCACATTGTCTCCCGCTCCCCCTTGGGTCATTGCAAGGGAAATAACATGTTCAGGGTAAAATGCCCGGCTTCAGCCAAAACCGGCGAAGCCGGGCATTGACGGTGAGAATAGAGGGCACCCGGTTAGAGATGCCGCAGCTAAGGCTCGAGTTTTGATTCAGATGAAATTCTTGGCTGTGTTTTAGCAATTTCCACCATAGTCTCCAGCCGAATAAGCCTGTCGTTCATTTTACGCATATCTTGATCAACACGGTCAACCTTTTCCATGAGAGATAACACCCTTTCGTTCAAGAGAATACCTGCTTTCAAAGCCTCCATAACTTTTTCACTGATACCCATTATCGAGCCTCTAAAAGAGCGTGTGTCTCGTCAAGGCGTTTATCTATCTCATCCATCTTCTTAATGAGGTTTTCGGTTGTTTGTATCATGGTGTCTGCCAACGCATCCAAAATAAGCTCATCCTCCGGGCTTGGTTTTGCACCAAAAGCGTTTACGGCTTCCCGAACCACCTCGGCAAAAGACACCTTTTTTTGTTTGGCGATCCCGTCAACCTTCTTGATCATGCTGGGCGGCATCAGGATTGGCTTTCTTAACATAGTTTCTTGTTGTGCTTGCGCGCTCATCTATCCATCTCCATAGAATGAATTTGACTTTCTAATTATTATAGCACATGTGCCACCCATGCACAACGTATTCAGGCTTTTCCAATTCCTATTTGATCGATGCCAATATTGCATTTACATCTTATGGGCCTCCTGGCCATTGCGGTACCGAATCCGTAAAAAAAATGACCGGCTTCAGCCAAAACTGGCGAAACCGGTCATTGATGGTGAAAGGTGAGGGGGGGGTTGGTTAGAGATGCAACAGATAGGGCTTGAGTTTGGCCAGGGTTTTGTCACCGATACCTTTTACCTTGGTCAGTTCTTCAATACTTTTAAACTGCCCGTTGGTCTGACGATACTTGATGATTGTATCTGCAGTCACCGGACCGATTCCTGGAAGCTGCACCAACAATGCCTTGTCGGCGGTGTTAATATTTACATCGTGAGGAATTTCTTTTTTACCGGTGTCTGCTTTTGTCATCTTTGCCGTATCTGTTGAGGCTGCAACCTCCTTCTTGGTCGATGCGGCATAGGTGGTTCCCGAGACAGTCAACAATCCGAAGGTGCAGACAAAAAGGGTGATTATCAGTAGTTTTACAGCTTTCATGAGGCCTCCAAAATAAGTTTGTGAATGATAGCGGCGATTATGCCCTGCTGATATCTCTTGTAGGCAGCACTCTGCTGCCCAACAGAAAGTCAGCGTTTACTTTGCGCCAAGCCTAACCAGACATCCTGACAATTATCCCACAAAGCGGTATCGGGTTCTGTTTTTTTCTTAAAAGAACTTCTCGGTAAACAACAACGGGGACCTGAAATGCTATGATTTCAGGTCCCCGTTGTTGTTTTTTCGTTAGGTACAGCCGAGCAGGAGATTACGTGATGATCGTCGTATGAAGATCTTTGGGGGTAATAGGTTCCATTGGAATCAGAACATCATTTTACTGCGTACTATTCAAAACGCTGCAGCCACTCTCTGGCAAATACCTTGCCATCACCACATTCAGGGGTTTTCATGATGGTGCTCTTATAGTCTTCCTGCACCGACTTCACCTGACGGTACACCTTCTGATACTCCTTCAGCTTTATGCCCTGTTCCTGATCACCAAGCTGAGGATATGGCCCGGCCTGGATAACCACCCCGCCAGGATAGGTGTGCAGGGGACAGGTCTCGTCAAGGCCTCTTTGCAGCGCAGTCACACCTCCTAGCTTCTCGACATATTTGTCTGAAAGCACCGTCAGCCAGTGGACGCCTTTGATACCCTGCTTAAAAAAAGAGAGACTGGAGCTGGCGAATCAAATTCAATTCCCGGAAACCGTTTAATCAAGGGGTAGACCAGGGGTTCATTGGGTATTGCCTCACCTCTGTCTGCGCTGAAAACAGTATAGATACCCGCATACCTATGCAGAGGTCGGAGCCGCTGGTACCATTGATGTACCATTTGTTTAAAAAATCCCTGCGGCTGCTGTTCAAGAAAAGCAAACGGCACAGATGCGGTGAGAAATCCGATTTGTTTAGCTTTCATCTTAAAGTCAAACAATGCTACCAGATTGTAGGGAGAAGCCTCCGCAAAATCATCGGCACCACTAAAGTCGAAAAAAAGGATCATATTCATCCATTCGCTCAAAATTCTGTGCAAGGAATGGTGGAGGGTTTACCCGCATATCATAACGCTTCTTTTCATCAAGGTGGTACCAACACAGTTGAGGGCTGATCATGGAAATGTATTGTTCAATGCATTCAGTCGCCTTGTTACGTATCAGTCTCGCCGAACCTTGACAATACTTATCATGAATGTCCCTGGAATACATGGAATTGCGTACAGTAATATGGCCATTGCCGCTCAGACATATCTTCCCTCTCTTGCAGGATTGTCTGGAAAACAGGATAAAGTTATGATAGACAAAAATTATACAAAGATTCAGCTTTCCATGCTCGCTTGGCTCAGGGGTGAGCCTTTTTACGGTGATAAATGACAACATGTTTTGCTATTTTGGTTTTGGTTCCAATATGAATATAACGTCTCTGCGGGCTAAAGGCGTCGAGCCGTTGATTTCACGGCGAGCAACCTTATTCGGCTGGCGTCTGCGCTTCAATGTTCAACATTTCTTTCGTCATGAGGGTGGGGTAGGCAATATCGAACGAACTGATTCACAAGACGACTGTGTGCTCGGTGTGTTGCATGAATGTCCCGATGAAGCTCTCGCGCGTCTGGATACCGCGGAAGCATATGGCCACGGCTACGACCGCATAACCGTCGAGGTGCAGACCGAAGACGGCAAACAGGTGCCTGCGCTAACCTACATCGGTATGCCCGAATTCATTAACGACAGTTGTCTTCCGAGCCGCCGCTACCTCAATATCGTACTTGATGGTGCCCGTAGCGCGGGTCTTGAGCCCGATTATGTGCGGGAGCTTGAGGCGCAACCGGTCCACCAAGCCGTTGACTACCCGCTGTTCACCCCACCGCCGGGCGATTATCCCTTATTTGATGATAAAACTCTAGCCATGCATCCTTTGTTTACTGCGCTGTATGGCGCTGTTTTCGATATGTCGCAGGCGCGGCCGCAGCATCAATACCTGATTCGTTTTTTCGGTGGACGGGACATGACTTTATTTCACCTCAAGCGGATGGACAGCAGCGACGGCAATGAATCTGTGGAGGACATCCATCAAGGATGTCTCAACCAGGCCCAAAAGCATTATCTCAATGGTTATCTTAATGAATATGCCAAGGAATACCGCTATGTGGGTCGCTTTCAATTCAGCAATATAGATGAGGCATTAAACCAATGAGTGATTTTCCATCTGCGCTATCCCATGGTCCCATTGAAGAAATTTTCCCCGATATATTTTTTGTCAGCGGTGCCATGGAAACCGTGTTACAGGATATGGACTGGAAGTTCAGCCGCAACATGACCGTTATACGTGACGACGATCGCCTGATCATCGTCAACAGTTTACGTCTTGGCGATGAGGGGTTGGCCGAGCTTGACAAACTGGGCAGGGTAACCGACGTTGTCCGGCTCGGCTCGCTGCATGGGCGTGACGATCCGTTCTATGTGGATCGCTACCATGCCGAATACTGGGCCATGCCGGGTATGGAACATGAAACCGGATTGCAGGCAACACGTAATCTCAGTGAAGACTCGTTGCCGATTTCCGATGCGGGCCTGTTCGATTTTCGCACCACCCAGATCCCTGAGGGGATTCTGCGCATCGACCGCGAAGGCGGTATCCTGGTTTCTTGTGATGCCTTGCAAAACTGGCTCGCACCAGACGAGTTTTTCTCCGACTCTTCACGCGACCTGATGACCGAGATGGGCTTTTTTACCCCGGCTAATCTCGGTCCGGTATGGATGCAGCGGGCACAACCTGCCGCTGACGATTTCTCCCGTCTCAAAGCGGTATCGTTCAGGCATACATTGTGTGGACATGGTGCTCCGTTGCGCGATACTGCGTACGAGGACTACAGCGCCACGTTCAATCGCATGTTCGGCGTTTAACACACAGGCCTGAGATGGGGGAGACAGGTCTGCAAATACCGGGTTATGAGATCGGCCCGCTTCTCGCCCGCTTCAATGGACGCGTGATCTATCGCTCCCGACGTCTGGCAGACGATGCTGCAGTGGCGGTGGTCACCTGTGAAGCGGTCTATCCCGAACGTGAGCAGATAGCCGAAATCCGCCGCGAAGGAATGATTGCACAACGTTTGTCCGGGGTCAGCGGGGTATGCAAAGTGTATGACGTATTGCCTCATGGCAGCGGCAATCTGGCTCTGATCTGCGAGCTGTTCGAACGCTCGCTCAAATCCCACCTTGATCAGGCGGCGGACAAAGGTCTGCCGCTGAGCGAAGTACTTGACATCAGCATGCAGATTGTCACCATCCTCGGTGAAATACATGCCCACGATATAGTGCACAAGGCTTTGAGCCCGGAATGTGTCCTGCTCGATCCGGTCAGCTGTACAATTGCCCTGGCCGGATTCGCTTGTGCGTCCGAATTGAATCAGGAGCGGCAGGCGATGCAGATGTCACGACGTATCGAAGGGCCATTGCCGTATATTTCGCCGGAGCAGACGGGCCGCATGAACCGTGATCTGGACTATCGCTCCGACTATTACTCGCTCGGTGTACTGTTATTCGAATTGTTGACCGGCAAACGACCGTTCGAAGCCGACAACCTCCTGGAATGGGTGCACAGCCATATCAGTCGATTGCCTCCCACGCCGCAAGAGATATCCCCCATTGTACCCGAGGCAGTATCGGCAATCGTTCTCAAACTGCTGGCCAAAAACCCTGAGGATCGTTATCAAAGCACCAAGGGGTTGATGCACGATCTCGAACATTGCTTTGAAAAGATAACCAGAGGGCAGGAGATCGAGCTCTTTGAACTCGGACGTCAGGATGTCGCATACAAATTCCTCGTACCGCAAAACCTGTACGGCCGAAATGAGGAGATCAGGAAATTGTTCGACCTGTTCGAGGCGGCGGTGAAGGGACGCAATGAATGCTGCCTCGTTTACGGGTACTCCGGCGTTGGCAAGTCGGCCCTGGTTAACGAAATCGACCGGCCGCTGGTACGCGAGCGGGGCTTTTTGGTACAGGGCAAGTTCGAACAGTTTCAGCAGGGCGAGGCCTACACCGCTATCGCTGCCGCCTTCCGAGGTCTGGTCCAGCAGGTTCTGGTCGAAACCGAGGAACGATTGGCACAGTGGCGAGAGGCGCTGAACGAGGCACTCGTACCAAATGGTCGTCTGGTAGTGGATTTGGTGCCGGAGTTAAGTTTGATCATAGGCGACCAGCCGGCGGTTGCCGAGTTGCCGCCGGCAGAGGCGCGAAACCGCCTGCACATTGTGTTGACCCATTTCCTCAGGGTATTTGCAGGGCAAGGGCATCCGGTAGTATTGTTTCTCGACGATTTGCAGTGGAGCGATGCGCCGACTCTGGAACTGTTGCGTCGCCTGATAACCTCACGGGAACTCAGCCACCTGTTACTGATTGGCGCCTACCGCAACAATGAGGTAGGTGTCGGTCACCCGCTTCGTCTATTGTTTGACGATCTACAGGCACAACAGAATATCCACCTGCTTGCACTGGGGCCGTTGGACCGCGATTCAATAGCCCACCTGGTGGCGGATGCTCTGGGACGTGACCCGCAGGAGACCCTTGCGCTAAGCAATATGCTCTTTGACAAAGCTCAGGGCAATCCTTTTTTCACCAACGAACTGTTGCGCCAGCTTCATGAAGAAGGCGCCATCGTGCCGGATCCTGTCACTGGCAAATGGAGCTGGGATCTGGATGCTGCACACTGGTTCGATGTCAGCAACGACGTAGTTGAATTCATGGTCGATAACTTACGGCGCTTGCCAGGGTCAACTCAGCGTGTGTTGCAATTGGCCGCCTGTATCGGCAACACCTTCGATCTGTATACCCTTTCCACAATTTACGAGCATCCGGCCGTTGAGACCGCTGTTGCCCTGTTGCCTGCGCTCAAGCAACAAACCGTGGTGCCCCTGCACAGTGGCTACCGGTTCGTCGGCGATGCACTGGCAGACGAGGCGGGTGAGGTTATCGATATCAACCCATCCTACCAATTTCAGCACGACCGTGTGCAGCAGGCCGCTTATGCGCTGATCGTTGCGCAACGGCTGAGCGAAGTCCATCTCAGTGTCGGCCGTCTGATGCTGCGCCACACGGACAATTTGGTTCCGGATGACCGTCTGATCGATATCGTCGGGCACCTGAATCAGGGCCAAACATTGATCGACTCCAACGAAGAGCAACTCTATCTCGCCAAACTGAACCTGAGAGCGGGAATACGTGCCAGACGCTCTTCAGCCTATGAACAAGCACTGAAATACCTGCGGACAGCAAACACCTTGTTGCCTGACAATCCCTGGCAGGAGATACCTGAGTTGATGCAACCGTTGGCGCGCGAAACCCAGTTGTGCGCCTATCTGACCGGGCGCACCGAGGAGGCGGAAAACTGGACCGAGGAATTGATGGCACACGCCCGCTCGGACCTGGAACGAAGCGATATCCTGGCCACGCGCACCCGTCAATATGCAACGCTTGGGCGTATGGAGGACTCCATCATTTCCGCCATTGAAGGTCTGGCCATGCTTGGAGTGGATTTCAACGATCATCCCACCTTGGAAGATATCGCTGAGGAGCGCCGGTTGGTCGAAGAGTTCCTCGATGGGCGCAGTATAGCGGACCTGGTCGATGCGCCATTGGTCAAGGATCCCGCAACTTTGACAGCAATGCGTTTGGTGATGGAGATTTTTGCCGCCGCCTTCCTGTCCGCCAGCGGCAATCTGTTCCCTTACCTGGTACTAAAAGGGGTCAATCTCTCCCTACGCCACGGCAATTGTCCTGAAGCCGCGTTCATTTACGCCGCCTATGGCATGCTGCTGTGCGGCGAGTTCGACGAGCCGGAACTCGGTTACCAATACGGTAAGGTCGGGCTGGCGATCAATGAGCGTCTCGACGATGTTACGTTGCGCGCGCGGGTCATCTACGTCTATGCCATGTTCGTGCACCACTGGAGCAACCACTGGTCGACTCTGACCCCATGGTTCCGCAAGGGCATTGAAGCGGGCTACCAGTCAGGCGATCTGCTTTACCTTGCGTATAGCGCCCAGGACTGCGTGATCTGGGATCCGACCCTGGACCTGGAGACCGCTCACCGTCTGCACGCCGAGAACCTGGAGATCGTGCGCGAATGCGCATACCAGGACTCGCTTGACTCAGGTACTCTTTTTCTGCAAATGCAGCGTAATCTGCTTGGCCTGACCGACTCACCTTGCAGTATGAACGAACCAAATTTCGATGTGGAAAAGTGCCTCAGTGGTATGCGTGAGCGCCAGTTCATGACGGGTATCGCCAACTATAATATTTATAGTGCCGAGATCTGTGTAATCTATGACGACTACAACCGCGCCCTGGAGCATGTGCGAGCGCAGGACAAACTGATAAAATCGGCGATGTCATTACCCCAGTTGGTGCGCTTTTTCATCGTCGCATTCCTGACCTTGGCCACGCACTATCCGGATATGGATTCGGACGAACAAATCGCTACACGTAAACGTCTGGAGCGCGACCTTGCACGCATGACACGCTGGGCGGATAACTGCGCAGATAATTTCCGCCACCTCCAGTATCTGATGGAGGCGGAGTTGATACGCCTTGACGGCCATTACGAGGCGGCGTTAAAAAGTTACGATGGTGCCATCGATGCTGCCCGCGAGGCTGGTTTCCTACACGATGAAGCCTGTGCCTGCGAGCGGGCTGCGCGGTATTTGCTGGCGCAGGGCCGAACGCGCTCAGCTGAAGGTTACCTGCGTGGCGCCTATCGAATATATGATCGCTGGGCCGCCCATCACAAAGTAACCCTACTGGAACAGGAGTTTCCTGTGCTCCGTGAAATAATGACTGGCAGCCGGGTATCTCCAACCTTGCGTGACACGGGCGACCTGGATCTGGCTTCGGTAATGAAAGCATCGCGTGAGATATCAGGAGAAATCGTCCTCGACCGGTTGCTTAAAACCACGATCCATATCCTGCTGGAAAATGCTGGTGGCCAGTGGGGCTGCCTGGTTGCACGGCGTGAAGGAAGTTTGTTTGTCGAGGCCGCTGCTTTACCGGAGGATGGTCTGCCAACAGGCAATGTACTTGGTTATACTCTGGTCGAAGATGCTGATGGTGCACAGCTTCCGCTTCCGGTCACTCTGATCAGTCAGGTTCTGCACAGCGGTGAGGCCGTCGTGCTTCCGGATGCGACTAACGAGGGCCAGTTTACCCGCGATCCCTATGTGCTCCAATTCCAGCCTACTTCTGTGTTCTGTGTGCCTGTTCGGCGTGAGCGTTTCGACGGAGCACTGTATATGGAAAACAATCTGGCAAGCGGCGTTTTCACCAAGGAACGGGTCGAAGTGATACGTCTGCTTGCAGCCCAGGCTGCCGTCGCCATTGAAAATGCGCGACTCTACGAACAAGTGCAGGACTATTCGAAAACGCTCGAGGACAAGGTCGCCGAACGGACCGCCCGGCTGGAACAGCTCAACAAGGAGTTGCAGGGACTGGCTGACCGTGATGGCCTGACCGGTGTCGCGAACCGCAGGCGCGTTGATACTTACCTGGCGGATGTCTGGACACGTTTGCGCCGGGAAAAGAAGCCTTTGTCTGTCATTATGATCGATGTGGATCACTTTAAGTCTTTTAACGACAGTTATGGTCACCAGGCCGGCGACGACTGTTTGGTTGCCGTGGCGGATACTGTCGATAAGCAGTTACGGCGGCCTGCCGACCTGGTCGCCCGCTATGGTGGAGAGGAATTCATACTCGTGCTTCCCGACACCGAACACCCCGGCGCAGCTATGGTGGGGGAAAAAATACGCTGCGCTATACAGGCTTTGGCAATCAAACATGAACATTCCACAACGAGCAGTGTGCTGACAGTTAGTGTCGGCACGGCCACTATTGTACCAGAAGCTGAAGAGGGGGTTGAGAATCTTTTGCGTGAGGCGGATATCGCTTTGTACCGGGCCAAACGTATGGGGCGCAACCAAGTGCAGTCAACGCAATAAAGTCCGAGAACTCAGTGATGGGACTGACGCCCGTTGCCCCGTGTTCTTGAACCAGCGAGCTCTGAGAATCCTCTGCCAGGTGCAAAAAGCTGCTACATTACACCACATATTGCCTAGGCAAGTCGAGAGGCTCGGTCACGTCTGCTGGGTATTGCCATCGATAATCTTCATGAATTTCTTGCTGGAAGATCTCAAAGGAATATTGCTTGAAATTTGACTTCCTACCCCATATTTCCTTTCAGGAATATTTCACATTGCCGATGAGATGGGCAATGTAACCGCTTGCCCATCGATTACGACCACTCACCAGAGTCCATTGGAAAAGAGAAGCAAATATTGAGAAAGTAGTAGTCAGAGGTTGCTTGTTTGAACAAGTGTTTCATGTCATTGATACAATGGCAACTGAAGGTATGGGAGCAATGCTATGGGAACTGTATGGAGGAATTTGTCGTTTAAAACCAAAATGTCTTTTTTAATTGTCATTCTCACCCGGACAGTATGAAGTGATAGAGACATAAGCTATGGAACCCTTTAAGAACAATATTTCATCTGAACTGGTTTCGTGTTTTGCAGATCACCTGGAAAAACACCTGGCCTCGTTTAACAGGAATCAATTCGAATCAGCGATTGTCGATGAACTGGACAGGCTGGAATTGAAAGAGCGCGCTCAACTTATCGCCGATCAGCTGCATAGCGTTTTGCCCACAGACCATAAAACCCGCCACCGCATTCTGCTGGATATGCTGCATCCACTTGAAGATGCCGATAATGGTATGCAAAGCGATGGGCAGGGCATTCGCGGTTGGGGCATGATGCCGCTCTGTGCGGTCGTGGGGCAACATGGCCTGGAGACTTTTGACGAATCCATGGATGTGCTGAAGCAGATGACCAGTCGCTTCTCATCGGAACTGGATGTGCGTTATTTCCTGCTGGCCGATCAGGAGCGGGCACTGGAGATAATGACGGGCTGGATTGATGACCCCAACCGCCATGTGCGCAGGTTAGTGTCCGAGGGAACGCGTCCGCGCCTGCCCTGGGCCATGCAACTACCCAGGCTTATTTCCGACCCCTCACCTGTCCTGCCTCTACTGGAAAAATTGCGTGATGACAAAGAGGAATATGTTCGTCGTTCTGTTGCCAACCACCTGAACGACATCTCCAAGGATCACCCTGATCTTGTCGGCGATCTGACGCAGTCGACTATCTACTTCACTCTAAAAAGCACAACGGAAAACTTTCAGCCAAGGTGTTCAAGTGGACAACCGTGTCCGTTGCGCCCAAGGCAACAATCGATTTGCAGCGTAGCCACGCCATCCGCCCCATTACAACACGCAAGTATTACGAGGGCGAGCAAGCCTTGTCATTGCGTATTAATGGTGAGGATTATGGATACGAAACCTTTAATCTCAATTTCTGATAACGAGGAAAATAAAGATGGATGTTAAAAAGCTCGGCTTTTTTGGTATCACCTATTTTGTGATTACCATGAGCTGGGCCTATCCTTGGCACCTTATCTGGTTTCATGACCTGTACGTGGCATGGGGCGCTGTTCAGCGCGCTGAACCGATCATACCGTTCGGTATCGCTGCCATCCTTATCCAGGGACTTGTGATTGGCTACCTTTATCCGTTTTACAATAAGGGTGAGGGTAACCCCATTCTACGCGGCATTAAATTCAACCTGATTATCGGCCTGATGACCTATACCGCCATGGGTTTTGCCACGGCGGCCAAATTCAATATCGAGCCGATTGCACCGTTTCTGATTTATCACACGGTATTCCAGACGATCCAGTTCACCCTGACCGGCGCGGCTCTGGGGGTCATTTACAGGAAGAAAACCCATGAAACTCTATAACGCACAATCGGGCAATACAAAACGAGTTCGAATATTTATTGCGGAAAAAGGCGTCGATATACCGCGTGTTGATGTAGAACTGGGCAAGGACACGCGCACCCTTGAGTTCCGCAGGATCAATTCTTTGGGAGAGGTCCCGGTTCTGGAGCTTGATGACGGGCGCGTCATTACGGAGGTGGTGGCTATCTGCCGCTACCTGGAATCCCGGTTTCCGGCACCGGCGCTCATGGGTGAAGGCGCCTATGACATCGCTTATATCGAGATGTGGAACCTGCGTATGCAAAATCAGATCTTCATGCCGCACGGGTATTATGTGCGCCACACCATCGACTTATTTTCGGACGTCGTCGAACAAATCCCCGCCTTCGCGGAAAGCCAGAAAAAGAGTATCCCGGAGAAATGGCGCTGGCTGGAGAGTGAAATGGCTGACGGCAGGCCCTTTATCACAGGTGATACCTTTACGATAGCGGACATTACGGGAATGGCCACCCTGATGATCGCCGATGCCTTTAACTTCCCGATACCGGAAGACTGTGCCTACGTACACCGTTGGGCTGATGCCATGCGGGCCAGGGAGAGCTGGAATGCCTAGAAAACTTGCAGCCATTACCCTCCTGACTCTTGATGGCGTGATGCAAAATTTAAAAGAACAGGAAGGGCCGTTATTGCAAATTCACGGTAGCGGCCAATTGATCCGGTCGCTTTTAAAGCATCATTTAGTAGATGAATTACGCCTATGGACATTCCCCGTCGTCGTGGGCGCCGGCCGGCGCTTATTCGACCGGGAGACCATGCCCGAGCACTTCAAACTGACCAAAACTGAAGCCTGCGCGAACGGTGTGATCATGGGTATCTATCAAACCGACAACTAAAGGAGAAAACCAATGCCCCAATTTATCTTTACCTATCACGGTGGAAAGCAACCGGAAACACCGGAGGAAGGCCAAAAGAGCATGGAGGAGTGGAAAGCCTGGGCGGCCAATCTCGGCCCGGCGCTGATCAATCCCGGCACACCAGTGGGTATCACCAAGGTGTTGACCAAAGACGGTGTGTCTGAAAATCCATCCCCCCATCCGATCATGGGCTTCTCCATCCTGGAGGCCGACAGCATGGATGCGGCACTGGATATGCTCAGGGACTGCCCGCACTTCAGGTACGAAGGCACGTTGGAGGTTTCGGAAATGATGGAAATGCCGTACTAGATGCGCCGAAACGTAAACCGTCTAATGGAACTCGTTTAAATCGTGACGCATTTGGAGAAATCGATTGAAAGAACAACATCCGGTAATTGCCCAGATTGAAAAGGCGGACAAAGACATCGTCGCGGAAGATTTTGATACGTTTCTCGATATTTACGCCGATGATGCACTATTGGTGGTCGAGCCGGGAAGGAATACTATCGGTAAAGTGGCCATCAAAAAAGCATTTGAAGCAATTGCCGTGTTTTTCAAGAATGGATTTCGGGTCAGTCAAGAGGGCTTAGCGGTTTTGGAGTCCGGTGAAACGGCGTTGGTCATGGCTAACACAGCGATATACCCAATGCCAGACAGCCGAAAACCAATGTTATTTATCAGGAAACAGGAGCAAGCATGATTGTTGAAATTACCACCTATAAAGCCGCGGACGGCATCAGCCATGACGCACTCATGGCGGCCTCGAAAGCCTTCGACCGGGACTACTGCTCCCGCTGCAAGGGGCTGATGCGCCGTCAGTTCCTGAAAACCGACGAGGGCTACATGGACATCTTTCTCTGGGAAAGCCTGGCCGACGTTGAGCACGTGCAGGCAACCTTTATGCAGGACAAGGACGCCGTTGCCTTTGCACAGTTTCTGAATCCCGACACCCTGACTATGCAAAACCATGAAGTGCTCGACGTCTATGAGCCCGGGCAAACATAATCTTTCACAGTAATTAGCCATGGAAATATCATTACAGCTGGATACCGGCATTGGATGTTTTATCGTCATTTTCCCGGATTTGGTTACGCTCCAATCGCTCAAGCGTTGGGGGCAACGACTCGTTGACGAACTAGATGCAAAGGAAGGTGTGGGGCTCTTGATTGATACGGGGCCACACAACTTTGAGTCCATCGCCTGTCTGAAATGGCTAAAAGAGTTTTTAACCCAGGCGTCTGAAGTTGGGCAAAGTATCAGAAAGGTTGCGTTCGTAAGCCCCTCCCTCCATCGTCAACCTGAGATTATTGATGATAAAGAGGCCTATTTTTCTGATATTTCGGATGCCAGAATATGGCTAAAGCCAGATTGTTGTGGGCTTACCTGAGTGACGCAGCATCATGCTATATGAAAGACAAAAGGCTCACCGGAAAGCATTTGAATGGATCGTCGGGTTGGTACGGGAAAAAGACATCCCGTTCCTTATATGTGGCGGACTGGCGGCCATCGGCTACGGTGCCGAACGCGACCTTCACGATATCGTTCTTTTCGTGCCTGGTGAGGCTTTCGAGAAGATTGTCGAGGCGGGCAAGGACTTTATTTCCAAGCGCGCCGGGCACTGCCGGGAGGCAGGTTGGGATCTCGATTACGTCCAGTTCATCTATGGGGGTGTGAAGGTCGAGGTTCGAAAAATGGGACGAAAAATGGGACAGATTTATTTTAAGACTCTTTTCGGCCGACCGGGACCTCTATTTGACAGTCTCGTCTTTAATTTCTTTACCAAATGCTCTCTGAAACTGTTACTGCCAGTGAGCTGATTGCGTTGGATAGTATGGAACGGGGTTGGAACGGTGGAACTGGCGGTGGAACGGGGTCGGACCGAACCAGCATGTTAATATGAAGAGAAAAAGAGCAGAAAATAAGCCTGAGTTTCTGCTTAAGTTCAGAAGAGATCGGCAGCGGTGGCAGTATTGGCTATTTGAGGCAAGAAAGCGTTATGGCTTGCAGGTTCTGGACTTCATGGTCACTTCGAATCATATCCATCTCCTGGCGGTAGATGGTGGCGACCGGCATGTCCTGCCCCGATCATTGCAATTGGTGGCAAGCCGAACAGGGCAAGAATACAACCAGAGGAAGAATCGTAAAGGAGCATTCTGGGAAGACCGTTATCATGCCACCGCTATCGAGGATGGTGAGCATTTTGCGAGGTGCATGACCTATATCGATTTGAATTTGGTCCGTGCAAGAGTTGTTGACCATCCTTCCGAATGGGCGGATTGTGGCTTTCATGAAATCCAGAAACCTCGGCAACGTTATGCCATCATCGACCGACAAAAGCTGGCGGAATTGGCCTCTGTCGCTGATCAGGACTCTCTAGGCAAGAGCCATAGGGGCTGGTTGCATGAATTGTTGCCGTATTAGGGGAAAGAGCGGGATGAAAAATGGTCAACGAGTGTTGCGGTAGGCGGTGAAAAGTTCGTAACCAGGGTCAAAGAGTTTCTTGGGTTGAAAGCAGTCGGGCGCAGGATTGTGAATCGAGGAGCGGTCAGCGAACTTCGTGAGCCGATTACATCTTATTACGGTGAGTTTGCACCTGGAATGGCCGGTTTAAGCGCTGAAAATATACATTTTTGGGATATTTGTTACGATAATTCGGATAATTAGCTCGGTCCGACCCCGGGGAGCCGGGGAGTGGGGAGTCGCCCAATCAACTTATTGCAAAAGCAAGAAGAGAGCAAATACCGATTGTATTTATTCGGCATACAAGGGTCGAACCGGACGGTAAGTTCGATTACCTACTCGATCATGAATCCAATGGTCTCGATATCATTAAGACATTCTGCAATTCGTTTATGGAAAATCACTTGGATGAAATGTTGAGAAACAAGAACATTGATAAATTAATAGTTGGTGGTTTGCAGACTGACTTTTGTGTTGATACCACATGCCGTCAAGCAGCTGCGCTTGGATTTGATGTACTGTTGGTTGCCGATGCTCATAGCACACTGGACCATGAGCACCTAAAAGCTGAACAGATAGTAGCTCATCACAACCGAATTCCCTGCAAATTCGATTCCGCAGCGGGAAAAGTTCGAGTATCCGAGGCGAAGAATGTCTCTTTCAGATAAACAAACCACTGCCGAACAAATGCATAAACACGGACGTTTTTCGCCGCTTCGTTCATTTCGCTCACTACACTCTGAAAAACGCCTGTTATGCTGGTGTTCATGGCGCAGCCCTTTATAGCATTTTCAGCTGATCAACCTGGCGATTTCTTCCTCAATCTCCTCGGTAATCCGTTCCAAAATAAAAGAGTTCATGCTGTACGGGGTACGAGAAGCAATGTATTTCAATTTCAGGTAAAGTGGTTCCGAGAGCCTGAGCGGAAGGCTTTTCATGACATCCTCTCGGACATGAGGCTCATCCCAGGGATACACTTCTTCCTTT
>Ga0055480_10000063_pt1 | contig 34151 bp, 28 predicted proteins | sample Muzzi_PWB_D2_FD_57935 | JGI IMG/M metagenome (GOLD analysis project Ga0055480, IMG submission 57935) | Wetland microbial communities from San Francisco Bay, California, USA, that impact long-term carbon sequestration - Muzzi_PWB_D2 | ecosystem: Environmental > Aquatic > Marine > Wetlands ... | reverse complement strand
AGGGCCGATTCGACATTCTGCATGACAACCAAAGCCTGTCGTATGGCATCCAGGCCATGGCCCGCCACATTCCCACGGTGGCAACCATCCACCATGCCATCACCGTGGACCGCAAACTGGCCATACGGGCGGAAAAATCGATATTAAAAAAGTTAAAGCAACTGCGATGGTATTCGTTCATTCAAATGCAGAAACGGGTGGCGCCGAAACTCAAACGCATCATTACGGTCTCAGAGTGTGCCAAACATGATATTGTCAAAGCCTTCAGGATGCAGCCATCCAGGTTCAGCGTGGTCCCCAACGGCATCGACACCGACCGTTTTCAGCCGCTACACGGCATTTCACGCCAGCCTTTCCGGCTGATCGTCACCACCAGCGCCGACACCCCGCTGAAAGGCCTCCCCTACCTGCTGCGGGCCATAGCCCTGCTGGCACCCAAATGGCCCGCACTTCAACTGGTGGTCGTGGGCCACCCCAAGAAAAAGAGCCCTGTTCTGAAACTGATCCATGATCTGGGCATCGGCCGGCATATTCGGTTCACCGGCGCCGTCAGCCATGCCGAATTTGTGCGCCAATATGCCCGCGCATGGGCGGCGGTGGTGCCGTCGCTGTACGAAGGATTCGGGCTCCCCGCAGGAGAAGCCATGGCCTGTGGCGTACCGGTCATCAGCACCACCGGCGGTGCGCTGCCGGAAGTGGTGGGCGACGCCGGTATTCTGGTCCCGCCGGCCGACCACCAAGCCCTGGCCAATACAATCGAGAGCGTGTGCATCGATCCGCAACTGGCAGAGCGGTTGGGCCGCAAGGGTTTCCAGCGGGTCACGCGCCACTTCACCTGGAAGGTGGCAGCACAAAAAAGCGTAGCGACCTATCGTCAGGCGATCGATGATTACCGTTGATTTTCAATCCCTTGCCCTGGCCGGCGGGCGCACTGTCCTGGACATCGGCTGCGGTTCGGGGCGCCACACCGCGGCGGCCTACGACCTGGACAAAAGCCTGGTGGTAGGGGCGGACACCAATCTGCACGACCTTGGGCAGGCACGCACCAAGTTATGCTGGCACCAAGATTTCCGCCCCCATGACAAAGGCCGCTGGTCTTTAACCGGCGCGGATATTACATTTCTGCCCTTCAGAGACGACAGCTTCGACGCGGTGATCTGCGCCGAAGTGTTGGAACATCTCCACGGGCACGGACAAGCCATCCGCGAGTGCATCCGGGTGCTCAAACCCGGCCGGCACCTGGTAATCAGCGTGCCGCGGCGCTGGCCGGAAACCATCTGTTGGGCCTTATCCCGACGATACCGCACCACCCCGGGGGGGCACGTGCGCATCTATCATGCCCGCGGCCTCATTCGCCGCCTTAAGGCCGAGGGTATGATCCACTGGCAGACCCATTACGCCCACGGCCTGCATGCCCCTTTCTGGTGGCTTAAATGCCTGGTAGGGCTGGAGCGCGAACAATTCCCGCCGGTGGCCTGGTATCACCGTTTTCTGACCTGGGACCTGATGGCCAAGCCCCGGTCCACCCGCCTCCTGGAAGCCGCCCTCAATCCAATCATGGGCAAAAGCGTGGTGCTCTATTTCCACAAACCCTGGAGCTCCAATCCGGACAACAGGTGATCATTGCCGGCTACTTGCCCCATTGCTAAGAGGCTTGATCCATCTTGGAGGTCGCAGCTTAATCCACCAAGCATGGAAAGGAGCTATTTCCGGTTTCCGGAAAGCCCATGTTCATGCTGCAATTAGGTTCAGAACGATTGAGCGAGGTGTTCCGAGGGGCTTGGGCTGAAGGACGTTTGCCATTGGTATTAGTGCCGCCTAGGTGCAGTTGAGGACCAGCTTCCACTGTTTGAGCGCAGCGAGTTTGCGGGACGCCCGCAGCGCGCCTTAGCGGCACTTGAACCGTTTGGCGTGTCCTGCAGCCCAAGCCCCTCGGCGCACCGGAGGTATTTGCATTATCCAGGGTCGGATCTTTCAAGAAGATCACAAAATCTTATCCAATGACTCAAGTCCCACGGGAAACTGCCGATAGCCTTACCGTACACCGTCCCATACGTTCAACTCACCCAAGGTTGGAGAGGACCATTGGCATGCAGTTGTTGATTTACGCATCTCCCTTTAATGCCGCAGGTCGCCAGGTGCTGCATATCATCCGTTCCATGCACCATGGCTTGCAATCGGTTTACCTTCATTCCATAGAAGACCTTGAAGCCTATCTAAAGCAACCGGCCCGACTCCCGGAACTGATTGTGCTCATTCCCGGAGACCAGGGCGAAGTTGAGGCTTTGATCGCCATTGGCCATCTGCTGCGCGATGCCAGGGTGGTGCTGGTGCTACCCGACGATAACCGCAGCGCCATATCCAAAGCACACCTGCTGCGACCCCGTTTCGTGGGCCACGCCGACGGAAACCCGACCCACCTGAACGCCGTAATCTGCAAAATGCTGGACACCCGAAGCGATTGTCCGGTTCATGCTGCGCAATAGCGGGTAGCAAGCTTGAATTCCTAAATTCTTTGCAACACACCCAGACTGCAGGTCATGGCAAGCTGTTTGAAGCGGCCCGAAGCAATGGCCTTTTGGTAGATTTTATAAGGTGCCTGGCCGCCATCGGCGGGATTGAGATAGATGTCGTGAAAGAGGAGATAACCTCCGGGCAAAATATGGGCATGCCAGTTCTGATAATCGGCGGCAACGGTTTCCAGCGCATGCCCGCCGTCGATGAGCACCAACCCCAGGGGGATGGCCCAGTTGCGTGCCGCCGCAGCCGAAGAGGCCACCATGGACACCACGGTCTCTTCAAGCTGCGCCAGATGCATGGCCTGCTGAAAATGACCGATGGTGTTCACACGATAAAAAAATGGGTCGAACAGCTCGGGATCGAAGTAAAATTCGCCCGGCTGCTGTTCCTCCGAACCGCGGTGGTGGTCGATGGAAAAAAGGGTGGTTTGCTTTTCCCTGCAGGCACTGCCCAGATAGAGCGCGGATTTGCCGCAGTAGCTTCCGATTTCGAGACAGGGGCCGATCTCTCCAGCCGCCAGCGCCAGTTCATACAGCCGCCGCCCTTCTTCCGGTTCAAGAAAGCCCTTCACCTGAGCGGCCAATTTATGGAGGGAATCAAGGGATGCCATCAATATTCGCAGATAGGGGTTCACACTTTTGTGAACTGTATAAGTTATTGAAGCAAGGTATTAAGTTTTAAGTGTTAAGTGAAGGATTAATTCGATTATGGATTTAATCACGGGACAAGACGGCTAATACACGCCATCGGCTTAACAATAACTTAACACTTAAAACTTTACACTTTGGCAGTTCTTTAACAGGCAGTCGCATATACTTTAGCGGTCGATGACGCACTGCCATTCGGCTGATAGATCCGAAAGCCAATCATGACATATCTTCGTAATTCCTGACCAGCACCTCGCGCGGCTTGGCCCCGTCGGCCGGTCCCACGACCCCCTCATGCTCCATGACTTCAACGATCCGCGCAGCACGGTTGTAACCGATGCGCAGGTGGCGCTGAATCATGGATATCGAAGCCTGGCCGTTTTTGGTTACCAGGGCCACGGCATCGTCATAACGTTCATCGTACTCTGTCTCGCTGGTGCTGTTCTCTTCTTTTTGCGGAGCTTCCACCACGCTTTGATCGTAATCCGGTGTCTGTTGCTGCTTGATAAAATCGATAATGCTGGTCAGTTCGGTTTCGGAAATATAGGCCCCATGAATACGCTGCAGCCGCCCGGTCCCCGGCGGCAAAAAGAGCATATCGCCCATGCCGAGCAAATTCTCCGCCCCATTGGTATCGATGATGGTGCGAGAATCGGTTTTGGAAGATACCTGAAAGGTCAGTCGGGTCGGAAAGTTGGCTTTGATGATGCCGGTGAGCACATCCACCGAGGGTCTCTGGGTGGCGAGTATCAGATGAATACCGGCGGCCCGCGCCATTTGGGCCAGCCGGGTGAGGGCCACTTCCACATCCCGGGAGGCCACCATCATCAAATCCGCCAGTTCGTCGATGATAATGACGATATACGGCAGGGGACGCAAAGGTTCTTCCTGGCCTTCCTCTTTTTGGGCATCTTCTTTTTTGGACGTTTTGCCCGGCTTGTTCAGCTCCCGCAGGATCTTCTGATTGTACTGGCCGATGTTGCGCGCCTTTTTTTCCGAAAGCAGCTCGTAGCGGTGCTCCATCTCGCGGACCGCCCAAAACAAGGCGTTGGTGGCTTTCTTGGCGTCTTTCACCACCGGCGCAATCAGGTGGGGAATGCCGTCATAGGCCGACAGCTCGATGCGCTTGGGGTCGACCATGATCATCTTGACTTCGCTGGGCGCCGCTTTATACAGCAAACTGCAGATCATGGTGTTCAAGGCCACACTCTTGCCGGCACCCGTGGCACCGGCGATCAGCAGGTGGGGCATCCTATCCAGGGTGGCGGCCACGGGATGCCCCACGATGTCCTTGCCCAGGCAGATGGTCAACTTGGATTTGGCATTCTCATAGGCATCGGATGCCACGATCTCCTTGAACCGCACGGTCTCACGATCCACATTGGGGACTTCGATGCCGATGACGGCTTTCCCGGGAATGGGTGCGACAATGCGAATGCTGATAGCCCGCAGGGCCAATGCCAGATCATCGGTTAAGTTGACTATTTTATTGATCTTAATGCCGGGTGCCGGAGCGTATTCAAAGGTCGTGATCACCGGTCCCGGCGTCACCGCCACGACTTCTCCCTTGACGCCGAAATCTTCCAGCTTCTTCTCCAATAGCTTGGACTGCATGCGCAAGCTTTCGTCATTGACCGATGTGGGGCGTTCTTCGGGATCCTCCAGCAATTCAATGGACGGCAGATGGTATTTGCTTTCATCGCGCATAAAATCGAACAATTGCTGTTTGGGCTGGACGCGTTTTTTGGGCGGGGCGGGGGCCGGCGCCTGAATCTTGATGACGCGGTCGGGTTGACCGACTTTGGTTTTTAAATGCGCCCGGCGTTTTTTGGATTTCTCACGCCGTTCCCTGCGCTTGATCGACCTGGTTCTAAAGTGATCCACGAGCACAACAACGCTGGAGCGGCAGCGGTTATAAAAGGCGACCAGCGAAAAGCGCGTAGCTAAAATGAATCCGATCAGCCACACCAACCCCAGAATAATAGCCCCACCGGCGGGATTGGCATATCGGATTAGAAAAGCTTTCAAAGGGATACCGATAATACCGCCGGAAGAAAATCGGCTTCCGAAGAATTCGTAGTGGTCCTGTTTAAACGCCAGCAGGCTGCCGGTGGTGCACAGGAGCAGCAATCCACCCGCCAGTATGGTGATCAAGACCGGGCGCGACTGATTGCTGAAGAAGTGAATACTGGCCAGCAACAACAAGACCGGCACCCAGAATGCACCCAGCCCCCACAGACCGATCAGGAAACCGGCGGTATGGGCGCCCACCGTACCGAACAGGTTATGCACCCGGCCGATCGCCCCGGCGTTGTGGATCGATGGGTCGGCATGGTGATAGGACAGCAGACTGATCAATGTAAAGATCACCAGAAAAAAGAGAAAAATTCCGAGAATTTCTTTGCGCATGAGCTTAACGTTTTTTAAGGTTATACTTCTACAATAAACGGCATGATAACGGGCCGGCGCCCGATGGTAAAGAAGAAATATTGCCGTAAAGCCGCTTGAATGCGGGATCGAATAATATCGGTGCGATCAGGCACTTCAGGGGGTACATCTTCGACAATTTCCAGGATCACACATTGCGCATCAAGCAGCAAATGTCCGGTTTCGGTTTCAAACACAAATCCCTTGGAAACCACATCAGGGCCGTAGATGATGACACCCGTCTCTTCGTCAAAGGCCATGTTGACCACAACCATACCGTCTTCGGAGAGCATGCGGCGCTCTTTTAGCACGCTGCGCCCCACATCCCCGATGCCTTTTCCGTCTATAAGCAGCCGGCCGGTGGGAATCCGGTCGTCCATGGTCACCCCGCCCTGGTCGAAGGTGACGATTTGGCCGTTCTGGGCCAGCAGGATATTCTCCGGTTCAATGCCCTGTTCCTGAGCCAGCCGGGCGTGAAGCACGAGGTGCCGGTATTCGCCATGCACGGGCATGAAGTATTTGGGCTTGATCAGCCGCAGCATCATCTTCAGCTCTTCCTGAAAAGCATGCCCGGAAACGTGGACTTGAGCGATCTTTTCATAAATAACATTGGCGCCGCGGCGGTACAAATCATTTATGATATTGGTAATGGCCTTCTCATTGCCCGGAATGAACTTCGAGGAGAGGATCACCGTGTCGTCGGATTTTATCCTGATCTGCCGGTGGGTGCCTGCGGCCATGCGTGCCAGGGCCGACATGGGTTCTCCCTGGCTTCCGGTGGTGACCATAAAGATCTCCTCATCCGAAAACTGGTCGATCTCATCGATGGCGATCTCCATCCCGGCCGGCATTTTCAAATAGCCCAGCTCGCGGGCAATGTTGACCGTCACTTCGATGCTGCGACCGTTGAAGATCACCTTGCGCCCGGTGGCGCCGGCAATATCCGCAATCTGCTGAATACGCCCGATATTTGAAGCAAACAGGGCCACGATGACGCGGCCTTTGCAGCCCTGGCAAATGCGTCCCAGAGTCTCGCCGATTTCGGCATCCGATACCGTATAGCCGGTGCTCTCCACATTGGTGGAATCCGACAGCAGGGCCAGCACACCTTCTTCCCCCAGGCGGGCAAAGTTGTTGACATCCGTGGTCATGCCGTCGATGGAGGAGGGGCTTAATTTGAAATCGCCGGTGTGCACAATGGTGCCGTAGGGTGTGCGAATGGCGATGCCCACACCATCCACCACACTGTGATTGACCCGGATAAACTCGATTTCAAAAAGGCCGATCTTAAGTGTTTCGCGGGGATGAACCACATGCAGGGAGGTGTCGGAAAGCAGATCGAATTCCTCCAGCTTGTGGCGCACGACCCCCAGGGTGAAAGGCGTACCGAAGATCGGTGCGGGGACGTCCTTCAGCAGGTAGGGCAGCGCGCCGATGTGGTCCTCGTGGGCATGGGTGAGCACGATGCCGGCCACTTTTTTGCTTTTCTGCTTGAGAAACGTCATGTCCGGAATGACATAATCCACGCCCAACATGTAATCTTCGGGAAACATCAGACCGACATCGATGATAAACATCGTATCTTTGGATTCCACGGCCATCATGTTGAGACCGATTTCACCGAGTCCGCCAAGGGGTATCAGCTTAATCACACCCACCTCCCCCTCTGGCCGCGGAAGATGTTGCCAGCATGGCGGTGCGGACGTGCTCCATAAGTGCATCCTTAGTCTTGCGGGTATAGTCCGAGGTAGGGATCGGCGCCCCCACCTCGATATGCACCGGGCGACGGGCAATCACCATGCGGCCTTTTGGCATAATCTCATGGGTACCGGAAATCACGATGGGAATGATGGGCACACCGGCATCAACAGCCAGTACGAATCCGCCTTTTTTAAAGGGCAGCAGATGCCCGTCGCTGCTGCGGGTCCCCTCGGGGAAAATCATCACCGAGGTCCCATTGCGAATCATCACAGCCGCCTGGGCCAAACTTCTAAACGCCGACTTGCGATTGGAGCGATCAATACTGATGTAGCCTGCGCTTCGCATGCTGCGGCCGAAGATGGGAATTTTGAACAACTCCGCCTTGGCCAGCCACCTGAATTGTACCGGCAGGGCACTCAGCAATACCGGGATATCGAAATTGCTCTGATGATTGGACATGAAAATATAGGATCGCTGCTCCCCATCGGCCTTCAAACCGCTGGTGATCACTCGAATGCCGCTGATCCAGAGAATGCTTTTGCCCCAGAGGCGCGCCACATGGTGGACGCCGTCCCCATTTTTTGAAAAAAAAGACACCAGGATGGCCAACGTCCCCATGAAGGCAGTGGCGGGAACAATCCATATAATGATGATGATCGTATGGCAGATGGTTAACAATTTTCCAATGCCCAAAGGGTCTTTCATTTACCCACCACCAAGTTGAAATGCCCGAATCCATTTGTCTTGTAGTCTGTGCAAAGCGGCCTTTGATGCCAACCCTGCATTCGAGCCGTTTGTCAGGTTGTGACCTCGAGACGGTCGGAGATGGCGTCCACCGACTGAATCAGCCAGTTACGCTGGCGTTCAGTCGCATATTTAATGCAATCGCAACGAACCCGATGATTGGTCCTCACCAACAGCTCACAGGCCAGGCGCTCGGGTGATAATTCGAGGGCGAAGTAATAGGGTTGGCAATCGACATGCGCTATTTGAATATCGTCATACGCCTGTTCGTCCAATGGCAACCAGTACAGCCCTTCAAATCCGGGAACTGCAAAATTGGCATCCAAATACTGCTTTATCTTCTGATAATCATCAGGCCGAAGTTCATCGATGACATACTGCTTCATAGTGCCCGCTAACTAGCATGTTTAACTATATAACGCAACATATATGTAATCTATGCCAAGCCAACAACAACCCCTTGGGGTCATGCCGCCAAATGATGGTCCGGTCCTGAAGATGTGGCTGCCGAACTATATTTGAAATATGCCTTGATTGTGGCCGCCACCTTGTCGGCCGAAGGATGCCGGCCCCCCGAGCGCCATCCCGTGGATTCAGCATAGGCAGCCATGCTTTCTATCTCGGGACGCGGCGGCACCAGCTCCTGCAACTTAAAGGTCGGCGTTGTTTCAAATGACACTGCCGCGTAACCCAAGTCAGTTGCGGCAATGGTATGGTAAATTTTGTGCACGGGTATGGTTTCTCAGTGGGAAGTTAGCCAGGCAGGAAAAAATCCCCCGGATGGAACGCAGATTCCGGGGGATTGTAATTCAGCGTGAATTAAGTCTCTTCGACGACAATTGCGCCTTCTTCACAAACTTCAACGCAGCTTTCACAGCCGAGACACTCTTCAGCATTGACCGGCTTGGACTTGCCGTCTTCCATCTCAAACACTTCTACAGGGCAGACGTCAACACACTCCTCGCAGCCGACACATTTTTCCTCATCCACAATCGGATTAAATGCCATTTTGCTATCTCCTTTCAAAATTTGTTTCTATTAAGCTGATGGCTTCAGCTTTTATAGGCAACACCGAAAACGCCATATCCCAATTGCCAGGGGCAGTCAAGCATTGTTCACGGATTTTTTAGGCGCCACGGACGGGCGCCGATTTTGGCTTTGAGGCAGATTCCTTCAAGATGCCGCCATCTTGTGCCGAGGGGTTTTCACCAGGCCCACGAAGGTATGCCGCGGCCCGTCGGCCAGTTTCGCAGGGGCCTCTCGGCTGGGCGGCTGGCTCGTGGACAACGCCGTCAAAAAACGATACGGGGTAACACCGGGCAGGGCAAAGAGTGCCAATTGTGCATGCCCTGCCCTATCTCCGGCATGGATGGTCTCATCCAATTCTTGCGACCGCAGATCGGCCTTGTATGCCAAGGCCTTGATGGTTTTCAGAAAAGTGGATGAGGAGGCCGGCGCATCACCCTGAGACCCGGGCAGGCTCTGGGCCGCCATCTCGACGGCCTGGGGAAAGCGATCCATGGCATGCTCAAAAGCGGCGCTGCTGGTCGTAAGATAAATCAACGGCAACGGGGCCTGACTCAGAACGATCCGGGCCCAGGCCACCACCCTCTGGGGAATCATGTAAGCTTCGAAAGTTTGGTCCTTGGGTGCCTCACCAAGGGGTGCATCGATGAGAGCCGTATCGGATGGGTCCTGCCGGCCATCTCCGGAAAGCTGTTCCAGCATTTGACGCTCCATGGCATGCACGGCATCCATATCACGATGCATGGCATGGTGATGCTGGTCATATTCGTGGGCCATGGCAAGGAACAGCGCGGCCCTGAAAACCGCATCAGCGGCATCCCCGGACGACGATTCGCCATAATGACGGATTTGATCACCAATTTGAGTCGGATGAGTCTCTTCCACCAGGGGAAAGCGCCCTTGCTGTGCCTTGAAAAATCCGGCCAGATCGCCGATGTTGCCCTGATGAAGGTCGGCCCAGGCTTTGTACGCTTGAATGGCGCCGAGCAATTGATATTCATCCACCCCTGATGGGTGTCGGATTTCGAGCAACCCCTGCCGGGACCAAGGTTCCAGGTGGCCAGGCACCAGCGATGGCGCAGGTGAAAAGACGGTGATGGCGCCCATCGCTTTTGAAAGCAGCTCAAGGGTGCGCTGATCCACATCGGTAAACGGCATATAGCAAATCATTTCAATCCCTTTTCACCGATACTCACCCAATAATCCGATAAGGCGGCTTCGATGGCGCCGGCCACGCCGGCGCGGTCCTGCCCGGCATCGATGATCCTGAAGCGCGCCGGTTCGTCGCGGGCCAGTGCCAAGTACCCCTGGCGCACTTTTTCGTGGAATACCAGTTTTTCATTCTCAAACCTGGATTCCAGATCAGTTCGGCCGCCGTTGTTGATCTGATGCCATGCCCGCGCCAACCCCACTTTCGGGTCCAGATCAAACAAAAGCGTCAGGTCAGGCTTCAGACCGCCGCACACCAGGCGATGCAGATCGTGCATCAACGCCTGGTCCAAACCGCGGGCATATCCCTGGTAAACCAGGGTGGCGTCAAAAAAACGATCGCACAGCACCACCCGCCCTGCTTGCAGATGCGGCTCGATGACGGTCTTGATGTGCTGCACCCGATCCGCCACATACAGCAAGAGCTCGGCCCTGGCATCGAGATCGCTGTTTTCCGGGTTCAACAGTACTTTCCTTATCTGGGCGCCGATGGCGGTACCGCCGGGCTCCCGGGTGGTGACGCACGCATATCCGGCGGCGGTCACAAATGCAACGATATTCTCCAACTGGGATGTTTTCCCGGCGCCCTCGATGCCTTCCAATGTAATAAACATGCAATAATCCTATGGTTTGCGCCTGATTAGGGTGAATCATTCGACGCCTCGGGACCGCCTTTGAAAAAGTGGCGCGCCAGCAGGCGGTGGTAGGATGTCCAACTGGCATCGGGATCGTCGGCGGCGATAAACTCACGAATGGCATTGACCCGGGAATCGATCTCATCGATGTAATTGAGCAGCACGGCTTCGATGGTTTTGGGGGGTTCGGGCGAACCGAATTCGCGAGCACCGTGATGGCTCACAATCATGTGTTTCAACAGTGCGGCTTGTTCCGGTGGAAAATCGGGGATGGATTGTATTTTTTCATTCACCAATTCGACCCCTATGATGATGTGGCTGAGCAAGCGCCCCTCATCAGTGTAATCCAGGCTGTGGCCGTAAGACAATTCCCTGGTCTTGCCCATGTCATGGAGCACCGCCCCCGCCAACAGCAGGTCACGATCCAGGCCGCCGTAATGACTGGCGATCTTATCCGCCAACAGCACCATGGACAGGGTGTGCTCCAACAAACCGCCGATATAGGCATGGTGCATCATTTTGGCTGCCGGGGCGCGCTTGAACTGCCGCACGAGTTCGGGATCTCCCCAAAGTGCATGCATCAAGGCATGCAGCGGCTTTGAGGACATCGTATCGGTGACCGCCTTCAAGCGGTCAAACATCTGATCCACATTGCGGCTGGTGGTTGCCAGGAAGTCTTCGGGCGCCACCGATGCAACAGGTACGGCGATCATATGCTTGACCACCAGTTGGAGCGCGCCCCGATATTCACCGGCTTGCGCGCTCACACGAACGAAATCGCCGGTTTGTGCGACAGCGGCAATCCGGGCCACATCGTCCCACACGACTCCTTTGATCTGACCGCTTTTATCGGCCAGGGTAAGATTCAGATATGGATTTCCATCGCGCTTGTGGGCCATGCTTTTATCCGCCAGGACAAACACATCCTCCACACCGTCGCCGGCCGCGATATCCGCTGCAAATTTGGCCTTCGCCTCAGCCATGTCTTCACCGTCCTCATCTTATCAGAATAAATTGTCCCGACCATTATTTCGCACGGGTCATGGGCGCAATGCCGGGATCACGAAATCCACAGCGCTGAATGCCTGCAACACCGGGTCAGGTTTCCGCCGGGCCGGGCCTCGTGCTGTCATCGATATCCAGAATGTATTGCCCACCGGCATGTGTTTTGGTCCGATACCTGGTAATTTCAGCAAGTTTTCGTGTTATCTTACCCATATCCTCAATTTTTTCACGAATTGCATCCAACTGGGGATACAAACTGTCCTCGGCGGGCGTCTCCATCATCACAATCTGGATGGCGCCCAATATAAACTGCAACGGTTGATTGAGCTTATGGCACACACCGCCGGCGGTTTCCAGGGCACTCTTGAGCTTTTCCGTCTCAATGCGCTTCTTTTGGGAATGCTGCAACTCTTGCATGAGCCTCAACCGCGACAACAATTCGATACGGTTAACCGGTTTGCGGATGTAATCACGTCCGCCAACGCCAAAGGCGGCTTCCAAGGTCTTGTTATCAGCACGGGCGGTCACAAACACCACCGGAATCGTGCCATACTCTTCGTGGGCTTTAATTCTGCGGCAGGTTTCCAGGCCATCCAACTCCGGCATTTGCACATCCATCAAAATGACATCCGGCTGCGACCGGGCCAGACTGTCGAGGCAAGCCCGGCCGTTGGCCACCGCACACACGGCAAATCCCGCGGCCTGCAAAATCGATGTGATCATCTTACGCGTGATGGGTTCGTCCTCAACCACCAGGATCGTCGTTTGCTCCTGTTCCTGCACTTCCATCAAGAGGCCCCCTCATTATTGATGAAAACCATTCTCAAAATCCCATTGTTTTAGCAGCTCCAGTGCGTTGTAATCCGTCATATCGCAACGCACCGGCGTAATTGAAATAAAATTCTCCATCAATGCGGCACCGTCGGCATCCGCATCGCTATATTTGGGATGAGATTCACTGCCCTGCCAGTAGTAGGCCTGATCCCGTGGATCAGTCCGCTTTTCAAAGTATTCATCGTAGATCTCGACGGATTGGCGACTGACCCGTACGCCGGTGGAGTCGTGTTCGGGAAGATCAGGCAGATTGATATTGAGAAAGGTGCCCGGGGGAAGCCCGTTGGCATACACCAGGGGCACCACCCGGGCGATAAACCGGGCGGCCGCGTCATAATGCGGATGCTGATAACCCTGGATGGAGACGGCCATGGATGCAATCCCGTAAATGGCGGCCTCTTTGGCAGCTGCGACGGTACCGGAGTAGCTCAGGTTCACGCCCACATTGGCACCCGGATTGATCCCTGAGATCACCAGATCGGGCCGCTCCTGCATGAGTTCGATCACGGCCAGCTTGACGCAATCGGCCGGTGTTCCACTCACCGCCCACCCGGTTGCACCATCTTCAAAGTTGACCTGGGCCGCTCGAATGGGATGATGCAAGGTGATGCCGTGGCCCACAGCGCTGCGCTCTCTGTCCGGTGCCACGACAGTGACATGATGGTCGCGGCTCAAGATGCGAAGTAAGGTCAACAGACCGTCAGCGTGAATGCCGTCGTCATTGGTGATCAATATTTTTAATGGTTTCGTATTGGGAATCATTGATTGCTTCTCCGGCCGGGCAGCCCTTTCGGGACCACCGCCGGCGGTCTTGATGTCTTTGCCGGCATTAGACATTTTCACATGTGAGCCCTGAGCCGCAGTCATCATGCTTCGCTCAAAATTATGTGCGATGGCCCTCTCCGGCCGGTTCATGTTGATGTTGATTTTTCAGTAATTATAGCTCTATAGTGAAAAATTTGATTTGAGGCAAGTTTGGAATACGCCTTAGAGAACCCCGAACAGCACTTGAGAACAAGCCCAAGGTATTCATTACAATATGCAGTTGCAAGCCGCCCCGACAGGCCCTTTCAACCCAATCATGCGACATATTATCTTGATCGCTACCTACCTGTCTCTGCTCATCGGCGCCGGCGACGTTGCCTGGGCCGAGACGCCCGAAACGTCGGACCAGGCTTCGGATGCATGGAGCATCAGTGCGGACCGCATCGATTATGATCAGGCCATGGACGAATATACGGCGGCCGGTCATGTCTCCATTTCCAGGCAGGGGCGCACCCTCACGGCGGACACTGTTCGACTGAATCAGAGAACCCGCGAGGCTTTTGCCCAAGGCAATGTGCAGTTGACCTCCGGTGAAGATGTACTTTCGGGCAGCCAACTGCAGCTGAACCTGGACCATGAGACCGGGACCCTCACCGACGGTACGCTCTTCATCTCCAACAACCACCTCTATCTTTCGGGCCGTAAGATACGCAAGACCGGCCCCCAGACCTATGACGCCGAGAAAATCAGCATCACCTCCTGCGAAGGTCCGGGTCCGGCCTGGAGACTCACCGGCCAGGACTTAAAGGTGACCATCGAAGGCTATGGATATGCAAAAAACACCGCCTTGTGGGCCGGGAAGTTGCCGGTGCTCTATAGCCCTTTGCTGGTGTTTCCAGTCAAACTCAAACGCCAATCCGGCCTGCTCACGCCGGAATTCGGTTACTCGGATCGCAAAGGCACCGAATATCTGCAGCCGCTCTATTGGGCCATCAACGAGCAAAGCGACGCCACCCTTTATGCCCATTATATGTCGGAGCGTGGATTGCGAAGCGGACTGGAATATCGTTATGTTCTGGATGAAAACTCCATGGGCACCGCATTTATGGAGGGCTTTCAGGATTACCAGATCGACGACGGGCAGGAAGATGCCACCGAACGATGGGGGTACGCGGACGACGACAACCTGCGTCCCAACAAGGATCGCTACTGGTTCAGGATGAAGCATGACCAGACCTTCGCCTCCGGTTTGACCGCAAAAATGGACCTCGACGTGGTCAGCGATCAGGATTATCTGCATGAATTTAAATCAGGCTATGCCGGATTCGATGCCACGCGGGAATATTTCCAGGAAACCTTCGGGCGCGATATCGACGATTTTAATGATCCTGTGCGCCTCAACCGCCTGAACCTCAACCGCACCTGGAACCGGTACAGTTTCAACACGGACCTGCGCTGGTACGATGATGTGATCAAACGACGCTTTGCAGATACCGACGATACGCTCCAGGAACTACCGGTGATGTCCTTCGACGGGGTCAAGCAACCCGTGGGCGGTTCGCCCCTCTATTTCGACCTCACCACCAGCTATACCCATTTCTACCGCATCAACGGCACCCGGGGGCATCGGGCGGATCTCTACCCCCGGATCTATTACCCGACCACCCTGTGGGGGGCGCTGTCCGTTGAACCTTCCGCAGGCCTGCGCCAAACGGCCTGGCAGGTGGACCACTATGAAACCCAACCCGACCACGACCGCAACTCCCTCTATCGGGCGATCTACGATTTCAAGCTGGATGTCAGCACGGAATTCTACCGGCTGTTCGATTTCGGCCTGGCCGGCAGCGATCGACTCAAGCATGCCGTGACACCGGAGGTCGTATACGAATACACGCCTGAAGATGATCAAAGCGATTTTCCCGAGTTCGACGAATTGGACCGCATCGAACGCAAGAATCTGATCACTTACGGTTTCACCAATACCTTGACGGCACGGGCGCCCCGGGTTGCGGATGACGGCAAAACAGACTTTGCCTATACCCCTTTTTTACGTTTTAAATTATCCCAGAGCTTTGATATCAACAAAGATCGGGAGGGTGATCCGGAGCCCTTTTCACCCATTGCAGCTGAACTGGATCTTACCCCCGGCCAATATTTGGGCTTGGACACCGATGCCCAATGGTCGCCATACGATAACCAGTTTGAAGCGTTCAATACCGCACTGCGGCTCTGGAACCTTCGGGGAGACAATTTGAGCGTGGACTACCGATATACCCGTGAGACCGGCAGCGTAGCCCAGGATGGCATCGAAACCCTGCGCCTGGACGGAGAATTGATCGTGACGGACCGTTGGCGGATGCGCGCCGGCTATGAGTACAATCTCTACGACGACAAGGAGATTGAATCCAGCGTGGGGGTCGGTTACCAATCCCACTGCTGGGGCGTCAATGTCGACTACCGGACCGAAGAGGGCAACAACAGCATTGCCGTCATGTTCAATCTTGTGGGGTTGGGATCCATAGGCGGATAGCGCGGACATGTCAGGGAACTCGCTGTGCTCGCACCATGACCTACAGCATATTGTTGTCAACAGGTTAAAAATCAAATACCTCGGGACAGCCTTGCAATAGAAGGGAACGGGATTCATGATTGTTGTTAAAACCCCCCTGCGTATCAGCTTCGTCGGCGGGGGATCAGACCTCAAGGCCTTTTACGCCCACCATGAGGGTCAGGTCGTCTGCACGGCCATCGATAAGTTCGTCTACGCCATTGTCAAAGAACGCTTTGACGACATGATCTACATCAATTACTCCAAAAAAGAGACCGTGGCGCAGGTGGATGAGATCCAACATGATCTGGTACGCGAGGCCATGAAGATCACCGGCGTTGAAAAAGGCATCGAAATCACAACCCTGGCGGATATTCCATCCAGCGGCTCCGGACTGGGCAGTTCCAGTTCCATCACGGTGGCCCTGCTGCACGCTCTCTATGCCTATCAAAACACCCTGGTCACCGCCGAACAACTGGCCCGGGAGGCCTGCCGCATTGAAATCGACATTCTGGGCAAACCCATCGGTCGTCAGGACCAATATGCGGCCGCCTACGGCGGCGTGAATCGTTTTACCTTTCTCGCGGACAATACCACCCGGCGCACGCCGGTCAGGATGAATCATGGCACCCGCCGCAGATTTTCATCTTCCCTGTTGCTCTACTATACCGGGATTACCCGCAGCGCCAATGACATCCTGATGCGGCAAAAATCAAACATGGGCGCTGATGAAAAGCGCAAGACCATGCGATCCATGGTGGATCTGGTTGTCCCTTTTGCCCGGGCCATGGAGCAGGACGACATTCAGCAGTGCGGCCGCTTGCTGGAGCAAAACTGGCAACTCAAGCAGCAAATGGCTACAGGCATCAGCAACCCCACCATTGAAGAGATGCACCGGCAGGCCATGGATGCAGGGGCCTTGGCCGGAAAAGTGTGCGGCGCCGGCGGCGGCGGATTCTTGCTTTTGATGGTGCCGCGCGAAAATCAGAACAAGGTGTTTGAAGCCATGCGGCCTTACCGGGAGCTGCCTTTCATGATCGAAACGTGCGGCAGCAAGGTGATTTTCGAAGATCGATCCTATTCAAGTAAATGAGCCGGTGGGGCCTTGGTTCTAACCACCTTTTCCGATGGGTTGAGGCGTGGTCGCTTCGTTCGCAAGATTTTGCTTGGGCGCCACCGGCAGTTTTAAGTGTTAAGTTGATGTATTCTGCCGATTTTAGCGGTTTATATTTCGCGGTTGCGAATTGATTGAGATGGGAAGCTGGTTTTATGAAAATATTGATTACCGGCGGTGCCGGATTTATCGGGTCTCATACGGCGGACGCCCTTATCGATCAGGGGCATGATGTCCGCATTCTGGATAACCTACAGCCCACTGTTCACCCCAAGGGCAAACCCGGTTATCTTCACCCTAAGGCGGAGTTCATACAAGGGGATGTGCGTGATGCCGAAGTCCTGCGCCGGGCCTTGAAAGATATCGAGGCCGTCTACCATCTGGCGGCCTACCAGGACTACCTGCCGGATTTCTCGACTTTTTTTTCCGTCAACACCGTTTCCACGGCCTTGTTGTATGAGCTCCTGATAGCCGAACCCCAACGCCATCAGGTCCGCAAAGTCGTCGTGGCCGCCAGCCAGGCTGTGATGGGCGAAGGCCGCTACCGTTGCAGCGACTGCGCAAAAGACGATGAGGACTTCATCTATCCGGATATTCGACTGGAAACGCAGCTCTCAAGAGGCCAGTGGGAACACCACTGCCCCGCTTGCGGCGGTGCTCTGCTCTGGCAGCCTTCCGATGAAAAGGTCATCAGGCCCTGCAATCAGTATGCTTTGTCCAAACACGCCCAAGAGCAGATCGCCATTCAACTGGGGCGGCGATACGATATTCCGTCGGTAGTCATGCGCTATTCCATAGTTCAAGGGCCGCGGCAATCCTTTTACAATGCCTATTCAGGCGCCATGCGGATTTTTGCGCTCTCCTTGTTTTTCAACCGGCCGCCCACTATCTTCGAGGATGGCCGGCAGGTTCGTGATTTTATCAACATCCAGGACGTGGTGGATGCCAACCTGATGGTTTTGGAGCACCCGCAAGCCGACTTTCAGGTATTCAACGTGGGCGGCGGGCGGGCCTGGACGGTAAAGCAATTCTATGATGCCATGCAAGAACAGGTGGGCAGAACCATCGAGCCCCTGATGGCCGGCGATTACCGCTTCGGCGATACCCGTCATATTTTCTCCGATACGCAGAAACTGCAATCCCTGGGATGGAAACCCAAACGCCCAGTGGGCGACAGCATCGACGCGTATTGGCGTTTTCTGGCCGCTGAAAAAGACAAAACAGATATTCTGTCCTATGCCGAAAAGCATATGCGTCAACTTAACGTCGTTCGCAAGAGCAGATAAAGGATGAAAGCATTCTTGCTGGCCGCCGGCAAAGGCACCCGTCTGAGGCCTTATACAGATACGCACCCCAAGTGTCTGATCCCCATTCACGGCAGGCCCCTGCTTGGGATTTGGGTTGATCTGCTGGCTCGCCATGGGGTTACTGAGGTGATGATCAACACCCATCACCATGCCGGCCAGGTGGAGCAATACGTCTCCCGGACCGTCACCACCATGACGCTGCATACGGCGCACGAGCCCCAATTGCTCGGAAGTGCAGGCACCCTTTGGCAAAACAGGGGCTTCGTGGCCGATCAGTGCGAATTTATCATCGCCTATGCCGACAACCTCACCAATATCGACTTATCGAAAATGATTGACATTCATCGACAATTTCGCTCTATGGGGGGCGTCTTGACCATGGGCTTGTTCAAAGCAACCAACCCGCACGCTTGCGGTATCGCCACCCTTGATGAAGACAATAAAATCATTAGCTTTGTAGAAAAACCCGATCATCCGGAGAGCGACCTGGCCAATGGGGGCATATACGTCGCCTCCAGCCAGATATTTGATATGATGCAAAATGCCCGCACCGATCAAAGCAAGGTATGGGACTTGGGGCACCACGTGCTGCCGCTGCTCATCGGAAAAATGTACGGCTTCCATATCGCCCCCGCATACTTGAAAGATATTGGCACACCCGAAGCGTATCAAGAAGCTCTGCATCAATGGCCTGCTTCGGAAGGCGTGCAATAAGGTACAATAAATGGAGGAATAAATGGACCATCATCAATTCGCAGGTCGATATTTGACCCGCCTCAAAAAAGTGATGGATAACTTTGACCTGGTGGCCTTCGATCGGATGGTGCGCATGATTCTGGATGCCTATGCACGCAAGGCCCATATCTTTATCATGGGCAACGGCGGCAGCGGCGCAACGGCCAGTCACCTGGCCTGCGATATCAACAAAGGCTGTTGCATTGATCTGGATAAAAAATTCAAAATGATGTGCCTCAATGACAATATGCCCACCATGCTGGCTCTGGCCAATGACATCTCCTATGAAGCGGTGTTTGAAGAGCAGCTGAAAAATTTCTTCGAAGTTGATGATCTGGTCATCGGCATCTCCGGCAGCGGCAATTCAGAAAATGTTTTGCGCGCCGTCGGTTTTGCTGGAACCCACGGCGGCCAGACCATCGGATGGAGCGGGTTTGGCGGAGGAAAGCTGGCCGCAATGGTGGATTTGGCTTTTGTGGTGCAAAGTGATGACATGCAGCAGGTCGAAGACGCCCACATGGTGGCGGCCCACATGATTATGCAATCCGTATTCGCGGCGTTGCACCAGGCAGCAACCACGATAACCTGTTGATAAATTACGCTTAAAACTTTGAGCTATATGGACAATAATGTGGTCGATATTATAACAGACCGAAAATTTAATAAAAAGTAGAACCATATGACCGAAAACCAATTGATTCCTTCATGGTATGTGCTGCATACCAAAAGTCGATTTGAGAACGTGGTCCATGATGGCCTGTTCAAAAAATCGGTGGATGTCTTTTTGCCTAAGATTACCGTACAGAGTAAACGCAAAGACCGCAGAAAAATGATACGCGTGCCGCTCTTCCCGGGATATGTTTTTGTCAAATCTGATCTCAGTCCCAATCACCACCTGGAAATTGTGAAGACCGCTGGGGCGGTGAAATTGGTGGGCAACAACCAGGGGCCCATATCCGTGCCCGACAACACCGTTGCATCGCTGAAAATCATGGTGGCGTCGGATCAACCGGTTGAAACCGGGTTCCAGTTCAACAAGGGTGATCGGGTGGTGGTGATCATGGGGCCTTTCTCCGGCGTAATCGGGATTTTCGACCGCTATGGCAGCCAGGGCCGGATTGTGGTTCATATTGATGCATTGGGACAATTTGCGGCCGTGGAAGTTGATGCGGAAGACGTGGAGAAGGTACCGGCCATAATGTCATAACTACTTGACTTTTTATAAAGATCTGTTTTATAAATCTAACTTTAGGGCGGATTGCGAGACTGATTGGCACAAGGAGGCTTTATGAATAAGCTTGAGCTCATCTCTGCACTTAAGAATGACGCGGAGATATCAAAAACCGAAGCCGCCAGAATCGTTCAGATCTTTTTCGACAGCATGGCCGAAGCCATGGCTCGTGGCGAACGGGTTGAAATTCGGGGGTTATGCAGCTTTTATGTCAAGAATTATAAAAGCTACGTGGGCAGAAATCCCAAGACGGGCGACAAAGTGACAATCCAGCCCAAAAGCCTCCCGTTCTTCAAATCAGGCAAAGAGCTAAAAGAACGCGTTGATCTTTAAACCGTTGGGTTCAAACAGACCCGCACAGGCGAAACCGCAAACAGGGCCCTGTAAGCGACGGCGGATTGTCAGCCCATGTTGGCGGAACATATGACCGTGCCTGGATTTGGAAACATCATAGGACAGATACTTCCCGTTCGGCTCTTGCAGACATTTCTGCGCAATGCCACGCTTCCCCACGCGCTCATCTTCAGCGGCATCGCCGGTATCGGCAAACGGACAGCAGCCAAATCCGTTGCCATGGCGCTGAATTGCCAGGAGGGCCGCGATAAAATATCATCCTGCGGTAACTGCCCGACATGCCGGATGATACTTTCAGACAAACACCCGGACGTCATCCTGATTGAACCGCAGGGCAACTATCTGCGCATCGATCAGATCCGAGGCTTGTTGCATACACTGGCCATGAAATCCCACAGTGCGCAGCACAGGGTGGCAATCATTGCCGATGCCCAGTTGATGAAAAAAGAGGCTGCCAATGCATTGCTGAAGGTGCTGGAAGAACCGCCGGCAGATACGACGCTGATATTGACAGTGCTGCAAAAATCGGATTTGCTGCCGACCATTGTTTCCCGATGCCGGCATATTCGTTTCAACCCGCTGGCGTCGGATGATATTATCACTTATTTCAAGGAAAATGCGGAAATCGAGAGCGACTTCCTTGCAACGGCGGCGGCATTGTCAGGGGGCAGTTTGACCAAGGCCCGGCAACTGGCTGATATCTCATGGCAAGCACAGCGCAATTGGCTGATATGCGCGGCAGGACTCGATCAGCCGGCAGATAAGGGACAGCGCCCGGTGGCTTCAGCCCTGGCCTTTGCCGCGCAGTTGTCGCAGAAAAAGGAGCATGTTGGCGAACTGCTGGAAATATTGGGCACCTGGATCCGCGATTTAAGTATTTGGCCTTATCACCCGCAATCTGTTATCAACACGGATTATCAGGACGTGCTGGCGCGGGTACGACCCAGCATGGATGAAGAAAGGCTGCTCGCTTTATGGTACGCAGTTGAGAAGGCGCAGAAAGATCTTGCCGCCAAAGCGAACACAAGACTAACTTTAGATGTAATGGCGCTCAGCATGGCCGGCTGCGCATGCGCATGAGCCGCCTGAATGACGGATAAATTTTATGAGCAAAATAGTCGGTATCAAATTCAAGGCCGGCGGTAAAATATATGATTTTGACTCGGGCGCTTTTGTGCTGGCCGTTGGTGACCCGGTGATCGTGGAGACCGAGAAGGGATTGGGCTTCGGCACCGTGGCGGTGGCACCCAAACCTGTTGATGGCCCGCCGCCGGATAAACCACTGAAAAAGGTCTTTCGCAAAGCCTCGGAACAGGATTTTACCAGGCGCCAGAGCAACAAAATTCTCGAAAAAGAAGCGCATGAATACTGCCTGAAGTTCATCCAAGAGCTTGGGCTGAAGATGAATCTTTTCAGTGTTGAGGCCACCTTTGACGCCAGCCGCCTCACCTTCTTCTTTACCGCCGACGGCCGGGTCGACTTCAGGCAGCTGGTCAAGATGCTGGTCAAGCAATTCCGCGTGCGCATCGAAATGCGCCAGGTCGGCATTCGCAATCAAGCCAAAATGTGCGGCGGCATCGGCCGATGCGGAAGGGAGTTTTGCTGCTCAACCTTCATGGAAAAGTTCGATCCGGTCTCCATTCGCATGGCCAAGGACCAAGGGCTATCGCTAAATCCCACCAAAATATCCGGCCAATGCGGTCGGCTGATGTGCTGCCTGACTTTTGAGAACAAAGTCTACCAGGAAATCAGATCCCGATTCCCGCGTATGGGAAAAATCGTCAAAACCAAAGACCATTCCGGAAAAGTTGTCCGTTTTAATTTTCTCCAGAATAAAGTGGCCTTGCGCCTGGAGGACAACCAGGAAGTTGAAATCAGCGTGGATGATATCATCAAGTAACGCATAAGGAGAGCACCATGTCGCGCCTTTTCTACATCACCACCCCCATATACTACGTTAATGCCAGGCCTCATCTGGGCCATGCCTATACCACCATTTGCGCCGACGTAATCAACCGCTATCATCGCATGGCCACCGACGATACCTTCTTTCTTACCGGTACGGATGAACATGGGGATAAAATCATGCGGGCGGCAAGAAAAGAGAATATCTCCCCGCGCGCCTATGTCGACAAGATCAGTGCATTGTTCCAAAATCTCTGGCCGCAACTCAACATTGAAAACGATTATTTTATTCGCACAACAGATCCCGATCACATAGCGGTGGTCACTGAAGTGCTGCAAAAGATCTACGATCAAGGGGACATTTACTTCCATGAATATGAAGGCAAGTATTGTTTCGGCTGTGAGCGGTTTTATACCGAGCGCGAGCTGGTGGACGGCAGGTGCCCCGACCATCAGACCGAACCCGAAACCATCAAAGAGTCCAACTATTTTTTTAAGATGAGCAAATACCAGCCGTGGCTTATCGACTATATCAATGAAAATCCGGATGTAATTCGACCGGAGCGCTACAAGAACGAAGTGCTGGCCTTTTTGCGGGAACCTCTGGATGACCTGTGCATCTCGCGTCCCAAATCACGCATCAAATGGGGCATCAGCCTGCCCTTTGATCCGGATTATGTGACTTATGTCTGGTTTGATGCGCTGATCAATTACATTTCGGCCTTGGGTTATCCCGGCGGACCTAAGTTCCGCAAGTATTGGCCGGTGGTCCAGCACATCGTGGCCAAGGATATTCTCAAGCCCCATGGTATCTATTGGCCCATTATGCTTAAAGCCGCCGGCTTGCCTGTTTACCGCCACTTGAATGTGCACGGCTATTGGAATGTCGACCAGGGCAAGATGTCCAAAAGCATCGGCAATGTGGTCGAACCCTTGCAGCTTAAGAACGTCTACGGTTTGGATGCCTTCCGCTTCTTCTTAATGCGGGACATGGTCTTTGGATTGGATTCCAATTTCAACGAGGAAGCCCTGGTCCAGAGAATCAATTCGGATCTAGCCAATGATCTTGGCAACCTGTTCTCCCGGGTGGTCACCATGGCCCACAAATATTTCAAGGGCGTGGTCCCGGCAATGGATTCATCCGTGGAGAAAGAGTTCTCCCTGGGCCTTGCGGACAACGCCGGAGAAGCCATCGTCGCCTACCAGAAAGCCATGGAGGCGTTTGCCTTTCATAAGGCCATCGCAGCCGTGTGGGCATTTATCAGCCAGATGAACAAATATGTGGACGTCACCACACCCTGGGTGCTGGCCAAATCCAAGTCCAACCGTCCACAATTGGAAGTGGTCATCTATAACCTGCTCGAAGGCCTGCGGGTGGTGGCCGGCCTGGTCTACCCGGTGATGCCTGAAACCGCCGCCACCATGATCAAACATCTGGGGCTCGATCCGGATGCGGACTTTTATAAACTGGCTTTGGTTAGTGCCTGGAAGACCTTGACCCCCGGAATCCAACTGCCCAAATCCACCACCCTGTTCCCGCGCATCGAACTTGAGAAAAAGGAGCCTGCTGCCGCCATGAATGATTCGGAAGAAGCGCTAAGCCCTGCATTGAAACCCGAAATCACCATTGATGATTTCGGGGCCCTTGATTTTCGCGTGGCCACCGTGGTGAAAGCCGAAGCTATTCCCAGGGCCAAAAAGCTGATTAAACTGGAGGTCGATATGGGTGAGCCCCAGCTTCGCACCGTGGTGGCCGGAATCGCCGGCTCCTATGAACCGGAGACTTTGATCGACAAACAGGTGATTGTTGTAGCCAATTTAAAGCCGGCCAAACTCATGGGCATCCGCTCGCAAGGAATGGTATTGGCGGCCAGCAACGATAGTGGTACTATTGTTCTGTCCCTTGATAAACCCATGCCGCCGGGCACACCGGTTCGTTAGAAATTGACATGGATCTTGCATTAAAATGAGCAAGACTATTTAACTGGAGCTATTGACCGCGCTTATGAAGTTATTTCAACGGTATATTCAAATGATTGTCGGGACGAAAGACGATGATGTGCGCAATATTCGTGCATACCAGCGCCTCACTTGGCAGGAATACCAGCGGACGCTCAAAGGGGCTCAATCCAAGGGCCACCGCCGCCGCTGGATCGTGACCGGCTCCTTAATGGTGATCATGTTTTGCGGCATCGCCGCGGTTTTAGGTTCGTTCTCCTCCACGGCCGGCAGCCCTCCGCCCCCCGTGGTCGAAAGCCCGGCGAACTTGGATCCGTTTATCACCAAGAATGATGTGCAAATTCTGCTACAAAACCTGAACGTGGAAGACCTGTCCGCCAAACAGGTTCTGCTGCCCTTCAAAACCCAGCAGATCCGCGTTGAAACGAGCCTTGACCCTGACTTGCAGAACCATCTGCTGGCGTCAATGGATCGCAAAAACTCACGCTACGTCGGCATCGTCGTCATGCAGGCCGACACCGGGCGCATTCTGGCCATGGCCGGTTTCAACAAAGTCCATCCGGAAGATAACCCCTGTATTAAACGCACCTATCCGGCCGCCAGCGTTTTTAAAATCGTGACCGCCGCCGCCGCGGTAGACCATTGTGGGTACAACGCCGATACCCCCATGCGGTTTAACGGCTATAAACACACCCTTTATAAAAATCAGCTCAAGGAAAAAAACAACCGCTATACCAATACCTTGCCTTTGAAGGACGCTTTCGCGCAATCGGTCAACCCGGTTTTCGGAAAACTTGGCCGGATACATCTGGGCAAAAGCGTTCTGGAGGAATATGCCATTGCCTTTGGTTTCAACCAGCCCATTCAATTTGAGCTGCCGGTGGCACCAAGCCACATGCAGATCAAGGATGCGCCTTATAATTGGGCGGAAGTAGCCAGCGGTTTCAACAACACCACCACCATCTCCCCGGTGCATGCCGCCATGATGGCCTCGGCGGTCCTGAACAACGGTCGCATGGTGACGCCGACCATCGTTGACCGCATAGAGGATCAAAACGGCCAGTTGATTTATCAATCCCGACCCACCTGGAGAGGCAGGGCCATGACGACGAGAGCCTCCAAAGTTTTGGGTAAACTCATGGAGAGGACGGTGAAGGCCGGCACCGGCCGTAAAACCTTCCGGAATTACCGCCGCCACCCCGTGCTGTCAAAATTAATGATCGGCGGAAAGACCGGCAACATCTTCAACCGCGCCCATGATGCCCGCTACGACTGGTTTGTCGGATTCGCACAGGAAAAGCATGGCCAAGGGCGGTTGGTATTTGCCGCCATGGTAGCGCATGAAGAGTTCATCGGCATTCGCGCCGCCCAATATGCCCGCATCGCCATGACTCACTATTTCAAAGGCTATTTTGCCCAACACGCCGCCGACAAAGGGACTACTGGCAGCTAAGTCCAGAGGTCCAGAGCAGGGATTTGATCAGAACTATTTACATCGAGGAAGGTGCACTGTCCGTCGTAATCATAATAAGTGAAAGTTTTAAGTTAATGTATTCTGTCGATTATATGTGACCTTGAGGAGGTCTTTCGCTGATCGCCGGTGTTTCCTCGGCTCCAACCAGAAAGCCAATTTTTATAATCGTATCAATCCTATACTTAACAATTAATACTTAATGCTTGACACAAAGGAGTTATTATATGCCTGGTTTTGAAATTTTCGGCGCGGAGGAACGCAAGGAGGTCAATGACGTCCTCGATACCGGCGTGCTGTTCCGATATGGATTCGATGCCGCCCGCAACGGCCACTGGAAGGCCAAAACCTTTGAACAGGAATTGGCTGCCCGTATGGGGGTGGCCCACTGCCACCTGTGCTCCAGCGGGACAGCGGCATTAAGCGTTGCCCTGGCAGCCTGCGGCATAGGCGCAGGCGATGAAGTGATCATTCCACCCTTCACCTTCGTGGCCACCTTTGAGGCCGTGCTGACCGCTGGTGCCATCCCGGTTTTTGCCGAAATTGACGAGACCTTATGCCTTGACCCGGCGGACATTCAAGCCCGGATCTCACCCCGTACCAAAGCGGTCATGGTGGTGCACATGTGTGGCGCCATGGCCCGTATCGATGACATCAAGTCGTTGTGCGACCAAAAAGGGTTGATCCTCATCGAAGATGCCTGCCAGTCCGTGGGCGCTTCGTTTAGAGGCAAGCCTTTGGGAACCTTTGGACAGATGGGCTGCTTCTCATTTGATCCGGTAAAAACCATCACCTGTGGTGAAGGCGGTGCGGTAATTACTGACGATTCCGATCGGTTTGCATTGGCCCATGCCTACGCCGATCACGGCCATGACCACATCGGTGACGACCGCGGTGCGGAAGACCACCCCGTGTTGGGGTACAACTTTCGTATCAGCGAATTGAATGCCGCCGTGGGCGTTGCCCAATTGCGCAAGCTGGACGCCATACTCGGCACCCAGCGCGAGCATAAGGCCTTGATCAGAGCCGCCATGCAGCGCTTTCCTCAAATCAGTTTCCGCTGCCTGCCCGACCCGGAAGGCGATTCCGCCACTTTTCTGAGCTTCATGCTGCCAGATGAAGCCCAAGCCAGAAGAACTGCCCGCGCATTGAACGACGCCGGCGTGGATGGCTGCTTCTATTGGTATGACAACAACTGGCACTACCTGCGCCAGTGGCACCATCTGAAGAAGATGATGGCAGCGGCCAAACTTCCCGCCCAGGTGTATGCCGGCTGCCCGGACTATGCCAAGGTCCGGCTGCCAAAATCCGATGGCATCATGGCGCGCACCATCTGCATGCTGATCAAGCTCTCCTGGCAACCAGAGGATATTCAGGAACGCATCGCTAAAATCGAGCAGGTCCTCAGCAAGCCCTGACAACCCTATTGTTAAACTTGAGGATCGTGTTTATTGTGTGCCATCTTTTTCTGCAGCATCAGGGACAACGCCATTATTCCAATTTGAGGTGAATGCATGTTTCGAAATTTCAAAACCGTAGAACGCATCGTATTTGGTCGGGGCTGTTTCAATCAATTGGACGATATTCTTTCCGTGCAGCGCAGCGCCGCGTCTCCGGCGGTGGTCTTCCTGGTGGATGACGTGTTTACAGACAAGCCGCTTAAAGACAGACTGCCCCTGCATGCCGAGGATCTGCTCATCTGGGTCAATGTCGATGATGAGCCCAAGACCAAGTACGTGGACCAATTGACAGCCCAGGTGCATCAGGGCATGGCCGCGGCCGATATGCAACTGCCCTGCGGTGTCATCGGCATCGGCGGCGGCAGCACCATGGATTTGTCCAAAGCGGTGGCGCTCATGCTGACCAATCCAGGATCTTCAGCCGACTACCAGGGCTGGGACCTGATCAAGCAACCGGCGGTATACCATGCCGCCGTACCCACCCTGTCAGGCACAGGATCGGAGGTCTCCCGCACCACGGTTCTGACCGGCCCGGAGAAAAAGCTGGGCATCAATTCGGATTACACCGTCTTCGACCAGGTGGTCCTCGATCCTGAACTTGTCGCCGATGCCCCCAGAAAGCAGCGCTTCTATACCGGCATGGACTGTTATATCCATTGCATCGAGTCGCTCACCGGCACCTACCTCAACGCCTTCAGTCAAGCCTATGGTGAAAAAGCATTGGGTTTGTGCCGCAAGGTGTTCCTGGACCTGCACCCCGACAGCGACGACCAATTGATGATGGCGTCATTTTTTGGCGGCATGAGCATTGCCTATTCCCAAGTGGGTGTCTGCCATGCGCTCTCCTATGGGCTCAGCTTCGTGCTGGGCGTTCATCATGGGGTGGGCAACAGCATCGCCTTCGATTATCTGGAAGAGTTTTACCCGCAGGGTGTCTCGGAATTCCGGGAAATGCTACAAAAGGCGGGGATCGATATTCCCCGCGACGTGGTTTCAGGCGCCACCGATGCCCAGATTGAGAAGATGGTGGATGTGGCCCTGATTCTCGAGCCTCTGTGGGAAAACGCGCTGGGCCGGGATTGGGCTCGGGTGATGACGCGAGACCGTATTCGCAAGCTTTACGAACAAATGTAGAAGCCATCTCAAAAAGCGGATTTTGGTCCAAGGTGCAGGCGGGGCCGGGTTTCAAACTGCAGGTATACTGCAGTATGCCGAAGATGTGAAAGCCGGCACCAACACCCAGATTGGGCCAAAAGACTTTTTTGAGACGGCTTATAGCCAACAGGCCAAGGGCCGCTTCACCAGCCAAGGCCCCTATAGGAGACCAGCTTATGGCAACATGGTTTTCAAAGACCCGCCGAGATTTGCAGATGGCGGCAAGGTATCTCTGCAATGCTTGGCAGACCGGAACGGCAATCCTGCGAAGCGTATCTTTTCACTGGGGGCGCTGCCCAGATGATATTGTCGGACTGGCATTGGTTTTCTGCCCATATTCCCAAAGGACCCTCAATTGCGGTCTGGCCGGCCTGATCACGGTTTATAACCGCAAACCGCCGGAAGCGGTTAAAAACCTCGATGAGCTGGCGGCTTTGGTCACAAAAATCATAGCCTCTCCCTTGAGCGCCGGCATCGAGGACGAACCCAGCCTGGATGCCGATTATATGGGTGGTTCCCAAACCCTCAAAAACCTTAATCAATTAACCCGCAAATTGAAAGAACAGGATCATTTCGTAACGCTGTATCTGCAACCGGCGCTTCAGGACCAGCTCAGTACCCTGCACGACAAGCTCAATGGATTTCTGTCACAGGAAAAAAACGATCTCGAAAAAGAGATGGGGCACCTGACCACCGCCACGGTGGAAATTGCCGATGGGCGCATTGAAAAACTTAAAGATGTAATATGGTGCATGCGGACGGAAATCACGGAGAATATCGCCAAAGTCCAAAAGCTGATCTCCACGGATGGGGCGCAGCCGGCAGCCGAAATCGTTAAAATTTATCGCAATATGAACACGGTGCTCAATAGCATCGACCGGTTGGAAGTGCGTGGCCGCGATTCGGCCGGAATCTCCCTGCTCTTCATGCTGGAGGCAGACGCTTATGCCGACTTCGATCAGACATTGCGCCAGGAACAATTGACGGATTCGTTTTCCCAACGATGCGAGCATCCGATATTGGGCAACTGCAGCATTTCGCTGCAGCACAACGGAGCCGCCGAATTGATGGGGTTGACGCTGACTTATAAAGTGGCGGCTGAAATCGGCAGCCTGGGAGATAACGTCAGCCAGCTGCGCAGAGAGATCTCCGAAGATCCCATTCTGCATGCCCTGGCAAACTGCCCGCACCGCTTTCACACCGTATCAGCCCACACCCGCTGGGCATCCGTGGGCGCCATCACCATCGCCAATTGCCATCCGGTGGACAACGGGACCACCGGACCGGAGGAAAAACGTCAAGGCATCATTCATGCCTGCCTGAATGGCGATATCGACAATTACATCGCACTTAAGGAACAGTGGGAATCCGACGGTGAATTGATCGCGCAGGACATTACCACCGACACCAAAATCATCCCTTTGCAAGTGGAGAAATATATCCGCCAAGGCCATGCCGTGGAAGAAGCCTTTCGCCTGGCGGTCAATGACTTCAAAGGCTCCCACGCCATTGCCATGCACACCAATCTGGCGCCGGGAAAATTCTTCCTGGCCCAGCGGGGCAGCGGCCAGGCCGTTTTTGTGGGCATGGCGAAAGATCACTACATTCCCACCTCGGAAGTTTACGGTTTTGTGGAGGAGACGTCCGCCTTCCTCAAGCTGGACGGCGAGAAAGTCGTCGACGGCAAGAACGGCCGCACCCAGGGTCAGATCTTCATTCTCGATCAGAACAGCAGCGGCGGCATCGCCGGAATTACCGCCTCCTACTACGACGGTACCCCTCTGCCATTGCAGGACGAAGATATTCAGCATACTGAAATCACCAGCCGGGATATCGACCGACAGAACTACCCCCATTATTTTCTGAAAGAGATTTCCGAAGCCCCGCTTTCCGTTGCCAGGACCATGCAAAACCAATGGAAAATCGATAAAAAAACAGGACATTACACCATTACTCTGGATGAAGCGGCGTTCCCTCAGAAACTGGCTGCAGCAATTGTCGATCAGCGCATTCAACGGGTCTATTTTATCGGCCAAGGCACCGCCGGCGTGGCCGCTGCGGCCAGCGCCAATATCCTCGACTACTATCTAAACGAGCCGGCGCTCAAAATCAGCGCACTCAAGGCATCCGAACTCAGTGGTTTTCAGCTGGGCGACTCGGAAGAGAGCGACGGCATGCGGGATACTCTGGTGGTGGCCATCAGCCAATCGGGCACCACCACCGACACCAACCGCGCGGTGGACATGGTCAAAGCCCGGGGAGCCTACACCATGGCCATCGTCAATCGCCGGGACTCGGATATTACCTTTAAGGTGGACGGCGTGGTCTATACCAGCAGCGGTCGGGACATTGAAATGTCCGTGGCTTCCACCAAAGCCTTCTACTCCCAGATCGTCGCCGGGGCCCTGGTGGGGCTGAAGATTGCCGAAATCAGACAGCGCCGCACCCCCGTCTTTGTGACCGAAGAAATAAAATCCCTTTTACTGCTGCCGGACCAGATGCGCTCTGTGCTGGGATTGGGAGAAAAAGTCAAGCAATCTGCCGAGCGCCTGGCACCCGCCAAAACCTATTGGGCGGCCGTCGGCAGCGGCCCCAACAAGGCCGCCGCCGATGAGATTCGCATCAAGCTCAGCGAGCTGTGCTACAAAACCATCTCGTCCGATTATGTCGAAGACAAGAAGCACATCGATCTGTCTTCCGAACCCCTGATCCTCGTCTGTGCCGCCGGCACCACACCGACGGTTATCGGCGACATCATTAAAGACACCGCAATATTCAAGGCCCACAAGGCAACCCCGGTGGTAATTGCCGATGAAGACGACGACCGCTTTGCGCCCTATGCCGAAGATGTATTCCACGTCCCGCCAATGCCGCCCCACCTGGCGCCTATTCTAAACACCCTGGTGGGCCACCTGTGGGGCTACTACGCCGCCCTGGCCATCAACAATGGCTCCCTGTTTCTGCATCAGTTCAGAGAAGAGATTCAACAAACCGTTGATCAGTTTGCCAATGACGGCCTGGATGTCTATGAGGTGGTGCTCGAAAAAAGTTTCCGCGAACAAGTGGCCCAGTTTTACGCCCGCTTTCGGAAAAGACAGACCGCCGGCCAATTACCTTCGGTGATCAGCTACGCCACCGACCTGCTCCTGCTGCTCAAATACCTCTCCGGACGCCTGCCGGTGTCTGATTTTGAATTGGACTTCGGCAAAAAAGGCACAGCCCTGAACATGCTCACCAGCCTGTTTGAATTTTTGGGCGAATCCATCAACGGCATGTCGCGCCCGGTGGATGCCATCAAGCATCAGGCCAAAACGGTCACCGTGGGAACCAGCCGCATAAGCGAAAAGACCGAGGGTATCCTGTTCGACGCCCTGGCCGCGCACACCATCCACAATGCCCAGCTTATCAACCGCAACATCATCGTGCTGAAAAACCTGCAGGCCGTGGTGGGCGAGATCAAAGGATCCATCCTCTACCGCATCGGCGGTCTCAACGTTTTGGGCGAGCCCACCGACGGCACCACCATCGAAATCCTTCGCAAAGCGGGTGTCCTGAAAGAGCTGCCATCGCGGGTGGAGACGGACCAGGCCCTGAAAGGCACCAAACGGACCATCGTAAGCCAGGGCAATGTCTATATTGGAAAAGGCCGCAAGGACGACCGCAGCATCATCGTAATTCCGGCCATCTCCTCCGACCCCGGCGCCTCCAACCGCATCGAACATCTCCTGCTGCTGAATATCGGGTTCAAGACCGATATTCCGCTTACCGCCAAAATAAAAGCTCTGGGCGGCAAGTACGAACACATCAAAAATATCGTTCAGGAAAACAGCATACAATGGGAAGATATTCACCTGGAGCTGTTGCCGGCGGATGAACTCTTCGGCCGCTCGGCTGAAAAAATCGGTGAACGCATTGTGGCCCAACTACAGTGATCTATCAAGCGCTAAGATAGGTTGAACCCATGCGCAGCTATACTATTTTGAATAGAGATCCGCGATCATATCTTTCAGGGCCGCATCCCAGGGACGGCGGGCGATGCCGAAGGTCGCATCGAAGCTGCTGCAATCCAGCACCGAATAGTGGGGCCGCGGGGAAGGTGTGGGGTATTGAACCGTCAATATGGGCACCACCTTCTTGACCGTCAGGTCCTCATAGGGCCGCGCCAGGGCGAAGATCCTGTGGGCAAACGCCCACCATGTCAGCGCGCCCTGGTTGCAATAGTGGTAGGTTCCCCAGTCTGAGAAACCAGTCGATAGGCTCGCCGCCACTTGAAACAAGGTCTGGGCCAGGTCCCCCGCATAAGTCGGCGATCCGATCTGGTCGTCCACCACCCGAACCGTTTCATTTTCTTGTCCCAGACGCAGCATGGTTTTCACAAAGTTGTTGCCGTACAGCCCGTACAGCCATGAAATACGGATTATCAGGTGGCGCTCCAAGCATTCGCGCACGGCATCTTCGCCGGCGGCCTTGCTTTGGGCGTAAATGCCTTGGGGCCCCACAACATCATTCGGCAAATAAGGTCGGGTCATGAGACCTTCAAATACGTAGTCGGTGGAGATGTGAATCAGAGGGGTGCTTTGCTGCCGGCATGCTTCGGCCAGATATCCGGCACCGTCACGGTTCACGGCAAAGGCGGTTTCATCTTGACTCTCGGCCTTATCCACGGCCGTATAGGCGGCCGCATTGATCACCAGGTCGACCGGGCCGGCCTCACTGAAGGCCCGGCTGACATCTTCCTTGCGGGTGATATTGCATTCCGGCAAGTCAGCGCCCAGGGCGTGCACCCCATTTTTTGGGGCGCAACGCATCAGATCGATACCCAGCTGCCCCTTGTGTCCGAATATGAGTACCCGCACGTTAACCTCGGTAGGTTGGCAGACGTCCCGGATCAAGACGATTGAGCCGCTCAAGGGCCGCATCCCGTTGGGACAGGATGGGTGTCTGCGCGGGCCATTCAATCCCCACGTCGGGATCGTTCCAGCAGATGCCGCCTTCATCCTGGGGCGCATAGTAATCACTGCATTTATACATAAATAGCGCCGTTTTGCTCAATACGCAGAAGCCGTGGGCAAAACCGGCCGGCACATATAGCTGGCGGTGGTTTTCCGAAGACAGCACCGCGCCGGCCCATTGGCCGAAGGTCGGTGATCCTTTGCGGATGTCCACGGCCACATCGAAGATTTCACCCTCAAGGGATTGCACGAGCTTGGCTTGTGCATGTGGATATTGATAGTGCAGCCCGCGCAAGGTATGGCGCACGGAAAAAGAAATATTGTCCTGGACAAACGCCACATCGATACCGGCATCCGCATAGCGCTGCCGTTGGTAGCTTTCCAAAAAAAAACCGCGGTGATCTCCGAACGCCTCGGGTTCCAAAATCAGCACGCCTTCAAGTCCGG
>Ga0055480_10000059_pt1 | contig 34908 bp, 24 predicted proteins | sample Muzzi_PWB_D2_FD_57935 | JGI IMG/M metagenome (GOLD analysis project Ga0055480, IMG submission 57935) | Wetland microbial communities from San Francisco Bay, California, USA, that impact long-term carbon sequestration - Muzzi_PWB_D2 | ecosystem: Environmental > Aquatic > Marine > Wetlands ... | reverse complement strand
ATGAAGTTCTCCTCACCCACCAGCTGCTTTACGACAAAGCGCATATCCTCGGCAATCGACTCGCCGTAGGCCTTGCGGACGATCATGCAGGGATCCTGGACGGTGAATTTGACACCGTTGACATTCCAATCGCTGTTGACCGGCAATTTTCCTTCCCGGATCCATCTGGCATAATAGGTGATCAGGCTCTCCAGTTTAAAATCGGCTTCCATGCCGAAACGGGTCAAGGCGTTCCACATGGTATAGTAGCTGTGGCCGCACTCGGTGTTCAGCCAGACTTTGCAGCCCAGTTCACCCACTGCCGCGACCCTCGTCCTGATGACCTCGTACCAGGCCTCCTCATCGCCGGAAAACATGCAGAAATTCTCCGCCGCCCAGCCTTTCGACGAGTAGGTCCAGTCGGCGCCGACCAGATCGAAGATCTTCCACAGCGGCACCATCTCGTCGGGCTCGTTCATCGGCTCGCGGGAGTTCTGGTTGACGAAGAAATGCGCCCCCTTCTTGTCCATCGGTGCCTGCAGGTCTTTAAAGGCGGGCTGCGTTGCCCGCACCTCCTCCAGCACATCTTCGACAACGAAGATAAAGTCGTTGGGAGGCAGACCCATGGCGCTGGTCGAATCGGTGGAACGGATGAGCTGGCAACTCCGGACGATACCCGACGGTTTTGACTCCTGCGGCCAGTTGCCGCGGGCGAGAAAAACCAACTGGGAGATGTCGATGTTCATCGGGCAGAGATGCTGGCATCGTTTGCACATGGTGCAGCACCAGACCCATGGGGTAGTGGACAGCTCCTCGTCCATGCCGAGCATGGCCATGCGGATGAATTTTCTCGGATCCATGTTCTCGATCCCGGAGGCGGGACAGCCGGACGAACAGAGACCGCAGGTGAGACAGGCCTCAAAGCTTGCGCCTTCCGGCAGAAGTTCGATAGCCTTTTTCCTGAAATTGATGGTCGGTATCTTGTTATCAGGCATGGCTGTCACCTTTTCCGGTCGTCTCCTGCCGGGTTGTCTGGAGCAATTTTTCCACCGCCTGCACTGTCTTATAGGCCGTGGCAATGGCGATTCCCGCCCCGCTGCGGCTGCGAATCCAGTCCTGATGGGCGAGGATGATACCTGCGGCAAAAAGACCGTCATTGTAGACCTGGCCGTCTTTTGCCAGCGGTCGGAACGTTTCATCGACCTCAATGCCGGCCTTGTGGATGGCATGGCCCCGGCGATCGGTATAGCCGTTCCGGTACCAGTCCGTTCGGCAGCCGGGTTGGGTTACCGGCAGCTCGAGCAGGGCCTCGGTGATGCCGTCTGGATGTGCCAGGAGGCCGCCGCTCAGGAATCGTCCGGTGGCGAGGATGACCGCCCTGGAACGGATGGCGATCGGCCCGTAGTTGTCCCTCAGGCGAAGCAGGGCCCCATCTGTGTCAAAAAGAACGGAGAGAACCTTCTGTTGGGGAATCAAGGTGATGCCCCGTTGCGGCAGGACCTGTTCAAACATCTCCCGCAGGCGAATACCCGGGACGGATGGCGGCATGGTCGGGATTTCAAAGATCTGCAGGCCGGTGAGTGTTTCCAGCTCGGCCCTGACCAGATCCGGCCGGTGCATACCAAGCAGGGCCGGCAGGCCGATGCATTTCGCCCCGCCCGCCGCCTGTCGTAAAAGTACGGCCAGCCGTTGCCGGGTTGCCGGGACTTCCAGGGCGCGGGCCATGACCTCCGGGTAGATCTCGCCTCTGTCCATCTCCGGGAAGGTGATGCGGGCACTGGAAAGGCCCGGCCATTTGTCGCGAAGATTGGCAACCACCTGGCGGGCGCTGAAACCCTTCAGGCCGGTAAAGTCGATAATCACACAGGGGACCTTATCGGCAAAGGCCTTTGGACCCGAAGCCATGGTGGCAGGAACGCAGAGGGTTTTTTTCAGGGTGCCGGCCGGGGTCAGCGCGGTGATGTTGGTCTCTTGCAAAGCGGTGTAGCCAATGCCGCAGTTGCCGAGAAAGGCGGTAAACTGGCTAAAGGCCTCTTTGATATCTGCTGCGGGTATTTTGCAGAGCGGGTGGGCAGGCTGGCTCTTTTTTAATTGCTCAAGACCATCCCAGGGCTTGTCGATGGCGGCAGGCGATGCTTCAAGGGAGCCGAGAAGGTCGAGATAGCCGGTGGTATAGGCAATCGCCCCGGTATTGCCGACCTGGGCAGTGTCGATTTTTCTGCCGGCGGCAAAGATGGCTGCGGCAAAACCGGCGATGCCGGAGCCGATAATCGCCAGGTCGCTCGTAAATTCTCGGGTTTCTTCGTTCACTAAAGTCACCTAGTCGTTATCCAGGTTGTCGAGGCCAAGGAGGCCGCAATGGAGTGCTTCGGCCAGTTCCATCTGGGCTGCCTGCCTGCCCCAGATGACCGTACGCATCCCCTTGAATCGCTCGTTAAAAAAGTCACGCATATGGAGAAGGCCGGTTTTGTCATGATAATAGCCCCGGTCGTAGAGGTAGGAGGCGATACGGATACCGCAGAACGACCCCTGGCAGGGACCTTTGCCCGCACGGGACCTGAGGGCAATGGCCTCGAGTGTCATCTCCTCTTCGGCCCCGGGAGCGCATTTGACGATTTCGTCGATTGCCGATTGGGGGACCATTTCACATTCGCAGAGGATCATGTCGTCGGCGTTGTTGGCGTGATACCAGAAGCGGGGGGCTGCTCCGGGTTCGGTCCACCGGCAGGCCATGCCGTCCAGCAGGGGAACCTGTGTGGTTTTACAGGCCACGCTATTGCCGAGACGCCGGGCAACCAGGTCAGATGTCTTCTCGGCCATCAGGCGGAAGGTGGTCAGTTTACCGCCGGTAATGGTGCAGAAATTGGTCAGTCCCTGGTTGGTATGGTCGAGGAGGGCAAAGCCGCGGGTGGCTTCCCGGCCATCCTTGCTGTCCGTGGGCTGGAGCAGCGGCCGTACCCTGGAAAAGGCCCTTATATACCTGGCGGTGGCAAGGGCCGGAACCATTGCCACACCTTCCAGGAGATTATGGTCGATCTCCGCAACCGTCGGCCGGGCATTGTCCAGATCGTCGGTACGGACCGAGGTGGTGCCGAGGACCGATACCGTACCGCCCGGTACGAGGATGTCTCCGTCGGCCGGCGGACGCAGCCGGTTGATCACATGACGGGTCAGCCGGTCATGACTGATCAGCAGGGTGCCTTTGGAATAGAGCAGGTTGACGTCTGTGCAGCCGGCCAGCCGGGCGATGTTCATCGCCCAGGCTCCACCGGCGTTGACATACTGTTTCGCCTGGATCCTGAGCAGCTTTTTGCTACGGCCATCCCGGCAATTGGCTGCAATAATCCGGTCGCCTTCCATATGGAAATCGGTCAGTTCCGTATGGGGCCGGTAGCTGCTTGTGGTGAGCATCCGGGCGTGTGCCACATTCTCCAGGGCGAGCCGGAAGGGATCGACGGTTGCGTCGGGTACGAGATAGGCCTTGTACAGCTTCTCGGAGAGCTGCGGCTCCAGCCGCCGTGCCTCCGCTGGAGATATTTCCCGGCAGTCAATCCCGGCCCGGGCGCAGAGAGCCGGGAATTTCGCGGCAAACCCGGCATCGTCACCTTCAACTGCGACAAAGAGACCGCCGGTTTCCTCGATACACTGCGGAGCAAGGCGTTTAAGCAGGCTGTTTTCCACCCGGCACTCAATCGCCGAGTGCGGATCGGTTGCGACATAGCGGGCACCGGAATGGAGGAGGCCATGATTGCCGCCGGAGGCCCCGGCGCAGAGATCGCGTTTATCGATCAGGATGCTATTCAGGCCGCGCAATGCCAGGTCGCGCATGATGCCGGCTCCGGTAACGCCGCCGCCGATGATGAGGACGTCGGTTTCCAGGATGAGGACATCAGTTTGTGAGCGCTGGTCGATGATGGATGGTTTCATGATCTTTTCTTACCATGGCATAGTTTTGCCGGGGGCAGGCCCGGAAGTCACAGTGGTGTTGTAATCTTGTTTTGGTTTTAGTTCAAGTGAAAATTATAATAGTTTCGAGTGAAGCAATTATAAACAAAAAACGAAACAAGGCGTCTCTGCCAAGACTGGTATCGGAATCGGCGAAAACCCATCTGCGGGCTCGGTCAAACAGCGGAAAGATCGTAAAAAATGAAACGAAGGCTCGTGATGGTGTATCCCCTCCAGCCGAGGGGATACACCATCACGAACATCAATTACATGGTCAGGGTGCGCCGGACGGCATCCTGCCAGCCTTGGTATTTTCGGATGCGGATTTCTTCGTCAAGAGACGGGGTGAAGCGTTTATCCCGTTTCCAGGTCCTGCTGAACTGTTCCGGAGGTGGAAACAGGCCCCCTCGCAGTCCGGCCAGATAGGCGGCACCGAGAGCGGTGGTTTCCAGGATTACCGGCCGGTCGACCGGGGCGTTCAAAATATCGGCGAGAAACTGCATGGTATAGTTGGAGGCGACCATGCCGCCGTCAACCCGCAGAACCGTCTCGCCCACCTGCTGCCAGTCGCCGCGCATGGCGTCGAGCAGGTCGCGGGTCTGGTAACAGACCGATTCCAGGGCGGCCTTGGACAATTCGGCAGGGCCGGTGGCCCGGGTGATTCCGAAAATGGCGCCTCGGGCCTCCCCGTCCCAGTGGGGAGCACCGAGGCCGGTAAAAGCCGGGACCAGATAGACATCCTGGTTGATATCAGCCTTTCGGGCGAGCTTGCCGGTTTCCTCAGCCGACTCGATCAGGCCCATGGCATCACGCATCCATTGCACCGCTGCCCCCGCTACGAAGATTGAGCCTTCCAGGGCGTAGGTGTTCTTGCCGCCCAGGCGGTAGCCGATGGTGGTCAGCAGCCGGTTCTTTGAACGGACGGCCTCTTCCCCGGTATTGAGGACGACAAAGCAGCCGGTGCCGTAGGTGGATTTGATCATCCCGGGCTGAAAACAGGCCTGCCCCACCAGGGCGGCCTGCTGATCCCCGGCGATTCCGCCGATGGGGATGGCGGCGCCAAGAAGTGCGGGGTCGGTAAGGCCGAAGTCGGCGGAGCTGTCTTTTACTTCGGGCAGAAGGGATTCCGGGATACCCAGTAGTTGCAGGATATCCGTATCCCAGCAATTGTCGTGGATATTATACAGCATGGTGCGGCAGGCGTTGGTGGCATCGGTACTGTGCTCCCGGCCGCCGGTCAGTCGCCAGAGCAAGAAGCTGTCCACGGTACCGAAACGGAGTTTGCCGGCCGCGGCCTTTTCTTTTGCGCCCGGCACGTGGTCGAGAAGCCATTTTATTTTGGTGCCGGAAAAATAGGAGTCGAGCAGGAGACCGGTTTTGTCGGTGATCATCGGATCATGACCGTCATCTCGCAGCTGGTTGCAAAATTCCGAGGTCCTCCGATCCTGCCAGACAATCGCCCGGTGGATCGGTTTGCCGGTATCCTTATCCCAGATGATGGTGGTTTCCCGCTGATTGGTGATGCCGATGGCGGCAATGTCACCGGTTGCCAGTCCGGATTTTTCAAGAGCCCTGCGGCAGGTGGCAAGAGTTGAACTCCAGATCTCCTCGGGATCGTGCTCCACCCAGCCCGACTGGGGGAAAAACTGTTCGAACTCCTGCTGGGCAACAGTGACAATTTCAAGGCTGTCGTTAAAGATGATTGCCCTGCTGGAGGTGGTCCCTTGATCGATTGCGAGGATGTGCGACGTCATGGCGAATCTCCTTCTCTTATGACTCCGGACAATTGGTTGAGGATGGACAAGAGTTCTGAAACACCCCGATCGACGGTAAGTCGACCGGGGGACATAATGCAACCTCTCCCCCGATCGACAGGTCGATAGAGGGAGTTGCTGAACAACAATCAGTGTTTGGTTGCGGCCCAGCTTTTGACCAGTTCATCGTAGTCGATAGTCATGCCCTGGGGCTTCTCGTTGGCGACTTTCGGCTTCGGCGAGCCGGGCAGGTTCAGCCAGTAAGAGGGATCCTGCTCCTTGTTGAGCTTCGGCCCGCATTCGCCCTGCATACCGGATCGTTCGATACGCGCCATGACCTTATCCTGCTGCATGGCCAGGGAGTCCATGGCCTCCTGGGGAGTCTTGTCGCCGGTGACCGCATCGGCGACGTTCTGCCACCACAACTGAGCAAGTTTCGGATAGTCGGGGACGTTGGTTCCGGTCGGGGTCCACTGTACCCTGGCGGGGCTGCGATAAAATTCCACCAGCCCGCCGAGTTTCGGTGCGCGCTCGGTAAAGGATTTGTCCCAGATGTCGCTTTCACGGATCGGGGTAAGCCCGATATGGGTTTTCTTCAGGCTGACGGTCTTGGAGATGACGAACTGGGCATAGAGCCAGGCCGCCTTCCGCCGTTCAACCGGGGTGGAGCGCATCAGGGTCCAGGAACCGGCGTCCTGATAACCGAGTTTCATCCCCTCGGTCCAGTAGGGGCCGTGCGGGGAGGGCGCCATGCGCCATTTCGGGTTGTCGTTCTCATCAACCACCGGGGTACCCGGCTTGGCCATGTCGGCGGTAAAAGCGGTATACCAGAAAATCTGCTGGGCGATAGCGCCCTGGGCAGGAACCGGACCGGCCTCGGAAAAGGTCATCCCGGCGGCTTCCGGCGGGGCGTATTTCTTCAACCAGTCGATATACTTGGTGAGAGCATAGACGGCGGCAGGGCCGTTGGTGGCACCGCCACGGGAGACGGAGGAGCCGACCGGCTGACAGCCTTCAACCCGGATACCCCATTCGTCCACCGGCAGTCCGTTCGGAATGCCCTCGTCGCCGGCTCCGGCCATGGAAAGCCAGGCATCGGTGAAGCGCCAGCCAAGCGACGGATCCTTCTTGCCGTAATCCATATGGCCGTAGACCCGCTTGCCATCGATCTCTTTCACTTTATCGGTGAAGAACTCGGCAATGTCCTCATAGGCGGACCAGTTGACCGGAACGCCCAGTTCATAGCCATAGAGTTCCTTGAATTTTGCCTTCAGGTCCGGGCGCTTGAACCAGTCATACCGGAACCAGTAGAGGTTGGCGAACTGCTGGTCGGGAATCTGGTAGAGTTTGCCGTCCGGGGCGGTGGTAAAGGATTTACCGATAAAGTCGTCGACGTCGAGCATCGGGTCGGTGACATCTTTTCCTTCCCCGTTCATCCAGTCGGTCAGCGGCACGACCTGCTTATAGCGGAAGTGGGTGCCGATCAGGTCGGAATCGTTGATATAGGCGTCGTAGATATTCTTGTTGGACTGCATTTGGGTCTGCAGTTTTTCGATAACATCGCCCTCACCGATCAGGTCGTGGGTGATGTTGATGCCGGTAATTTCCGTGAAGGCCTTGGCCAGGGTCTTCGATTCGTATTCGTGGGTGGTAATGGTCTCGGAGACCACCTTGATGTCCATGCCCTTGAACGGTTCGGCTGCTTTCACGAACCATTCCATCTCCTTCATCTGGTCGGCCTGGGAGAGAGTGGAGGGTTGAAATTCATTTTCCACCCACTTTTTGGCCTCATCCATCCCTGCCTGTACGCCGACCGCCCCCGCAAGGATGGCGGCCATGGCCGTTGCTGTTACGAGCTTTTTAATCATCGTTTTTCTCCTCTATTGTTTGGCGATTTTCCTGTCGCCCCGATGCCCGGCGACAGAACGAAACAACGGTTCCAACAACTCACTACACCCATTTGAATACGCAGAGCGCGTAAATAAAGGCAATGGCCAGTGCCCACCAGAGTGCCAGCCCGGGAAAGAGCGCCAGCCAGAAGATATGGATGAAGGCCGAGCCCAGAAGAGAGACGAAGAGACGGTCGCCCCTGGTGGTTTCAAAACGGAGGATACCCACTCGCGGGGCACCGCCGGGACTCTTCATCTCCCATATGGTCATGGTGACCAGCAGACAGAAAATAATTATGAAAAATGCTGCGGTCGGTTTGGTCCAGGCCATCCAGTTGAGATTCATGGTCCCCCCCTTATACGCGTCCAAGGGCGAATCCCTTGGCAATATGATTACGGACAAACCAGATCACCAGGACACCCGGCAAAATGGTCAAGACACCCGCCGCGGCGAGCACCCCCCAGTCAAGACCGGAGGCGGAGACGGTTCGGGTCATGATCGCCGAAATAGGCTTGGCATTGACCGCCGTCAGCGTCCTGGCCAGCAGCAGCTCGACCCAGGAGAACATGAAACAGAAAAAAGCGGTGACCCCGATCCCCGAGGCGATATTGGGGATGAATATTTTAATAAAGAACCTGATCCAGGAATAGCCGTCGACAAAGGCGGTCTCATCGATCTCCTTGGGGATACCGGACATGAATCCCTCGAGGATCCAGACGGCCAGCGGCAGGTTGAAAAGACAGTGGGCGATGGCCACGGCGATATGCGTATCAAAGAGCCCAATCGATGAATAGAGCTGAAAAAACGGCAGGGCAAAGACCGCCGGGGGCGCCATGCGATTGGTCAGCAGCCAGAAAAACAGGTGCTTGTCGCCGACAAAGGAATACCTGGAAAAGGCGTAGGCGGCGGGCAGGGCAAAGGTGACGGAGATGAGCACGTTGATCGACACATAGATCATCGAGTTGATATAGCCCGAATACCAGGAGCTGTCGGTGAAGATCACCCGGTAGTTGTCAAAGGTCAGGTTTTGCGGCCAGAGGCTGAAGATCGACAGGATCTCGTCGTTGTTCTTCAGGCTCATATTGACCAGCCAGTAGATAGGCAACAGCAGGAAAACAATATAGATGGCAGGGATCAGCCATTTCCAGCGCATATCAGGCACCTCCGTTTGAACTTTCTTCACCGATATTACTCATCACCGTATAAAAGACCCAGCTGAGCAGGAGAATGACCAGGAAATAAACCAGGGACATCGCCGCCGCCGGGCCAAGGTCGAACTGACCGATGGCCATCTTGACCAGATCGATGGACATAAACGTCGTCGAGTTACCGGGGCCGCCGCCGGTAATGACGAAGGGCTCGGTGTAGATCATGAAGCTGTCCATGAAGCGGAGCAGGATGGCGATCAGCAGTACCCGCTGCATTTTCGGCAGCTGGATATATCGGAACACCGACAGCCGGGAGGCACCGTCGATTTTGGCCGCCTGATAATAGGCGTCGGGAATGGAGCAGAGCCCGGCATAGGCGAGAAGGACCACCAGGCTGGTCCAGTGCCAGACATCCATGACGATAATGGTGATCCAGGCGGCTATCGGTTCCTGGGTATAGTTATAGTCAAAGCCGAGTGAGGCAAGTGAATGGCCGAGCAGACCGATGTCCACCCTGCCGAAAATCTGCCAGATCGTGCCGACCACATTCCAGGGGATGAGCAGCGGCAGCGCCATGGAGATAAGACAGACGGGCACGCCCCAGCCCTTTTTCGGCATGGCCAGCGCAATAAAAATACCTAAGGGAACTTCAATCATCAGTATGATGCCGGAAAAGAGCAGCTGCCGAAGAAAAGCATCATGAAAACGCTCCGAATGCATCAGGTCCTTGAACCAGTCTATCCCGACCCAGAAAAACTGGTTGTTGCCGAAGGTATCCTGGAAAGAGTAGTTGACCACGGTCATGAGCGGAATGACCGCGCTGAAGGCCACTACCAGAAAAACGGGCAGGACCATGAACCAGGCTTTCTGATTGGTCTGTTTGGCGATCATGGCTGTTCTCCTGCAATGAGATGATCGTTGACATAGATATTGGTATGGGCGGTATCAAAGATGAGCGATGCCTGATCGCCGGTCATGCTGGCGAGTTCCGGCATGACCACATGAAATTCCCTGCTGTTCAATGCGACTCTCGCGATCTTGTGGCGGCCGATATCATCGACCTTGACAATCTTCACCGGCAGGCCTGCCTGCCCCGGACCGGCGAGACTGAGGTATTCCGGACGGATACCGACCTCGACCTTGGCCGAGGCGGGTTGTTCCCGGTAGCTGCAGTCGAGGGTGATCTCATGGCCTTCAATCACCGCCCTGTTGCCGTGCAATTCACAGGGGGCGATGTTCATGCCGGGAGAGCCGATAAAATACCCGACAAAGGTGTGGGCCGGGCGCTCGAACAGGGCCTCGGGAGTTCCGACCTGGACTATTTCACCCTCGTACATGACGATGACCTCGTCGGCAAAGGTGAGGGCCTCGGTCTGATCATGGGTGACATAAATCATGGTAAAGCCGAACTGCTTGTGCAGATATTTGAGCTGGGAACGTAATTCCCACTTCAGTTGCGGGTCGATCACCGTCAGCGGTTCGTCGAATAAAATGGCGTTGACGCTCTGCCGGATCAGGCCCCGGCCAAGGGAGATTTTCTGTTTGGCGTCGGCGGTCAGGTGCTGGGCCTTGGTATAGAGATCTTTTTCCAGGCCGAGCATATTGGCCAGCTGAATGACCCGCGGTTCGATCTCGGTTTTGGTGCGACCGCGGTTCTTGAGCGGGAAGGCCAGATTCTGGAAGACGGTCATCGTGTCGTAGATAACCGGAAACTGGAAGATTTGCGCGATATTACGTTTTTCGGTGGGGAGATGGGTAACATCCTCATCATTAAACAGCACCTGGCCACTGGTCGGGGTCAAGAGACCGGAGATAATGTTCAGCAGGGTGGTCTTGCCGCAGCCCGATGGGCCGAGCAGGGCGTAGGCGCCACCGTCGCGCCAGGTGAGATTAAGCTTTTTCAGGGCGTAATCATCCGGATTATCCGAATATCCCGTATAGGAATGGGCGATCTCTTTTAGGGTTATGTTGGCCATGAATTTCTCCTTCTATGCCCCGGCGACAGCATCAGGCGTCACGACCAGGGAGTCGTTTCTGTCGAAGACGTAAAATTTCCCGGGGTCCATAAAGACCTCGATGGTTTCGTTGACATCGAAGTTATGAATGCCGGGGGCGAGGAGGACCCAGCGAATCCCGGCGATATCGATGTGAACGTAGCTCTCCGAGCCGGTGATCTCCGTTACCGCGACTTTTGCCTTGACGGCGATGGCCATGTCCGAGGTGGGATGCAGGTAGAGATGATGCGGCCGGAAGGCGATGGTGTAGTCGTCGTCAGGCAGTTGCGGCAACTGGCCCAGCACGGGGATCTCCACATGGCTCTTGAACAGCATGGTATTGTTCAGCTTGGTCACCGGCAGGGTGTTGAGCGGCGGATCGGAGAGGGTCTGGGCGGTAATCAGGTTCTGCGGCCGGGAGAAGACCTCGATGGTCGGGCCGAACTGGGTAATCCTTCCTTCGTGCAGGGACGCGGTATTGCCGCCGAGCAGCAGGGCCTCGGAGGGCTCCGTGGTGGCGTAGACGAAAATCGAGCCGGTCTCCGCAAACAGCCGCGGCAGTTCTTCCCGGAGTTCCTCCCGCAGTTTATAGTCAAGGTTGGCCAGCGGCTCATCGAGGAGCACCAGGTCGGCACCTTTGACTAGGGCCCTGGCCAGGGCGGTACGCTGCTGCTGGCCACCGGAAAGCTCCTGGGGCGGACGGCCGAGCATATTTTCCAGCTTCAGCAGCGAGGCGACCTTGGCGACCCGCTTTTTTATCTCCGGGCCGGAAACCCCGGCGATCCGCAGGGGCGAGGCAATGTTTTCAAAGACCGTCAGGTTCGGGTAGTTGATGAACTGCTGGTAGACCATGGCCACCTTGCGTTTCTGCACCGGGACGCCGGTGACATCTTCACCGCCGAAATGGACGGTGCCGGAGGTCGGCTGATCGAGTCCCGCCATAAGCCGCATCAGCGAGGTCTTGCCGGAAAGGGTCGGGCCGAGCAGGATATTCAACGTTCCCGGTTCGAAGGTCAGTGAGACGTCGGCGATATGGAATTCATTGCCGACTTTTTTACATACATTGCGAAGCTCGAGCTGCATTACTTCTCCTCGTCGATACCCGGCGGGGACTGCTCTTCCGCCGATATTTTCTGTTTGATATATGCCTCCAGTAGCTTGGTTTGTGCCGCAGTCAGAAAGAGTCCGAGTTTGGTGCGCCGCCAGAGCAGGTCTTCGGCGCAGATGACCCATTCCCTGGAGATAAGGTAGTCAACTTCAAAGGGGTAGAGATCGTGACCAAAGGGGTCCCCCAAATCGCTTTTCTCCTTGATCTCCTCAGTCATTAGATAAGCGCAGCTGCCGTAGGTTCTGAACAGGCGTGTGGCAAGATTCCTGGGCAATACCGGACAATGGCGCATGAACTGCCGCAGTTCATGGTCGAAGCCGTCCGGCCGGAAATCGCCTCCGGGAAGTACGCTCTGTTCGGTCCATTCTTTCTTCATCTTAGGCAGAAAGGGAGAAATTTTGGCCAGGACCGATTCAGCCAGTTTGCGGTAGGTGGTAATCTTGCCGCCATAAATGGACAATAGCGGGGCTTGGTCGCTACCTGTATCCAGTTTTAAGACATAATCGCGGGTTGCGGCTTTTGCCTCGCTCTTGCCGTCATCAAAGAGCGGACGGATACCGGAAAAGGTGCTGACCACATCCTCGTTGCCTATTTCCCGAAGAAAATATTCCGATGCTGCCCGGCACAGATAATCGATCTCTTCCTGGGAGATCCGGACCGTATCCGGTTGGCCATGGAAGTCCTCATCGGTGGTGCCGATCAGGGTGAAGTCGTTTTCGTAGGGGATGGCAAAGATAATCCGGCCGTCGGCATTCTGGAAGAGATAGGCGCGTTCATGATCGAACAGCCTGCTGACGATAATATGGCTGCCCTTCACCATGCGAATATGCTCTTTGGTCCTGGTGTGGGAGATATGGTGCAGGAGATCGTCAAGCCAGGGGCCGGAGGCATTGATCAGGATCCTGGCCTGAACCTGAAATGTTTTGCCGGCTTGTTTATCAAGACAGTTCAGCTGCCAGCTTTTGTCTGTACGGGTTGCCTCCAAGAGGGGGCAGTGCGTCCTGATCGTTGCCCCCTTTGTGGCCGCATCCATGGCGTTGAGCACCACCAGCCGGCTGTCCATCACCCAGCAGTCAGAATATTCAAAACCCATGCTGAAGTTTTTTTTCAGTGGTTCTCCTGCGACATCGGTAAGCAGGTTGACCCGGGTGGTGCCGGGCAGGATCTTCCGGCCGCCGATGTGATCGTAGAGAAAAAGGCCGAGGCGAATGAGCCAGGCCGGGCGCAGGCCTTTGTGATGGGGCAGGATGAAACGCAGGGGCCAGATGATATGCGGCGCCGCATTGAGTAGCACTTCGCGTTCGCGCAGGGCCTCGCGCACCAGACGAAATTCGTAATACTCGAGATATCGGAGTCCGCCGTGGATCAGTTTGGTTGATGCCGAAGAGGTCCCGTTGGCCAGGTCGTCCTTTTCGCAGAGGAAAACCGAAAGTCCTCGTCCGGCGGCGTCACGGGCAATGCCGCAGCCGTTGATACCACCACCAATAATAGCTAGATCAAAAACGGGAGTCACCATAATCGGTATCCAGTTGTCTGCAGAGTATTCGAACGATTATTTTGGGCTTAGTTTCGACTTTATTAATAAATAGTTTCGAACGCAAGTCTAAAAGAGACTTAACCGAAATCAAATACCGAGGCAAGTGAAAACTTTCTGCCAATGAACATTTTTGCAAACTGGCTGCAAAATGGTCACACTACTGCGAGCTGAAGACGCTCAGGCTTCTGCGATAATGACCTCGACGCCGCTTGCCAGGCAGATCTCCTGCAACTTCTGTGGTAGATCATCGTTGATGACCAGGGTGTTGATTTTGGAAATGTGATCGATGCGGATTGGTGCGCTCCTCTCCAGTTTCATCGTATCGGCGACGAGAATGACATGACGGGCATTTTTGATGATGGCCTGGGCAACACGAACTTCCCGGAAGTCGTAGTCGAGAAGGGCGCCGTCTTCATCAATGGCCGAGACGCCGATTACCGCATAATCAACCTTGAACTGATTGATGAAATCAACCGCCGCCACCCCGACAATACCACCATCGGACCGGCGGACCTGGCCGCCGGCGATGATAATTTCTACGCCAAGAAAATTCTTCATGATTTCCACGGCGTTGATATTGTTGGTGATGACCAGCAGTCCCCGGTGATTGCTGAGAGCGTGGGCAACCTGCTCGGTGGTGGTGCCGATGTTGATGAGCAGGGAGCTGTTATCGGGAATCAACGCAGCGGCCGTTTGGCCGATGGCTTTTTTGGCGGCGGGGGCGAGCAGCCGTCTCGCTTCGTAGCTGACATTTTCGATGCCTGAGCCGACAATGGCCCCGCCATGTATTCGCTGCAGCAGCTGTTTGTCGCAGAGGTCGTTTAAGTCTTTGCGAATTGTTTGCGCGGATACCTGAAAGGCTGCCGAGAGTTTTTCAACGTCAACTCTGCCGTTTTGTCTTGCCAGGGCCAGGATCTTGTTCTGTCGTTCGGAGAGAATTTCCATGGCATCGTTCCCACATTGGTGGTTGATTGGAGGGTGATTGTCAGGCGTTCATTATTCACCGATGTTTCGATAAAGTCAATTTGTATTTCATATGAAAGAAAATGATTGAAAAAAAGGAACAAAATGAACATCCGGTGGCAAGGAAGAAACGGCTGCGGGGAAGGGACATGGGATTGTCACCGGACTTGTAAAAAACCGCTCCGCCTGTATACTGCCGGCGCATCGATATTGAACTGTTCTGTCAATAGTACGGCAGGTGGGTGCTGCATGTGATAGGATAGGGGAACCTGCCTCCTTTCGCCGGGGGCTGCGCATGAGACAGACGAATAAAATCCTGGTGAAAAATGAATCGGTTACAGGCCAATCTGCTGCTGACGCTTGCGGCAATGATCTGGGGCAGCAGTTTTGTGGTGCAGCAGATCGGTACCGGAGAACTGGGCACCATTACCTTTACCGGCGCCCGCTTTCTCGTCGGGGCCCTGGTGGTGTTGCCCTTTGGCATCAAACAGTTGCACCGGGTGGGCCGGCAGCAGCGCAGGTTTCAGCCCGGGGACTGGCTGGGGCTGCTGCTCACCGGCTGTGTCCTCTTGGCTGCCGCAGCCCTGCAGCAGTATGGCATTCTCCACACAACGGTCACCAATTCGGGCTTTTTGACCGCCCTCTATATCCCACTTGTCCCGGTCATCGGCTTGATCGCTCTCAAACGAAAGGTTCATTTCTCCATCTGGCCGGCGTCGATCTGTTGCTTCATCGGCACCTATATCCTCAGCGGTGCCCACCAGGTTGCGTTGGTTGCAGGAGATCTTTGGATCATCTCGAGCACCCTGTTCTGGGCGATCCACGTGATATTGGTGGGGATTCTGGCTTCCAGGACCCAGGCACCGCTGGTGGTGGCAGCCGGGCAATTCCTGGTCTGCGGCTGTGCAGGGCTGCTGCTTGGTTATCTTGTCGAATCGCCAAGCCTCGCTCAGCTGGTCGGTGCCGCTTGGGGCATCGCCTACGTAGGCATCTTCTCAGTAAGCATGGCCTTTACCCTGCAGGTGGTCGGGCAGCGTTTCACCCCTGCCGCCGATGCAGCCATCATCCTCAGTTCCGAGACGGTTTTTGCAGCTCTTGGCGGCATGATCTTTCTCGGCGAGCGGCTGTCTCTGCTGCAGCTCTCGGGAGGCGTGTTGATCCTGGCCAGCATCCTCGCCGTCGAACTGCTGCCGATGCTCGGTAGGCCACGGATTCTCGATTAGCGGGCTGCCCGTAAACGGCTGTTACCTGACCGGCGACCACCTACCTGCTCTTTTCCGGTGTTTCCGGCTGCAGGAGGGTGCCGCGGCACCAGGAGAAATAAACCCCGGACAGGCAGAGCAGGGCTGAGATGGTAAAGACCGTATGGATGCTGCGCAGAAACAGCCCGTAGTTTTCCGGGGCGATGGCCTGACGGCCGACGAGGAGGGAGAGGACAACGGTTGCAACCGCCATACTGAACATCTGGCCAAGCAGCCGCATGGTCGCCACCGTCCCCGAGGCCAGACCATAGTAGCGTTTTTCCACCGCACCCATGATGGCGCTCATATTAGGGGAGCTGAACAGGGCAAAACCGGTGCCGAGCAGGATCAGGTTGGCAACGATCAGGTAGGTCTTCGTCCCGGGTTGCAGCATGGTGAAGAGCGATACCCCGAGTACGGTGATGATCATGCCGGAGGTGGCCAGCAGCCGGGGTTCGATCCGATCGGAGAGCCGGCCGGCGATCGGCGACAGGATCGCCATCATTATCGGTTGAGCCATAAGCACACTGCCCGCTGTCTCTGGCGACATCCCTTTCAAATATTGGAGATAGAGACTGAGCAGAAAGGTGACTGCGAAGGTCGCGGAATAGTTGAGCAGGGCGGCGAGGCTCGAAAAGGCAAAGGTCCTGTTGCCGACAAAGAGCTGTACGTCAAAGACCGGAAAGCGGGCGGCCAGCTGATGGCGGATGAAGGTATAGAGCAGTAGTAAACCGGTTGCGAGCAGCACTATACCGGGGTTCGACGGCAGGCGGGTCGCGCCGAAAACCAGGGCGAGGATGGCCGAGGCATAGAGCAGGCAACCGCCGATATCAAGTCGTTGTCCCGGTTCGCCCAGCCATTCACCTTTCAGGTAGTGCAGGGTGGTCAGCAGCGAAAAGAGACCGAGCGGCAGCATGATCAGGAAGATACTGCGCCAGCCGAGATAGTGGGTGAGCAGGCCGCCGGTAAAGGGACCCACCGACAGGCCGATATAGACGGCAGCGACATAGATACCGATAACCCTGCCCCGTTTATTGGGTGGGAAAATCGAGGTGATGATGGCCATGCCGGTGGTGATGAACATCGCCGCTCCCAGGCCCTGCAGGACTCGCAGGCCGATCAGCATCGCTGCTGAGCCGGCAAAGGCGGCAAGCCCGGAACCCAGAGTGTATACGGCCAGGCCGGTTGCGAAGACCTTCTTGCGCCCGTGAATATCGGCTATCTTCCCGGCCGGCACAAGGCCAACCGCCACCGCCAGCAGATAGGCGGTGGCAATCCAGCTGAGCTCGACGGCATCCATGTGCAGATCGGCCTGGATCGCCGGCAGGGCGACATTCACCGACGAGATCATGAACGGCCCCATAAACGAGGTCAGGGTTGCGACGATTAAGGCCGACCGTTCGAGGGCAGGTCCACTTTCCGTGTTTGGCTGCATACATCATCCCGGCCAGGTTCGTTACCCGGCAATTTATTTATCTGTCTTTCTTTTCGGGCTTAGTAGCCCGGTACGTCTTACGCAGGAGTCAGTCAAGGTCAGGAGAGACCGATAGAGTCAATCTGCCAGCTCGCTGCGATAAAAGTCAATGAAAAATTACTTGTCACAAAGGCGGAACAGCAGGATCTTCAGGGGAAGATCACCTGCGCCATCAATCCTCCAGCTTGTCCAGCCGATATCTGAGGGTAGCCCGGGAAAGCCCCAGCAGCCTTGCCGCCTTGGAGACATTGTTGCCGGCAAATTCGAGAGCGAAATTGATACACCGCTTTTCCATCTCTTCCAGCCCAACCCGATGGTCGAGAATGAGCAGCTTGACGATCTGATCGAGATCCAGTTCCCCCAGCGGTTTATCGTGGGATTCATGAAGGACCACATGGCGGGAAGTGATTTTGTCGCCCTTGGCGAGAATCATGGCCCGTTCGAGGACATTGCGCAATTCCCTGATATTCCCTTTCCAGGGGTGGTTGGAGAGCATCTCCATGACCTTGTCGGACATGGTTGGTGGCCTGCGTCCGAAGGTGGTACTGAATTCATTGATGAAATAGTGGGACAGAAGCGGGATGTCGCTTCGTCTCTCGCGCAGGGGCGGAATGCGGATGGGAAAAACGCTGATTCGGTAATAAAGATCCTCCCGGAACGTTTTTTCCCGGACCATCTTCTCCAGATCCTTGTTGGTCGCAGCGATGATGCGGACATCTGTCTGGATGGTTTTACTGCCGCCCAGCCGTTCAAAGCTCTTTGACTCGAGGACCCGAAGAAACTTGGCCTGGACTTCCAGTTCCATATCACCGATCTCATCGAGGAACAGGGTGCCTCCCGAGACCATTTCGAATTTGCCCTTTTTCTGCTGCTGGGCACCGGTGAAGGCACCCCGTTCGTAGCCGAACAGTTCTGATTCGAGAAGTGCAGCCGGTATGGCTGCACAGTTGACCGGCAGGAAGGGACCTTTGCTGCGGGGGCTGTTGAGGTGGGTGGCCCGGCTGAGCAGTTCCTTGCCGGTGCCGCTTTCCCCGGTAATCAGCACCGTCGTATCGGTGTGCGAAACCTCACCGGCCAGACGGAGGATGTCACAGATCTCGCTTGAGTGACCGATGATATTGTTAAAGGTGTACTTGCTCTCGATTTCGCTGCGAAGATACTCTACCTCAGAGGTCAGCCGGCTGATCTGCATGGCTTTTTCGACACAGCTGCGTAATTTATCCTCGGTAAAGGGCTTGGTCACGTAATCGAATGCCCCCAGGCGGATCGCCTCGACGGCGTTGTCGATGGAGCCGAAGGCGGTGATAATGATTACCGGGACCTCCGGTTTGCTTTCCCTGATATGGCCGAGCACATCCATGCCGCCTGCCTTCGGCAGCTTGAGATCGGTGATCACCATGTGGATCGTCTCGCTGTCGAAGATGTCGATTGCCTCGGCGCCGTCACGAGCCTCGAACATGTTCAGCTGCATGTCGGACAGCAGCATCATTATCACTTCCCGCATTCTGGTCTCATCTTCGACAATCAAAAGATTGGTCATCGTTGTTCTATCCTTTTAATATACATGGGAAAAAAAGGTAAAAAGTCGTCCCCTTGCCTTCGGTGCTCTCTACCTGAAGATGGCCCCGGTGCAGCTTGACGAGCTGTGAGATGATGGACAGTCCCAGCCCGATCCCGTCGTCGCGAAAACTGACGAAGGGTTCCATGATCTTGCCCAGCTGTTCGGCCGGGATCCCGCAGCCCTCATCTTCTATGGAGACAATCAGCCAGTCACGGGCGACGGTAAACGGGTTGCGGATGGAAATGAACCGCTTGTCGGCATTGAGCTGCTCCGGTTCCTTTTCCGCCTTGACCCGGATGGTTATGGTGCCGCCTTTCGGCATGGCCTTGAAGCTGTTGAGGAAAATATTCATAAAGATCTGGCGTAGCTGTGACGGATCCGCCTCAAAAAGAGGGACGCTCTCGGGAAAGTCGCGGACGAAACGGTAGCCCTCCTCGAGATAACGTTCCTCGGTGGCCGACAGGGTTTCCTCCAGCAACCGGATTATATCGACCTCACTGAAAACCGGGGTTGCCGGTTTGGCAAAGGCGAGAAAGGCCTTAAGGGTGGTATCCAGGCGAACGACTTCGGCCATGATGAAACTGGCTGCCTTTTCCCGCATTTCCCATGGACGTTGCCGGTCGAGGACCACCTGGGTCGATCCGAGTATGATCCCCAGCGGGTTCTTGATCTCGTGAGCTATCCCGGCAGTCATCTTGCCCACCGCAGCGAGTTTTTGTTTTTCCTGCAGTTCGGCATAGGTGCTTTTCAGCTCTACCAGACTTTTACGTAGAGAAAGGGCCATTTTATTAAAGGATCTGGCCAGGTCTCTCGCGATATCCGGATCCTTGATGGCGACCCGGTATTCCAGGTCACCCCGGGTAATGCGTTCGATCCCCTGTCGCAGCCGGTGCAGAGGGCTGATGATCGTCTTGGCCAGCAGGTAGCTCAGGATGCTGGAGAGCAGAATTGCGACCACCACCAAGGTGATTGTCGTCTTCTTAATGACTTGGATTTTTTGCAGATAATCGGAGATGGACAGGGTAATACCCACTGTCCATTCCTTGTCGGAGTAAGGGGAGAAGGCGGTGAAAAACTGCTCCCCGCCGTAGGACGTGCGGCCGAAGCTGAGTTTTTGGCTTTTAAGATCGGCAAGGCAGGCACGCAGCAGGCCGAGCCTGTCCGATTTTCCCGGCAGGCCGGCAAGCCATGGATGGGCGATCAGGTGCCCCGTCTTGTTCTCGAAGATATAAGCCACTCCCTGATTGCCGATATCGATGCCCTGGAGGAACCTGGAAAAGGCAGCGAGATCGATATCAATACCGCAAACCCCGCGAAGGTACCGGTTTTCGGCATAAATCGGGGCGGAGACGGTGATTCCCGGGTTCTGGGTGGAGGCGAAGAGATAGACATCGGTCCAGTGCGTTCCCCTGCTTTCGACAGCGCCGCGGTACCAGGGGCGGACCCGGGGATCGAAAATCTTGTGAACCTCCGGGCGTTGCGGGGGAACCATGAGAAACCTGCCCCGTTCGTCGCCGAAATAGATATTGACGAATTCAGGATGATCCTGCTTGAAGAGATGGAAATAGTGCAGCAATTCCCGGTCGTCCGTGGAGTTGATGAGGCCTTTCTCAAAAAGCGATGCCAGGAGGTTGACATTGTAGGTATGCTGGGCGAGAAAGGAAGTCACCCGTTTGGAGATCTGTTCTGCCGTGCCGATCGTATACTGTTCCATCTGATCTTCAGCGACTTTCAGGGCCTGCAGATAGCCAACATAGCCGGTGCCGGGAATGAAGATGACAATGACCAGCACCAGGGCGAGAAATACCCGCAGATGGAAAGAGTGCCGATATTTTCTAAGGGTGTGCTTAAATCTCATTGTCCCGGTTTTCCCGCTTCTTGATTTCGCCTGTGGATCGACATGGCGAGGTACAGGTCTTTTTTCAAAACCTCATCGGCGGTTGGGCTGGACAGGTAGTTTTTTACCAGTTGTTCGCTTTCTGGAGTGAACCCGTGCCGGGTCACCAGAATCTTCAAGGCCAGCCCTCCGAATCTATCCTTTGATGTACCTTGTAACAAGGCCGAAAAAGAATGATATGCCCTCTTGTCATCGGTGGTGTTGCGAATGATCTCCAGGCGGGCTAAATCCGCCCACAGCAGAGCAGATTTAGGATACTGGGCCTGGGGTTCTTTCCCGTCTTCGAAGAGGATAGTCAACCAGGGCGCCGGCGGGAGAAAGGTCAGTCTCTCTTCTGGATACCGGTCGACTATCCGCTGGTAATACGCCATTCCTGTCTTCCTGTCATCAAGGAGATCGCAGGAAATCCATCCCAGATACCAGAGCACCTTAGCGGCGACCTCGGGGAGATCAGAATACTCATCTAGGATGGCGAGATAATTTTTCACGGCCAGGGTACATTGGTGCTCTCCGGCGAAGCGATAATCGTCGCCCAGTTGCAGGAAGGCCAGTTCCATGGCCGCCATGCCCGAGGTCTGTCGGTCGTTCGGATACATGAGTTTGATCGCCTTCAGGGCGGCGACCTTTTCCGCGCTTTCGGCAAAGGTGGATCGGGCATAGGCCAGCTGTTTCTCAGGGGTGGCCAGAATTGGGATGTGAAAGGTATCAATATCCATAAACTGATAGGTGCTCTCCGTGCTTTCTTTCTCCACCGTCGAGGGACGGCAGGCGGCAAACAGCAGCAGGAGCAGCAGGAGCGGGATATGCAGTTTTGGTGCGATCGAACACCGTTTAGCGGAATCGGTCATTGAAAATCTCCAGGACAATTTCGATCCAGACACTTTTTTGCGGATATTCCATTCTCTCCCCGTATAGCCGATGCAAAGAAAATGCGCAATCATTCTCAAATTGCAAGACCTGCACCATCTTGGCAAGAAATGACTAGAGCCGGGCTTTTTGCCCTGAACCGGGCTCTTACCGCTGTGCTTTCCGACCTTTGTGCCTTCCCATGGGATCTTCCTCAATCTTTCCGATTTCTGTGATTGAGAAAATGGTGATTTTTTAACCATATCCTCAAAAATTATTAAAGTTATTGAAATAACAGCATTATTTTTCTCCTTGGAGCTGCTGCTCAAAAAAAATTTGAGCATATCATCATATTGATCGCATTCTGACCCTCAGTGCCTCTCGGTCTCAGGGTACTGTTGGGGCGATGTCGTCATCCCTCATGAGAGAGTGGCGGCAGGGAGTGGCACGGGCCCGGTTCTTTTTTTGGCCACCGGAAAAGTAACTGGCAGATAATTTGCAAATTGCCCTGATGGAAAAGGCGACCCTGTACAATTTCTCGGGCGTATCGCTCCAGAAACACGGGGTATCCCGCTTTTCCGGCGACAAGCAATGTCCTTTCCCGGACAACCACCATGAATCAGCACCACAAGGAGAAACTGTATGAAAATCACGACCAAACTGGCTGTTACCATGATGTCTTGTTTTGTCATGGCCTTGACTGCGCTACCGGATTATCTCCATGCGAATCAGACGTTTGTAACCATTGGTACCGGCGGAGTGACCGGCGTGTATTATCCAACCGGCGGCGCTATCTGTCGTTTGGTGAACAAAGGCAAAAAAGAACACGGCATTCGCTGCTCGGTGGAGAGCACCGGTGGTTCCGTCTACAATCTCAATGCCATTGCCGCGGGTGAACTGGATATGGGCGTTGCCCAGTCCGACATGCAGTATGATGCGTACAAAGGCAAGGGAAAGTTTGCCGAAGCCGGTCCCGACAAGGACCTGCGCTCGGTTTTCTCAGTGCATCCCGAACCGTTTACCGTAGTAGCCCGGGCAGATTCAGGGATCAGGAATTTTCAGGACCTTAAGGGAAAACGTGTCAATATCGGCAATCCAGGTTCGGGACAGCGGGCGACCATCGAAGAGGTGATGGGCAAATTCGGCTGGACCAAGGACGACTTCAAACTGGCATCCGAGCTGAAAGCTGCCGAACAGTCCGCCGCCCTCTGCGATAACAAAGTCGATGCGATTGTCTATGTTGTCGGCCATCCGAACGGTTCCATCCAGGAGGCGGCCACCGCCTGTGACTCGGTAGTTGTCAATGTGGCAGGGAAAGAGATCGACGAACTGGTGAAAGACAATCCCTATTACCGGACGGCAGTGATTCCCGGCGGCATGTATCGGGGTACCGATTCCGATACCAAAACATTCGGGGTCGGAGCCACCTTCGTTGCCTCGGCCAAGGTACCGGCAGACGTGATTTACAACGTTGTCAAAGCCGTTTTCGAAAATTTCGATGAATTCAAGAAACTCCACCCCGCTTTTGAAAACCTGAAAAAAGAAGAGATGATCAAAGACGGACTTTCTGCTCCCCTGCATGATGGGGCAATGAAATATTACAAGGAAGCAGGGTTGATGTAAGACCAAAGTTCAGCGGCAGGGGATTTACTAACCAGCCGTTGTGGCTTTTTCGACTCCCGGCCAAGCTGTACAGCTTGGCCGGGGGCGTTTTTCAAACCGTACCGGCAGTTCCCAGCGTATCAACATTTGAGGCGGCACGGTTCTTTCCTGGACTACCACCGCCGGACGGGAGTGGTTTATCCCGTATCATGTGCAAGAGCAAGAGACAGATCGGCTCCAGAGGCTGAGGCCGGTCTGGCAATCCGGGGATAATGGGGCTCTGCATGCGGTATTCACAGATAAGACATTTCGCAGGCGGAATGTATGGACTCAACAAGGAGCACCCCCTATGACAGCAAATACAAACACTCAGGTTCCCAAAGACGGACTCGATGAGCTGCTTGCCGAAGCAGACACCGGTGGCCGTCGTCCCGTCGGGGCCGCGTCGAAAAAAATACTCGTAATGGTACCTCTAGCCTGGACGCTGTTTCAGCTCTATTACTCGTCACCTCTGCCGTTCATTTTCAATTTCTTTGTTATCAATGACACCCAGGCAAGGGCTATCCACCTCGCCTTTGCAATATTTCTTGCCTATACCGCCTTCCCGACATTCAAATCCTCGCCCCGTGATTATATCCCGCTTCAGGATTGGCTGGTGGCCCTGATCGGAGCCTTCTGCGCTTCCTATAGTTTCTTTTTTTATGCCGAGCTTGCCAGTCGGCCGGGGGCGCCAACCATGGCCGACCTGATCGTCGCGATAACCGGCATAGTCATCCTCCTGGAGGCGACCCGAAGGGCTCTTGGCCCACCGCTGATGATAGTAGCAACGATCTTCATCATCTATACCTTCGCCGGCCCCTATATGCCCGAGGTGATTTCCCATAAAGGTGCAAGTTTCGCGAAGGGTATGAACCATTACTGGCTGACGACTGAAGGGGTCTATGGCGTTGCTCTCGGGGTATCCACCGGCATGGTGTTTATGTTCGTCCTGTTCGGGTCGCTCCTTGAGTCCGCCGGAGCCGGCAATTTTTTCATTCGCGCGGCATTCGCCGGTCTCGGGCATTACCGGGGTGGTCCGGCGAAAGCGGCGGTGGTGTCCTCGGCGATGACCGGGTTGGTCTCCGGTTCTTCCATCGCCAATGTCGTCACCACCGGGACCTTTACCATTCCGCTCATGAGAAAGGTCGGGTTTTCCGCCGAGAAAGCCGGGGGAATCGAATGCGCTTCATCGGTCAACGGCCAGCTCATGCCGCCAGTCATGGGGGCAGCCGCTTTCTTGATGGTTGAATATGTCGGTATTTCCTATCTCGAGGTCATCAAGCACGCCTTTCTCCCGGCAGCCATGTGCTATATCGCCCTGGTCTATATCGTCCACCTCGAGGCATGCAAAATGGGTCTGCAGGGGCTGCCCCGGCGCCACAAGAGAAGCCTGGCCCAGGCGTTCATCTCCTTTGTCGCCACAATTCTCTCCCTGATTATCATCGGTGGAGCAACCTACTACGGCTTCGGCTGGATAAAAGCGGTGGCAGGGGGGGCGACCATCTATATCGCCGGCGTATTGCTGGCTGTGAGCTATTTTCTCCTGTTGCTCGTTGCCTGCAGGGTGCCGGAACTGGAGATGACCACCGAGATCGACGAACTGCCGGATCTCTGGCCGACGGTACAGGCGGGGATGTATTACCTGCTGCCGGTTGTGGTGCTGATGTGGTGTCTGACCGTCGAGCGATTGTCGCCAGCGCTTTCCGCGTTCTGGGCGACGGTGCTGCTCCTGGTGATCGTCCTGACGCAGCGGCCCTTGAAAGGATATATCCGCCGGGTAAAGAGTGATGAGTTTTCCTTTGCCCGGGGCTGGCGGGATATGGTCACGGGGATGGAAATGGGGGCCCGCAACATGATCGGCATCGGGGTGGCAACAGCGGCTGCCGGCCTGGTCGTCGGCACGGTGACCTTGACCGGCATTGGCCTGGTGATGACCGAATTCGTAGAGTACATTTCCGGAGGTAACCTGATCCTTATCCTCATGTTTACCGCTTTTATCAGTCTGCTGCTGGGCATGGGCCTGCCGACCACGGCCAACTACATCGTTGTCTCCACCCTAATGGCTCCGGTCATCGTTTCTCTGGGGGCGGAAAACGGTCTCATCGTCCCGCTCATTGCCGTACATCTGTTTGTCTTTTATTTCGGGATCCTGGCGGACGATACACCGCCGGTGGGTCTTGCCGCCTTTGCCGCCGCCGGGATTTCGGGGGGTGATCCCATCCGGACCGGCTTACAGGGATTCACCTATGATATGCGAACCGCCATCCTGCCATTCATCTTCATCTTCAATAATGAGATCCTGATGATAGGCGTCGGCAGCTGGCCCCATTTTATTGCGGTGGTACTCGGTTCGGTCATCGCCATGCTGGTGTTCGCCGCAGCCACCCAGGGCTACTTCCTCACCAAAAGCCGGCTCTGGGAAACCGCCATGCTGCTACTGGTTGCCTTCATCCTTTTTCGGCCAGGTTTTTTCTGGGATATGATCTATCCCCCATTCGAAGAGCATTCCGCTGCCGGGATCGAGGAAACAGTCGGCAAGATGGTCCCCGGTTCTCAGATGCGCCTGGTGGTACAGGGTGAGGATTTAAAGGGAGAAAGCTATATCAAGGCGGTAATGCTCCCGGTCGGCTCGGAAGCCACAGGGAAGGAGCGGCTGCACGGTATCGGAATCGAAACCCGCCGGGAAGACGGGAAAACTATCATCGATAATGTGGCTTTTGCCAGCATTGCCGCCAAGGCGAGGATTGATTTCGATCAGGAAATTCTCAGTCTCCGGTTCGATGCCGACCGACCGGCCAAACAATGGATGTTCCTTCCGGCGCTGCTGTTGCTGGGTGTCGTCATCGTCATTCAAAAGAGCCGCAGCAAGCGGATGGCTGCCTGCAGTGTCCCCGCAGATTGTGCGGTGGGATAAGTTGCTGCCTGCCCGCAGTCTTTGCCGGCTGCGGGCAGGGCGTTGCAACCGGCGAACGTGGCCGCTGCGATTATCAACTATTGTCCTTTATGGACGGACACCGGCCAGGGGGCAAGGAGAGAGGGGATGATGTCGTTTTCAATGAAATTAGTCTGGAGTCGTGGTATTGCAGGTAAAACAGCACTTATCTGCGGGAGCCTGGTGCTCGTCATGCTGCTGGTCAACGGCTACATTTTCCTGCATCTGGAAAAGAGCCTCGTCGCTGCTATTTTCAGCCAATATGTCCAAACGTCCCAGGCCTCAATTGAGGAGCAGGGGCAGAATCAGAAAGCAGAACTGAAAACCCTGATCGATATCAACACGACGATTCTCGGTCGCTCCTGTTCGAGCTTTATCTATAATTTCGATCAGGATGCGATCGTCAACACCCTGCAATCCTCCTTGCAGTTTCCCGGCATACTGGCCATTCAGGTGGTCGATGAGGTTGGTGAGCCGCTTTTTGCCGCCTGGAAAGATCCGGCACCGACCACCGGCGAGCAACTCCCCGCCACTCTGCAGGTGGACAGTGATTTTTCCATCAAGACCGATTCGCATTACAAGGGAAAAAAGGTCGGCACCATTCAGGTCTTCTACACCGAAGAACTCGTGCAGGAACGAATCGGCACCGCCCAGAAAAAGGTGGCTGTCGAAATAGGCAACTTTCGGAACAGTGTCGACGGCAGGGTACGCCAGGCCACCTGGATCCAATATATGATTGTTGCTGTCACCGTGCTGCTGCTCATCTTTTCCATCGTTTTCTGCATCAACATCATCGCCATCAAACCGGTAAAGGCCTTAACCGATATGGTCATTGATCTGGCGGAGGGGGAGGGCGATCTGGCCAAACGTTTGCAGGTCCAGGCGAGGGATGAAATCGGCTACCTTGCCGGCAGGTTCAACACCTTCATCGAAAGAATGCAGCTGCTGGTAAAAAATGTCACCGCCAATACCCATGTTCTGGAGGAATCGGCCGTTGACATGCTGGGGGTGGCGGATTCCCTTGCCGGTGGTGCGCAGGACATGTCGCAACGATCAAACAGCGTGGTGGATGCGGCGGAAACCATGAGCAGCAATATGTCCGGAATTGCTGCCGCCAGTGAACAGGCCTCCGCCAATGTCAATCTGATGGCCGCCGCAGTGGAAGAGATGAATGCCACCGTTGGTAAAATAGCGCAGAATTGTGAAAAATCGCGTCTGGTAACGGAAAAAGCCGTGCAACAAACGAATAAAGCGTCAACCCAGGTCGACCTCTTGGGTCAGGCGGCTCAGGAAATAAGCAAGGTTACCGAGGTGATAACCGAGATCTCCGAGCAGACCAATCTTCTTGCCCTCAACGCGACCATAGAGGCAGCCAGGGCTGGAGAGAAGGGTCGGGGCTTTGCGGTGGTTGCCAATGAGATCAAGGAGCTGGCCAAACAGACGGCCAGTGCCACCTTCGATATCAAAAGGAAGATCACCGGCATACAGGGGACGACTGCCACAACGGTTGCGGAAATTGGTGAAATTGCCGACGTTATGCAAATAGTTAATGACCTGGTTACCACTATTGCCGCCGCGGTCGAGGAACAGTCGGTGACCAGCCGGGAAATATCCGATAATGTCAGTCAGGCGGCGCTGGGCATTCTGGAAGTCAACCAGCAGGTGAACAATCATTCAACCGTAACCGGAGAAATCTCCAGGGCCATCGCCGAGATAGACCGGGCAACCGGTGAGGTCGCGGATGACAGCGGCAAGGTGCGGGACAGTTCGGCGGCACTGCGGCAGTTATCCGGCCAGCTGGATCAGCTGGTTCGTCAGTTTCGGACCTGAGGCCGTTCCCTCAATCCAAACTAAGAATAGCTGGCCCCCGATCTGTGCCTGGCCGGGCCCTGCAACATAGCTTTTAGCGAGGGGCCCGGTGAAACTGAGGGCTGTCTGGTAAGAGCTGGAAAGATCCATCTGGATCAATAAAGGCTGCGCCGGATGATACCTCATTTATGGACAGGTGCTAGCTCAGCCTCGTGCTCCATCCTGCACCGAGTTCATCCAGCAGAGACCTTCACGGGTAATGAGGGAATACTGGCCCTCCATGTCGCTTTTGATAATGCCCGCCTCATCCATTCTGAGCAGCAGCTGCCTGGTATCGTTGAGGCTGAGCTTAAGCTCTGCAGCGATTCGTTCAATCCCGACCACCTGCGGCTGGGGGTTTTTCAGGTTGTCTGAGAGGATGCTGAGGACGCGGATTTTATTTTCCATGAGTTTGTTCATCGGTTTATGTGGTTCTTGGGCAAGAGTCGAGGATTAGTCTTATTTTCCCGAGGCAGCCCTGGTACCTTGAGTACCGAGGATGGACTGCAGGACGGCCGGGAGATTTTTTTCCACCCGCGCAAGGAATGCATCCCAGTCGGTACCGAATCGGTAGAAGGCCAGGGAGGCCAGTTTCTTGGTGATGATTGCGTTGCGATAAGGCTGCAGTTCCGGGTTGCCGAGGATAGTCCGGATAGTATCGAGTCCCAGCCGGTCCACCAGCACTGCGGGAATATATTGCTCGAGCACCTTGCTGACCAGTACGCTGTCGGCAAGGATGCGGTCGATATGTCTCGCCAGCTTCTCCTGCAGGGCAAAGATATGTTCACTTGACTGTTGGGAGAGATCAAAGAGCGGCACTTCCGGGTTGGCCTCATGCAGGCGGATGAGCATCTTCGTCTCCTCCCGGGCGTATCGGTCAACCAGCTGAATTATATCCCTGATCAGGCCCCACCTGGTGACCCGGTCGTCCATCAACTTTTTTTCGTAGTCGTCGCCAAAGAGAAAAGCGGTCAGGACTTCGGCGATCGAGCTGCTGAACACCCCGCCCTTATTGGCAGTGGTATCCTTGATCTGCTTAATGCCGCCGGTCGCGGCGATCTGCCTTCTGGCCCCGTCGGAGAAGAAGACGTTGGCACCCTCGACAATGAAACGTAGCTCCTTGAAATTTTCGAGAAACTGCAAAATGTTGCCCTGATTGATTGTATCCTTGAAACCGCCGCAGGGGATAAAGGCCTGGAGAGTAGCTTTTTCGATATATTTGCGATTGGCCGGCTCAACCAGGAACGTCCGATGAAAGAGTGCCCCGTCTTCGACCACGCTCCCGTCCGGCAGGGTAATATCACGGCCGTTAAGCGGAACCATGAAGCCTTCCGGGCCAAGTTTATCGATCGGATAACTGAGGGAATTCGGCCGCGGCATCCTGTTGCGCTGCATGGCGATCTTGCGCAGCTCGGCCTTATCGAGTCCCTGTGGGTCAAAGAGAACAGAACCGCCGTCGATGATCAGGCAGATCCTGCCCTTATAGCATTGGATCTCGTTGGCGCCGAGATCGCCGTCCGGTCCGCCTGTGATCATCAGGTTCAACTCTTCTTCCCTTGCCTTATAGTGGTCGATCAGAGTCCGAAAGGCCCCCATCACCGAAGTGGTGGTCATGCCGCTTATGGCGATCCGGTCGCCGATCTCAGCGGAAAGTAGGTCCATATCGTTGGTGGTCATCTTCACCTGGCCGTCGATCTGCAGCTCAACCCCATCTTTTCCCCTGCCATAGAGGGCAAAGGTCTCGCCGGATTCGAGCAGGCCGTAAGTGTCGTGGGGAATGCCGAAACTCTTGCCGGTGGTCAGTGTCCGCCAGTAGCGGTAACCGCGCTCTTTAGCCCGCAATGAAATGGCATCCATCAGCTGGGCTGTACCTTCGTCCGGTCCGAAAAAGACCATTTCCGCTCTGCCGTGGTAGTCGACGATTCCTTCCTGCATGAGGATCAGGTCCATGATCCCTTCTGTATAGTCATAGAGGGCGTCAAGGCTGTATTCGGCATAGATCGGATGGGGCACCACCACGCCTTTGGAGCCGCTTTCGCAGATATCCTTATGTTTGATGCGCTGGGCCTTAGGGCCGAGGGCATAGTTGAGCAGGACAGCGTTGTCCAGCTCGGCCTCGTGGTTCGATCGGGACACCCGGATCAACCGTAAGCCCCCCCGGGCAATATCGCTCGCACGCAGATGGGTGCCGAGGGAATAATGGCCGTTGACGAAAAAAATACCGTGCACAAACTGACTGAAGACCAGGGGATCGAGAATACGGTTATCGAAACGGAAGGAATAGGAGCGCTTGATCTCGCAGTAGAAATTAGTCTTCAGGGTGCAGGAGACCATTTTGAACATGAAGCGGAAGATATCATAGCCAAGGCTCGAATCGATGAAGCGGCTGCTTATCAGTTTTTCAAGCCGGACAAATTCCTCTTCCAACTCCTCTTCGCCGATCCGATTGGCGCAAAGCGGGTCGAAACGTCTTGCAAACAAGTTGTACAAAAATCTGATGAGGTCGGGGTTTTTACGTACTGTCCCGCCGATGAGGCTTGCACCATAGGTCGACTTGTTCGAATCCTGAATCCGTTTGGCAAAGGCCTCCCGATGATCCTTGGCCACCAGGTGCTCGAGGATTTCCCGGTCGGTGGCGTTCTCACTCTCCTTGAAGATGAACAGATGGACAAAGTCGATGGCGTTACCGGCGAAGAGCATCTCCTTGAAACTGAGGCTGCCGTCGAGGTAGAGCTCTTTCACCGGACTGAGTGAGAAGGCCAGAAAGTCACGCAAATCTCTCGCCAGAATTTCTTCATCACGACTGTTCAATTCTTCCCTGATATAGATCGAACAGATGGAGGACGGCACCGATGTCTTCGCTAGATACGGCTCCCAGTAGGCCCGCACCAGGGTATAGCCGCGGTCGGCGAGGATCTTGCGCACGACCGGCAGCTGCGGCGACTCGAAATCGGACTTGAACATCAGCCGGGTCTCTCCGGTCTCAGGCAGGTTGAATACCTCGATCAGGGGCATCACCGACTCCTCACAGCGGCGGAGGAATTTTTCGTACCTCTTCCTGGTCGGCTCCGGGGTGACACTGTAATCACCGGCTAGGGTAAAGAGAAAACGTGATTCTTTATAGGCCTCGCCGGGAAAATCAACCACCGTCTCCGGGCGGACAATATAGGTGGAATACCCGCTTTCCGGACTATAATAATACTCCCGGCGATGGCCTGATATAAGCTTTTCCAGTAACCTCTCCATGGCCTCGCGGGTCTCTTCCGTGGCAATCCGGACCTTCTGGGCGTCGTTACCGGAATTGATATCAAAATCGATATGGGCGACCCGGCCGAACAGTTCTACCCGGCCATCGACTACCCGGATATTCGAGGCGATGGATTGCAACAGCTGGGCCAAAGCCTGCTTCTGGATATGGTCAAAGAAATACCGCGGCAGGCCCAGGTCCTTGAGCAGGATGCCGGCGGCAAGGTTGATGCAGTTGGCGGTCAAGAGCCCGTCGGCGGAGAGGTCGATGACCGCTTCATAGAGGACCCGGGGGTCGAGTCCGGCGGCCTGGGCCTTGGAAATGATCCCCGCCCCGCTGGTCGGCGGGGCACTGTTGATGGGAACCAGATCAAAACTACTCTCAAGTACTGTGTTCATTATCCCTACCATGGTCCGGGCCCAGCAATGGACCCTTGATTAAAAAATTATCGGTATTCCCGGATCACAACCCGAATACTTCTTTGCTGATCTGACCTATAAGGCCGAGATTCTCGCAAACCTTGATGCCGTTTGCCCGGAAGGCTTCGATCTTCGCCTGGCCGGTGCCGCTGCCGCCGCTGATGATCGCTCCGGCATGGCCCATCCTTCTGCCGGGCGGGGCGGTGAGTCCGGCGATAAAGCCGACCACCGGCTTGGTGACATTGTGCCGGATAAATTCCGCCGCCTCCTCCTCGGCGCTGCCGCCGATTTCACCGACCATGACGATGCCTTCGGTGGCGGGATCGGCCTCAAAGGCCCTGAGCACATCGATGAAGTTGGTGCCGTTGACCGGGTCGCCGCCGATACCGATGCAGCTGGTCTGGCCGATGCCGAGCCTGGTCAGCTGATCGACCACCTCGTAGGTGAGGGTGCCGGAACGGGAGACGACGCCCACCGGGCCGCCGGGCTTATGGATCTTGCCGGGCATGATGCCGATCTTGCACTCGCCCGGAGTGATGATGCCGGGACAGTTCGGGCCGATCAGCCGGCAGTCTTTGCCGGCAAGAAAGTTCTTCACCCGCAGCATGTCTATGACCGGGACACCCTCGGTAATGGCGATGATCAGGCTGATCCCCGTATCGGCGGCCTCCATGATGGCGTCGGCGCAGAAGGCCGGTGGGACGAAAATCATCGTCGCGTTGGCTTTGGTTACGCTCACTGCCTCCCGGACAGTATTGAAGACAGGGACCCCGTCCATCTTCTGCCCGCCCTTGCCGGGGGTGACCCCGCCGACCACCTTGGTGCCGTATTCGAGGCACTGCCGGGTGTGAAACTGGCCTTCTTTGCCGGTAATGCCCTGGACTATCAGTTTGGTATTTCTATTGACGAAGATGCTCACTTTCTGCTCCTGGATTCAATTCTTTGTTACGCAACCGCAGCGGCGATTTTGGCCGCGGCATCACGAAGATCTATGGCACCGATGAGGTTCAGCCCGGAGTCGGCCAGGATCCGCTTGCCTTCCTCGACGTTGGTCCCCTCCATGCGCACAACCACCGGAACTCTCAGCCCGATAGCCCTGGCGGCATCGACAATCCCCTCGGCAAAGATATCGCAGCGGAGGATGCCGCCGAAGATATTGATCAAAACTGCCTTGACCTTGTCGTCGCGGAGGATGAGGCGCAGGCCGTTTTCGACCATCCCGGCGCTGGCGCCGCCGCCGACATCCAAGAAATTGGCCGGCTGGGCGCCGGCCTGCTTGATGATATCCATGGTCGCCATGGCCAGGCCGGCGCCGTTGACCATATTGCCGACATTGCCGCCGAGGTTGATATAGTTGAGCTTATGTTTTGATGCCTCCACCTCGAGGGGATCCTCCTCGTCGAGATCACGGCAGGCAAGCAGCTCGGGATGGCGAAAGAGGGCGTTGGAATCAAGGTCCACCTTGGCGTCGAGAGCGACAATCGTGTCTTCCCTGGTGAGGATCAGCGGATTGATTTCCACCAGGGAACAGTCGTTGTCGACAAAAAGCCTGTAGAGATTTTTCACCAGCAGGCCAAGATTCTTCATTGCCTGCCCGGCCAGCCCCAGGCCGAAACCGAGTTCACGGAGATGGTAGCCCTGCAGCCCGGCCAGGGGATTGACCCTGATCCTGATGATCTTTTCCGGGGCCCTGGCCGCCACCTCTTCGATATCCATCCCGCCTTCCCGGCAGCCGATGATGACGATGGCGGCGCTTTGCCGGTCGACCAGCAGGCTGAGGTACAGCTCTTCTACGATATTCTGCCCGGCTTCCACCAGAAGTTTTTTAACCACCCGACCCTCCGGTCCGGTCTGATGGGTGACGAGGGTCATGCCGAGGATATCGGTTGCCGCCTGCATCAGTTCTTCTTCATCGCGGACGAGCTTTACCCCGCCGCCCTTGCCCCTGCCGCCGGCGTGGATCTGGGCCTTGACCACCACCGGGAAGGCGCCGAGCTGACGGCTGACAGTCAAGGCCTCCTCGACACTGCGAACGGCTGATCCCTGGGGGACCGGCACCTGGTATTTCCTGAACAGCTCCTTTGCCTGAAATTCGTGGATTTTCATATTGAACCTTATTAATTCGTGAACCCTCATGGCCGGCTGGCAACCAGTGCCACGAAGTCTTGGGCGCAGGTGATGATCAAACATCTGCCTGCGCCGGAGAGTTTCAGTTGGTGGCCTGCAGATATTCACGGCCGATCGACAGACCGAGGTTGAAGGCCTCGGTGTTGAGGCCGATAAAGTCCCTGGGCACCCGCTCTTTAATCATCGCCAGCAGTGACTCTTCTCTGACCAATGGGCTGATGCCCAAGAGGGCTCCCAGCACGCAGATATTGAAGACCACCGGCTTGCCGATCTTCTCCATCACCCGCTCGTACATCGGCAGTTCGATCTGCTTGGCATCGACCTTGCGGGTCAGCTGGACGTAGCGGCTGTCGGTCAGAAGGGTGCCGCCTGGCCGGATAATCGACGAATAGCTGTTGTAGGCGTCCTGGGTCAGGCAGACCAGGACATTCGGCTGGGTAACCTCGGGAAAGTCGATGGCGTCGTCGGAGATGATGATATCGCTCCTGGTCGAGCCGCCGCGGGCCGCAGCGCCATAGCTCTGCGACTGGGTGGCGTTCTTGCCCTCGTGGATGACCGCCGCTTCAGCCAAAATAATGGCGGCGGTGATCACTCCCTGGCCGCCGGAGCCGGAAAAGACCATTCTTACTCTACTCATGCTGTCTCCTTCGTTGCATAGGCGATTATCTTGTCATACTCCGCACAGTATTCCGGCCGTTCCTTTTCAACGAAGATCCCCCGGGGTATGAGGCTGGGATTCTCCTCAAGGGCTTTCGAGCCCAGTTTCGCCGTATTGGTCTTATGCAGCTCGAGCATCGACACCGCATCGCCCTCCTTGTTCTTTCTGCCGTAATGGGTCGGGCATTGGGAGAGGATCTCCACCACCGAAAAGCCCTGGTGTAAAATGGCCTTTTTCAACAGCTCGGTACTCTCCCTGGCATGGTAGGCGGTGGACCGGGCAACGAAGGTGGCCCCCGCGGCTTTTGCCAGCTCGACCACGTCGAAACCCGAGTCGATGGTCAGGTAGGGAGCGGTGGTGGCCTTGACTCCCGGCCCGGACAAGGGCGAGAACTGCCCGCCGGTCATACCGTAGATCCGGTTGTTCATGACGATGGCGGTCATGTCGATATTGCGCCGTGCCGCATGGATGAAGTGGTTGCCGCCGATGGCCAGGGCGTCGCCGTCGCCCATGGGCACCAGCACCTTAAGGCTCGGCTTGCTCAGCTTCACCCCCGTGGCAAAGGCTAACGCCCTGCCGTGCAGGGTGTGCAGGGAGTGGAAATCGACATAGCCGGAGATCCGTGCCGAGCAGCCGATACCCGAGGTCATGACGATCTCGTTCTTGTTCAGCTGCAGTTCCTCCACCGCCCGGATCAGC
>Ga0055480_10000057_pt1 | contig 35171 bp, 25 predicted proteins | sample Muzzi_PWB_D2_FD_57935 | JGI IMG/M metagenome (GOLD analysis project Ga0055480, IMG submission 57935) | Wetland microbial communities from San Francisco Bay, California, USA, that impact long-term carbon sequestration - Muzzi_PWB_D2 | ecosystem: Environmental > Aquatic > Marine > Wetlands ... | reverse complement strand
ACGACCACGCCACAGTAGTGTATGCTGAGCGATCGGCCGCACAAGCAAAACAAGCGTATGCCACTGGCCGTTGCGCCGGCTACGGGCCGCGCAGGTCGTAGCAGAGCAGTCGCGGGGGCGTGCCGGCCAGTTTGTCCTTGGTGTTCTGCATGACATAGAGAAGGCCTCGACTCAGGGCCGGCGGTGACCAGGTTTCGGCCGCCGCGAACAGTCGGGTCTGATCGAGTATGCGATGGCCCTCAGGCGTCAGGTCGAGCCATAACAGGTGACCCTGCTCGCCCAGGCACAGAAAGGCCCCATCGGCGTAAAGCAGCGACCCTCGGCCGGTACTCATCGGCACCGATTGGCGCGTGCCCTGCACCAGCGCCTCTCCCTCGAGCTCCGGAAAGAACTTCCATTTTTGTTCGCCGCTCTTCGTATCTACACAGACGATCGCCGTGTTGTGGCTCCCCGAGCCATGGAAGCCGTACAAAAAGCCGTCACGGTGGATCGCGGTACTGAAGTGCGACTCCAGCGCGTTGGTCTTCCAGACTTTGCGCACCTCTCCAGGCGTGGCAAGATCGACGAGCGTGCAGCCCGTTCGGTATGAGGTCGACAGAAAGACCTGCTGCCCCACCAGAGTCGGTGACGACGCGTTGACGGAAATCGGATTCTTACTTCGGAACGGGAATCGCGACTCGATGTGGCCGTTTGTCGGATCGATGGTCAGCAGCCCGCCGGTGGCCGGGTCGCTCTCGCCGCCGGCAAACACCAGGATGCGCCGCCTGCCGTTCAGGTCGGCCGGGATGGGGCTGGCATAGCTTGCCCTCCATTTGTCACCGGCTGTCCAAGCCACCTCGCCGGTTTTCGCCTTAAATGCCACGATACACGGACCGCCGGGCGCACCAACCTGCACGATGAAGAGATCCCCTTCCCCCAAGGCGGTCGACCCCACGCCGAAGAAATTTTGCGGCACCTTGTACTCTGCGGCGATGTCGTGGTGCCAAAGCAGTTTTCCGTCGGACAGGCTAAAGCAATGGATTTTGCCTTGCGCTCCGTGTGTCAATACGTACGAGCCGTGAATGACGGGGCTGGCGCGGGGTCCGCCGTTGAAACCGTACCGGTCGACGTAGTCCGTCGGATAGGCGTGTGACCAATAGAGCGATCCCGTCTCCGCGTCGAGGCACTCCACGATTTCTTCGTCGCCGAGGCGATGGAAGAGAATCAGACGGCCCCCCGCGACGGCAGGCGAGGTATAGCCGACGCCCTTTTCCACCTCCCATAACAGCGTGGGTCCCTTCTCGGGCCAGGTCTTCAGAAGTTTCGTCTCCGGCGAGATAAGGTCGTGTGACGATCCTAGAAAGCGAGGCCAGTCTGATGTCACCGCACCCTCGGCCAGGGGTCTGGGCGCGGCATGAACCCTGCCACGAGGATGAGGCGTTGCCCTCGGTTCGCCTGCAGCCCCGGCACAGACACATCCAAACACGAGCCCGGCACAGACCTTCACGATCAGCCGATGGCGCAGACTCTTAATACCCATACGCTGACACCGTTACTTGGGAACTCGCTTCTTGTATCGTAGGTCCTACGACTACCTGACCCGCGAACTACAGCCCCCGCGACCTTCGGACCAGACCATCGTCAAAGCACCCGTGATATCGCGAAAGCTGATGCTTGTGGCTCGGCAGCGATCATGATGGTCGCGCGAGTCATGCAACACCGTGCGAGCATATCCTCCTATGACCGCCGGCTTCGCATGAGGCGAAGCCCCAGCATCATCACTCCGAGCATGCCGAGGATGCCGGTGCCGCACAGTCCGGTGCCGGCACCGCAAAGGGGGGCGCCGCCACCGCCGTTTTCGCCGGTCACTTGCGCGACGCCGAACTGCTTCTGCGTCACCACACTCGGCGGGCCGGAGGTGGTCACCGTTTCGGTACGCCAGACGGCGTCTTGTTCGATTGTCGGCGGCTGAAAGGACGGCGGGAGGTTCGTGCCGTCGATCACCTTGACCCCGTCGCGACCGGTGCCGGGACCGAGGGTCAGCGTCCATTTCGTCCCCGTCAACGTGCATGCGACGTGCAGGGTGGCGCGGCGCTCGAGCGATTGATCTTCCAGATCAGGGTTGAAAGAAAAGCAAGGGTCGAGCGTCATGTCCTCGGCCGACAACGTGGTGTAAAGGCGCGTGAGGTAGGGATTTCCATCGAAGACCGCGAGAGACTCTTCCAACGCTGCCACCACGCCATCGCTCAGTTCGGAGACGATCGCCGTGCGGGCGGATGCGAGCTGTTCCGCCGTAAACACATCCGACACCAGTTCGGGAATCTGATAAATGAACTCGTCGTTGCCCGCCGGCAGAGGCAACTGCCGTCGCAAAATCTCGAGGGTCTTGGTTTGCGGGAAGACGAAATTGCTCGCCAATTGCGCTACAAAATTCGCATCGTCGAGTCCGGCAAGTCGATCCAACTCGGCATTCAGTGGGTCGACGGATGGAAGGCTCTGCAGCAAATCTGGGTTTCGCCCTGCATAGTCGGTGGCAAATCCCTTTCCACCGGCCTCATCCATGGCCGCCGTGATCAGTCCCTGGTAGCTCGTGTAGGCGCTCAACGACCCGGCGTACCAGTTCAGACGCGTGTAGTTCGGCTTGACGTGAAGGTAATTGATCGGCACCGCACGCGCATCGCCGAGCAGCCAGACGATGACGCCCATATCCGGTAGCGCCGCGACCGCGGTCAGCCGAATCGGGATCATCGGCTGATCGCTCTTATAATGCATGATCAAGGGTTCAATGTCACCAACGCCCTGATCCTGCCGCAACTTGAGGGCCACAAAATTCATGCCCTCGGTAACGTAGGGCTCGATCAACTCGCGTCCGCGATCCGTCAGATCATAGTTATTGTCTGCGAGCCACGTGGCCAAGGCCTCAGCGTCATCGCTGCTGACGATTTGCACATCAAACGGACCGACGGCAAGCGTTTCGAGTATGTCGACACCGTCATCTTCGGCACCTGGGGCCACCGACGGGCCGCCGAATCCACCGGTAAAATCCAGATCGTTACGCGGCTGCGGACAGGCGGCGCCGGTGGTTTCGAGTACGAACTGCGGTCTCGTGGCCAGTTCGAGCGGAGCAAACAGAAGATCGCTGCCGGTCGAGAGCTGGGGGATTCCCGGCACGGGCACCACCCAGGAAAAGTCCTCCGCCTCGCCTTCATACTGAATCAGCACGACCGCGGTGACCTGATCGCCCTCCTGCCGAAAGATGATCTGCTCGCCGGCCTGATCGATCGGAATGAGTTGACAGAAAAACCCGCCGCAGGCGGCAGCCTCCTGCGCGGACAACAAGGCGACCGCCACCGACGCGAGGACGACGGTCAATCTGCACGTGGACTTGATGTGGTTCATTTCTGAATTCCTTATTCGAGGGTCAATGCTGGGAGCACTGTCATGTGCCGGCCGTCACGAGTGAAGTCTAGAGCGGAGACAGGTGACCGACAAGAAGGTCGGCGCCGATGAATGTCGAGTATGGCGGATGAAGAGCCTGTGAGCACCAGCGATGGTGCGAGGCCGCGACTTAACCCGGCACCGCCTCAAACCTCAGACAAGGCGTACCGAACTCTCGTTGGCCACTGCACGTCGCGCGTCCTACGCATCGACCGACCGTCTTTCGGTGTTCGGTGTTCGGTTTCTTTTGTGCGTGTGCACGCTACTTTTCCGCCGGCAGCCCCAGCAGTTCTCGCACGATGGCTTCCTGCCGCTTCTTGAGTGCCTCATACGCCTTTCCCGTGGCAGGACCGGAAAAGCCCGAGTGAATGGCCCGTACCGTGCCATCTTCTCGTAGGAAGATTGTCGTCGGATAGGCATAGGTCGTTTCGAGAAATGGCAGTGCCGCCTTGACGTCGGCACCGTTTGGCTTTCCCCCGATGACCACGGGGAATTTGATGCCATGCATATCGATGAATCGTTTCACTTGCCGGGCGTCGTGTTGAAACTCACCCGTCACCTCGAACGCCACCCCGAGAATCCGTAAACCCTTGTCGCGGTAGCGCTTGTCCAATTCGACGAGCCAATCGGCCGCATCGTGGCAATTCGGACACCAGGTTCCGAATACTTCGATAATGCGCGCCTTGCCCTTGAATATGGGATGATCGAGACGGCGAATGTCGCTCTTCACGTCGGGGTAACGCGTTTCACTAAACCCGACTCCCTTTTTCCACTTCACCAGATCAAACCCGTCGGGAAGTTCGACGGTATCGTCCCGCGTCGCGGTCCACGTCTCCCGCCTCGTGTTTTCCGACGAGAAGTTCCCTTTGAGGCTCCCGTCATCCTGCATGGTGGCGTCGACCAGGAAGGCATGCGCGCCGTCAAAAACCGAAAGGCGTAGCCGACCGTACTCGTAACTTCCGGCGAGATAACGGTAGTCTCCGGTTGTCGTCAGAAACGTGCCTTCCACTTTGCCGTCTTCGCTCTGTTTGAATTTCCCGACCGCCGGAAGTCTTGAACTGGAGAAAATGACTCGCCAGCGACCGTCGATCGAAGGGTATGACGGTTTGGCACCAGGTGGCTTCGGGATTGGTTGGAAGAGGTAGCCCTGGTAGACATTCGCCTTCGCATCCATGAGCTGGTGCTCATGGGCCGCAATGCGCTTGGTCCAATGCCCCTCCATGACTTGAGGCACCATTTCCCTGCCTAGCGCCACCCAATCGGTCCCCTTGAAGTACACCTCGGCGGCATACTGTTCGATGGACAGGATGATCACATCTTTGATACGTACGACTTCCGTGACTTTTGCCTTCTCCGGGCCATTGATGAGCCAAGCGTCGAGGCCGCCCTCACGCGGAGCGAGCTCGAAGAGGAACGGAAGCTCGCCGCCGGGTGACTTCAGCACACCGCGAAACATACGGGTGGGTGTCGGCTCTTTCGCCTGCTCGATCGGCTCTTTCGCCTGCTGAGTTGGTTCGGTCTGCCCCAATACCGCCAGGATCGATAAGAAAATGGTCGTTTTCATAGTGGGTCCATCGTAGCCAGTCGGTCCGGGTTCGACAATAATGCCAGCCGCCACGCCTGCGGAATCGCCGCGGGCGCCGCCCCGTGCGGCGTGGCGCGGCGCTGAGTTTTACTTCTATCGACATCTATCGGCCGGGCTTCCAATGAGTCCCGGGTACAGCCCGTAATCTCCGAGATACGAGCCCCGGCGACCGGTCGCCTGACAAGCGAGGAATCAAGGCATGCTAGGCACTCTACTGATGATCGTTATCGCGTTCGCCCTTCTGGTAGCGCTGCCATGCGCGGCGGACCGTACCCGTTCGAGCCACGCCTTCACGGTGCACGATCTGATGGGGATGGACAGAATCGGCGTACTCAAGGTCTCGCCCGACGGCACCCGGGTCGTTTTTGAAAAGCGGGTCGTAGACCTGAAGGAAAACAAAGCCAAACCCGACCTGTGGCTGATCCGGTCCGGCGGACAGGGGCTGCGGCGGCTCACGAGTCACGAAAAGGGCAGCATGAGCCCGCAGTGGTCGCCGGATGGCGAATCGATCTTGTTCCTTTCCGCGCGCGGCGGCAGCAGCCAGGTCTGGCGGATCGCCACAGACGGCGGCGAGGCCGTGCAGATAACGGATCAGCCACTCGATGTGTCTGCGTTTCGGTTGGCGCCGGATGGCTTGGCGCTGGTCATCGCCATGGATGTCTTCTCCGGCAAGAACCCGGATTCCACCAAGGAGGAGCTGGACGCGCCCAAGGAGGAGGACAAGCCGAGCGGGCAGATCTTCGATCGACTCTTCATCCGCCACTGGGACACGTGGAAGGATGGGCGGCGCTCGCATCTCTTCGCCCTGCCGGTCGATGGCGGCGAACCGAAGGACCTGATGCCGGACGCGGATTTTGACGTGCCGGACAAGCCGTTCGGCGGCGTCGAGGACTTCGTCTTCACGCCCGACGGCAAATCGGTCGTGTTCTGCGCCGCGGATACGGGCAAGGCGGCGGCATGGTCCACCCGGCACAACCTGTACGTAGTGCCTGTGGATGGATCGGCGCCGCCGAAGTGCATCACACCTGACAACGAAGCCTGGCTCGCCAATCCGGCCTTCTCGCCGAACGGGAAAACGCTCGCCTATCGCGCGATGGCCCGCGCCAAGTATGAGGCCGACCGTTTCCGTATCATCTTGATGGATTGGCCCAGTGGACAGCACCGTGTACTGACCGAGGACTGGGATCGCTCGGCCGGCGCCCCGGTCTGGTCCAAGGATGGCAAGACCATCTACACCGCGGCGGATCACTTCGGGCAACACGCGCTCTTCGCAGTGAACGTGGCGACCGGCGACGTGACGACCGTTGTTGATCAAGGAAAAGTGACGACGCAGGCCGTGACGTCTGACGGAATCGTATTCGGATTATGCCACCACAAGAGCCCCGTCGATCTGTTCACCGCCAAGTTGGAAGGCTCGGATCGGCAACAGATCACGCGCGTGAACGAAGAGAAGCTGGCATCGATCCGCATGGGCGAGTCCGAGCAGTTTTCGTTCGCCGGATGGAACGACGAGGAGGTTTACGCCTACGTCGTCAAACCCGTCGATTTCGAGGAATCGAAGAAGTACCCGGTGGCCTTCCTGATCCACGGCGGGCCGCAGGGCTCGTTCGGCAGCGATTTTCACTATCGCTGGAACCCGCAGACCTACGCCGGGGCGGGGTACGCGGCCATCATGGTGGACTTCCACGGCTCGACCGGTTACGGACAGGCGTTTGTGGATTCCATCGGCGGCGACTGGGGCGGCAAGCCGTTCGAGGACCTGCAGAAAGGGCTGGCCGCCGCCCTCGACCGTTACTCCTGGATGGACGGTGACCGCGTAGCGGCACTCGGCGCGTCGTTCGGCGGCTACATGATCAACTGGATCGCAGGTCAGTGGCCCGACCGCTTCCGCTGCCTGGTCAATCACGACGGCAATCTGGACGAGCGCATCGCCTACTTCGACACGGAAGAGCTCTGGTTCCCCGAATGGGACCACAGGGGCGTGCCCTGGGAGAACCCGGAAAGCTACGAAAAACACAACCCGATCAACCACGTCGACAAGTGGAAGACGCCCATGCTGGTGATCCACGGTGCCAAGGACTACCGCGTAGTAGACACGCAAGGCATATCCACGTTCACAGCCCTCCAACGCCGCGGGATCCCCAGCAAGTTCCTCTACTTCCCCGACGAGAATCACTGGGTCCTCAAACCGCGCAACAGTATCCAATGGCATGAGACGGTGATCGGATGGTTGGATGAGTGGACGAAGGAGTAGAAGTCAATGCGACGGCTTTTTGGGCGGCATGGCAATGAAGGTCTGCGCGCACCGGTTCTTTTGCATGCCTAATCTGATCTCGCCTGCGCCCGTTTGGCCACCGTGACAATTGCATCTAACTTTTCTGTGATTTCGGGATCGATTCTGAATTTGGGAACCAGTTTCGCCAGAACATGGTAGTCAGATTTACGAAAAGTAAGTGGGAGCTTCAGCTTCTTGAAAAAGACTCGAAATACCCGGTCGAGCACGTCATCCGTCGCCTTTACGTCATGCGACCACGGGTCTAGGTTGTCGATTTGCAGCAGATGAGTCACCTCGTCGATGGCTTCATGCATCAATGGTTCGCGCTTCCCGGACTCGGCTTGACCGAAGAGGTCGTCGGGCTGATCGTGCCGCACCCAGGCGAGCAGGACCTCCTCGCTGCAGAAATAGTTCTCAATCTCACGACGGCTCCACATGAGTTCCATTAGGTCGCTACCCGCATCGAGGCTCTTGTCCAGCCTATCGAAGATCGCAATACCGTGTAAGTCGCTCTTAGCCTCCCGAAGCCCGAAGAAGTGGTCACGAGCCTTCTGGGGAAGATTCGTCGAAACGTAGTGAACGAAGGGACGCTTCAGACACACCGCGGCCGGATGATCGAGGGTTTCGGCGAAGGCTTGCAGGATCGCGAGGTCGCTCGCCGATTCGAGATACAACACCCAGCCCGTCGTTTCGGCCTGAAAGTACTGGTCCCAACCGATGCTGTTGAGAGCTTTGAGAACTTGGCTGCTCTTGTCGTTCAACACGTGAGGTTTCCCGACAAACGCTACAACTTTGGCATTACCTGCTGCTTCATTGAGCACCACCTCGGAATGACTAGCAGCTATGATTTGCGAGTTCTGCTGTTCGGCGATAGACGAAAGCAGTCTGTAAATCTCTCGCTGGCGCAAGGTCTCCAAATGGGCATCGGGTTCATCAAGCATGAGCACCGTGTTGGGATTGGTGTACAGATAAGCAAGCAGGAGGAGCGTTTGTTGCAAGCCCCGACCCGCACTGGACAGGTCGAGGCGCGCGCTGCGCTCTTCGTATCGCATAACGATTTCGCTTCGCTCTGGGATGTATTCCGGATCGAGCAGTCTCGCACCGAACAACGAATCGATCTGTTCCGTCACGTTCGTCCATGCCGTGGAATCGTTGTACTGGAACAACTGATGGCAAAGATTTCGAAGAATCTGCGCCGTCTGGCCCTGTCCGATCAGGAAACCCATTTCACCTTGCTGTTTGATAAACTCTCGGTCGGCCAGGCCTGACATGGGAGGTAGGTACGCAATCTTGAGGGCCGTTGCCTCGCTTGGGATTTCCGAGAACTGTGCTTTTCGAACAAGTGCATCTTCGTACCCTTTTTGTCGAAGGGGACGGCAAACGAACGACTCTTCGTTACTGTAATCAAATTCTAGGCCGCAGGACCATGCCCTGTCGCTGGTGATACCGTCGACGGTTACGTCGATTCGAATGTTTCGCGGTTGCTTTTCCCCATCGATGACTTTCGATTTGCGCACTTCCGTGCCGCGCCAGAGGAGGTTCGCGGCGGGCGTTGGGATCGCGATCAGGTCGCGCCGGTTAATCGGAACACCACGGTGCTTTTCGTGCGATCCTTTGACACCGCGCTTCCCGCTCCATAGCCGGAGCCCAACATCCCAAAGAGCGAGCGCTTGGAGCGCACTGGTCTTTCCGGAATTGTTTGGCCCGATAAACACAACCGACTTGCCAAGCTCAATATCCGCATGGTCGAACTGCTTGAAGTTGCGAAGTACAAGTCGCGTGAGCATGAGAATCGCCTTTCGCCGAATCCGTGGCAAGAGCCGTCCGAATCGTATTCCGCGCATTCCACGATTCGCTGATCTCGATGACTTCCTGGTAGCCTCAGTTTCCAACGCCGCCCCTGGATCAGACTATTCGGGCACTTGGAGCCAGAGTCTCAAGTCATCTTGCCATCGAGAACTTTACCACGAAATTATACAAATTGACAAATCGCCACTCTACTCCTGCCGTTGTAGATTCGGCATCCAGTCGCCTCTTTACGCTGCTTGGCGGATATGCAGCACACCACCGAATCGCCTGCGCGCTCGATCTCCACGACATCGGGAAGGTCCGTCCACTCGGACGCCGCGAGAGCATAGACATTTGTCAAACAGGTCTTGCGACAAAACCTACTGCGGCTGGTCGGCGTGACTTGATGTCGCCGCGCGCCGGCGGCGTCGAATCCAGAGGAACGCGAGCAGCACCACCGGCACGATGATCACGCCGCCGACTTGGCCCCAGGCGGAGAAGAGCAGCACCTTGTGAAGCAGCGCCTCATGTTCGGCCGGGCTTGCCGGCAGCATGCCGGCGTACTTGGCGGTGTGGTGCAGCAGGCTGACGGCCAGCGATTCTTCCGGGATCTCCTGGTGGCACGACAGGCACACGCCGCGGCGGTCCATGTTGGATCGCTCCGCATTGTTAAGCGGGCGCGAGCCGCTCCAGTGGTGCCCGACGGTCATGAGCTGCTCGCCGTCCTCCGTGACGAAGCGAGACCAATCGTTCTCCAGCCCGGCGATGCCCTCGACCTGGTTCCTGTGTTCCTTGGGCAGGACGCGCCGGTCGGCGGTCATCAATTCCACGACGTGGGGCTCGTTCCACGGCCTCGTCAGCCTGCCGCCGTTGATACCGTATCCCAGCGCCTTTTCGGAGGCGTGACACGATTCACAGGATCGCGCCTTGCCGATCGTGTGCGGTTGTCCGGGGCTCATATCGATCGCCAGTTGCCCGTCCGCGCCGCCGCCCTCCGTGTTTGGCGGCGTACGATAAATCTTGTTCAGTTCGATGGTCGCACCGTTCTCGCCGATGATCGTGATCACCGGCTGACATCCGGGTGTCGCGGGCGCGACACAACCTTCACCCGAAACCGCCAGGGTGGGATCCTCCCAACGCATGTATGACCGCTGCTCGGTGACGTGCCCGGGCATGTATGTGTCATAAGTACCTTCGCCGCGATCGGCACGATGATCGGCTTGCCGGTGGGTCTCACCGGCCGCAATCCAGTCGAAACTGCGGTTGCCGGCGGAAAAGTCCATCTTGAGGTGGCATCCGTAGCACTGCGGCACCCAGGTGGCGTGGCAGGCGTAGCACTCCATGCGATTCATGTGTTTGTCGACCTCGCACATGGCGACCTGTGCCTCGGTGCTGAGCGTGCCCGATTCGTACTTGAGCTTGAGCGGTTCCAGCTCGAAGTCCTTACCACTGACCGAATGAAGAACCACGAGGTTGCCGCGGCGCACAATCTCCGGGAAAGGATTGCCGCGCGCCGTGCGAAGATAGCCGTCTTCCTGGTCATAGTTCGTGCCCTGCCGGAGATGGGGCGGGAGTTCGGTGGCGACGCCGCGCGGTTCCCCGGACTTCGGCGACTCTTCGAATTCGTCCATGTATCCGAGCGGCAACTCCCACGGATAGGCGAAGGGTGTACCGTGACAGTCCGGACATTCGATCTGCACCTGTGCCAGGTTCGTTCCCGCGATGAAGCCGTCACCGTGCACGTCAATCGAGGTGTGGCAATCGGCGCAGAGCATTCCCTTCTGATAGTGAATGTCCTCCTGCATGGCGATGTAGTGCTTCGTGTGCAGCGCGATCTGGCCACCGCCGCCCTCCGTGAACGGTGAATGAAATGCGCTCTCCATCAATCCCTGGTAGGACACACCGATGCGTTTGCCGCGATCGTGGCAAGTGGTACACGTCTCCACGGGGATCCCTGAATATTCGTTCTCATGGACTTGCACTTTCGCTTCGCGGGTGGCCTGTATGGAGTGGACGAGCATGTGCCCCGGTTTGTCCTTCGGGATCGTCGGATCGCCGCCCTCGTACAGCCCTTCGTTCCCGTAGGGAATGTGGCAGGCGGAGCACCCCATCCCGCGATAGTCGCCGCGCTTCTCGCGTCCCTTGACACCGAGGTGGCACCGTTGGCACTCGGCGCGGATGTACATGAACGCGGCCTGCTCGGGGTGTTCGTGCAACGTCGCAAGGTCCGTCGGCGCCTCCGGCAACTGCTCCTGTGCGTCCGGGAAGGCGCCCGGTTCCTTCTTTCGCAGCGCCTCCATGTAGGCCCGGTAATCGTCGGAGCCAATGCGGTCGGCCGGATCGTCAGGATTGGCCGCGTCGTAGTTTCCCCACGTGTGATGGTACCCGCGGTCCATGCCGCCGAACGACCAGATGGTGCCCTGGATCTTGCCTGACTCGGTCATCATCAGGCTGTTCCACTGCGTGGCGACGTGACGCTCGTGACACTGTCCGCAGGTGTGCGCGTTGATCCACGGGCTTCCGGGATCGGCATAAAACGGGGCCGCGTGCGCCGGGCCCTTTTCAGTCGCAGAGGGGTTACCGCCATGGCACACGACACAGCCGGCCGGATCGCCGCGCGATTCACCCAGCGCGATGATGCGTTGCATCATGCCGGAGTCGGCCTGGCGGATCGGCTCGATGCCCTCGTGGCATGCCATGCAGCCCGATTTGCCGGACGACGTATCTCCCACCGCCGACGCGGCCGGCAGTATGGCCACCGCCAGCGCCGCCCAACGAATCGTCCAGTTTCGTCGCATGGAGAATCCCCTCTCAGCTATCTCATCGCGGCTCATTCAAGGCACCGAAACCATCATGTGCGCGCGGCGTCCACCCGGCCCGGCGAAGATCGTCGTCGCCTTGCTGGCTTTGGTCAATCCAAATCGGTGTGCAGAAGTAAGCGATACGGAAACCGGGCGGCATGGGCAAACTTGTTTGCCCGTGCTCTGCCGCACGACCCACGGGCAAGCTATCGCTTGCCCATGCCACCCTGAGTGGCGCCTTTTCATACACGGTGATTTAGCGCTTGCGGGCCCAATATCGACGGCTCACGCCCGGATCGCAGCGTAGACCTGAGTGAATTGCCGCAGAAGCGGCTCGAGTTGATCGAGTGGATACACCGTCGCTGGATCGCTCTTGGCATTGTCCGGATCGTCGTGGATTTCCATGAACACCGCATCGGCGCCTGCGGCGATGGCGGCGTTGGCGAGCGCGCCGGTGAACTCACGTTGGCCGCCGCTCAGCGCGCCGGCCCCACCGGGCAACTGGCAGCTATGCGTTGCATCGAACACGACCGGGCCGAACTTCTTCATTCGCGGGATGCCGGTCATATCGTTGACCAATCGATGGTAGCCGAAGAATGTGCCGCGTTCGGTCAGCGCATAATTCTCGCATCCGGACTCGCGGACCTTGACACAAACGTTCTCCATCTCCTCCGGGGACATGAATTGCCCCTTCTTTACGTTAATGCACCGCTTCGTCTTGGCGGCCGCAACCAGCAGATCCGTCTGCCGGCAGAGAAAGGCCGGAATCTGCACGCAATCGACGGCCTGCCCCGCGGGCGCCGCCTGGTCCGGCGTGTGAATGTCAGTCAGCACCGGCACGCCGAGCTTCTCGCGAACCTCGGCGAGAATGGCCAATCCGTCTGACAGACCCGGACCGCGATAGCTGTGAATGCTGGAACGGTTGGCCTTGTCAAAGCTCGCCTTGAAAATAAACGGAATGCCGACCTCGGCGGTCACGGCAAGGATCGACTCGGCCAGGCGCAGCGTGTGTTCTCTCGATTCGATCACGCAAGGGCCGCCAATCAGCGCAAGCGGCGCGCCTCCGCCTATCCGGATCGATCCAATCTCTGCCGCTTCACACTTCATGACACCGGGTCCCGCCTTAGAATCCGCCAATCTTGCGTTGCAGCCGCCGTCCTCCTAACGGGGTGTGCCACTGCTCTCGAGCAGTGATCTCTTAAGCCCCGGGCCGACAAGCGGAGCCTGGCACTGCTCAAGAGCAGTGGCACACATTTCGGCCTCACCGCAGCCCAACAGTCGGCTGTTGCCGCGGCACCAGAGCCCATTTCGAAATGCTCGTTGAGTCGGCACGAGCGCCTGATCACGGTAAAGCCGAGACAGATGGCCGTCAACGCGCCCCTTGAGGCACAGTATTTGATACTATCCGGCGATGCGGGCGTCTTTGACATGCAGGCGTATTCCGTGGATCATATAGCCGGTACGAACATGCGTGCAGACTGGATGACGGTGCGGTCGGTTCATTCGCTGCATGGGCTGATGTGAAGTGGATTTATCACTCCTAACGAGGTAGTTATGGCCAATAAGAAAGCCCAGGGACCCTCTCCGATCATTAAGGGACGGATTGCCCGCTTCCGCCGCGCGATGAAAAAGCACGGTATTGCGGCCTATCTGGTGACCAAACCGATGGACTATTTTCACCTCACCGGCTTTACCGGCGAGGACTCCGCCGTCCTGGTGATGGCCAAGGACGTACACGTGATCAGCGACGGCCGGTTCGACGAAGCGCTCAACCAGGAATGCCCCTGGTTGACGCGGTGGATGCGCAAGGGGCTGATCAACGATCAGATCGCCAAGACCTGCAAAGCGTTGAAGATCAAGACGCTCGCCGTGCAAGGCGATTCGCTGACGATGGCCGACCAGGCCGAACTGACCAAGCTGAACAAGTCCACGAAGCTCAAATCCGGTCCCTCGATCAACAGCGACATGCGCATTCTAAAAGACGCCACTGAACTGGCGATCATGCGCAAGGCCATTCGCAACGCGGAGGACGCCTTCCGCTCGACCTGCGCGTCGATCGAGCCGGGTCAGACCGAAATCGAAGTGGCGGCACGGCTGGAATATGAAATGAAGAAGCGCGGGGCGTCGGGACCGTCGTTTTCGACGATCAGCGCGGTCGGGGCGAATGCCGCGTTGCCCCATGCCCACCCCGGAAGGCGAAAAATCAAGAAGGGATCCGCCCTCTTGCTCGACTGGGGTGCGCGGGTGGACAACTACTGCAGCGATTTGACCCGCGTGGTATTCCTCGGTAGCATCCCGCGGAAAATCGGGGAGGTGTACGGAATCGTCCTCGAGGCGCAGGAGCGCGCCATCAAGGCGATCCGCCCGGGGCGGCGAATGTGCGATATTGACGCCGTCGCCCGCGGTTTCATTACCGAGGCGGGCTATGGCGAGGCCTTCAACCACGGGCTCGGGCACGGTCTGGGACTGGATGTGCACGAGGCACCTTCGCTAAGTTGGCGGTCGGACCAGAAACTGGCCGCCGGCATGCTCGTGACGGTCGAGCCGGGTATCTATCTTCCCGGTATCGGCGGCGTGCGAATTGAAGATGACGTGTTAGTGACACCCAACGGGCATCGGGTGTTGAGCCGGCTGTCGAAGCGTATCGAGGACGCGGTTATCTAGCGCTCTTCGACGGCCCACCTTGGAACACCGCACGAGTGGGAGCGAGTATCTTGCTCGATATCGATAAGATCAAGAAACTGATCGAGATGATGGTCTCCAACGACCTCATCGAGATTTCGTTGCGTGATGGGGAGGAAGAGGTCAACCTCCGGCGCCCCAACAGTCGCCTCGATGTCCCGACGATGTCGGTACAGCCCGGCGCGGGCATGCACGGCGCCGCGTCCAATCCGGGCCCGGCGGCGCCGCCCGCGGTCGCCGAGCAGCCGAACGGGAAGGCGGACGCCGCCGCGGCGGATCTCCTCGAGATCACCTCGCCGATGGTCGGCACCTATTACGCAGCATCCGATCCCGACTCACCGCCCTTTGTCACACCGGGCTCTCAGGTTCACCCCGGTTTGGTGGTGTGCATCCTGGAAGCGATGAAAGTGTTTAATGAGATCAAGTCCGAGGTTGCGGGAACGATCGAGCGCGTCCTCGTCGAGAACGGCAAGCCCGTGGAGTTCGGGCAGCCCTTGTTCCTGGTTCGTCCGCACTGAGATTCCGCTGCTTCGCGTTGGACATCGCCGCGGGGATCACCCAATCGGCGATCGAGGTCATAGATGTTTCGACGGGTTCTGATTGCCAACCGCGGTGAAATCGCTCTGCGAATCATACGCGCATGCCACGAGTTGGACGTCGAGGCGGTCTGCGTATTCTCGGAGGAGGACCGCGGCGCGCACTACCTGAGCCTGGCCGACCGCGCTATTTGCATAGGTGGTCCGCAGCCGCTCGACAGCTACCTCAAGAGTGACCGCATCATCGCCGCGGCGGAAATCGCCGGCGCCGACGCCATCCATCCGGGTTACGGCTTCCTCGCGGAGAACGCCGCTTTTGCGGAAAAGTGCCGCGCATCCAAGCTCGAATTCATTGGCCCCTCTGCAGACAGCATGCGGCTACTGGGCGACAAGGCCACTGCGCGGTCCATCGCCAAGAAAGTCAAGGTCCCCACGGTGCCAGGCACCGACGGCATACTGGAGGAAGGTGAGGATGCCGCCAAGATCGCCGAGCAGATCGGCTATCCGGTCATGATCAAGGCCTCCGCGGGTGGCGGTGGTCGCGGCATGCGCATTGTCCACCAGGCCTCCGAACTGGAAGAAACGCTCAAGCAGGCGCAGCAGGAGGCGCAGGGCGCATTCAATAGCTCCGAAGTCTACCTCGAGAAGTTCATCGAAAAACCCAAGCACGTCGAGGTGCAGATCATCGCCGATCAAACCGGCAATATCGTGCATCTCGGCGAGCGCGACTGCACCGTGCAGCGGCGGTATCAGAAGCTGATCGAAGAGTCGCCGTCACCCAACATCGAGGCCCGTACGCGGCGCGATTTGTGTGCCGCGGCCGTGCGACTGGCGAAGGCGGCCGGTTACTACAGTGCCGGCACCGTCGAGTTTCTCGTCGATGAAAAGGGCAAGTTTTATTTTATCGAAGTCAACACGCGCATTCAGGTCGAGCACCCGGTCACCGAGATGACGACGAGAATCGACCTGATCAAGGCACAAATAAGCGTAGCCGCCGGCGAGCCACTGAGCTTCAACCAACGGGCGATCAAGCCGGCCGGGCACGCCATCGAGTGCCGCATTAACGCCGAAGATCCCGAACACGGTTTCCGTCCCTGCCCCGGCGTGATTGAGAAGTTCCGGCCGCCCGGCGGGCTGGGTGTGCGCATTGACACCTACGCCCACGACGGCTGCCGCATCTCACCACGCTATGATTCGCTGATCGCCAAACTGATCGTCTATCAACCCACGCGCGAGGAGGCATTGAGAACGTTGAAGCGATGCCTGCGCGAGTTTGTCATCGAACCCATCAAGACGACCATCCCTTTCCACGAACGCGCCATCGCCCACCCCGAGTTCATCGAGGGCAAGTTCGACACCGGCTTTGTCGAGCGGAATCTGTCGTAAGAATCGTTGCACTGCAGGATCTGGCACCAACTGAATACTGACGCAAGTGGCTCGCTGATTCAACTCGGTAGACGACCGAGTATGCGACCCGCCTCCACGACGTCCTTGTCACCGCGACCGGAGACGTTAATGACCATGGCTTGGTCGGCGCTCAGCTTTCCGGCGTGCTGAATGGCGTACGCTACCGCGTGGGCGGTTTCCAGGGCGGGAATAATGCCGTCCGTTTCGCTCAGCGTCGTGAACGCCTCGAGGGCAGCGTTGTCTCCGACCGCCAGGTATTCCACGCGACCGATCGATTTCCAATACGAGTGTTCAGGCCCCACGCCGGGGTAGTCGAGACCAGCCGATACCGAATGCACCGGCATGGTCTGCCCCTCGTCGTCCTGTAGAACGTACGTGTGCATGCCGTGCAAAATGCCCGGTCTGCCGACGGACAGGGTGGCCGCATGCCGCCCCTCCGCCAGATCCTCGCCGGCCGCCTCGACGCCGACGAGTTTGACGTCCCTATCATCAAGAAAACCGGTAAAGATGCCCGCGGCGTTGCTGCCGCCGCCGACACACGCGACTACGACATCCGGAAGCCGGCCCATCGCCTCGAGACATTGTGCACGCGTTTCCCGTCCCACGACGGATTGGAAATCACGCACCATGCGCGGATACGGGTGCGGACCCATCACGCTGCCGATGGCGTAGTGCGTGTGGTCGCTGGAGCCCATCCAGTCGCGCATGGCCGCGTTGATGGCATCCTTCAATGTCTTTTGCCCGGTATCCACCGAGATGACCTTGGCACCGAGCAACTCCATACGGAAGACATTCAGCTCCTGTCTACGCACGTCTTCGGCACCCATGTAGACGACGCACTCGAGCCCGCAGCAGGCGGCCGCCGTCGCCGTGGCCACACCATGCTGGCCCGCGCCGGTCTCGGCGATGATGCGGTTTTTGCCCATCCGCTTGGCCAGCAAAACCTGCCCAAGGGTGTTGTTCACCTTGTGTGCGCCGGTGTGGTTGAGATCTTCACGCTTGAGGTAGATCTGCGCGCCGCCGCACTCTTCCGTCAGACGCTTTGCGTGGTAGAGTGGGCTGGGTCGACCGACGTAGTCACGCAGCACCGTAGCCAGTTCCTCCCAGAACGCACGATCGCCGCGTACGGTCGTGTAGGCCGCGTCCAGTTCCTGCACGGCAGCCATCAGCGTTTCCGGGATGTAGCATCCGCCGAACTCGCCGAATCGCCCGCGTTCGTCCGGACCCCACTTGCTATCGTCCGGCGGCATGACATCGATCTGCATGGTAAGTCCTCGTCTGTTCCCTATCAGAACGGCACGCCCCCACTTTGCGGTTCGTGGATCACGAATGGTAGTCGCCTTGGTCGCATGGGTCTAAGGATGAGGCGACAGACTCCGGTTTTCGACGAAAAAGCACGCGGTCTGTATAATCGAACCCTGCGAGGCAAGCACCTTGGGACAGTTTTCGAGAGGCCACCGATGTCTGATCCGTTACAAGCCATGTTGAAAGAGCGAGTCGTGCTCGATACGACGATGCCGATTCTCTACATTGGCACACTCAGTGAGGTGACCGACGCGGCCTTCGTCCTGGACGAGGCGGACATGCACGACTGCCGTGAGGGACATGCCAACAAGGAGATGTATCTCGTCGCGGCCAAAGAGGCGGGTCTGGCGGTCAATCGAAAACGTGTGGTGGTCATGCGATCGGCCGTCATCAGCGTCTCGCGGCTCGACGATGTGGTGGTGGATTAGTTCGACCGGGAGTCTTGCATGAAGATCTTCGTGACCGGCGGAGCCGGGTATGTCGGAAGCCACTGCGTACGAGAACTCTGTAACGCCGGGCACACTGTCATCGTATTCGACAACCTGGCATTTGGCGGACATCGCGAGGCCGTGGATGACCGGGCCCAACTGGTGGTCGGCGATCTGGCTGATACCGCTCTCTTGCGCGACACGCTCTTCGCCGGCGGCTTCGATGCGGTCATGCACTTCGCCGCCCTTCTCGATGTCAACGAATCCGTCCGAGAACCGCTACGATATTATCATAACAACGTGGTCAACACGCTGTCACTACTGACGTTGATGCGCGAGTTCGGCGTTAAGAGAATGGTCTTCAGCTCCACATGTGCGACCTACGGCGTTCCGCAGAAGATGCCCATCACAGAAGACATGCCGCAGAACCCGATCAGTCCCTACGGCTGCACCAAGCTGGCAATCGAATGGGCCCTGCGCGACAGTTCGGCGGCCTGGGGCTTGGGTGCCACGGCGCTGCGCTACTTTAATGCGTCGGGGGCGGCCGCCGACGGCACGCTCGGCGAGGACCGCGACCCGGAATATCATCTCATCCCCGTCGTACTCCAGGTCGCCCTGGATCAGCGGGAAGAGGTGAAGATGTTCGGCCTCGACTACCCCACGCCCGACGGCACGTGCGTCCGCGACTACATACATGTCGAAGACTTAGCCTCCGTACACCGGCTGGCTATCGAGACCCAGAAGGAAAGCGAATTCCGCTTCTTCAACGTGGGCACCGGGAAGGGAGTGAGCGTGAAGGAACTCATCGAGACCGCCAGAGAAGTCACCGGCCACCCCATCCCCGCGTCACCCGCGCCGCGCCGCGAGGGCGACCCGCCCGAACTCTACGCCGACCCAACGAAGGTCATGACCGAACTCGGCTGGCAGCCGAAGTACACAGACATTCGCAGAACAATCGAAACGGCGTGGAACTGGCATCGCAAACATCCGCAAGGGTATGCAACAAAATGATGCGGCGGACTTTTCTGTGGTGAGCGATCAAGCATGTCGAAACGGCGCAAGAGCCTGATTCGATACTGGATGCCAACGATCTACCTGCTGGTGGCCATTTTCGTTTGCCTGCCTAACTCTGGGGCCGGACATGCGTGGGGGGCAGGTGCATTTTTTCTGATTTCCTTTCCGGCAATCTTGCTTTGGGAACCTCTCGATGCAGGGTTGGTCCTGGGCCTGCTTCTGTGTGCAACGCAGTGGTTCGTTATCGGGTATGCATGTGAGCGTGGCTGGTTTGCATTCAAACGGCGGCGCGATCGTCGGAAGTCTATCGAACGGCGGTGTATTAGGTGCGGATACGATCTGCTTGGCAACGAATCCGGTCGTTGTCCGGAATGCGGCGCAACAATTCACATTCAACAGAAGAAACACCTTTCTCTCCCGTGAAGCGCCGTTACGATACGGTTATCATTCGAGGTGGCGGAATGCAATCGTGCGGTGGAGGGTCTCGTGGCCGGAAGACTTCGCATCAAAGGCGTCGTGGCATTTGCGGATCGCGTGCGGAGGGAATTGTCGGCGCCGATTTCGGAAGCGCGCAAGACGGAGTTGGAGCGCGAACGCACGGAAGTCGTTCGTCAAGTCGACGGCATCCTGGCGCGGCACCAGACGCACATCGATCGGTTGCCGGAACCGACGCGACGCGCCTACCGCTTTCTTTCCCGGCTGAATGTCCAATCCACCACAACCGTTCCGGCGTCATCCGGCGCGGCGCCACCGCGCCGGCGCGGTGGCGTGACCCTTCCGGGCATGAAGGCCTATTGGGACGACCTGATCGCCGACATGGCGACCGCCGAATCCGACACGAAGCGAGACGAAATTCTCGCGTCGCTCGAAAGAGCTCGTGATCATATAGAACGAAACTTGAAGAAGTGCGGCTATACGGTCGCCGATCTCACCGAGCAATTCGCCAAAATCCGTGGCTGGTTCACGTTTTTTGCCCAACGAGAGGCTTTCGACACATACACGGCGGCGCTCGATCGCGCCCGACCGGCATTCGTTGCTGCGCTGCAGCAGGCGCATCAGTTCGAGCCCCCGGCGCTGATCGAGTTTCGCCCTATGCGCGGGGTGTACCGGGTGCGCGGCTATGCAGATGGCACACGTGTCGTCCTGCCTACGCCGATGATCATCTTCACGCCGGAACTCTTCCAACAACTGGCGGCCGGTGCCCTGCTCGGTGGCGACCGCCAGGGCGTGATGGAGGCTACCGCATCCGAGGCCTATGTGGAATTGCAGACCGAGCTGGATGTGCTCTGCGGCGCCGAGTCTGCGCCGGCGGGCGTATGCCGCGACCTGGGCGAGTCGTTCGATCGCGTGAATGCGAAGTACTTCGAGAAGGCATTGCCAATGCCTCGTCTGGTGTGGAGCCGCACCTTCACCGGTCGCAAGTTCGGCCACTACGAGTTCATCGGCGACACCATCATGGTCAGTTGCACCCTCGATCGAACGGACGTGCCTGAATTCGTCCTTGATTTCGTCATGTATCACGAGATGCTGCACAAGAGGCTCGGCCTCGAATGGCGCAACGGACGCGGTACCGCGCATACGCCTGAGTTCCGCCGACAGGAACGCCTGTTCGATCGATACGAGGACGCCGATGCTTTCCTCTCGCGCCTCGCCGGCGGCATGCTGCCGTGAGTGTCTGGAGATCGATCATGTCCACGATCAATTGGGTCCGACTCGTTCTCGGTGGGCTCGTCGCCGGGCTGATCATCAACGTTAGCGGTTTCATGATGGCCCATTTCGTACTCGGGCGGGAGTACGTCGAGGCATTCAAATCGAAAATGGTCCCGCAATCCGCCTCGGCCATTTTCGCGAAGCACCTAGCCTGCGGTTTCTCTTCGGTCTGCTGGCCGTGTTCATTTATGTCGGATTCCGTCCGCGCTTCGGCCCCGGGCCGGGGACATCGATCATCGCGGCGGTTGTGGTCTTTCTGACAGCCGGCCTTGTCATGCTGTTGACGACAAACGACCTGGGGCTGCTCACGGGACGAAAGCTGTGGCTGACCGCCGCCTGGGCGCTCGCTGAAGTCATAGTGGCGACCCTCATCGGGGCGTGGATCTATCGTGAGGCGGCCTGACATCGAACTCCGATCATCGAGCGCGCACGGGTGCCCATTCATTGCGGAGCAATGCGTGGGGGACAATCCATACACACAAACATCCAACGCTCAAGAGACGCTTCCGTCCCCCACCCTTCGCCTTCGCGAAGGATGGGGCACCCGACTGACGTCCGCCATGCGGCGTACATCGCTCTACGAGTGTTTACAACCCGTGACTCCTTCCGGGGTCACCGCAGGGCGCCGATTTCGTTACGAATCCCGATCAGCCAGCCGCATTCCATTGCAAGGCCTGGTGCAGCGGTTTCTTCGGGATGTCCGGTACGACGGCGTCCGTTGCGGGATACCCCACGGGAATCAGCAGATACGGTTTCTCGTTGGCGGGACGCCCGAGGATGTCGCACAAGAACTTCATCGGGTTGGGGGTGTGGGTCAGCGTCGCCAGCCCTACCTGGTGACAGGCCATCAGAAACATGCCCGAGGCGATACCGACCGACTCGGACGGGTAGTAGTTCTTGACGCGCTCGCCATCGACCATCTCCCAGTCGATACGGAAAATGACGACCAGCCACGGCACGATATCCAGAAACGGCTTGTTCGCGTCGGTGCCGATAGGCTCAAGGGCATCGAGCCACGCTTGCGGGAAGCGATGCTCGTAGCTTTCGCGTTCCTCGGCCTCCGCGGCCAGACGTATCTTGTGTTTGAGCTCCGGGTCGTCGACCGCGACGAATCGCCACGGCTTGCGATTCGCGCCGCTTGGTGCGCTGTGGGCGATGGCGATGAGGTTTTCGATCAGCTCGCGCGACACCGGCTCGTCACTGAAATGGCGACAACTGCGCCGGGTGTTCATTTCCGCCAGAATCGCCGACGATCGCGCGCGCATGTCATCTTCGTCGCGCCGTGCGATGGAATAGGGGATCATGTTTGCGGGCATACCCGTCCTCCGATTCAGCGGTTCCGTCGCGCGGCTACACTTCAGCTAGCGGGCGCAATTCTCCGGCGCCGGGATCAGGCAGATGAATTCGAGCGGATCGTCGCCGCCGTTTTGGAACTGATGCTTTTCGTTAGCGGGAACGAAAATGACATCGCCCGCCTTGAACGGACGGTCGCCCTGCTCGGACTTGGCGACGCCGTGGCCCTTGAGGATCAGTATCTCGTGCTCGTAGTCGTGCTGATGGTGCGGCGAGTGCCCGCCCGGCTCCACCTCGAAGTGGCGCATGTGGAAGTTGGGGGCGCCGTCCTGTGGGCCGACGAGCATGCGCATGCGAACGCCGGATGCGCCTTCCATATCGACGTCCGTTTGCTCGTGATGATCTATCGATTCGACTTTCATCGCATTCATCCTTCTTGAAGGCCAGCAAAACCCACGCCGATGCAACCCAGTCGCTCGAAAGCCGCATGCCTGTCGCCGCCCGCACTGAGCCGCATGCTTCAGCTTGCGCGGTGCTGCGACTGTCAAACGCGCCAGCCGACGTCGGTGAGCCGCGCGGTCTTAAGCCCGCGGCTCAGCTAGGTGTGCATCATGTTTCTAGTCATCGTTCTTGGGAAACACCCAATCCGAGCCGGCCGGTGCATAATCGAGTAGTTCATCCTTGCTGAAATAAAGCGCGATCTCGGTCTCGGCCGACTCCGGCGCGTCGCTGCCGTGAACCAGATTGAACGACCGGCTGGCACCGAAGTCGCCGCGAATCGTGCCGGGTACAGCTTCGTAGCCGAAAGTCTTACCCATGAGCGTGCGGGCGATGTCGATGCAGCGATTACCTTGCAGCACCATGACCACGACCGGCCCGCTGGTGATGTAGTCGATCAACCCAGGATAGAAGGGCTTGCCCTTGTGCGGCGCGTAGTGGCGTTCCGCCAGATCGCGCGAGATCTGCATGAGCTTCATGCCCGCCAGGACCAGACCTTTGTCCTCGAATCGTTGCAGCACTCGCCCCGTCAGGCGACGCTGAAGACAGTCCGGCTTGAGAATGATCAGTGTACGTTCCATGCCATATCCTTAGTGACAGTACCTCAAAACACTGGGGAACACCCGGTCCGGGTGGCATGCCCACGCTTGCGTGGGCATGATCCGAGGGCAATACCGCGTATGGCCACGCTTCGCGTGGGCCATGCCCCCCAGCCGCTTCAGCGCCAATACCTAAGGTTTGTGCCTCAAAAAATCAACCCCGAACGGCGTGAGCCAAGGCGTCCAGGTTTGCCTCGGGAACGGCGTTGGGATCGTAGGTACATCCGGGAGAAATCATGAAGGAATGTTCGCCTGCCTGGCGTACGGTATCCTGCACCTCGGCTGCGACTTGCTCTGGCGTGCCTTTGGGAAGCGTCGAGAGATTGTCCACGCCCGCACACACCACCGGATCGGTGCGATCGATGACGTCCGAGATGGCCGGACCGGCCGCGCGGTCCGCCCAATTGATGACGTGCGTCGGATAGGAGGCGAACATATCGAACTTCTGCGGCACGCCGCAGACGTGCAGCATGTTCATCGACCCCTCGCTCGCAACGGACAGAATCTGGCGGTCGCAGTCGCGCAGGATCTCTTCGTAGGTTTGCATGCCGTTAGCTTCGTTATTCACTCGGTCCTCGCGCACGCTGAGGAAAATGCCGTCGGCGCCGGCGTGCAGGCAGCGCCGCGTGAAGTTGGCCAGCGATTGGGCGATCGTCTCGAGTGCCTCCACGAAGACGGTCCGATCCTCGGCGAGCAATTCGTTCATGCGGAGATCTGCCTCGGCGGGCTGCGCGTCGAGCCGGGGCGGATGGTGTACGCCGGTAGCCGGTGGCGTGACGATCTTCCGCAGTACGGACCAGGGACTAAACACCGTCGTGACGAGCGGCACCTTGCCTTTCAACTCGGCGGCCAGCGCGGCGACCAGATCCAATTGATCTTGAAACCCCTCCTCGTTTCCGCCGAGTTGCGGTAGGTCACGCAAGTCCCACGCGCGTTCGACGGCGATTTCCACCGGGAAAGGGTTGTCATTCATGATCTTCAGAAAATCGAGTTCGTATCGCGCGAGGTGATTGAGGTGTGCATCGACAGCAGTCTGTCCGCAGACGCAGTCCGGTGGGAAGTGATACCAGAAGCTCAGCGGCGGGCGATCCGGCCGCTCGCCGTGAAGCACGGCGTACACGCGTTCCATCGAGGTCATCTGTGCCATTGCGGCAGGCTATTTTCTGTTTGCAGGGCGGTCAAGGGAGTGCGCAAACGCCGACTTGTCTTGCGAGAGGCAGGCAGGGATGCCTGCATTCCATTTCGGTGATCATGCCGTGCGGAAAAACAAGAGCCCCAGCGACCCATCACAGAGGTCGCCGGGGCTCATTTTCTCACCACGCAGCCGCGGCTAGCCTACGGATTCGCCGTCTTTCCGTTTGGCTCCTTGACCGTTGCGGCCGCCAACGTAGGGTATTCGTCCGCCAGCAGATGGAGACGCATGACGAGCAGTGCCGTGTCCATTTGCGGATCCACCATGGGGCGATCGTTTTCGTCCGGTTGTTTGATCGGCGGCAGCTTCTCCTTTTCGTCGCCATCCTTGGCCGTAGCGTCGTCCTCATCTGCCTTACCGTCCTTCGCATCGTCCGCGTCAGCGCCCTTGACTGATTCCGATCCCTCGGCGTCGTCCTTCTCTACGTCCTCATCTTTGCCCTCCGGTTTGGGCGGTCCGATACGCTCGGCTTCGCGGCGCATCTTCCAGATGTTAATCCGCTCCTTCTGGGCGAGCTCGACATCAATGTCGGGCTCGACGCCCCACGTTTCCGATGTGGGTTCGCGATGCAGCGACACGCCGCTCGGCAGATAGTACCGTGCCGTGGTCAGCTTCAGCTTGGCCTGTGAACGACTCAACGGAATCAGGTTTTGCACGCTGAATTTCCCGAACGTGCGGGTGCCGACGACGGCCCCGTGGTGGTTGTCTTTGATGGCGCCAGCGAGGATTTCCGAGGCACTTGCGCTGTTTTCGTTGGTCATGAGCACGACGGGAAGATCGGAAAACTGCCCGTCCCGTGGTGCGTCGAACCGCTGATTCTCGTTGGCGTGCCGCCCGCGCGTACTCACGACGTTCTCACCTCGCTTGAGGAACATTGACGAGACCCGCCACGCCGTATCCAGCAAGCCGCCGGGATCGTCACGAAGGTCGAGCAGCACGCCACGCATGCCCTCCTTCATCAAACCGTCGAGCGTGTTCTCGAGGTCCTCGACCGTATTGCGCTGAAAATTCGTAAGCCTGACGTACGCAATGCGCTCGTCATCGTCGATCCAGTATTGCCAGCGCTCGTCGTCACCCCGCTTGTACCCTTTGACCGATTGGATTTTCACGCGCTTGCGTGTCAGTTCGTAGTCGTGGCTTTTCTCATCGCGGCGTATGGTTAGCGTGACTTTCGTGTTTTCCGGTCCCGTAATGATGTCCACGCACTTGTTGATCGAAAGACCCTTGATCGGCGTCCCGTCGACGTGGGTGATGATGTCGCCCGCCTGAATACCGGCGCGATAGGCGGGTGTGTCCTCGAGCGGGGTGACGACTTCGATTTCGTCCGTCGTTCGATTGCTGACAATGGAAATACCCACACCAATGAAGTCGCCGCGGGTGTGCTTGATGAACTCTTCGGAGTCCTGCGGCCAGATGATTGTGGTGAACTCATCGAGTGGATCCAACGCCCCGCGCATCAATTCGCTGACGATCAGTTCTTCCTTCAGTCGAACCGTCTGGCGATTGATGTCGCGCACCACGCGGCGGAAGTGGCGGACGGCATCCTTCCAGTCAAGGCTCGGAGTCGCCCGTACCTGGTCCAGCTTGCGTTGGATACGAGAGACGAAATCGTGACGGTCGTCCTCGTTCTTCAGGCCTTCGAATCGCTCCCGGGCACTCCGCGATTCCGCCAGCAGCAGCATGTGTTCTAGACCGGCCTCGGTAATGGCCTTGAAGTCGGCGGGCTCGACGTAGTAGAAGCCGATGCACTCGAGCGCATATTCCGCATCATCCCAGCGCACCTTTTCGATGCGCTCCTCCCATTTGCTGTCCTTTTCGAACATGGATTCGAGGCGCAGATGGGTTAAGACGTCGCGCTCCAGCTTCTTGTAGCGCGGCTCACGATCAAACAACTCCGCCAGTTGCCAATAATATCCGTACGCATCACGCCATTTCGCGTCGTTGCGGTACTTCTCCGCCTCGGTGAGGCTCTTGTTCACCAGATCGTTAAGCCAAGCCTCCTTGAGAAACGCCTTGCGATCTTCGGCGAGGTCCGCCGCGGCGAGAGTCCAACCGAGTGCGCGATCGTACTCCTCACGTTCCATTCGCTCCTTGGCATAACGAACGTACTTGGCTTGATCCAACTGATTGAGTTGCTTCCGTTCCTTCTGGTTTGCTTCGTACTCGTCAAGCCAACCACGGACGCGATCGACTAACGGCAAACCGGCGGGAATCTCGGCGACCGTGTTCTTGGCGGCGCTGAAATCGCCCCGGCTGACCAGCTCCACGCTACGGCGCCAGAGCTCATCATTATTGGCCTGCTGTGACGAAGCCACAGCGTCGGAAGCATGGACGACCCCGCCGGAGACAAGAAATAGCCAAACGAATCCCTTGCCCCAAGCGAATCGACAGGCGCGCGTCATCTTCTGTGCCATGATGCCTCCGTCATTAGAGTGTTGCCACATACAAAACGCTCAACCAACCTGGCACCGCATCAACGGTGCCGTGGCGGTTCAGCAAGATCCAGCGACCCAACGTACTATCGGTTTCGACGACTTAAGCGTTGCTTTACGCAGCCGTCGTCCGATTAAGAGAGAAGGCCGATCTCATTCAGTTCTCGCGAGACTCAGCAACAGCCCTGATCAAGTATAAGAATCCAAAAGGGCAGGGTCCACCCCGCTTTGTCTCCATGCGAGCCCCTGAGACCAAAGCCACTCCTGTTTTTCGGTCCTCCGAGTCCTTATACGCTTATCCGGCATACCAGGGTTGAGAGACGCTGGTGCGGCAGACACTTCCGTGCAAATCGAGTCGGACGCGGGGGAAACCGACCATTTCACCCCAAAAACCTGCAAGCGGCACGTGAAAACGGCCACTTGTCGTTTAAAGGTGCAAAGCCCGCACCACATCGTGACGGACGCTTTTGCAGCGACCGAGGCGAAGTCGTGCGGGCTTGCGCATCGGGGCGTGTGGCGAATCGACGGAAATCGTCTGAAGGTGTCGGCGCTCATTTGCCGGCGACAACGGCCTTCCGCGTCGGTCGACTATCCGCGCTCGATCAGTTCCGCGACACCGAGATCGCCAGGGCAATGGCGCTGCCGTTTGCCGTTGACGCCGGCGAGGCCGCGAGTACTACAGTTTCGCCGAGCCTGGTCGCGATGGTCGTCTCCGATTCGAAGAGCGTCTGCGCCGCCGTCTCCCTGCCCGGTGGGAAGTACTCGCCGTGTACCTCGGCGTCGATGGTGATTTGGACGGTTCTATCATCTTCGGACAATTGCGCCGTACCCTTGACGCTGAATTGTAGCTGATCTTGAATCTCGTCTCCCGACGCCCCCTGCAACGCGGCACGGTGTTCGAAGTGGCGGCCTTGATCCACGGTGACGATCACGGGCGACAGCAGGCTGAGGTCGGAAATGCCGCCGGTGCGCAGGACACGCCCGACACCGGCGAGAGACTCGGGTAATCTGTCTTCGGCGACCCCGGCCGCTCCGACATGTCCGCGGATGAAGTACAGGCTAACGGTCAGCGAGGCCCGCGGTTCGTTCGACGAGGCAATGACCTGCTTGATTGCAGCAATGTCGTCCGGTGAGCCGCCCACGACGACGAGCCGGTTGCCCTGGTCGAAAGCGATGCGGGTCGACCGGCTAGGCGCGGCCGCGCGTAGCAGGTTGACGAATGCGGCATCAGGAGTCCGGTCCAGCGTGAAAGTCTGGGTTACCTTCTCCGTGCCGCTTGCCGGCGTGTCGATTTCCGGGATGAGTTCGCCCTGGATCTGGCGGATCGCATCCGGGTCGCCACGAAGAAGTACCTTGGTGTCGTCCACCATGGCAACGCGTACGGGATACCGCAACATATTGATGGCGGTTAATACGGCCTCCGCGCTGGCGTGATGGAGTGGTACCACCACGGTGATCTCGGCAATGCCGGTGGGCTTTGTCTGAGTCTCCTGCAACTCGCCCTTTTGGGCAAAACTGGTCGCGGCACACATGGCAGTGGCGAGGAATAACGCGAGTCCGATGATGGTCCGTTGAAAATCCATGGCATTTTCTCCTTTGAATCTGCTCGCCATAAGGCGCGAGCGGACAACACTATTCGACGTTCGTTTCCTGATCGAGAAGCGGGTATAGCCAGTACATCCGGATGTTTTTCTCATTTGTTTGCTGGGCAACAGCTAACATCGTCGTCGCGGACTTTCCCTGCAGCGTAATGCCCAGTCGCGGGTTGGCGTGTGTTGGCAAGTGCCCCTTTGCAGCGTCTGCCATCGACGGTATGGGGGAATTGGATTCAGCAGCCCTCCGCGATGCACGCCACCGCGGCACCACGTACAGCGATCCTGCCACCAGGAGTGCGATAGCTGCAGCGACTCGCACGGGTCTCAAAAGGCGACGGGCCGCGTGCCAGCCTCTTTCCATCTGATTCGCGCTGCTACCCCGTACTGCCGGCCGCGCAACGATCGATACTGTTTCGTCGTGCAATCCATCCAGGCCGGCGGCGATCCCGCGGATATCGGTCGCGTATTCTCGGCAGTCGGCGCAGCCGATCAGATGATCTTCGAGCACCGAATCGTGCCGTGCGTAATCGACACAGTCGTGCACGCGCTGCCTCGCCTCTTCACATGTCAACGCCGGGCTATCCATTCTGTTCATCCGTTCTCCGGGCGGCTGCGTGGTCGTGCGGCCAAGATCTCTCGCAGCGCTTCGCGTCCTGCCCGGGCATGCACCCTCGCCGTGCCGGGGGCCATTTCCAGCAGCTCGCCAACCTCTCCGAAGGGCAGCCCCTCGATATGCCGAAGGACGAGGACCTCGCGTTGCCGGCGCGGCAACGCGTGTAACGCGGATCGCAACAGGTCTCGGGCTTCTTCTGCGGCGAGTTCCTCGGATCCGTCCTTCCCGTCAGTTGCTCGCTGCGCACCGTATCGTTCCTCATGGCGGTTTCTTACGTTTCTTTTTCTGCCTCGTTCGTGGCACCGATTGATGAGGATTCGGCGAACCCACGACCACCAACTCTGGTTCTTGCATAGATGCTCTTCGCGCGAGCGTGCGAGAAGCAGTGCGTCCTGCACGGCATCTTCGGCTTCATCGTGATTCCACACGAAGCGATAGGCGAGTCGGACGAGCCGATCGCGATCCGATGCAGCGATGGCACGCGTGGGGCTCGTCGCACCGCCGTCCGCGTCTCGGTTGTGATCGCCAACCTGAGCTAGGGGCTTTCTTGCCATTCGCGTGTTCGCCGTCGGCGGCCTGATACCTACGCCTTCTGTCCTAATGGGATGCGCAGGCGGGTGCATTCGTGTAGCGGCGCCTGCGGAATAACTGAGATTCCTGGAGAAATACCGGTCCGGCACAGACCGCGCGCGTCTCACGTATCGTCCACGCCGCCTCGATTGGTACCGTCCGGCACGAATTTGGCCGCGGGAAGGGGAATCTCGTCACCCGTACGTCAGGCAGGCAGGCCCATGATCGACCCTGCAAAATGGCAAAGCCCCTGGAGAATCGCCCATGTATACAGCCCGGCGACGACATCATCCCCGACCACGCCCCAGCCGCCCGGCCAGGCACGCTCGATGATGTTGGCCGGAGGGACCTTGACGATATCGATGAGCCTTTCCAGCAGGAAGGCCCCTACCGCCGTTTGCCACGTGAAGGGAACCAACGTGACAGCGACCATGAAACCGACGAGCTCATCCCAGACCAGGCGACGGCTGTCCTTTTCCCCGAGGATGTGATCCCCCGCTTGATGCAAGGCGACGGATGCTAGCGTAAACAGACCCACCACCGTGAGGTAGGGGAGCGCACTCCATCTCTCCGTAAGCCAGAAGATTGGGATTCCCACGACCGCTACCGTGACCGTGCCGGAGGCAGGTAGATATCCAAGTGGGCCGATCGAACCGGCCAAAATCAACAGGCGGTGGGACAACGGCGTATTGGGCTTCATGGTGGGTATGGTGTCGAATCGGCCCGCGGCTGGCAAATGTCGTCGGGAAGTGGAGGACGGGCGACGCCATGGACGGATATGTCGGATCCGCGATCGGCACGCCATCGCTCAAGGGTCTGCATAGGCCAAGATAACCGTGAATTGCGCGAATTCTCGCAGGTTTTCGCCGCGCAACGCTGTAGTAACAAACGAGTTACGTCGTTGATTTGATTCGACGATATGGAGTATAAACACCGTCCGGGCATGAACATCGGGGGAATGTCCTCGTGGACCTGACGTATCCTGCGATAGCGCGTGTCCGTGCGGCACGGTGTTATCACCGGCGTTCGCCTTCGAATTGAATCGTTTGGTTATCAGTCAATCTACAAAGGGAATTCCACACATGAACGTGAGAATGAGCGTGACTCGATCGACGAGAGGAAAGGAATGCAGGGTCTGGCCTTGGTTGACGGCGAGCGTCCTGGTCGCGACGACAGCTTGGTCTTCGCAATGGGCACTTGGCAAGCCCACAATAAGGCAGAGACCCACCGAGACGAATGTGGCCGAAAAGACCGCCGACAAGACCGCCGACGGGGCGCCGGTCATCCACGCCGTGGAACCTGTGCACGATTTCAAGGAGCATTGGATTGGTGGGGACTTGGACTGGACGTTCATCATCGAGAACAACGGCAAGTCGCCGCTTAACATATCGAGTGTGCGCCCATCGTGTGGCTGCACGGTGGCCGGCAATTATCCCAAGACTATTGCACCCGGCACGAAAGGGGAATTTCCGTTCAAGATTGCGAGCAAGAAGCTCCGCGGCAAGTACGAGAAGTCGATCAAAGTATACTCGAACGATCCCGTGACACCCGAACTTCAGTTGAAGTTGCGCGGTGTGTGCAAGCGATACGTCGATGTCACGCCGACGAATGCCTATTTCGGCAAGATTACGACGGACGAACCTCGTGAGAACGTTCTCAAGATCACGAACAATACCGAAACGCCCTTGGTAGCCTCCCTTTCCAAGGCCGAGGACAACAAGTTTCAATTCGAGCTCGTCGAAACCGCCAAGGGCAAGGAATACGAACTCAAGGTCAAGGTTGAGCCGCCATACACCGCTGGCTCCCTTCGCGGTACAACCAACTTGTTGACGAACATCGAGGCGCAGAAGGAAATCCGCATTGGCGCAACGGCAAGAGTGCCCGAACGTCTAGAGGTTCAGCCTCCGTCCATCGTCCTCAGCCCCGCGCGCACCAAGGACCGCGGCTACTCCAGGCCCATTCGATTCACGAACTACGGAGACAAGCCGGTCAAGGTTCTCGAGGCGACGGCCAATGACGAGAAGATCAAACTGGCCGTGAAAGAGCGCACAGCGGGCAAGGCTTATACGATCAACGTGGATATGCCGGCCGGCTACGTTCCGCCGAGCGGCGGTCGCGTCATCACACTGAAAACGGATGACCCGGACAAGCCGACGATTGCCATTCACGTGACGTCGGTGCAGGCGCAAGCCAGGCCCAAGCGCACCACGCCCAGGAAGCGTCCTGCCGAGGAGATGGTCGGCCAATCGGCGCCGTCGATTCCCGTCATGACGACGAACGGAAAACGACTGACGGATACAGATTTCAAGAACAAAGTCACGGTGTTGGACTTCTTTGCCGTCAACTGTGGCTTCTGCAAGAAGCAGGTGCCTCGGCTGGAGACCGTTCGCAAGGAGTATGAACCGAAGGGTGTGCGGTTCGTAGCCGTCAGCCAGACGATGCGCAAGAAGTTCACGGATGACGACGTCAAAAACAAGATCAACGAACTTGGTTTTAAGGGTGAATTGGCGATTGACCATGCCAACAATGCCGGCCTGCTGTTCAAGGCTACGAGCTTCCCGACGATGGTGGTCATCGGCAAGGACGCCAAGGTCGCGGCGGTGAACGTCGGGAACGTAGGCGATCTCGAGTCACGGATGCACATCCAGCTTGATGCGTTGCTCGCCGGCAAGCCGATTCCGGTGATCGCTTCCGCCACGCCGTCCACCCCGCCCGCCAAGCCGCGCACACGCCCGGCGGATGCCCTGGTCGGCAAGCCGGCACCGAAGTTCGACCTGGCGACCATCGCCGGTAAGAAGCTGTCCAATGAAGCCGTGGCCGACACGGTGACGGTACTCGATTTCTTTGCCGTCAACTGCGGCTTCTGCAAGAAGCAAATTCCCCGGCTCGAGACCGTTCGCAAGCAGTACGAGTCCAAAGGCGTTCGCTTTGTGGCCGTCAGCCAGACGATGCGGAAGGCGTTTTCTGAGGAAGATACCAAGAACAAAATCAAGGAACTCGGCTTTGGCGGCGAGTTGGCGCTCGATCCCAAGAATACCACGGGGCCGAAGTTCAAAGCCACCGGCTTCCCCACGATGGTGATTCTCGACAAAAAGGGCAATGTCGGTGCGGTCAACGTCGGCAACGTCGGGGATCTGGAGTCGCGTCTGAAGACCCAGCTCGACGCGATGCTGGCCGGCAAGCCGGTACCACAGATTGCCGCCGCGACGCCGCCCAAGAAGACGCCGCCGCCCAAGAAGACAGCGCCTCGGCCCACACAGGGAGAGGTCGTCGGTAAGCCGGCGCCGAAGTTCGACCTGACGACGACGGCCGGCAAGAAACTGTCCAATGCGACCCTCGCCCAGAATGTCACCGTGCTTGACTTTTTCGCGGCGAACTGTGGCTTCTGCAAGAAGCAGATTCCTCGCCTGGAGACCATACGCAAGGAGTATGAGCCCAAGGGTGTTCGCTTTGTGGCCGTCGCCCAGACCATGCGGAAGGAGTTCCCGGAATCAGAGATTAAGGACAAGCTGAAGGAACTCGGGTTTAACGGCGAATTGGCGTTGGATCTCAAGAACACCACGGGGCCGAAAATGGGCGCGAGGGGCTTTCCGACCATGATCGTTCTGGACAAAAAGGGAAAGGTCGCGGCTGCAAACATCGGCAACCTCGGCGATCTCGAAACGAGAATGAAGGCACAGTTGGATGCCCTGCTGGCGGACAAGCCGGTGCCTACGCAATATGCCGGGACGACGGCACGCAAATCTCGGTCGAAAAGGCGTCCTGCGGAAGACTTGGTCGGCAAGCCCGCTCCGAAATTTACGGCCATGAAGACGCTTGCCGGCAAGGAGATTTCCAATGCCGACTTCGCCACGCGCCCGGCGACCGTCCTCAATTTTGTGGCGCCCAACTGTGGCTTCTGCAAGCGAGCGCTTCCCAAGGTTGAGGCCGTCCGCAAGGAATACGAGGCCAAGGGCATCCGCTTCGTGAACGTCGCCCAGACCATGCGGAAGGAATTCACTACGGACGAGGTCGTCGATATCTTCACCAAGGTGGGCTCGAATCTGGAACTGGCGCACGACGCGAAGAACGTCGTCGGCAAGCAGTTCAAGGCCGTCAGCTTCCCCACGATGGTGGTGGTGGGTCGGTCCGGAAAGGTTGAAGCCGTCAACATTGGCGCCAAGGCGAATCTGGATACGCTACTGAAGGGACAACTGGACAAGCTGATCGCCGGTGGATAATCTCGCCGCCCCTTGGTTTCCGAGGCGCGCGACACGCTGTGTTTGGTGATCACAATCCGCCCCTTTGCCTCGTGTGGCAAAGGGGCGGTTTTTTCTTTCGTCATCCCGAGCGATGGAGTCAAAGGGGCTTGGAGTCCGGACTCCATCCACGGCACTTGCCCTCGCGATTTGTGTGTGCAAGTATCGGCAGAAAGGTGTATTCCGTGAACGTCACCGCTCGACTATACTCACCGGTTCGACATGATGCGGCGGAATCCTGCGGGTGCTAGCAGAGCGCCCGTAAAATACCCCAGAGTAGCGTCTCAATATGGCTGAATTATCGCTAATCCGCAATTTCAGCATCGTGGCACATATCGATCACGGCAAGAGCACGCTGGCCGATCGAATCCTCGAACGGACGGGCGCGATCACCGGCCGGGAGATGCGCGCGCAGTTTCTGGACGACATGGACCTCGAACGCGAGATGGGCATCACCATCAAGGCAAATCGGGCTACCGTCCCGTACGAATTCGAGGGGCAGCGGTACATGTTCAACCTGATTGACACCCCCGGGCACGTGGATTTTCACTACGAAGTCTCACGCGCCCTGGCGGCCTGCGAGGGCGTTCTGGTGCTCGTGGATGCCACACAGGGGGTCCAGGCACAGACCGTGGCGAATGCGTACCTGGCGATAGAGTCGGATCGGGAGATCATCCTTGTCATCAACAAGATCGACCTACCGGCGGCGCATCCAGAGGACATTGCGCTCGAGGCGGAGCAGGTGCTCGGGCTCGAGGCGTCCGAGGCAGTGTTCGTCAGTGCAAAAACGGGAGCTGGCATTGACGATCTTCTCCAGGCCGTCGTGAAACGCATTCCGCCCCCCAAAGGCGTACGAGACGGCCGGTTGCGCGCGCTGATTTATGATGCGAAACCCGATCCGCACCGCGGTGTGATCTCGCATATCAGGGTGCTTGACGGCTCGTTCAAGAAGGGGGACCAGATTGAGCTGATGGCCGCCAAACGCCGCTATCTCGTGACAGAGGTCGGCAAGTTCACGCCGAAGCCCAAAGTCGTAGAAGAGCTGGGTCCCGGAGAAGTCGGTTATATGGTCGCCGGCATCAAGACGCTGGTGGACGTCAATATCGGGGACACCATTACCCACGCCACTCGACCGTCGGACGATCCTCTTCCGGGCTACCAGGCACCTCAGCAGATGGTCTTCTGCGACTTCT
>Ga0055480_10000054_pt1 | contig 35426 bp, 36 predicted proteins | sample Muzzi_PWB_D2_FD_57935 | JGI IMG/M metagenome (GOLD analysis project Ga0055480, IMG submission 57935) | Wetland microbial communities from San Francisco Bay, California, USA, that impact long-term carbon sequestration - Muzzi_PWB_D2 | ecosystem: Environmental > Aquatic > Marine > Wetlands ... | reverse complement strand
AGTACCCATGATACCCGCAGCCAAGCAAGCTACGTATGCAATTTGGCCATGTCAAGGAAGGACGGGGGCTCGCCGCCGGCTCCCTCAGTGCGTACGAAACGCCTCCAGGCTGCGACGCACCGGGCCCATCCGCAGGCGCGTCAGCGCCCGATCCCTGATGGACCCCACGCGCTCCCGGCTCACCCCCTGCATGGCGGCGATCTCGCCGAGGGTCATGGGCTCGCGGCCATCCAGTCCGTAGTAGCTCCGCAGGACCTCGGCTTCACGCTCGGAAAGTCGCCGCAATCCGCGGCCCAACGCGTCCGCCAGCGCACGGTGCTGCACTCGGCCCGCGGGATCGAACGCCGCCTCGTCGGGCAGCACTTCCAGCAGCGAGGCGCCGTCACCGGGGCCGACCGGAGCGTCGAGCGATACGTCCCGCCCCCGGATCGCGAGCGCCCGCCGAACGGCGCGTGCGCTCGTCCCCAGCTCGCCCGCTACTTCCTCTGGACGTGCCCGTCGTCCCAAACGCTGGCTCAGGCGGCGAGCGGTCGCCGCGACGCGGCGCGCCTCGTCGAGTCGACCGGCGGGAACCCGGACTACGCTCGCTTCGCGCGACAGCGCGCCGAGAATCGCCTGGCGAATCCACCAGACGGCGTAGGAAATGAAACGCACGCCGTGCGACTCATCGAACCGGCGCGCCGCTCGAATCAGGCCCAGGTTGCCCTCGTTGATCAACTCGTCGAGCGGCACACCCCGGTGCGCGTACCGTCGCGCTACAGAGACCACGAAGCGCAGATTCGCGTTGACGAGGCGGTCGAGCGCCGCGTCGTCCCCGTCCCGAGCGCGTCGCGCGAGTCCGGCTTCCTCGTCGCGGTCGAGCAGGGCGTGCTCTCGAATTTCCGACAGATACCGATCCAGCGCGCCCGCGTCGCTCACCGAATCGGATCGAGGAGTCGACCCCAGCGAATTTCCGTCAGCCAGGGAAACGGAACGAGCTTGTCGCGGTTGTACGAGAAGTAGATGACGAGCGGCTGTCCCTTGACGGCCTCGGACGGCACGAAGCCCCAGTAACGGGAATCCTCCGAGTTGTCGCGGTTGTCGCCCATCACGAAGTAGCTGTCGGGTGGCACGGTGATCGGCCCCCAGTTGTCCCGGGTCGGCCGGTACTCACGCACGGCTCGTCCGTTTTCGATCAGGTGGGCGCGCTGCCAGTCGAACTGAGGGCTCCGCGGATCTTCGTATGGGCGGGTGTGCTTCACGTACGGCTCCACGACCTCAGAGCCGTTCCGGTAGAGGAAGCCGTCGACCATCAGCAGCGTGTCTTCCGGCAGGCCGACCACTCGCTTTACGTAGTTGGTGTGCGCCGCCTGGTGCGCCCGAGGGGGCGGCTCGAACACGACGATGTCGCCGTGCTCCGGCGGTCCGAACGACGGCAGCCGGACGTCGGTACCCGGGATCTCGGCGCCGTAGACCATCTTGTTCACGAGCAGGAAGTCGCCCACGAGCAGGGTGTTTTCCATCGACCCGGTGGGAATCTGGAAGGCCTCGACCACGAACGTCCTCACGAGCAGAAACAGCGCGAAGGCGACCGCAATCGACTTCGTCCATTCCCACATCCAACGGCCGACCGACGCCTCCGCCTCGCTCCTCGGCGCACGGATCTTTGCTTCCGTCGCTTCCACTGGTTTCTTGCTTGCTGTCATGGCTCCGATTCCTCGCATTCCGATATCGTCGCGGCGCGGAGTGAGACTACCCGATCGGTCGCGCCCGCGTTCCCCGGGGAGATAAACATCGCGAACGGCCTCAACGACTCGTCAAACGCTCCGACGTCCGCGGCGTCCGGCCTCATGGTGGATCGGCGGACGCGGGGACTAGAACGACTTCATCTCCCTCGATGCGCACGTCCCCCACGTCGGGCGTCAGGTTAAGCACGACGGCGCCCCCGGAGGTGCCCACGCCCCGAGCCTTCAGGCCGCCGACGACCGCCGGAAGCATGAGTGGCGGGATCACGAAGGCCCCGATCTGCAGGCTGCGGACACGCAGGAGAAGCTCGCCTGGTCGCTCGACCGACGGGGCGAGTCCGGCGATCACGCGTGACGTGTCCGAGAGGGCCGAGCTCAGAGCGTCCGGGGGCGTGTATCCCTCGAGTTCGTCGAGCCGCAGGCGCGCCGAGAGCACGATGAGCGAGTCCTGAACGTCTACACGGGGGTCCTCCACGCCGGCGGGCAGGGCTGCGCCGCCCCGGTAGGTGAGAAGGCTCTGCAGTTCGGCCTCGCTGAGTCGGGTCTCCTCGCGGAGTCCCCCTCGCGCCACGCGATTGAGCTTCTCCTCGGCGCGCCGCGCCAGCTGCTCGCTGACCTCGGCCGGACCTCCGAGCTCCATGCGGCCCACCCAGTCGCCGAGCGCGTCTCGCCCGATCCACGCGGCAGCCGCCAGCAACGCCAGGAGCAGCCATACCGCCAGGCAGCCGGCCCTTCTTCCGCTTCCTTCACCGCTGCGCATCTATCCGTCCCGGTTCTCATTCACGTTCATCGGCCGCAGACTACTCCGCCGCCCCTTCGCCGGGTAGGGCGGCGCCGAGAGAGGCACGCGCCAGTCGCTCGTACCGGGCGCCCGCGGGCTCCGTGTGACTTCGCATCAGGTCGATCGACGTTACGGGTACGGACCTCTCGATGCCGAGGTCTGCGGCCAGCGCCACGAACGGTCGGAACTCCCCTGGCCGCGCGCCGCGTCGAGCCCGCCCGAGGGTCACGTGGGGACGGAACGAGCGATCGTCGCGCCCGAAGCCCTCGCCGGCGAACCTGCGCTCGAGCTGGTCGCGAAGCAGTCGCAGCCGGGGCCCCGCTTCGACGGCGATCCATATCACGCGCGGGCGGCGCGGCGACGGAAACGCCCCCACTGCGCCGAAGCCCGCTTCGAACGGCTCCGCGTCCGCAGCGCTCTCCCTGAGGATATCCGCGACTATGTCGGCGACGGGCGGGTCGTGGCTTCCGAGCCAACGCAACGTGAGGTGGAAGTTCGCCTCGGGCGTCCATCGCACGGGCAGCCCGACCCCCGAGAGCTCCGAGACCACGCCCGCGAGCGCCTTTCGCACCGACGCCGAGAAATTCACGGCGACGAACAGACGCACGGCTCCTCCTCTCGCTGTCAGCTCCGCCCGAGAGCGCGATGCCGTCGCCGGTGGCGGGACCCGGCGGCCACGCTCGAAACGTGCTCCCGCGGCTCGATGCGTGGCAAGCGGAGGCCGTGGCTCGCCCGGTTTCCATCGTCTGACTACCATGAGAGCGGCAACCGGCCGCGTTAGCTCCGTAACTCCAACCCCGGACACCATGGATCAGTTTCGAGTCAAGGTCAGCAAGGACGGGCATGTGTTCGCCGCGGCGCACTTCATCACATGCGGTGACGGCGACGGTGAGCCACTGCACGGACACAATTACCGCGTTGGCGCCGAAGTCACCGGAGCGCTCGACGAGCACCACCTCGTGATCGATTTCCTTCGCCTGAAGCGCGAGCTCGCCGCCGTCGTGGCTCCCCTCGATCACCGGGTTCTCCTCGCGGCCGGCAACCCGACCCTGCCACTGGAACGATCTGATGGAGAGGTCGTCGTACGCAGCCGATCCGGCCGCTATGTATTTCCTGAGGGACACGTCCTCGTGCTGGACATCCCGAATACGACGGCCGAGTTGATCGCGGAGTGGATCGCCGACCGGCTCCTCGATCGCCTCGGCGACGCCGCCCGACCCCTGCTGTGCCTCGAAGTCGAGCTGGAGGAGACAACCGGCCAATCGGCCATCATCCGGCGTGAGTTGCCCTGACCAGTCCCTCGAGTCCTGCAGCCGTCGCCACTGTCGTCGATGCGCCAGCGCCCGAGGCGGTCTTCGCGCGGCTGGCACACCTTCCCCACGCCCTGTGGCTCGACTCCTCCGCCGACGCGGCGGGCACCGGCACCTGGTCGTTCATCGCTGCCGACCCCTTCGCGATCCTGCGCGGACGCAGCGGACGGGCCTCCTGGATCACGGCGAAAGGCGTCGCGGCCCTGGCGGACGCGCCGCTGCCTGCCTTCGCCCGCAAACTGGCTGCCTATCGCGTCGACCCGGGACCGCTTCCTTTCGGAGGCGGCGCGGCGGGGTTCATCGGGTACGAAACGGCGAGGGACATCGAGCGGCTCCCCACGCCACCTCCCCGCGACCACGGCCTGCCCGACCTCCAGCTGGCCTTCTACGACGTGGTGGCTGGATGGAACCACCGGACGGGTGAGTGTCTGGTCGTTTCGACCGGGCACCCGGAACAGGGTGCCGCAGCCGATATTCGTGCGCGCGCGCGGTTGAAGGCCGCCCTCGGCTGGTTGGCCGGTGCGAGCCCACCCTCGCCCGGCCCGGGATTGGACGGGGGGAGCGGACCCGGCGCCGGGCTCGGTGGGGGCCCGGACGCCCTCGTGCCGGCACGTCCGGTGTCCGGTCATCCCCGGCTCCTGTCGACGACGACGGAATCCGAGTATCGGGAGGTCGTGGCCCGCGTGATCGCGGCCATCGAGGAGGGAGAGGTCTACCAGGTGAACCTCTCCCAGCGCTTCACGGCCCGCACCGCGGCGGAGCCGTGCGCGCTATACCAGGAGCTGCGGCGGCGCAGTCCCGCGCCCTATGGCGCCTTCGTCCGGGCGGGCGGGGCCTCCGTCCTCAGCACGTCGCCCGAGCGATTCCTGCGCATCCGGCCCGACGGCTCGATCGAGACCCGACCGATCAAGGGCACTCGGCCACGGGGAAGCGATGCCGAAGCCGACTCCCGCCTCGCCCGGGAGCTGCTGGCGAGCGAGAAGGACCGGGCGGAGAACCTGATGATCGTCGATCTGCTGCGGAACGATCTTTCGAGGATCTGCGAGGCCGGGACGATTCGCGTGCCCGAGCTGTTTCGCCTGGAATCCTGGGCGACGGTCCATCATCTCGTCTCCGTCGTGCAGGGACGACTTCGCCAGGGGATCGAAATCGACGAGCTGCTCGCGGCCACATTCCCGTGCGGCTCCGTGACCGGAGCCCCGAAGATCCGGGCGATGGAGATGATCGGGGAGCTCGAGCACGTGGCACGCGGGCCATACTGCGGTGCGATCGGCTATTTCGGATTCGGCGGTGACGTCGACCTCTCGGTGGCGATCCGCATCGTAGTCCTCGAAAACGGGCGAGCCGCGTTCCACGCCGGGGGCGGGATTGTGGCCGATTCGGATCCGGGCGAGGAGTATCTCGAGACCGTGGACAAGGCACGGGCGATCATCGAGGCGCTCGGTGGGGAAACGGTCTCCCGATGATCCTGCTGGTGGACAACTACGACTCGTTCTCGCACAACCTGGCCCGCTACCTGGCGGAGCTGGACGAAGTCGTGCGCGTGGTGCGCAACGACGCCCTGACCGTCGATGCGGCCCTCGGTCTCGCGGCCGAGGCCGTCGTCATCTCGCCGGGACCCGGACGGCCCTTGGATGCCGGGATCTCGCCTGAGCTCGTCCGCCGCGCACCCGCCGAGCTGCCGATCCTCGGGGTCTGCCTGGGCCAGCAGTGCATCGGCGTGGCGGCCGGCGGGAGCGTCGTCCGCGGACGCCCCGTGCACGGGAAGCGAACCACGGTCAGCCACGAGGAGAACGACCTGTTCACCGGGATCCCCACGCCCTTCCTGGCCACCCGCTACCATTCGCTGGTGGTCGCCGACGACGACCTGCCGGCCTGCGTGCGACCGCTCGCGTGGTCCGAGGACGGGGTCCTGATGGCGCTGCGCCTGCGAAAGCGACCGGTGTGGGGGGTCCAGTTCCATCCCGAGGCGCTTCTTACCGAGCACGGGCACGCGATCCTGGCCAACTTCCTCGCCCTCGCCCGAGGCCACCGTCCTTCGGGCGTGGCGGCCAACCTGCCCGCGTCCGATTGGCACGGTGTTCCTGAAATTCATCCACCGACCATCGCCGGCCGTCCGACGCGGCGCCGATAGCCGAGCGCCTCGGCGACGTGCTCCGCCCGGATGCCCGGGCACCCGGCCAGGTCGGCGATGGTTCGCGCTACCCGGAGCACCCGATGACACGCGCGTGTACTGAGGCGAGCGCGCCGCGCGGCCGCTGACAGCAAGGCCCCTCCCTCGTCGTCCACGCGGCAGTGCCGGCGGAGTCCGCGCAGGTCGAGCGCTGCATTCGGGACCCTCTGACCGCGCTCTCGGGCGACCTTGCGGGCGGCGGCGACGCGCCGGGCGACCCTGTGGCTGGTCTCGGAGGCATCCTCGTCCGCGTCGGCCGGCTGCCAACCCGCGGAGGCCATTTCAAGGGTCAGGTCGATGCGATCGAGAAGCGGGCCACTCACACGGGACAGGTACCGCCGGATCAGCCAGTCGTCGCAGAGGCACCGGCCATCCCCCGCGGTCACATATCCGCACGGACAGCCATTCATCGCCGCGACGAGCTGGAACCGCGACGGAATCCGGACCGTGCCCGCGGCTCGCACGAGACGTACCTCTCCTGTCTCGAGCGGCTGGCGGAGCGCGTCGAGCACGCCACCGCGGAACTCGCCCAGCTCGTCCAGGAACAGGACGCCGTGATGGGCGAGCGAAACCTCGCCGGGTCGAAGCCGGGCGCCACCACCCACCAGGCCCGCCGCGGTAGCCGTGTGATGCGGGGCGCGGAAAGGCCGCTCACGCAGCAGCCCGGCGGCCGGGTCGAGCAGCCCGGCCACGCTGTGTATCGTGCTGACCTCGATCGCCTCCTCAGGCTCCAGCGGCGGCAACAACCCGGGGAGCCGGCTTGCCAGCATCGTCTTTCCCGCACCAGGCTCGCCGAGCAGAAGCAGGTGGTGACAGCCGGCCGCTGCGATCTCGAGGACGCGGCGGGCCACGGGCTGTCCGCGGACGTCAGCCAGGTCGGGTCCTCCGGCGCTCCGCAGGCGCACGTCGGTGGGAGACGAAACGCCGGGCAACCCCCCTTCCCCACGCAGATGGGCCACCACGTCGGCGAGAGTGGTGGCGCCCGCAACCCCCTTACGCCCCGCCGCTCCCGCCTCGGCCAGATTGCCGGCGGGCACCAGGAGCCGTCGGACTGCGTCGTCCCGGCGGCTGACCATGCAGACGGGGAGAACGCCCCGCACCGGGCGGACGCTTCCGTCGAGCCCGACCTCGCCGAGAGCGGCCAGCCCGTCCAACGCCTCGCCCGGCACATGTCCGGCGGCGGCGAGCACCGCGAGCAGAATCGGAAGGTCGAAGGACGCCCCGGACTTCGGGAGGTCCGCGGGCGCCAGGTTCACGGTGATCCGTAAGCCGGGGAGCCGCAGCCCGGACCGGCCGGCAGCCGCACGAATCCGTTCGCGGCACTCCCGGGCGGCCCCGGCGGCGAGCCCGACGATCAGCAGCATGGGCGTGCCGCGCCGGATCGAGACTTCCACCCGGATGCGGACGGGCTGCAGTCCGACCAGCGCGTAGGTCATGATGGATTGGTACACACCCCTGTTGTCGGATGTGTCGTCAACCGGACGTCAATCCGTCTCCCGGCCTTCCGCCCCGCGAAACGTCGCGATCTCTTCGAGCGGGCGGCGGATCAGATCGGGGACCCGGGCCCCGGGCGCCGGATAGCCCACCACGAGCAGCAGGAAGGGCCGCTCGTTCTCCGGGCGCTCCAGGAGGGAGGCCAGGAAGCCCATCGGGCTCGGCGTGTGCGTGAGCGTGACCAGACCGGCATGGTGGAGCGCCGTGATCAGCAGCCCGGTCGCGATCCCGACCGATTCCTGCACGTAGTAGTGCTTGTGCCGCTCTCCGGCCTCGCCGACCCCGAAGCTCCGGGCGAAAATCGCGATCAGACAGGGCGCTTCCTCCAGAAACGGCTTGCTGGCGTTGGTGCCCAGACGCTCGAGGGCCGCCAGCCACTCCTCCGGGGCCCGGTGCTCGTAGAACTCCCGCTCCTCGGCTTCCGCCGCCACGCGGATGCGGCGCTTGAGTTCCGGGTCGCGAACCACCGCGAAGTGCCAGGGTTGCATGTGGGCGCCGCTGGGCGCCGTACCCGCGGCCCGCAGACAGTCCTCGACGACGTCCGCCGGAATCGGTCGGTCGGAGAACTCTCTCACGGTCCGGCGGCGCCGCACTTCTTCGTAGAACGACCGTGCCCGCTCGCGCATCTCCTCCGGCGGCCGTTCCACCCAGCTGGACAGCGGCACGAAACGCGGGGTTCTCCCCGCAGCGTCCTGCTCTCGATCCGTCACTCGTTCTCCTCCTGGCTTGACGGCCCCGAGGGAGTGGCTCTAACCTCGGCCCGCCTGCTTCGATTCGTTATTCCGCCACGAGAGGATCGCCATGCCGGAAGCCGGTGTCCAGAACTTCAGCCAGCGACGTCTCGGATTCGCGATGGCGATCGGCGCCGGGATCTGCTGGGGAACGACGGGCCCGCTGAGCACCGCGCTGTACGCCGAAGGCGCGGCCCTCACGTCGATCGGCTTCTGGCGGATCGCGCTGGGCGGACTGGTGCTCGCCGCCTGGGGCCTGTCGCGCCCACACCTGTTCCGCATCGACCGCCGCGGCCTGCTCCTCGTCGGACTCGTGGGAGGAGCCTGCGTGGCCGGCTTCGAGGTCGCCTATCAGTTCGCGATCGCCGGCGTGGGCGTGGCCGGCGCCGCCGCCCTGCTCTACACGGCGCCCGTGCTCGTGGCGATCGCCGCCCGACTCGTGCTGGACGAGGCCTTGACTCCCCTCCGCCTCCTCCTGGCGGTCGGAGTGATGGTCGGGGCGACGCTCACGGTCCGCGGCGGCGCAGGGGTGGACGGGCTGTTCGCGTCACGCGAGCAGGGCATGCTGCTCGGGGTGGTCGGTGGCCTGATCGCGGCAGTCTCCTACGCGGGCACCACCCTGCTCGGCCGCTGGGCCGTGCCCCGCTACGGCGCACTCAAGGTGCTGTGGTTCGAGATCGCCGGGGGCACACTCCTGCTCGGCGTGTTGCTGCCGCTGTTCGGCCGCCCCCCCGTCGCTCCCTCCGGCGCCGGCGCCTGGCTCTACATCGCCCTGCTCGCGGGCGCCACAGTGATCGGCGCGAACGTGCTGTTCTTCGGTGCCCTGCGCCGCGTCGAGGCCGCGCCCGTGTCCGTGGCGGCGACCATCGAGCCCGTGGCGGGCGCCGTGCTCGCGCTGGTTCTTCTCGGGCAGACGCTGAGCGTCCCCGGATGGCTCGGGCTGGCGCTCGTCGTGGCCAGCGTGGCCACGGGCTACCTGACCGAGGGGAGGCGGGACGGACGGCGGTCGACGCCGCCGGACGACCCCCGCACGGCCGCACGGTGAGCCGCGGACGTGTCAGCGGCCCCGGCCCGGCGTAGTTTCTCCTCCGTGCACGCGGAGTCCGACGCCCGGGACGAGACGGTCAACTGCCTCGACGATCTCAGCTGGAACGAGCTCGCAGCGTGGTTCCGTCGTGATCCGCGCCTGCTCCTCCCCGTGGGCAGCTGCATGCAGCACGGTCTGCACCTGCCCCTGGGGACCGACAGCCGGCTGACGGAGGCGCTGGCGCGGGCGGTTTGCCGGCGCACCGGCATCCTGCTGGCGCCGCTCCTGCCCTTCGGCGTCGTGTCGAGCGACGACCTGGGCTACGCCGGTACGGCGGGACTGGAGCGGAAGACGCTGCACCGGGTATTGAACGAGTTGGTGCAGTCCTGGGAGCGGCAGGGGCTGGCGGAGGTCACGCTGCTGACGACCAACGGAAGCCCGCGCAACATTCAGGCGCTGGCCATGGTCGTCGCCGAGACTACGCGAGTGCGCTCGATCGACACGCGGGCGATCGACGTGTCGCACGTCATTGGCGCGGACGATCGAGCCGGGACGTTCGAGACGTCGCTCATGCTCTATCTGGCGCCAGAGCTGGTGCGCGACGGGGGGCGAGCGACGGAACTTCCAACGGCGGCAACGGCGACGAAGGGACATGAACTGTATGAATATCTCGTCGAGAGTATCGTCGGACGCCTCGGGGCACTGGATGTCTAGACCGGCGGCTCGCCGCCTGGCAGCCGGGATCGCCGCCCTGGGCGTCCTGGCGGCGCCCGGCAGGTCGTTCGCCCAGGATCCGAACCTCGTGGACCAGGGCCGATACGACATCCGGGTGGGCGACCGAACCACGGGCACAGAGACGTTCGCCATCCGGCGCCAGGGCGAGGGATACATGGCCGTGGGCCGCCTCCAGCTCGAAGGAACCGGGGCGTGGCTCCGGTCCGCTGAAGTGATGCTGCGGACCGACGGCACGTACGCGCCCGTCCGCTACCGCTACGAGAGCCGGACCGAAGGTGAAGGCCGCATCGTCGACCTGACCCGGGCGGGAACCCGTCTGCGCGTCTCCACAAGCAGCGCCGAGGGGGAGCGGATGACCGAGCTCCTCGCCAACCCGAAGCAGGTCTTGCTCGGACCGGGCATCGCTCAGCACTACTACTTCCTCGTTCGACGGTTGTCGGCCGGGGCCCGGTCCCTCACTGCGCTGTTGCCCCGTGAGGGCCGTGCGGCGCCGATCCGCGTCGTCGGTGACACCGAAACGACGGTCGAGCTCGGCGGCGCCTCCGTGCCGGCCCGACGGTGGGAGCTGGAGATCGACGGCACCAGCCACGTCGTGTGGTCGGACCCGGCGGACGGCCGGATCCTCCGGGTGGAAATCCCCAACCGCCAGTGGCGCAGCATCCGGCGGGCCGACGAAGAGTAGACGCCCCGTCGGGCAACTGGCTGAAGAAATGACCCCCCAACGTGTACGCCCCGTCGAGTGTTCATGCGGTCGAGCAAGCGAAACAACTTCACTGCGGGCTTCGTAGGAAGAGCCGTCGGAGCCGGCGAGGCGCCGAATCGCATCCGCAGCTGACATATTAGAGAGCGATGTCACGAAAGAAGAAGTGGTTCATAGGGACCGGGATCGTCGTGGTGCTGGCCGTTCTGGGCATCGGCCTGGCGAGCGCACGCGGCGACGACGTGGTCTCCGTGCGCACCGAGAAGATCCAACGGCGTGACCTGGTGGCCCGTGTCTCGGCTACCGGACACATCGAGCCGAAGACATCCGTCGACATCAGCGCCGACGTGTCGGGCCGCATCGTGGAGCTGACCGTGGAGGAGGGCGACGACGTCGAGGAGGGCCAGTTGCTGTTGGTCATCGACGACGAGCGCTTCCAGGCGGCCCTCCAGCGGGCGCAGGCGTCGCTGGCGGACGCCCGAGCGCGTGCCGCTCAGGCCCGGGGAGAGTCCGATCAGGCCCGTCGGGACTTCGAGCGGATCCGAGATCTCCGGGAGAGCCTGCCGGGGATGGTGACCGAGTCCGAGTTCGAGACGTCGCGGACGCAGTCGGAGGTTCGCGCCGCACTTCTCGAGTCGGCCGAGCACGGCGTGGACATCGCGCGGGCCGGGGTCAAAGAGGCGCAGGATCAGCTCGCGAAGACGGTCATCCGCGCGCCGATGTCCGGTCGCGTGACGCGGCTCAACGTCGAGCGCGGTGAGACCGCCGTGGTGGGGACGATGAACAATCCCGGCAGCCTCCTGCTCACCGTCTCCGACCTGTCCGTGATGGAAGCGGTGATCGAGGTGGACGAAACCGACGTGCCGGAGATCTCGGTCGGCGATTCAGTGGCCGTGCGGATCGACGCGTTCGGGGAGCGGGAGTTCGCGGGACGCGTGACGACGATCGGCAACAGCTCGCTCACACCGAGAAGCCAGCTCTCGTCCGACCAGGCGATCGACTTCGAGGTGCGGGTCACACTGGAGGACGTGGACGTGGACCTGCGAACGGACCTGTCGGCCACGGCGGACGTGATCACCGACGTGCGCGAGGACGCCCTGTCGATCCCGATCATCGCGCTCACGCTCATGGATCCGGATGAGTTCGAGGCGATGCCGAACGAGAATTCGGGAGGAGCCGACCCGACCTCCCGGGAGCGCTCCAAGCGTGAGGGAATCGAAGGCGTGTTCGTGGTGAACGGAGAGGTTGCCCGCTTCCGGCCCGTCGAGGTCGGGATCGCGGGGGACAGTTATTTCGAAGTGCTCAGTGGACTCGACGAAGGGACGACGATCGTCGCCGGGACCTTCCAGGCGATCCGCGAGCTTTCCGACGGGAGCCTGATCCGCGTGGAGGACGGTGGTGAGGGTTCCGGCGCGGCACGGGCGGCGGCGGTGACGGAGGCAAACAAGGAGCCATGAACGACAACGACATCATCATCGAGACCCGTGGACTCACGAAAGAGTACCAGATGGGCTCGGAGACCATCTACGCCCTCCGGGGCGTCGACCTGGAGATTCAGCGGAACGAGTACGTCGCCGTCATGGGCCCCTCCGGGTCCGGCAAGTCGACGCTCATGAACCTGATCGGCTGCCTGGATACGCCCACGGGCGGCGAATACATCCTCAACAGTGTGGCCGTCCAGGGCCTCGAGGACGACGAGCTGGCGAGGATTCGCAATCGCGAGATCGGTTTCGTGTTCCAGACGTTCAACCTGCTGCCGCGCGCGAGCGCCCTCCACAACGTCGAATTGCCCCTGATCTACGCCGGCGTCTCGTCGAAGGAACGATCGGAACGCGCGAAGGCGGCGCTCGAGCGGACGGGCCTGGGGGATCGCATGGAACACAAACCCAACGAGCTGTCCGGGGGACAGCGGCAGAGGGTGGCGATCGCCCGGGCGCTCGTGAACGAGCCTTCGATCCTGCTGGCCGACGAGCCCACGGGAAACCTCGACTCCGTGACCTCGGCCGACATCATGGACGTGTTCGAGTCGCTGCACGAGGCCGGGCAGACGATCATCATGGTCACCCACGAGCTCGAGATTTCCGAGCACGCCCTGCGCACCATCACGCTGCGCGACGGGATGATCGAGTCTTACGACGCCCACCGCGAGCAGCGTCCGGTCGGCGTCTAGTTAGACCGCGGTGACGATGAGACGGTCCACGTGAAGCCGCTCGAAGGCGTGGTGCTCGCCCTGCAACAAGTATGGGCGCACAAGCTGAAGTCCGCGTTCACCCTGCTGGGAGTCGTGATCGGCGTCACGTTTCTTATCGCGGTGATCACGATCGTCGAGGGGATGAACCGCTACGTGAAGGAGGACGTGGCGGGCTCGCTGTTCGGCGTGAACACGTTCACGGTCGTGCGGCGCAACCGGGTCCAGACGGGGACCCAGTCCGTGCAGGAGCGCCGACGCGCCGCCCGCAACCCCGACCTCACGCTGCACGAAGTGGAGATCGTCCGCGAGGCGGTGCCCGACTACTGGCTGTTGTCCTACTACCAGGACCGGTACGGGCTCGAGGCGCGGCGTGGCGACAACCGCTACCGCCGCGTGCGACTGATCGGTGGCTCGCCCGATCACTCCGAGCTGCAGGGCTGGGACATCGAACGGGGGCGAGGGCTGACGACGCTCGACGAGAATCGCGGATTGCGCAACGCGGTGATCGGCTCCTCGGTCGCCGAGCGCCTGTTCCCGGACGGAGACCCCGTAGGCGGCGAGATCCGACTCGGTCCGCACCGCTTTCGGGTGATCGGCGTGTTCGAGGAACAGGGCGGACTGTTCGGCAGCATCCGGGACGCCGCCGTCCTGGTTCCCTTCTCGACATACCGGCAGAACTTCTCGCAAAGCCGCAACGACGTGGACGCAATCAGCGTGAAGATGCGGACCGAGGAGGAATTCGAGGCGGCGCGGTTGTCCGTCGAGGCCGCCCTGCGCACTGACCGCGCCCTGCGCCCCGGCGAACCGAACACGTTCCACTTCGAGACCTCCGACGACATCCTCGACACATGGCGCAGCATCTCGCGCATCCTGTTCATGGCCGTCCCCGGACTGGTAGCGATCTCGCTCGTCGTCGGCGGCATCGTGATCATGAACATCATGCTCATGTCCGTGGCGGGCCGTGTGAAGGAGATCGGCATCCGCAAGGCGATCGGGGCGCGCAAGCGAGACATCCTGCTGCAGTTCCTGGCCGAAGCGTCGACCCTGTCGCTTCTCGGGGCGGCCATTGGGATCCTGCTCGGAATCGGGCTCGGCTACCTGGCCGACGCGATCTTTCCCGTGCCGGCCGCCGTGCCGGCGTGGGCCCTGGCCGTCGCCCTGACGCTGGGCCTCCTCGTCGGCGTCGCCTCCGGCATCTATCCCGCCTGGAAGGCGGCGGCCCAGGATCCCATCGTGGCGCTGCGCAGTGAGTGAGAGACGATGAGCCGACGATCGCACGGCATGGGGCTGATCCCGACGCTGCGAGAGGGCGTGCGAATCGCGTTCGACTCGCTGTTCGCGAACAAAGTGCGGAGCTTCCTGACGGTGCTCGGTATCGCCATCGGCGTGCTGGTCGTGGTGGTCATGGCCGCGGTGATCGAAGGCATCAACGCGAGCTTCAGGGCCGCCCTGGGCTCGGAGCCGAACACGTTCTACGCGATGCACGCTCCCTTCGAGGCAAACTTCCAGACGAACTCCGACGACGGGGAACGGGACCCATTCTGGGCGAACGAGCCCCTGGACCCGGCCTATGCGCCGCTCCTGGAGCGTCTGCCGGAGATCCGCTACGTCGAGCCGGTGGCCGACCTGTCGCAGAACGGCTACGTGGCCACGTCGGGCGGCGAAGAGGTTACCCTGTCTCTGGCGGCCGTCGGCCCCCGGTATCTCGAGATCTCGGGCGGCGACGTCACGTACGGCCGCTACTTCTCGGACGTCGAAAACGACCGGCGCACGCCGGTCGCCCTCGTGGATTCGGCGGTGGTGGAAGATCTGTGGCAGGGTCGCGATCCCATCGGCCGCACGATCAACATCGGACGTGGCAATCGCCGTAAGTCGGTGTTTCGCGTGATCGGCGTCTACAAGCCGATCGACAACCTGTTCGCGGGTCTGGCGACGCACTACGCGCTGGTCCCCTTCCCCGCGGCCGACAAGTACCTGAACGTGTGGGACCGGATGGTCAGCTTCGTGATCCTCCCGGCGGACGGCGTACCGCTCGAGGTCGCCCAGGACGCCGTTCGTGGTCGAATGCGACAGCTGCGGAGCCTGGCTCCGGGCGAAGAGGACGATTTCGCGCTGCTAACGCAGACCGAAGTGCTCGACCTGTGGAATAAGCTCACGGGCATGCTGTTCATGGTGGCCATCGCCCTCTCGGGCGTGGGTCTGATGGTCGGCGGCATCGGCGTCGTCGGGATCATGATGATCTCGGTGACCGAGCGCACCCGCGAAATCGGTATTCGGAAGGCCCTTGGAGCGCGCCGACGAGATCTCTTGCTGCAGTTTCTGGTGGAGGCCGCCACCCTGACACTCGTGGGCGGTTCGGTCGGCCTGGCTCTCGGCGGCGGTTTCGCCTGGCTCGTCCAGAGCCTCACCCCGATTCCCGCCCAGATCCCCATCTGGTCGATCGTCGCGGCCCTGCTCGCTTCCGTCGCCACGGGCGTCGGTTTCGGCCTCTATCCGGCGGCGCGCGGCGCGACGCTCGACCCGGTCGACGCGCTGCGCTACGAATGACCGGCGACGCCACGCCATGAGGGAAAGTCCGCGATGACGAAACCCGCTCTCGACCTGCTCGCCGTCGGCTGCCACCCCGACGACGTTGAGCTCACCTGCGGAGGTACGCTGCGCCGCGCCGCCGACCAAGGGCACCGCACGGGCATTCTCGACCTGACGCGGGGCGAGATGGGCTCGCGCGGCACCCCCGAGGCGCGGGCGGCCGAAGCGGCCCGCGCCGGGGACATCCTGGGCGTCGCGGTTCGAGAAAATGTCGGACTTCCCGATGCGCACCTGTCGAACAACGAAGAAGCGCGCGTCCGCGTCGTCCACGTGCTACGCCGGCTGCGCCCCTCCGTCGTCATCCTCCCCTACTTCCGGGGCCGCCACCCCGATCATCGCATCGGCTCCGAGGTCGTGCGCGACGCCTGTTTCCTGGCCGGGTTGAAGAAGTATGGCGAAGGAGCAGCTCATCGGCCGCGCAAGCTCCTGTACGCCGCCAGCTTCCGCGAGGACATCGGCAAACCGACCTTCGTCGTGGACATCACCGAGCAGTTCGATCGCAAGCTCGCGGCGATCCGCTGCTACGGATCGCAGTTCGACGAGGTGACGCAGGCCGGCGAGGCGTTCCCCACCGGGCAGCCGTTCTATGAGCTCGTCGCGACGCAGAACCGGCATTACGGGTCGCTGATCCGCCGTCCGTACGGAGAACCTTTCGTCACCGAGGAGACCATGGCGGTGGGCGACGTCGTGGCCCTGGACGTAGCCTCCTTCTGACGCACGGTCGCCGGAGCCTGCCGGCGCGGGCTCCCGTGCCTATATTCCCGCCATGATCTACCTGGACCATGCGGCCTCCTCGCCGCTTCGACCCGAAGTGTGGGAGGCGATGAGAAGCCGGTTGGGCACGGCCGACTTCAACCCCGCCTCGACCCACGCCTGCGGCCGGCAGGCACAGGACGCGCTCGACGAGGCGCGGGCGAAGATCGCCTCCGCCGTCGGCGCGTCGCGCGGCGAGATGTTCTTCACGGCGGGCGGCACGGCCTCCGACAACGTGGCCGTGCTCGGGTTCGTGCGCCGCCGACTAGGCGAGCGGCCGCGTGTCGTCACCTCCGCGATCGAGCACAAGGCGGTGCTGCAAGCGGCGAAACAGGCGGCCCGCGAGGGCGCCGACGTCGTCTTTCTCCCGGTCGACCGGCACGGCCAGGTCGACCCGGACGACCTGGACCGGGCGCTGGCCGACGGCGACGACCGTCCCACCCTCGTGTCCGTCATGTGGGCGAATAACGAGGTGGGGACGATCCAGCCGATCCCGGCGCTGGTCGAGGTCGCGCACCGTCACGGCGCCCTGTTCCACTCCGACGCGGTTCAGGGCTTCGGCAAGCTCGACATGCGGAGCGAGCGGGCCCCGGTGGACCTTCTCACCGCGACGGCCCACAAGCTGGGCGGACCGGTCGGCATCGGAGCGCTCGTCTGCCGCCGCGGTACCTGCCTCGAGCCTCTCGTGTTCGGCGGGGCGCAGGAGCGCGGTATCTGGCCGGGCACCCAGAACCCGATCGGCGCGGTGGGCTTCGCTGCCGCCGTGCGCCTCTGCCTCGACGAGCGGGAGTCGCACCTGCCGAACTATCGCGCCCTGCGCGAACTGCTGGCCGCCGAGCTCCGGACCGCCATCCCCAACCTCGTGGTGCACGCCGAGGGCGCGGAGGAGAGACTCCCGAATCTGCTCAGCGTCGGCATTCCGGGAACCGATCAGGGCACGCTGCTCGTGGCGATCGACCTCGCGGGCATCGCGGTCTCCAGCGGCTCGGCCTGCAGCAGCGGGTCCAGCACCGGATCGCACGTGCTCGACGCCATGGGCGCGGGCGGTGAGGACTACTCGGTCGTCCGGTTCAGCTTCGGCCCCGGCACCTCGGAACAGGACGTACGCGCCGGGGCGGCCGCGGTGATCGAGGCCGTGGTCGGCGCCCGGGTCGCCGCGGCGAGCTGACCATGTCGGTTGGCAAGATCCTCGTGGCCATGTCGGGGGGCGTGGACTCGAGCGTGGCAGCGGCATTCCTCGTCGAGCAGGGTCACACGGTCGTCGGCGCGACGCTTAAGACCTTCTGCTACTCCGAGATCGACGGGCCGGCGAAGACCTGCTGCGGCCTCGAAGGCATCGCCGACGCCCGTTCGGTCGCCGCCCGCCTGGGCATCGCGCACGTCGTGTTCGACGTTGAAAGGGCGTTCACGGACGACGTCATCGACGACTTCGTGGCGGAATACGCGGCGGGGCGCACGCCCATCCCCTGTGTGCGGTGCAACAGCTTCACGAAGTTCCGCGACCTCGTGCGCCGGGCCGACGCGCTCGACTGCGACGGCATTGCCACCGGTCACTACGCCCGGATCGTGCGGCGGGAGGGTGTCGCCCATCTCGCCAGGGCGGAGGACGATGGGAAGGACCAGACGTACTTCCTGTGGGGCATCCCCCGCGACGTCCTGGCACGCCTGCACCTGCCGGTGGGCGATCTGCGCAAGCCTGACGTGCGGGCCGCCGCCCGGACGCTGGACCTGCGGACCGCCGACAAGCCGGAGTCGTTCGAAATCTGCTTCGTCCCCGACAACGACTACGCAGGAGTGCTCCGCCGGTACCTGGGGAATGATCACCCGGCCCTGTCGCCTGGTGCCTTCGTGATGGAAGACGGGCGGGCGGTCGGCCAGCACGACGGCTACGCGCGTTTCACGGTCGGCCAGCGCAGAGGACTGCCCGGTGGTTTCCCCGAGGCGATGTTCGTGCTGGAGATCCGGCCGGCGACTCGCGAAGTCGTCATCGGACCGCGTGCCTCGCTCGTCGCCTCGTCGCTGCGGGCGAGCGGCGCGAACTGGCTCGCGGAGCGACCGGAACCGGGCGAAGAGGTCGGGGTCCGCATCCGTCATGGAGCGGCCGTCGTGCCGGCCGAGGTGGTCGCGGTGGACCAGGATGGCTTCGCGCTCGAGCTCGCGCTACCGCAGAATGCGGTTACGCCGGGTCAGAGCGCCGTGCTGTACCGGGACGAAGTCGTGCTCGGGGGTGGTGTGATCCACGAAGCCGGCGCGCCCGGTCAGTGCCTGAGCCCTTCGGCCTCCGCAAGGCGCTCTAACGCGTCGCGCCCCTCCTCCGAGAGGTCTTTCGGGACGCGGATCACTACGCGCACGAGCTGATCGCCGACGGCGTCGCGGCGGCTGACCCCCTGTCCCTTGATCCGAAATGCCGTACCGCTCTGCGTTCCCGGCGGAATCTTCAGGACGATCTTCTTGTTGTCGACCGTGCGGACCCGGATCTTCGAGCCGAGCGTCGCCTGAGCGAGATTGATCGGCACCTCGCAGATCAGATCCAGCCCGTCGCGTTCGAAGAAGCGATCTTCCCTTACGCGGAAGCGGACGATGAGGTCGCCCGCCCGGCCGCCGCCTGGGCCCCGCTCGCCCTGCCCGCTGACCCGAAGACGCGAACCGTCTTCGGTGCCGGGCGGCACCTTGATGCTGATCTTTCGCCGGGTGGTGACCTCGCCCCGCCCCTGGCAGGCGCTACACGGCTTACGGGGCACGGTGCCGCGGCCGTAGCACGCGGGACAGGGACGCGGAACGGAGAAGGAGCCCTGTCCGAACGTGACGGTTCCGCGTCCGTTGCATTCCGTGCATGCATCGACCTCCGTGCCGGGCGCCGCCCCGCTGCCATCGCAGTTCGCGCACTCCTCGCGGATTGGCACGGTCACCGTGACTTTGCCGCCTCGGACCGCCTTGCGAAAGCCGATTTCGACCATGTACTCCACGTCGCGGCCCCGCGTCGGCCCCTGCTGGGCACCTCCCGAGCGGCGACCTCCGAAATCGAAGATCGAGCTGAAGATGTCGCCGATGCCACCGAGGTCTTCGAACCGGAAGCCGCCGCCGCTCTGGCCGGCCGTCCCCGACGGTCCGCGGCGGGTTCGCCCGGCCTGCCGGCTGAAGTCCCCGAGCCCCCCATACTTCTTCACCTGGTCGTACTTCCGGCGGCTCTCGGGGTCGGACAGCACGCCGTACGCCTCCGAAATCTCCTTGAACCGCTCCCCGGCCGACGGGTCGTCGGGGTTCGCGTCGGGATGATACTTCTTGGCGAGCTGGCGGTAGGACTTTTTAATCTCGTCCTGACTCGCCTTCTCCCCGACACCCAGCGTGGCGTAGTAGTCCTTCGCGCGTGTCGCCATGCGCTACTCGGCGCTTTCCTCGTCCGTGGGCTCTTCGTAGCGGCGAACCTCGACCTGCGCCGGTCGGACGAGCCGGCCAAGCAACTCGTAGCCCTCCTGGAACACACGCGACACGGTCTCGTCCAGCTCCGGATCGTCGACCGGCGTCGTCATGATCGCCTGGTGCCGCTCCGGGTTGAACGGATGGTCGAGCGCCTCGATCCGCTGTAGTCCAGCGTCACCAAGTTGCTTACGGAGGTTGCGCAGGATCAGCTCGATCCCCTCGTCCAGCGCCTGCACCGTCGTCGTCTCATGCGGCGTATCGGCAACGCGTGCGAGGTCGTCCAGCGTGGGAAGGATCTGCTGGACGAGATCGGCCTGCGCCATCGTACGACCGACGCCGGCTTCTTTCCGCGTCCGCTTCCGGAAGTTCTCGAACTCCGCTGCGAGTCGCAGGTGCCGGTCCTGCAGCTCCGCAAGCTCGCTCTCGAGTGACGACGCTTCGTCCGCGGGCCCATCGGAGCCCTCGGGCGCATCGGACATGTCAGCCTCGTTGGGCTGGTCGGCCGGGCCGTCCGCGGGCGGAGCCTCGTCCTCCGAGGCCGGCGATTCTTCCATCGGCTCGGCGGACTCCGTCTCGGTGTCGGTACCGTCGGACTTGCGGTCTTTCCAGCGGTTCAGCACTGGGCCTCCAGGTGATTCGGTTTGCCGTGGAGCTTCGGTCACGGGCGGAGAATGTCGGGATTCGGCGCGATTGCGACAAGTTGCTAGGCGGCCCGGCGTCCCTCGGCCCAGGCCAGCAGATCATGCAGGACCTGAGGAGTCGCCGGATCGTGATGCAGGGCATGATACGCGCCCGGATACTCGATGATCCGGGCGTTCGGTAGTTGCTGGCCGAATGCTCGGCTTGCCGCCGTGTCCACGACGCGGTCGTTGCCCGGTAGTTGGAGCAGCGTCGGGGTCGTCAGGTCCGCTGCGCCGGCCTGGAGACGGGCGCGCTCCCGGGTCAAAGCGGCCCAATGGCCCGCGCTGATCCGGCGCTGGACGAGCGGATCGGCGGCGTACGCCTCGCGCTCGGCCGGATCGCGGAACAGATCCTCGTCGCGAATGCCGGTCGGCAGGGTCGCGGCCGGGGCGATCCGGGACAGCAGCCCGGCCGCCGCCCGCTTCCAGCCGGGAATGCGCATCCGGGGCTCGATGAACGGTGAGATGAGCACGAGCCCCCGCAGGCGGCTCGCGAACACCCGCGACTGGGCCCAGCGGGCGGCGATCAGGCCGCCAAGCGAGTGGCCCACAAGCCACAGGGGCATGTCGGGCGTTGCGCGCTCAACGCGGCGAATCAGCTCGTCGACCGCTGCGAGGTGGTCCGCTTCGAAGCTCCGGATGTGGCCCCGCCGACCCGGGGACTCGCCGTGGCCGTAAAGATCGACGGCGCCCACAGCATATCCGGCGGCACCCACCGCGGCGGCGAGTGCCCCGTAGCGCCCCGAGTGTTCCGACAGTCCATGCACGACGAGGAGCGTGCCGACGGGGTCGCCGTCGACCGCCGGCCAGTACCGCCGATGGAGAGGCGGTCGATCGGACACGTCGTCAGGCCCGGCGGTCGATCCGACCGAGCAGGTCGCGGAGGGCGGCTTCCACGGATCCGGCACGCACCTCGGTGCGATCTCCCGCGAGCTGACGCTGCAGGACCGTCGTGCCGTCCGGGCCGGCAACCGCGATCCACACCGTACCGACGGGCTTTGTCTCGCTTCCCCCGGCCGGTCCTGCGATCCCCGTGATGGCCACCGACCAGTCCGTGCCGGCCCGGCCGCGAATGCCCTCGGCCAGCGAGACGGCGACGGGCTCCGACACGGCACCATAGGCGGCGATCAACTCACCCGGCACGCCCGCCAGCTCCTGCTTCGCGGCATCGGCGTAGACGATCACGCCCCCCCAGAATACGTCCGAAGCACCGGCCTCCGCCGTCAGCTCACGACCCAGCCACCCCCCCGTGCAGCTCTCCGCCACGGCGACCGTCTGCTCTCGCTCATGCAAAGACCGCGCGACCGTGGCAGCCGCGGTGGCGAGACGCCCGGCTTCCGGCCCCGACTCTGTCATGCGTCCGCTCCGGATGGGGGGGCGCGAAACGCCTGCACGTAGACGAAGAACGAGTAGACGGTCAGACCGATGGCGACCGTGAGGCTGATCGCCGTGAACCAGCCGTGAAAAGTGTCCCAGGCGGTCCCGAACGACAGTACGCCGCCGCTGGCCTCCACGTCGGTGCGATACGCCAGCCATAGAATCATCGAACCGATGAAGACGTTCTGCGCGAATGCCTTGTACTTCCCAGACTGTCGGGCCGCCACGATCGTGCCTCGCCGTGCCGCCCGGGTGCGCAGCCAGGTGACGACGATCTCGCGACCAAAGAACACGGCCAGCACCCAGAGACCGATCGCACCGAACAGCGGGATGTGGCCCAACTCCGGATCGGCGCTGGTCAGTAGATAGAACGGCACGAGCGTGGCGACGAGAAGCAGCTTGTCGGCGATCGGATCAACGAGCTTCCCGAAGTCGGTGATTTCGCCTCGCTGACGGGCCAGCGCACCATCGACGAGGTCGGACACGGCCGCGACGAGGAACACGCCCATGGCGAGCAACCGACTGCTCGAGCTCGGCTGCATGAGTAAAATGGCGGTGACGGGCGCGAGCACGATCCGCAGCGTAGTGATCGCGTTCGGCAGGTTCACGCTCCGGATCTTTCCTCCGCCGCAGCCGAGAGGCGGTCGACGACCCGCGCCGCCACGGCCGCGAGTACCTCGATCACTCCAGTTCCCTCGGTCGCCACGGTCTCGAACCATGGATCCCCGGCTTCGCCAGGCGCGAGGTCGGACACGAGTCGCTCGGCGGGAACGGCGCCGGACACGTCCCGTCGGTTGAATTGCAGCACGACCGGCAGATCCGGCTCGCCGATGGCGACCAGGTGACGGCGTAGGGATTCGAGGGACGATCGGTTGGAGGCCCGTCGGTCGGGGGCGCTGTCGGCGACGAACACGAATCCGTCGGCACCGCGAAGGAGGGCCAGCGTGTTCTCGCCCAGTCTTTCGTCGCCCGGCAATCCCACGAGATGGAGGCGGAGCGGAATGCCGTCGAGGGCGCCCAGCTCCACGCTGAGGAAGTCCATCAGGACGGTTCTCCCTCCCTCGTCGGACGGCGTGAGGAGGGGCCCACAGGTGCCGGGTTCGAAGCGGTCCGCCAGGGCGCGCAGTGTCTGGGTCTTGCCGCTGCCCCGCGGACCCCAGTAGACGATGCGCGTGGCGATCTCGCGAACCGCGCGGCCCGGTCGGCTCATCGGTTCAGACCTCTTCCGAATTCTCCGAGGCCAGCTCGGCCTCCATGGCGGCGAGGATGCCGGCCGCCCGCTTACGAAGCAGCGGCCTCTCCTCCCATGCCAGATAATCGCGCAGCAGCAGGACGTTGTCGACTGCCGGCTGCCCCTTCAAATAGCCGAGCGCGGCGAGACGTCGCAGCGGCTGGGTGCTGAACAGCTCGCGCTGATGGCGGGCCATCTGGTCGTGGGCCAGCCAGACGCCGGCCACCCCCAGGGCGGCGGCGCCCACGAGGATACCGAGACCAATCTTGGCGAGCCGGCCGATCCACTCGTTCGACTCGTCCCGAAGGACCACAACTCTGTCTGGCATTTACATCTCCCTGCGTCCCGAAAACGCTTCTGCGATCGTGACGCCGTCCGCGTACTCCAGATCTCCGCCGACCGGGAGGCCGCGTGCGAGTCGTGTGACCCGCAGTTCGGGCAGTCCCGAAGCCAGGCGGTGGATGTAGGCGGCCGTCGCCTCGCCTTCCACGCTGGGATTGGTTGCAATGATCAGTTCGCGTACATCCTGTTCCAGCCGGCGCATCAACCCCGCCATGTTCAGCTCATCGGGACCAATCCCGTCGAGCGGGGACAGGTGGCCGCCGAGCACGTGATACAAGCCCCGGAAGCGCCCCGACCCTTCGATCGCCTTGATATCCGAGGCTTCCTCGACCACGCAGAGCGCGGTCGCGTCCCGCCGGCTATTGTGACAGAACTCGCACGGATCCTCGGAGCTCAGGTTCCCGCACCTCGAGCAGGCTTTCACCTCGTCGACGACTCGCCCGATCGCCTCGGCCAGCCGACGTGCCTCTTCGGGCGGCCGCTTCAACAGATGGTACGTCAGACGTTGCGCCGTCTTGCGGCCCACTCCCGGGAGCCGGCTGAACTCCTGCACCAGCCCGTCGATCGCTGACATCTTCCGGAGTTCCCGGTGCGTCCGTCAGCGACCCAGCAGCGGGCCGAGGCCGGGCATCCCCAGGCCCCCGGTCGCCTGCTTCATCTCGGCTTCCATGGCCTCGCGGGCGCGCTTCTGCGCCTGACTGACGGCTGCCAGCACGAGATCCTCGAGCATCTCTACGTCATCAGCATCGACGGCCGACGGATCGATCCGCAGGCCGACGAGCGAGCCCTTTCCGTCGACGGTCGCCTCCACGAGGCCGCCGCCGCTCGTCTCCGCGTGCGTCTGCTTCGCGAGCTTCTCCTGCATCTCCGACATGCGAGTCTGGAGCTGCGTGGAGAGCTGCATCAGCTGCTGCATATTCTTCAAGTCCACAGGTCTCCTATTCCTTCAAGCGTAGGTCGAGTGTTTGTACCGCATCGCGCAGGTTCGGGTCCGCCTCCATCAGACGGTCTAGTCGCTGACGCTGCGCGGCCGCCGCCGTCAGGCGCTCGGGCCGCCCCGAGGCCTCCACGCGAAGATCGAGATCCGCCGGGTCGCCGTCGAGGCGACGGGCGAGTTCCCGCCGCAACGCTCTGGAGCGAAGCCGGTCCTGAAGAAAGGACCTCAGATCGTCGGCGAGTCCGGACACGACGGAGACCACGATCGCGCCGTCGTCGGCCCTGGACACGCGGGCTCCGGTGAGCGCGAGTCCCTCGGCCCCGAGACCGCCCTTCCCCCGCAGCTCAGCTAGCGTCTCCTGCCAACCCGTCGCCAGGGGCTGCGGCATGCCGCCACCGGCGGGCGGCTTCGCGCGCTTCGTCGCGGCCGGCGGTCGCGACTCGGCGCCGCTCCCTGCACCCTTCTCCCCATCAGTCGGCGTACGTTTGCCACCGCCGCCCGCGGTTCTTGGACGCGACGTCCGGTCGGGCCGGGTTGGCTCCGGCGGACGTGCGGAGGGAGGGACACCCGATTCGACGGCCTCCACGAGCTCCGCGAACTCCACGTAGGACGTCATGCTGACGAGACGCAAGAGCAACGCTTCGAGCTGGATCCGCGGCTGTGTGCTGCGACGGAGCCGCCCGGAGGACTCGAACTCCACCGTGGTCACCAGGTAACGCAGGAGGTCCTCTTCGGAGAATTTGCGCGCCGCTTCCGCGAATGACGCCCTGTCCGACTCCGACAGTTCGGTCGCAGCGTCTTCGGGGTCCATGCGCAGCGCCAGGAGCATCCGCCAGGCTTCGGCGAGACCCCGGACGAACTCGCCTGGATCGTATCCCTCGTCGAGCAGCCGTTGGACGAAGGGAAACACGCCGGCGCGGTCACCGGACGCCACGAGATCGGCCAGCTCGAGGTACTTTTCCGCAGCCACCAGCCCGAGCATCCGTCGCACGTCTTCAGGCGCCACCTCGTTGCCCGAGAACGAGAGCACCTGGTCGAGCAGCGACAGGGCGTCGCGGACGCCGCCTTCGGCCCGACGGGCGATCGGCAGGAGGGCCGCTTCGTCGGCGCTCACGCCCTCGCGCTCGAGCACCTCGCGCAGGCGGTCGACGAGATCGGCCACGGACACCCTGCGGAAGTCGAACCGCTGACAGCGAGACAACACAGGGTCCGCGGTCTGGCGGATCTTCTCGGGCTCGGTCGTCGCAAACACGAAGATCACCCGCGGAGGCGGCTCCTCGAGGATCTTGAGCAGTGCATTCCACGCCTCGCGCGTGAGCATGTGCGCTTCGTCGACAATGTACACCTTGTACCGCGACTCATCGGAGGGCGCGTACATCGCGCGCTCCCGGAGGTCGCGCGCGTCGTCAACCCCGCGATTGCTCGCCGCGTCGATTTCGACCACGTCGAGCGCGGTCCGTCCGGACCAGATGCTCTGGCAGGAGTCGCACACGCCACACGGTTCTCCGCCCTCGCGATTCGGGCAGTTGAGCGCCATCGCGAGGACGCGAGCGGCCGTCGTCTTCCCAATTCCGCGGGGTCCACAGAACAGGTACGCATGAGCGACGCGCTCCGATTCGACGGCGGAACGCAGCGTCGAGGCTACGTGGTCCTGGCCGACGAGTTCGGCGAAACGGCGGGGTCGATGACTGCGAGCAAGTGCGGTGCGGTACATGCAGTCAAGCTACCGGGGACGGTGATGCGTGGAAAGCGGCGAAAAACCCCAGGCGAACCGTGGCGACCTTTGCGAACTTACCGCTGCTACCTTCACGGTCCTGACGGGATTCGCACGCTCCAGCCCCACGGGCCTGGGGCGCGTGAAGGTAGAGGGCCGCGGGGCCGCGGGCAACGCACCGGCCCGCGAGCGTCGGGATCAACCGTCGTCGGCCGTGAATGCCTCCCGCTGATGGCGTACGCACACCCGCCCGCCGGCGTCCAGTAGCACGGTGACCACGTCGAATCGATACTCGGCGGCCGGCTCAGGCCGCGTGGCGATCCACTGGCGGGCGGCCCGTACGATATGCGCCCGCTTGCGGCGATCGACGGCCTCGGAGGGGTGCTGCGGACCCGGACGCCGCGTCTTCACCTCCACGAAGGCGATCACCGGGCCCTCGCGCACGACCAGATCCAGCTCGAGGCGGCCGGCCCGCCAGTTGCGGGCGAGCACCCGGCAACCGCCGGCCTCCAGGTGAACAGCGGCGAGTCGCTCGCCGCGTCGTCCGAGCGATTCCATGGACGGAACGTCGCCCGGCGTATCATCGCGCCGTCAGGGCGATGCCGGCGTGGTCAGCCGAGGGGGGTCGTCCAACCCTCGGTCGCCAGTTCGGCAGCACCCGCGTAGCCCGCCGCGCGGACCAGGGCGAGGACGTCAGCAGCCGCCCGGAACTGTGGGTATACGTGCGTCAGAAGGAGCATGTCGGGGCTGGCCGCGGCGGCGAAGCGAGCCGCCGAGCGGGGCGACAGGTGAATGTCCAGTGAGCGCTCGTCGGGCAACGAGCACTCGCACACGAACAGCTGCGTGCCAGCGGCGAACTGTCCCAGCGCGACGGCCGGGCCCGTATCGCCCGAATAGGCCAGTGCGATACCGTCGCCATCGAAGCGTACGGCCAGGCTCTCGTCCGTGTGCGGTGTCGCGATCGTACGTAGCTCGAGACCGCCGCCCAGCGGCTGGTGCGCCCCCGGTGGCACCTCGCGCACGTCGATCTCGAACCCCGGATCGAGCACATAGTTGCCGGTCGCCGCCGCGAAACCCTCGAGCACCTGTCGGGTCCCCGCGGGTCCCCACACCGTCAGCGGAAGGGTGCGCCGATCTGGCAGCAACCCCCACTTGAGCGCGAACAGCAGGCCCGGCAGATCTCCCACGTGATCTGTATGAAAGTGCGAAATCCAGATGTCCGTGATCCCCGCCCAGTCGGCTCCGATCCGGGCGAGCGAGCGTACCGTGCCGGGACCGCAATCGAGCAGGAACCGGTGATTCCCGGTCTCCAGGAGGTACGCCGAGCAGCTTCGGTCAGCCTCGGGTACCACCGTCCCGCAGCCTGCGACGGTGAACTGGCCTCGTGCGGACGCCCGGCTCACACGGCCGCCACGGCTTTTGGTAGGTCCTTCAGATCGAGCGACACCAGCGTGCTGACCCCGGGCTCCTGCATCGTGACGCCGTAAATGTAGTCGGCGACCTCGATCGTCCGCGCGTTGTGGGTGATCACCAGGAACTGGGTGTCGTTCGCGAACCGCCGGAGCATCGCGGTAAACCGGCCGATGTTCGACTCGTCGAGCGGCGCATCCACCTCGTCCATCACGCAGAACGGGCTCGGCTTCGCGAGGTAGATAGCGAACAGCAGGCCGAGCGCCGTCAGAGTGCGCTCACCGCCGGACAGCAGATGGATCCGCTGCGTGCGCTTGCCGCGAGGGCTGGCAGAGATCTCGATCGGCGAGTCCAGCGGATCATCCGGATCCTCGAGCCACACGTCGCACTCGCCGCCCTCGAACAGGGTGACGAAGATGTCGCGGAAGTTCTGGCGAACCTCGCGGAAGACCGCGTTGAACGACTCCGAAGCGGACTCGTTGATCCGCGTGATGGAGTCGTGGAGATCTTCGCGCGCCGCCACGAGGTCGGCCTTCTGCTCCTCGAGGAAGTCGAGGCGCTCCTTCTCCTCGTCGTACTCCGCGGCCGCGAGCATGTTGACGGGCCCGAGCGATCCTAGCTTCCGGCGGACGTCGGCGAGCTCTTCCGCCCACGCCTCGGCGTCGCCTTCTTCCGGACGGGCCACTTCACCGCGCAGCTCCTCGAAGGAGCGCTCCCACTCGATCTCGACCCGCTCGCGGATCGAGGCGCTGCGGCCTCGCAATTCGGAGATTTCCAACTCGAGAGCGTGTCGCCGCTCCGACGCTTCGCGCTCGTGCGCCCGAGCCGTGCGTAACGCCGATTCCCGCTGCTCGAGCTCGGTCCGGCGCTCCTCCAACCCTTCCATCCGCGTGCGGACCTCGGTCTCGAGCTCCGCCCGGGCACCGAACAGCTCCTCCAGCTCGTCTTCGCTGCCGGCCAGCTGCTCGGCACCCGACTGGATGATTTCGCGAAGCTCGGCTCGCTCCTGCTCCAGGCGTTCCACCCGGGCCTCGAGTTCCGTCAGCGTCTCCTCGGACCGCTCGACCCGCTCGACCTCCGCCTGGTGGTCGGCCTCGACCCGTGCCAGCCGCAGCCGCAGTTCCTGCAGCGCGTCGCGCTCGGCCTCCCAAGAGCCGGAGACCTCCCGCAACCGCGTCCCGAGATCTGTCAGGCGCGCTTCGATCTTCTCGCGCCGAGCGGCGAGGATCGCCATCTGTTCGTCGGGGGCCTCGCCGCCAGCTGTTTCTCCCTCGGCCACGTCAGCCAGCTCTTCCAGCCGGGCGTCGAGCTCCTCGAGGCGAGACTGCGTCCGCGCGAGCCGCTCCGCCGCCGTTTCTGCGACCGCGGTGGCCTCGCGCTCAAGACTGGCCTGGCATTCGTGCTCGGCATCGAAACCCGCCGTTCGCTCGGCCAGAACCCGGGCGTCGCTCTCCATCCCCTCCAGCGCGGCCCGGAGCTCGTTCACCTCCGAGTCGAGCGTCTCCCGCCGCGTCTCCAGCTCCTGGTGCTCGGCGCGTCGCCGCAGCATGCCCTTCCCCCCCGACGGCTGTCCGAGCCGCACGGCGCCGAGCCGATCACGTCCGCTGCCGTCTGTCGCGACCCACGGACCCGACCGGACCGCGAATGCTTCGTCACCCAGGTCGACGCCGGCCAGGAGCGAACGTACCCAGACCGCCCCGGCCCCGTGCGACTCGATCCGGTCGTTCAGCTCACCCCCCGTGCCGGGCTGCGCCGGCCCGGGATCGAGGGGCAGCAGGACCAGCCCCGCGGTTTCTTCGCGACCCGACAGCCACGTTCGTACGCGTTCGACGGCCGACCAGTCGTCCACCACGACGCCGAACAGCAGCGACCCGAGCTGGGCCTCCGCAGCGCGCGTGAGATCGGAGGGCACCTCCATGAACTCCGCCAGCACGCCGCGCACCCCGCCGACCTGGTCCCGATCGGCCTGCAGTCGCGCCACGATCGGCGGCAGATCTTTGCCCGCCGACAGCATGCCAGCCAGCCCGCCGGCGCGCGCGGAAACGGACGCCTGCTCGCCCTCGAGCGCCGCTAACCGATCGCGGAGCTCGCGAGCCTCGTTGCGGGAAGCCTTGAGCGCGGTGCGCACACCCTCCAGTCGCTCCGCTACGGCAGCCCGTTCCACGCGGACCGCGGCCAGCTCCTCTTCGGCGGTGGCCAGCGCCTGCGTCAGTCCCGTCAACGAAGCCTCCGCTTCGGCCCGCTCCGCCCGGCGCCGCTCGCGCTCGGCAGACCGGGCCCGCTGTCGCTCCCGGCGCCCCTCGGCCTCGGCCCCGGCCGAGCCCAGCTCGGTGATCAGCTTCGTGAGCGCCGACCGCGACTCGGCCTCCTGCCGCTCCAGCTCCTGCCGCTCGGCACGGAGCGCCTGAACGCGATCGGCGAGCTCGATGTCCCGTTCCCGCAGGGCGGTGAGTTCCTCGGCCCGCGTGGCCAGGCGCTCTGCCGCGGCGTCGCGTTCGGCCCGCTGGCGCTCACGCCGCTTGTCGATGCCGGCCCGCTCCTCGCCGATCTGCTCGATGCGGCGGCGCGCCGACGTTACCCGTTCGTCGGTCAACAGGCGCTGACGCTCGATCTCCTCGAGTCGGCCCCGCACCTGCTCGAGTTGGCTCGCCGCCTGGCCGCGCTCCCGCTCCTGCTCGGCGAGGCGGAGGCGCAGGGCCTCGACCTCAGTCTCCTCGCGCGCCAAGTCGGCTTCTTCCTTCGGGCGGGTACGGCGGGCTTCCTCGAGCTCGCGTTCCGCCTGCCCGAGCCGGACCTCGACCGCGTCGAGCCGATCCGCGGCCACGACTACTTCCAGGACGAGGCGGCGGTCCCGAAGCTCGCCGAACCGGGTCGCCCGGCCGCGCTGCCGTGCCAGTGAACGAACTTTGCTCGCGACCTCGCCGATCACGTCGTCGAGACGCTGCAGGTCGCCGTGTGCCTGGTCGAGCCGCCGGAGTGCCGTGCGCCGTCGATCCTTGTAACGCCCGATCTCCGCGGCCTCCTCGAACAGGGCTCGCCGTTCCTCGGGTCGATCGCTGAGGATCGCGTCGATCATCTTCGACTCGATGATCGAGTAGGCGTTGGCTCCGAGCCCCGTGTCGCGGCACATGTCCTGGATATCTTTGAGCCGAACGGTCTGTCCGTTCAGCTCATAGACGCTCTCGCCGCCGCGCAGGACCGTGCGTCCGATCACGACTTCCGGATATGGGACGGGCAGAATGCCGTCTTCGTTCGCGATCCGGAGCTCGACCTCCGCCCGGTGGATCGGCTTTCGGTTGGCCGTGCCGTGGAAGATCGCCTCGTCCATCCGGCTGCCCCGGATGGCGGAGGCCCGCTGTTCGCCCAGCACCCAGCGGAGGGAATCGGAGATGTTAGACTTGCCGCAGCCGTTCGGCCCGACTATCGCGGTGATGCCGCCGTGGAACTCCACGGTCGTAGGGTCGGCGAACGACTTGAAGCCGCTGAGCGTGAGTGACTTGATTTTCACGGCGCGACACCCGCCCGGGTGATGAGTTCGGCCCCGCTGTCGAGATCCTTGAGCCGGCTTCTGAGTGGCTGCGCGTCCTCGGCGGACGTGAAGGCTCCGGCGTACACGCGATACAGGGGTACCGACGCGGTATCGCGCAGGACGTAGGCGGGGACATCGTTCGCCAGCACCTCGGCAGCCCGGCGATCGGCATCTTCCCGCGATGCGAACGTACCGAGATCGAAGGCGAGGCGCACGGGCCGAATGTCCCACTCCTTGTTCGTGTCCTTCCGGCCGTCCTGCACCAGGCTCACCATCGCCGTCGCGGCCTCAGCACGATCCTCGTAGACGCCCGAGAGCACGCGAAAGTAGATGCGACCCCGCACCGGGGTCGGGGTCACGTAGAACAGGCCGCCGTCATCGGCGAGCTCAGAGCGTCGGCCCATCGCGTCGCCCAGCCGGATGTAGCTCCCCACCAGCACTGAATAACGGGCCTCCGGAGCATTGAACGCTTGGATGGGCGCCGGCCGAGGCTCGTCACCCGTCTCGGCGGCCTCGGCCCGCGTGGGGCTCGCGTCGTCCGGGGCGGCAGCTGCGGTCACCGGGTCGGAGCTGCCTCCGCCGTCTTCGTTCGCGCCGGCCTTCGATCCGAGGACGGCCCATCCTATCCACAGCAGGATGACGGCCGCCAGCGGAATCACTAGCCGAACGAGGGAGCCCGCACGTGGCCCCGTGTCGTCCGGAGCCCGGGTTTCGACCGGCGGAGCGACCGCGGTCGGCTCGGCAGAGCGCTCGCTCGGGGGCGGCGGCGGGCGCTCGACCCTGGCCAGGAGAGGCGCGCCAAGCTCCGCCGCCACGCCACGCACCTCGCCGAGCGCGATACAGCCGTCCAGGCGCAGCGATTCGGCCGGCCCGGGTGCCGACCTTGTCGCGGGCTGCAGGTCTTCCTCCCCCAGGTAGAGGAGCAAGGTCCCGCCCCCCTCGCGCACCCGTCCAGTGAAGCGCCGAAACGTCTGCATGCGCCGCAGTCCGGAGTACGGAAGCGCAGCTTCCCCGGCCGGAAGGTAGGCGAATTTCTGGTCGGCCGACGTCCGGGCGATAGACGCGATCGTCGCCGCTCCCGTCAGTGCCGAGGACAGGCCCGGCCCTCCGGCCGCCCCCATCAATCGATCGAGCGCATCGTCGCCGCCGGCCACGTTTGCGAGGAACGTCCGGCGCCGGTCGCAACCAACGATGTCGGCCAGGCCAACGGCAACCCCGGCCGCCCAGTCGTCACTGCCGCGGTCGCGAACCAGGGCGATCAGCTGCGCGTCGTCCGGCAGCCAGCTGCCCGGCCCGGTCATCGGCCCCCGTTCGCTCATTCCTCGGCGCCGATCTCCGTCACCCAGGCCTGCAGGTCTCGCTCGCGGAGTAGCTGCCGAGCCGCCGCCTGGGCGCGCGCCCGGCTCGGAAACGGACCGACGAGGGCCCGGTGCCAGACCTTCTCCGCCTCGTCGGGATAGGTCTGAATGCGTGTCGGATACCCGGCCTCCGCCAGCGACGCGACGAGCGTCTCGACGCCCTCTCGCTGCCGCGTGGAGGCGACGATCGCATAGAAGCCGGGTGGGCCTTCTTGCGCTGCGGCCGGCTCCCGGCCGATCTCCGGGACGTCGGCCGCCACGGCGTCGCGCGGGGGCGTATCGGCGCTCTCCTCCCGGTCGGCCGCGGCCGCGGCCTCTCCGCCGGTCTTTGTCCCCATGTCATCGAGTGCCTGCCGCAGGTTCTGGTCCCGGCCGACCGACGGATTATAGCGCAGCGGAATCCACCAGCGCGGAGCCCCGCCGGCCAGACTTGCGCCCGATGTCGAATCCGCCACCGAAACCAGCCGGGCCTCGTCGTCCTGCAGCACGATCGTCAGGTCGCCCGGAAGCCCGAGCGGCAGGTCCGAGCGCCACTGCCCGGCCAGGGGCACGACCTCCGACTCCCCTGTTCGCAGCCGGGCTACCCCGCTCCGAGTGTGCACGAGGAGTGCGCCCCCAAACAGACCAGGACGAATCGCGTCGGCGGGCGCGTCCAGCGACGCCAGCCCGTCCGCCGAGAGACTGAAGCGGCTGATGCGCGCGAGACGCGGGGGATCGTCGAGGGCGGCATAGATCTCGTGGGAACTCGGCGACGCGGCCAGCGCGCGGATCGTCCCCCCGGCATCTGCCCCCCCCACCAGTGCCGCGTCTTCTCCCGTCGAGTAGATCCGGATCCGGGCCCCGTCGGGCCCCGTCACGACCACGCGGCGGCCGAACGCGGTCACGAGGGCAGGTGGACGACCAGCATCCGGGATCTCCACGGCCTCCGCCGAATCGGCCCGCTGGAGAAGGAGCAGGCGGGACGGCTCGTCCCCGATCAGCACGGCGACGCCTCCGTCGATCGGCCCCGCCCACGAAGCCGACGCCTCGAGCCGGTAGGCATGCGTATAGTCGGCGCCGATTTCGTAGACGAAGCGGCCCGCCGAATCGACGAACACGATGGCCGACCCGGTCTGGCCACTAGAGCGGGCATCAGCGGAGAGACGAGCGAGTCGGGTTACCTCGTCGGTGCGCGGAGAGTAGCGCAGCACGCTCCCGTCCTCGGCGAGGATGGCGGCCGCGGCTTCTCCCAGCGGCCACACGTCCAGGGCGACCGGCAGTTCTGCCTCTCCCTTCCATACCACCGAATCCGGATCGACGATGGACCGAAGGTCCGCCGTACCGCCGTGGCGCGGGACCGTCAGCAAGCCCCACTCGGCCGCGGAACTGCCGACCACGAGTTCGGCCGTCTGCCGCTCACTCTCGATCTTCCCGCGTGCGTCGTCACGGCAGGCCACTGCAGCGAGCAGCGCGAGGGTCGCGAAACCGAGCCATCGATATGTGATCCTGCGCAAGGAGTCCCCCTTCGGCGTCTGGTCAGGCAGCGGCGTCGGTCCGTCGGCCGCCGCGGCAACATGCGGAGCGGTCCCCGGCGGTCGCAACGGAGTTCGGTGGAGACGAGGGGCGAGCACGCCTAAAACATCTCTCCGAAGCCGAGCGACCAGGTTCCCCGCCGGAATCGTTCGTCGCGCGACAGGGCCCTCGTGTAGTCGAGGCGCAGGACGGCGAAGAACAGGTTCATCCGCAACCCGGCCCCGACCGAAGCCAGGGGCTCCCGGTACAAGAACGGATCCTGGCCGGGTTGCCGTTTCCAGACGAGGTGGTGAACGCCGGGCGTCCAGATCGCCCCGACGTCGAAAAACAGCGCTGCGTCCAGTGCCGGGAAATTGAGCGGTAGCCACGAGTACTTCACGGCATTGAGGAGGGGCACGCGGAGTTCGGTGTTCATAATCAGCGCGCTGGAGCCAATCGCCTGCTCCTGGGCCGGGCAGAACAGGTCGAATGCCGAGCTCTCGCGAGACGCCGCGCACTCGGCGGCGTCGTAGGTGTCGGGATCGTAGCCCCGCAGGTAGTAGGCCCCGCCCCAGGCCAGCTCGAACTCCGACGCGTCGCCGCCGGATCCGATGTCGAAGCGGCCGAAGGCCAGCGCCCGTTGCGCCAGCGTGACCGAGGCCGGCAGAGGGATGTACTGCCGGAGGTCGAACCGCACGTCGGCCAGGTTCAGATCACCGAAGCTCGGCGCGACTTCGACCCGCAACCGCCGACCGCCCTGGGCCCCGGTGAAACCGGGCAAAGAGTTGTCGTGAACCCAGGCCAGGGACGGACTCACGAACAGCCGGGTGCGTCCTTCGATCGTGAGGCGAAACGGCTCGAACCCCGGCCGGAATACCCCCCGCAGCAGCTGGTCCGTCTGGATGCTGGCGCCGCGGAGACCCGCCTCGACCCGGGTGAACCGGCTCAGAGGGTACACGGCCGACAGGCCCACAGCGCGGTACTGGTCGCGCTGGAACACGTTGAACTCCCCCAGCCGGCCGTCCTCGCCGGGGACCTCCTGGAAGCGCGTCCCCCGGAAGCGGAAGAACGGGTACTGGACGAACGAGACGCCCAGGTTGACCCGGTTCTTGAGGTAGCTGTAAGACGTCAGGATGCGCGCGTTGTCAAACGAACCCTGGACGTCGCCCGCGATCAGCAGGTTGTGGTCGCCCAGCATGTCGGACAGCACGATATAGGAGCCCCCGTAAACGCCGTTCCCGAAGTAGCCCCCGGTCTGCGCCCCCACCGTTGGTCGTCCAACCAGCTCGACGGCGAGCTGCACGTCATACGGGTGGGTGACGAAGGCGGCCGTGTCCGGCAGCGCCAGGCTCGCGCTATCCAGGAGCCCACGCACGGAGATTCCGCCTTCCAGATCAGCGTCTGCCAGCTCACCGTCCTCGCCCCGCAGATCCGACCGACGGATCCCGTCGCCGGAGACGTAGAACGAAGACGGAGGGCCACCCGTCGAGATCGTCCCGGGTTCGCGGGACTCGACGGTCCGCGTGGCGCCGATCTCGGATGCCGCCGTGACGGCCTCGGCCGGGGATACCGGCGTCGACGCATGGGCTCGCGGATCGTCCACCGTGTAGATGTTGAACCCGGCATCCTCGAAGTAGGAGAAGGCCAGCCGATCGGCCCGGCGGGCCCAGGTCAGGCCCGGGCTAGTGAGCAGCGCCCCCTCCCCCATCGCGCCGGTGAGCACGTCGGT
>Ga0055480_10000053_pt1 | contig 35462 bp, 32 predicted proteins | sample Muzzi_PWB_D2_FD_57935 | JGI IMG/M metagenome (GOLD analysis project Ga0055480, IMG submission 57935) | Wetland microbial communities from San Francisco Bay, California, USA, that impact long-term carbon sequestration - Muzzi_PWB_D2 | ecosystem: Environmental > Aquatic > Marine > Wetlands ... | reverse complement strand
CCACCGCCATGACCGGACACCAGGATCATGCCGCCAGCGGCCGCAATTTCAACGATGTGACCGACAAAATTCCCATTCGCAACGTGTTGGAAGGGCTGGGCATCGATCCCATCTTCGAGATCGACACCTATCAGCAGGAAGCCCTGGCGGAGCTGGTTAAAAAGGCGGTGGCCGTCGAGGGGTTCAGCGTGGTGATCGCCAGGCATCCCTGCATGCTCAAATTTACGCGCGAAGCCCGTAAAAAGCCGGGTTATCAATTGCGGCAGGTGGATATCGATACCGGTGTCTGTGAGCGCATTCATACCTGTGTGGCCCAGTTCGGCTGTCCGACCTTTACCCGCCTGGAAGATGGCCGCATCGAGGTCAACCGCGACCTTTGCATCGGAGACGGGTCCTGCCTTCAGACGTGTCCGGTACAGGCCATCACCAAACCGGAGATTGCATCGTAAAATGAGCACCGGCGTTGCGGGAGGAATATGATGACCATGAAGACATTCAATATCTATCTTTCAGGTGTGGGCGGCCAGGGCATCGGACTGCTCAGCGAGATCATCCTCAGGGCGGTGGACTACGCCGGACATCCGGTCAAAGCCGTGGATACCCATGGGTTGGCCCAGAGGGGGGGGATCGTGGTGTCCCAGATCCGCATCGGACGTAATGCTTTTTCTCCCATGATCGCCGAACACCAGGCCGATCTCATCGTTTCCCTGGAACGCCATGAAGCATTGAGGGCCGCAGCCCACTATGCCAAAGCAGGCGGTACGCTGATTTACTACAATACAGTCTGGCAGCCATTGGATGTCCGGCTGGGCGACGCCGCCGAAATTTCCAGCGAGGCCGTTAAAGCCTATTGTAGCGGCATCGGCGCCCGGTTGATTGAGATCATTGAACCCGATCTGGAGGAGGCCCGCATGCAAAACATGGTGCTGCTGGCCTGCATCGACCGGGAAAGCCTGGTTCCATCGGTCGACAGCCAACACTACCGGCAGGCCATGGCGGATTTGATGGCCGGTAAGATGCTTGAGAAGAATTTGGCGCTGTATGAATCCAAAAGAGCGGCGGCATAATTTTGGTATCATGATAACCGTCGTTTATCTTCTGACGATGGCGACGCCATTGGGCACCCTTTGGCCGGCTGAGGCCGTTGCGGATTGTGCCATGGACGGCTTCGAACTCCAGCGCCAGGAGATGGTGTCCCAGCAGATCGCCTCGCGCGGCGTCCGCCGGCCCGCTGTACTGAAAGCGATGAACGCGGTTCCGCGCCATTGTTTTGTACCGGATCATCTTCAGGATCAAGCCTACCGGGATGGTCCGCTGCCCATCGGGCACGGTCAAACCATCTCCCAGCCTTACATCGTCGCCGTCATGTCCGAGTTGCTCGACCTTAAGTCCGGCCAGCGGGTTCTGGAAGTCGGCACCGGCTCAGGGTATCAAGCCGCTGTCCTGGCCCGGATGGGTGTCAAAGTTTACTCCATCGAGATCGTTGAAGCCCTGGGACAACAGGCCCTGGAGACCCTCAAAGCCCTGGGATACGACAGCGTGAAGATCAAGATAGGCGACGGCTACCAGGGGTGGCCTGAATTTGCACCCTTTGACGGTATCATCGTTACCTGCGCCCCATCCCGCATTCCGGGCCCCCTGAAAGCCCAACTGGCGGAAATGGGCCGTATGGTGATTCCCGTGGGATCGGTGGTTGGATGGCAGCAGCTTTTCCTGCTGCGCAAAGTCGGCGGCCGCATTAAGGAAGAAAAAGTCTTCGATGTGCGCTTTGTTCCCATGGTGGATCGAGAAGGCAAAAAATATTAGTTTTAAAACCTATACTTTGCTGTATTCCGAAACGCCTGGTTTGGATCTGCCATGGGACAAGTTTAAAGTGGTGAAACAGGTATCATTTAAAATAAAAAAGATAGGATACCTTTGCTTAACACTTTAAACTTTACACTTAAAACTGATTTGCTGATCAAAGCCCACACCCAATAATGAACCACCTTGAGTTTAGAAAGCCGTATTATTTTTTACCATGTTATAATCGGCATCCATCCATGCCGGAAATTTCTCGCGGTACCGGGTCAACACATCGGGGGAGAGATTGAAGGTGGCAGTGAAGGTATCCTGCGCCTTTTCAAACAATACTTCGCCCGTGGGATCGATCACCGCTGAGTGCCCGTGGTACTCGAACCCGTTGCCGTCAAGTCCCACGCGATTGACGGCGACGACATAGGATTGGTTTTCAATGGCCCTGGCCTTGAGCAGGGCACGCCAGTGGGGCGCTCGTTTGGCCGGCCAGTTGGCCACGAAAATGGCGAAGTCATAGCCGCAATTGAGGTTGCGGGTCCAGATGGGAAAACGCAGATCGTAGCAAATGAAGGGACGGATGCGCCAGCCCTTTAACGTCACGGTGAGCAGCCGTTGCCCGGCCGTATAGATTTTTTCTTCTCCGGCATATCGGAAGAGATGCTTCTTGTCATAGGTTGCCATGAGACCGTCCGGCTGGGCCCACACCAAACGATTGAAGAATCGGCCTTGATCGCGGACCATGACGCTCCCGGTGATCACGGCCTTTTTTTCGACGGACTTATTCCGCATCCAGGTGATGGCCCGGCCATCCATCTCCTCTGCCAATTCACCGGCATTCATGCTGAATCCGGTGGAGAACATCTCCGGCAGGACAATGAGATCGGTGTCGGTGTCCAGAGCATCTATCTGAGCGTCGAAGCGGCCAAGGTTGGCCTCGATGGCTTCCCAGTCCAGATCCGATTGTATAATGGTTATGGCTATATTTTGCATAGCACCTCCGCGGCCCGGGCCAGGGTATGATCTTGTTTGGCAAAGCAGAAGCGCAACACCTTGTGATCCCGCCGGTCATGGTAAAATACCGAGGGCGGGATGGCCGCCACACCATGCGCTGTGGTCAGGCGGCGGGCAAAATCGATATCTGGCTCACCTGTAATGGCGGTGTAGTCCATGATTTGGAAATAGGTGCCCGCGCAGGGCAGCGGTGTAAAGCGGGAATTTTCCATCAGTTTGAGGAAGAGATCGCGTTTTTGCTGATAGAAGGCGGACAATTGAAGGTGCAGATCGGAGCGCTGCATGAATTGGGCATAAGCATGTTGAATGGGGGTGTTGCTGGCAAAAGTCAGGAATTGATGTACCTTCTGAAATTCCAGGCTCAGTTGCGGCGGCGCCACGCAATAGCCGATCTTCCATCCGGTGGTATGGTAAGTCTTGCCGAAGGAACTGACCACAAAACTTTTTGCGGCCAGATCCGGGTATCGCAGCATGCTCTCGTGCCGCCGATGGTCAAAGAGAATGTGCTCATAGACTTCATCGCTGAGGATGAACAGGTCATGCCGGGCAACAATGGATTGCAGGGCGATGATATCATCGGCGTTCAGGGCGGTGCCCGTGGGGTTGTGGGGCGAGTTGATCAAGATCAAGCGGGTGCGTTCGGAAATGGCGTCTTCAACGCGATCCCAGTCGATGTCATATCCGGGAAACGTCATGGGCACGAATACGGGTACCCCCTGGTTGAGTTGAATGGCCGGCACGTAAGAATCGAATGCCGGCTCGATGACAATAACTTCATCCCCGGGATGGACGACCGCCGTGATGGCGGCAAAGAGCGCTTCCGTGGCGCCGGAGGTGACGGTGACTTCATTGTCCGGATCGATGGAGGCCCCATAAAGCGCTTTGACCTTTTGCGCGATCTGCCGGCGTAGATCCGGCAATCCCTGCATGGGCGCATACTGGTTGATCCCTGCGCGCATGGCCTGGCCCACCAGGTCGACAAGTTCGGGAAGGGGATCGAAGTCGGGAAAGCCCTGGGAAAGATTGACCGCATCGTGATCGGCGGCCAGTTTGGACATGATGGTGAAAATGGTGATGCCAACATCAGGTAGTTTGGATTGAATGTTCATGAATTCATCCGATCGTTTGCCTTGGTGGTTTATGCATAGAGCGCCAGCATATCGCGGGCTTCCCGGGCTATTTCCTTCTGAAGGGATGGGGGCGCCAGCATTTTCGCCGCGCTGCCCCATTTCATCACCCACAGCTTGATCTCCTCGGTACCGGCCACTTCGGCGGTGAAGATAATGCCGCCGTCCGGTTCCGGGGTGATGGTTTGCGAGGGGTGCCAGATCTTTTCTTTGATGTATCCGGCCACCTTGGGCGCGAAGCGGATGCGAACTTGCACCGGTTCGCCTTTGAAGACGCCGAAGGAGTCGTGCATGAAAGCCTCGGCTTCGAAGCCGGCCGGAATTTCAAACCGGTCGTCAACCAGCGTAATGGCTTGGATGCGATCGATGGCAAACAAGCGGATGTCTTTGCGCAGGCTGCAGTACCCGATGAGGTAGAAGGTTTCGTTGTAGAACCAGATTTTGTAAGGGGCTACGCGCCGGATGGTCGAAGTATTGCGGCTCATGGTGTAGTAGTCGATGTCGATATGGCATTGATGCTCGACGGCCGCTTGAACGGCGGATAAAGTCTCCTGAAAGCGCTGGTAGGTCTTGCGTGCTTTGACGCCTACTTCCAGACTGTTTTCCAGCTTCTCCAGATAGTCGACATAGCCGGCGGGCAAGGTGGCCTTTACTTTCTCGAACAACGAGACCAGGGACGCATGGATGGCCGAGCCTTCGAGAACTTTAAGCAATTTGCGGCTGAAATAAAGTGCCATCAGCTCGGTGAGATTCAGGGGGATGGGCATCTGGCGACGGCCGTTGTCCAAGACGGACCATAGGGTGCGGCCATCGCACTTTTCATTGTAGAGGGGAAAGCCTGCCATTTGCAGCGCTTCAAGGTCACGGTAGACGGTGCGCGAATGGCACGCCAGTTCTTTGGCCAGTTCAGTGGCTGATTTCCCTCTTCCAAATGCCGAAAGCGACTGAATGATTTTCCACTGACGGCTGAGCTGATCGCCTCGTGCCATGCTATGCGATGACCAATCCTCTTCAATGGTGGTGGATCTTTATTTCAAAGTCAGCTTAAAAAGCACCACCGTTTCTGCCTTCTCTTTTGAACGCAGTATGCGCTTTTGGGCCTGAATGTTATAGCGGGGCGACATTTTTTCGAAAAACGATGCGCCGGTGGCACGCACCCGTTCGGATAAAACCACTTTTCCTTGAGGGGCCAGGTATTTCTGAAACAGATGCCCCAAGGCGTCCACCGCGCGTTCCTGGTATACGATCTCCGATCCGATGATCACGTCGAAGTGCCCCTCCAGCTGGGGTTCAAACCAATCCAGTTTCTGAATCGTCGCATTTTTGCAATGGTTTATTGCGGCGTTGGCCCTCAGAAAATTCAGGGCGTCCGGATTGTGCTCCGTCAGGGTCACGTTGTGCCCCAGAGCCGCGGCTGAGATTCCTGCCACACCGAGGCCCGCGCCCAATTCCAGAACCCGGCGATGCGGGTCCACCGGCAGATCCGCCATATATTGGGTCAACACCACGGACGCTTCCCAAATTTTGGCCCACAATGGGAAATCGTCCATCAGATCTTCCGGGTTGATGAAGCGGTCGATGCTTTGGGGCTTATAAAAACGCAGGTCATGCCCCTTGATTTTTACCGGGAAGATCTCTGTGTCGTAGTTTTGCTTAAACTGTTCTAATGTAAATTGCATCCGCAGCTACCGCTTCCCTCCATTACACCAGGTCCGTCGAGTTGGACACCTGGTTGAAAAATTCGGTCACCTTGTCCTTTTGTTCCGATTCCATGTGCGCCATGGCGGCCCTGGGGTGTTGGTTCAATACGCCGGTTACCATATATGGTATAAAATAGCCCCAATCGATCTTTTCCCGCCAGGCAAAAATATGCGACTCGATGACTTCGATGAGCGGTTTGACCCTGAATTTGGGGTTTTTCAAAAACGATATCAACAGTTCCAGGGGGCAGTTGCCGGCACCGCGCCCGATGCCGTAGAGGCTGCCGTCCAGGTAATTGGCACCGTTGATGATAGCGGCAATAGTGTTGGCGAACGCCAATTGCTGATTGTTGTGGGTATGGATGCCGATGGTTTTGTCCGGCAGTGCCGCCATGTATTTTTGGGTCAGGGTGTCGATGTCTTCCGAATAGAACGCACCGAAGCTGTCCACCAGGTAGATGACAGGCACCCGGCATTTGGATAGATCGTCCAGAGCCTCCTCCAGGTCACGCGGACCGACGGTGGAAACCGCCATCAGGTTGATAGTGGCTTCGAAGCCTTTATCCATGCAGTGATGGGCCAGATCGATGGCCGCGTCTACCTGGTGTACGTAACAGGCCACGCGCACCATGTCCAGCGAGCTCTCTTCACGGGGGGGAATGTCATCGTATTCGATGCGCCCGATGTCGGCCATGGCGGATAGTTTGATCTTTTTCTCGCCGTTATGACCGATGATGCGCTGAATGTCTTTCTCGGCGCAGAATTTCCAGGGACCGAATTCATCGCGTGAAAATGCCGACTCGGAGCTTAAATAACCGATTTCCATGTAGTCGATGCGAGCTTTGGTATTGGCCAGGTAGACCTGCTCGACAAAATCATCTTCAAATTGCCATTTGTTCATTAAACCGCCGTCGCGCACGGTGCAATCGACGACTTTAATCTCAGGACGAAACATATGCTGCTCCTTGTTATGAAATTGACCCTGAATCAGAAATGGTTCTGCTTATAAATTCTCCAAAAAAGTCGGCTTGAATGCCGCGCAAGATTCCAATGACAGGTATCTCCAGGTTCACCGCGTTCCTCGATGGCGCCACCGAATTTCCAGAATCCGCGCTTCCGGGCCATGTAAACCACCTCTCATAGCCCAGGCAACAAATCGCTGTCAAGAGTTCGGTCGGTTTGAATTATGTGAAGATCAGGTGGGTTGCGCTTTCGAGGGCATGGACATTGCCGACAAGGGCGGCCGCCGGCGTTCCGACCTGCACCAATGCGCGGATCAGGTCGGGCGCCTGCTCGGCCGGCAAAGCCGCCAACAGGCCACCACTGGTCTGGGGGTCATAAATGATTTGGGCATGCCAATCCGGAACCTGTTTTTCAAATCGCATGGCATCGGCCACCAGCCGTTGGTTGAACACGTTGACGCCGGTGCTCATGCCCTTGCGATACATCTCAAAGGCTTCATCCATAACCGGCAGTTGATCCATGGCAATTTTCATGGTGGTCATTGAGGCCTTGGCCATCTCCAGGGCATGGCCCGCCAAGCCGAAACCGGTCACATCCGTTACGGCGTGGATGTCGAACCCTTTCATGGCCGCGGCCGCGTCCCGGTTCAGGGTGACAAGCGCCTCCACGCAGGCGGCCATGGCTTTTTGCGAGACCCACTTCTTGAGATTGGCATTAAAGAGCACGCCGCTGCCCAGCGGCTTGGTCAACACCAGGGCATCCCCGGGGCGGGCACCGCTGTTGGTCCAATAGCGCTCCGGATGCACCACCCCCACCACGGACAGGCCAAACTTTGGTTCGTCATCTTCCACTGAGTGCCCGCCGGCCAGAACGGCTCCCGCTTCCGTGATTTTGCTCAGTGCGCCGGCCACGATCTGGTTCAAGTCATTCGGCGGCAACTTGCCGGATGGGAAACAGACCAGGTTGAGACAGGCCCTGGGTTCCGCCCCCATGGCGTAAATATCGCTGATGGCATTGGCGGCGGCGATTTGGCCGAACAGGTAGGGATCGTTCACCGGCGGGGTGATAAAGTCGGCGGTCATTACGATGGCCAGGTCATCTGAGAGACGATATACCCCTGCGTCGTCGTTGGTCTTGTATCCGACCAACAAATTGGGATCGTCCGCCTGGGGCAGACCTTGCAGCAATGCACCGAGCCCGACGGGATCGATTTTGGCCGCTCAACCGCAGGTCTTGGACAAACTCTGCAGGGTCGGCTTTTGCAGTAATTTAAATAAAGACATCTCGTTGCACTTTTATCAAAAGGTCGAGGTCTCCCTCAACAGTTTATTTTCTCAGGCGATCGGCCACAATTTTGAAGCCGGCCGTCATCACGCTGTCCTGACGGCTCAGATAGCCCCAATCCACTTTGCGCAGCAAATCCGGCCGCTGATCAAGAATCATCGCGGCGCTCAGTTCGGCTGCCGTGGATGTGCGCCGGGCGCACATCCGGTATTGATCCTCGGATGCCTGCGCTTCCTTTTTCGTCAGTATTCGGCAGCAGGCCGAACCATGAACCGCTTTGAATTGGTCGTGCAACTGTCGGGTTGCTTGCATGACCTTTTGATCTCCGCCCGGCGAAAGGCGGCCGTGACCCAGGATCAGGCCCAGGGCCAGGGCCCCCCCATTCAAACCGCCGCACAGGCATCCGCTTCCGCCCATACCTTCCCCCAGGCCTGCCGCCAGCCGGATGGCCTGGTCCTGGGTGAGATCGCCCTGCAATGCACGGTTCAATACCACCAGCACAGCGCCGGAGCACCACAATTGCCTTGTCAGGAACAGGTTGGCGGACCGCCGGCCGATCCGCCGGCAGGCCAGTTCGATGGTATGTTCGCTTTTCTCAGAGGATACGGGCATTAACTTTTTCCGCCGTGCTACTTCATCTTTTCAATGGGGAAATTGGCGCCCTTCCAGGCAAAAATGCCGCCCGGATGGCGGAAAACATTCTTGTAACCCGACTTAACCGCCCAGGCAGCGCCATTATGGCTGCGGGTGCATTTAACAAAACCACAATAAATCACAATGGTTTTGTTCTTATCCGGCCCCAGCAGTTTTTCGAAATCGGCCTGGGACTTCCCATCCGTCTCTTTAGAATCCCAGGTCGTCATCTCCGGGATGGGAAACAAAAACTGCTTGGCTCCCGGCACATGCCCTTTTTTATAGCTGGCATCATAAGGCATGGTATCAACGATAATCATGTCCTTGCCCGCGTCGATCCAATTTTTGAGTTCTTCAGTGGAGACCACATCATAGCCGCCCCGGGCGACCTCGCGCACCAGCTTGATAGCGCCGGCTTCTTTTTCCACCTCTTTTTCAAATTTGTCCTTGGCCATTGCGGGGCCGGTCAGGGCGAGCGTCATCAAGACTGCCAGGGTCAATAGTCCTAATCTTTTCATCGGTCTTCATCTCCTTTTGATTTGCGGTTCAACAGCGTTGCTAGTTTAAAGGGGGTTATGGATTGTCTCCGGCGGCAGAAAAAAAGAAACCCGCTGCCGGCAAACATCACCAGGTCGCGATAGAGGGCTGGTCGCAGGCCGTGAAAAGCTTCGGATTCGGGGTCCTCAGGGCCGAAGCAGCCGCAGTCAACGTCCAGGCCCATCCATAAGCCGTAACCCAGGATGGCCATAAACAGCACCAGCAGACCGGTCACCAGGCCCAGGGACCATTGCAGATCCCAAATCAACCCCAGTCCGGCCAATATTTCGAGCGCAGATAAACCCAAGGCGACAGGAAGCACGGTTATTTCGGGAATGATCCCGTACGATGCGATGATAACGGCAAAGCCCTGGGGATCAAGCAGCTTGATTCCGCCGCTCCAGACGAAGACAAGACCCAGCGCGATACGCAGGCCGCGATAGATCCAGGCGCTCCGGGTTGAAGCACCGGCGGCGGGCTTGATACGCAAATTGTTTCCGGCGGCATTCTGATCAAGGCATGGTTCGGTGATAGGCATGGCGCTAATATCGCTGGGGCATCAGCCGCTTCCAGGCGGCCACGGGTTTGTTTCCGATGACCGCAAGTGAAGCAGGTTATTAAGCGCATGAATATAAACTAGGTGGAATCGATAAGTAAAATTGATAATATCAATGATTTGAAGCGGCGCCAGAGAAAAAACGAATATATGGCATTACACCACCATCGATGCTATATACCGAAACATGCCCGCAGATCATCCATTGCTTCGGTTCGAATCCCAGACGCTGAAGGCTGTTATTCGAGACGCCCGAGGCGATGAGATCACCCGTGACATCGAAGTGCGTACCCACCCCATCTCAAACCGCAAATGCCGGATTACATACAGCCGCAGCCAGGAGCGCGAGCGGGCCGGCGGGCAGCTTCCGCCTCCGCCGCCGGATGCTGCGAGCACAGCCGAATGTCCCTTCTGCCCCGCCAATCTCGAGCGCTGTACCCCACGCATGCGTCCGGAGCTGGACCCGGACGGGCGGCTGAAGCATGGAACATCGACCCTGTTCCCCAATCTGTTTCCCTACGGCGCCTATTCGGCGGTGAGCCTGTTCGACCACCGCCATTTTGTGGAGATCGGCACGGCCGAACCCCAAGCCTATGCCGATAGCTTCCGCAATTGCGCCCAATACCTCCAGAAGGTGAAGCAGTTTGAGCCCCGGGCGCAGTACATGGCCATCACCCAGAACCACCTGCCGGCGGCCGGCGGGTCCCTGGTGCACCCCCACCTCCAGGTGCATGCCGATCGCCTGCCGTCCAATCACCACGTTTTTTTAGCCCAACGCGCCGACCAATATCGCCGGCAAACCGGCCACCTGCTCTTCAGCGATTACCTTGCCGCCGAACAAAAGGACGGCCGCCGCATAATCGGCAAAACCGGCCCCTGGCACTGGCTGGCCGCCTTCGCCCCCGAAGGCTTCTTCGAACTCTGGGCCCTCTACCCGGCCAAAACCGCTTTCAGTCAACTCGACCCCGCGGACTGGCACAGCCTGTCCCAAGGGGTCATCAACGCCCAGCGCTATTACCGCAGCCTATGCCGCAACAGCTACAACCTGGGCATACTGTCCGTGGAAGCGGAAGAAAACCCCCTGGAATTACGGGTGGTGCTGACCGTACGCGCCAATTACGCCCCCTGGGTGCGCAGCGACATCACCGGCTACGAGGTCGGGCTGGGCGACATGGCCACCTTCATTGCCCCGGAAGAGACCGCCCAACAGGCTCGTCCCTTCTGGCAAACCTGAATTTACCCGGAATCATAAATACACCTGCGCTTCCGCCGAAGAAAAAAGCCTGTCGGTGAAGGCCGCTGCTTTACAACGGCACCGGTGCAGATGAGCAACGAGCGCGCTTCATAGGGCGGGCTCTGTACACGGCCTGTATGCCAAGGCGATCTTTTTGGTTCATCCCGGCCGGCACGGAGGCCGGCCCTACGTTTCGTTAGCGGCGCCGTTGATGGATCAATGGTTTTCGTAGGGCGGGCTCTGTACCCGCCCTTGTTGGCATAATCCTCATACTGAATCACCAGCCCGTAGGTCAGGGTGCGAGCAAAGCGAGTTCATTGACACGCATTTTCCAATTAAGAGCATTTTTATTTTTCGACCTGTGACCGGATCTGTCACACCCGCCTGTTATGGTAGCCTCAAAACGTAAAAACCCCATCACAGGAGGAGATCATGACAGCCACCATCGCATCGCCCGACTACCAGGAGACCTTCGAGTATCATGGCAACACAGCCATCGAACACACCCGCCTGCAAAACGGCAACGTGGAACGCGAGTGGATCTATTTCGACACCACCGAAGAAGCCGTGGCCTTTTTCGACGAGGTCAGCGCATGACGACCGCCCCGGCCACCTGGCGGCGGCTGCTGAGCGGCGCCATGGAATGCGCGTTGATGAGCCTCTTCACTGCCCTGAGCGCAGGCGTCATATGGATTCTGGGAGCTTAGTCGCCTACAATCCAAGGCGTAATCGCAGCTATAAGCCATCTAATGGAAAAAATATCTGCTTGACCTCTTCCCGGGTGAAAGCCAAGGGTAATAATGTGGTTTTTAGCACGGATCAGGTTTTCAAATTCTCATAGCGCTCATATTGAATTAAGGAAATGATTCCAATTATTTATTTGACATAATAGCTAAAAAGCGCTAAAAAACCGGCATTGCAAAATACAATCAATGCCGAATAAAAGAAAAATAATTTTCCGTGATATAGAGCAAGCCTATATGCTTTCCATTAGTGGATACAATAAACCTGCTGTGATTTTAGCCGGTGGAGTTATTGAGGAACTATTAAGACTTTTCCTTAAAAACAAAAGCATTAAACCAACCAGCAACAAATTGAACGACTATATAAAGGAGTGCGAAAAATATAAACTCATAGGAACAGCTATTCACAGACTTGCCGATTCTGTCCGTCAATTTAGGAATTATGTTCATCTTGAAAAAGAGAATTCAAATAGACAATCCATTTCAAAACCGATTGCGAAAGGTGCTGTGTCATCAATATTCGCAATAGCAAGTGATTTTACCTTTGGTTGGTGTGGGACCGCTGGGGAATGCGGCCCCGCAACCAATCGTTATAGAGGTAAACAGAAATGAGAATTTACGGAATATTTATATTACTGGTCATTGTCTGCGGGGCAGTGGATAATAGCTCTGCACAGAAATACACGACGGGAATTGATTTATCGTTGTCGTTGGATAATCCTGTTTTGAAACCCGGAGCTAAGGTGACGTTGGTGACGAAAATGACCAACGCATTACCTATCCCTCTTAAGGTACAAGTTGGTTGGATTCCGCGAGGTCCATCGCTGGAAACAGCTTGGGCATACCAAGTGATACTGGTGGGAGAGGATGGGAATAAGCGGGAACTGCCCTGGACGAGCTTCATAGGATTTTGTGGTACCGGGTCGACACCACTGGTCATTGAACTGAATAGTTCCAAACCTGAATTGTTCCATCGCCAAGTGTGGATCGATAAGTGGATCGATGGTAAGACATACCTGTATTTCGGTTCAGATAGCGGTTATCGGGTCGACCCCCCATGCAATCTCATGATTCGGGCGAGGCACTCAATAAGAAAAGCCAACTACTCTAGTGGGACGCTTCAAGATACCAAACCCAATGACATACAGGGGCCTTATTGGGTTGGTGATGTTGAATCTAATGACGTTTCTTTGAGAGTTGATAATTTTGTAGAGGACTTACCGGTATCTAAATAGGCGTTTCTACTGGCGGCGCGGTGAATGCGGCGGCGTGGCGGCATGAATTAAAACCCACCGGATGCGGACAATTGTTGAAATGCGGTTTCAATACGGTCGAGTACGGCTTTGGCGCCGTCCATTTTGCGGGTGACCACAAAATACATGTCAAGGGTTGAGATTTGGCTGAAGCGAATATCGGGCAGGGCCCTCTTTCTCAGGACGGTCTCGGACGGATGTTTGTAGTCCAGAAGATAAATCTCCGGGATTCGTTTTGATAATTTCTCCAGCCGTTGGAACGCCGCCTCATGGGAATCAAACTCCAGGTATTGGATCCTGTTGGCCGGGTTTTTTATAAAAGTAATCCAGCCGCCATAGCTGTAGCCCCTTAAGATCAGGAGGGTCTTTCCCGGCAAGTCGCGCTGCTTGCGGATCGGCGGGTTGTCGCCGATGGTGTAGGCCCTGAGGATCAATTGTTCCACAACGGTTTTTCCCACATGGGTGGTCCCCTTGAACTGGGGCATGGTGGCGAGTCCGATCCAGACCTGGATTTTACCCGTCGCCAGCGATTTTGCCATTCTTTTGGCCGGCAGGGAGACGGCCGTCCAGTCAAACCCTGCCTTTTCCAGGGATTTGACCGCAATGTCCATGATATACCCGGCCGGTTGGCCATTCTGATCCGTGTACGTCATGGGCGGAAATTCCACATACCCTATTTTGAGGGTCTGTGAAAAGGCAACCGCAACGAAAATATCTGAAGCCAGCGTAAAAATGATCGCGTATATGATAATTTTCTTTGAAAGCATGGCTTAATGAATGTATAGATTGATTCAACCCATCCACATATGCATGAATCATGTTCGAGTTCTTTTCTGTTGTCAACGCTGCTGGTCTGATTTCCGGATGAACGACAAAAAATATTGAGTCTATCGAGTTTTGCGTATACCGGCGGCCGGGTGGCAAAATCGGTATTTTTGTCTGGTATGGTTTTTTACAATATCGGTGCTCGTCTTCACTCGCCGACCAAGTTCTACATAAAAAGGAGATTTTTATGCCTGACATTCGATTTGTAAAATCATTTGGCGCACGCACCGAGCCGGATGACGGCTTGCAGGGGAAAATCGGTGAAGGTTTCACGTTGAATTCGCCTGTGGGCATTGCCAAAGACAAAAACAATCGGATATGGGTATGCGATACCGGAAACAACCGGGTGCTTATCCTTGATATCCATTTGGAGAACATCGTCCAGACCCTTACCCGGGTGGGCAATATCGATTTTCTGCTGCCGTTTCATGTGTGCGACCATCCGGAGGAAAAAAAGATGTTCCTCACCGATATGGGAAATCAGCGGGTGGTGGTGTTCAGTTATGGGGGCAAAAAACCGTATGCATCCTATGATTACGCTTTTGGCGACAAAAAACAGAAAGGGTTCCTGCCTTTAAGCGACCCCAACGGGATCACCCTGGTAAAGGAAGCAGACAACGGGGTTGCCGTTTATGTGGCCGACGAATTCTACAACACCAAACAGGACCCGCTGCTCAATCGCGTGGTCAAGTTTGATGAAAAGGGGCGTTACCTTTACCAGTTCAATAAAATCATGACCGGCAAAGGCAAAAGCCATGTATTGAAATGGCCCCAGGGCCTTTCCTCCGATGATGACGGCCACCTGTATATTGCCAACACCGGCTGTTATGAGGTGCTGCAATGCGATGTGCACCATGAAATCAAGGCCGGTGCCTGCTGCAAAACTCCGCAGGGAGACATCCTGCTGCACTCTTTTGGTAATCCTGACGGACTGGGGTTCGGCAATATCATCCGGAGCGTCAACGTGGTCAAGAATCTGGTGTTTGTTGCCGATCAAAAGGCCAATTCCATCTCGGTTTACACCACCAGGGGCGAGGCGGTAACCGAGATCGGCGGTATGATGCCGCTTTTTGACCACCGCCCCCAAACCGCCTGGAAATCGTTTTCCGATGCGGTCTACAATGAAATTTTGGACTCCACCATGATCAGTCCTTACGCCTTGTGTGAGGGGGAACAGGAGGGCGTTTATTTTGTCACCGAACCATTGACTTCCCGGGTTTTAAAAATTGAAATCCCACTGCCCGTTTCCGAGGCAACCGATGTCCTTTTATTGAAAACCATCGGCCATCGCAGGAAAAAGGTGAATGCCAAAGAGTTGGATTCGCAGTTCAGCTGCGTCAGTTCTTCTGTGGGCATTAAGAAGGATATCTCCAAGCAGGCCCTGAAGGAACCCGATGTCTCATCCCTGCCGTCGTGGGTTCGCTTCAACCCGGTCCAACGCATGTGGATGGGCATGAGCAAGGGCCTGTGTACCCAGTATGCCTTCTGGTATTCATTGATCGGGCTGTCGTCCGTGGGGAAGCGCGAGATAAGTAATTTATCCCACGTCTCCTTTACCATGGATGCGGGGAACTGGGACATAAAGGCGTATGCCGCAGATAAAAAAAGGTTTGTTGAGCATCCGAAATTCCTTGAAGGGCTTTACATCCCCGGCGAAATAGGCCTGGGCGTATACTACCCGCCGGAAGGGATGATGGGGCAGATCTGCCCGGGTTCCCCCCTCCTGGTTTCCACCAATTTCAATTTTTCCTGTGTCACCATGTACCAGTTCGACCTTGACGGGAGACTGATCAATTACGGCTTGCCGTTCGGCATGCAGGGAAGCAGCGACTTCTGCCTGCACGGCCCCCAGGGGCTGCACATAACCGAAGACGGGAAGATTTATATTGCCGACTCCATGAACAAGCGGATCTCCAAATGGCAGATCCTGCAGACCGGCCAGGCCGTTTTCCTGAACACTTTTGCATGGAAAGACAAGGGCAGGACGAATAAACGCTTTATGCCCACCGATGTAACGGTTGACGCCAACGGGCGGGTCTTTGTTGCCGACCAGCTCAACAATTGCATCCGTGTATTTGACGCGGAAGACCAGCCGCTATGGAGCTATGGCAAGGAAGGGTATTGTACGGAAGACCCTTCGGTCCAGTATGAAAATTTTATGCTGCCGGCAAGCCTGTGCGTTGACGGAGACAAACTGGTGGTAAACGACCTTGTCAACCGGGTGCTCAAGGTCTTCACCGTCCGTGAAGAAACGCTGGAATACTACACCGCAAAAAAGCTGTTCCGTGATCCTCCGGGCCAGGGCGGTATCTGGATGCCCTTTTTGATCTGGGCGCACCGGGGAACGGTATATGTCCCGGATTGCGCATATAACCTGGTGAATGTGTTCCAATACGAATAGGCGTGGTTATTCTACTTTGCCTTGTTTTTTCAATTCTTTATAGGTGTTTTCCAGCCGGTCCAGCACGGTACCGGCATGGGGTGTTTTTTTGGATACCACAAAATAAGCGTCCAGGCAGTTGATCGGGTTTTTCCTCAAATTTGCCACCGAATAGGTTCGCAAGGCTTTATCCACGGGCTGTTCGTAATCCAGCAGATAGCATTTGGTGCCCGTCTTGTTGTTCCGCTCCAGTACTTTCAAAGCACTTTCGTGGGTGTCCACCACGATAAAATCTATCTCATTGGCCGGATCTTTTAAATAGGTGACCCAGCCGCCGTAACTGAAACCGCGCAAACCGATGATCATTTTCCGGTTCAGGTCTTCCTTTTTTGAAATCGCCGGATCTTGCCCCAGGGTATAGGCGTTGAGGCAGATCTGCAAAAGGATCGATTCCCCGGCCAGGGTGTTGCCCTCAAACCCCTCCAGGGTTTTCAAACCGGCCCACAGATCAATTTCCCCTTTGATGAGGCTGTTGGCCATGCGTTTTACGGGCAGGGATTCCATTTTCAATTGATAGCCGGCCGCCGGTACGACCTGCCGGGCCAGATCCACAAGCAATCCCCGGGCAACGCCGTCGGCGTCCGTATAAAAAACAGGCGAGAATTCGATATACCCCATGCGGATGGTCTGGGATTCTGCCGCAAGGGCCGAACTTCGGCTCGCCTCTGTGTAAAGAGTCGCCAGTGCCGATAGGGCAAGACATAAAAAGAGGGTTCGCCAATATTTCATATTTGCCTCCATTATGGTACTAAGGCGGAGAATTATCTGGAACAATTACATTAAAATAATATGAAGTGCAATTCTTAAAAATATGCAGTGACAGTGGGTACTTAGAGCATGGAACGAAATAATATAAGCCAGCAGCTGGTTTTCCTGATGGTGATCCTGGGTTTGGGATTTACCGTCATCGCCGGGGCCGCCGGGGTATGGATGAGTTACAGCCGGGAAATGGATCAAATCGAAAAGCGGGTACAGCAGGTAAAAGCCAGTTATGTGCCGCCGCTGGCCCAGAGCCTGTGGGTCGAGGCGGATGAAATGCTCAAAGTCCAGCTGAAGGGCATATTTGAGCTGCCGGATATGCAGTATACCGAAATCGAAAGGGATGCGTCCCCCTATCTTTTCCTTGGAGAAAAACATGATAAAAGGATCCGTGCGTATTCATTCCCGATTGTCTACGTCCATGACTCCGGGAAGAATAAAACTGTCATGGAGATGGGTAGACTGAACATCCAGGTCGACCTGGAAAAGGTATACAGCCGTTTGGGGAAAAATGTTCTTGCCATCGTCCTCAACCTGGCGTTTGTATTGTTTTGCGTGGCAAGTTGTATGCTTTTCATCCTGAAGAAAATTATCGTTACGCCCTTGCACATTTTAAAAGGCAGTGCCGAAAAGGTGACCGCCGGTGACTTCGACCACACCATCGATATCGGGCGAAAAGATGAATTCGGTGATCTGGCCCATAGCTTCGAGTTTATGCGCGGCACCATCAAGGCGAAAATAGATGAACTGCACCAGGCCAACGACAGCCTGAATACATTGAACCTGGAGTTGAAATCCGAAATCGAGGAAAGAAAAAAAATTGAAGACGAGTTAAGGAAGGCGGAAGAGAAATACAGGAAAATTTTCGAAAACGCGGTAGAAGGCATATTTCAAACAAAACCGGACGGAACCTTGGTCGGGGTCAATCCGACCATGGCCAAAATGTTTGGATATGATTCAGCCGATGCCATGCTGGCAGCCGCCAAAAATATTTCTGACTATTATGTTGTTCCCGAAGCCAGGAAAGAAGTCGTCAAACAAATTACCGATAACGGCAAAGTGCTCAATTTTGAAACCCAGTTATTTAAAAAAGAAAAAGAAAAAATCTGGGTGTCCATTTCCGCCCGCCTGATCTACGACAAGCAAAATGAGCGGAACCTGTTTGAAGGCATGGTGATGGACATCACCGCCCGCAAGGAACGGGAAAAGGCGGAGGAAGAGCGCAAGACCGCTGAAGCTGCCAATCAAGCCAAGAGCCGTTTCCTGGCAAACATGAGCCACGAAATCCGCACCCCCATGAATGCGATCATCGGTTTGACCGATCTTGCCCTGCGCACCGAACTGACGGCAAAACAGGCGGATTATTTGGAAAAGATTTCTTTGTCAGCCAGCTCGTTGCTGGGTATTATCAATGATATTTTGGATTTTTCAAAAATCGAGGCCGGGAAACTGGACCTGGAAAACATATCTTTCAACCTGAACGAAGTGCTGGAAAATCTGGCCTCGCTGATCACCCTGAAAACCGAAGAAAAAGGCCTGGAACTGATATTTGACATGCATAGAGACCTGCCGTTGAATCTGATCGGAGATCCGCTCCGGCTGGGGCAGGTACTTGTCAATTTGGCAAACAATGCCGTGAAATTTACGGAAAAGGGGCAGATCATCATTAAAATCACCACCGGGGACGGAAAGACGGATGAGACCAAGCTCCAAACCAGGTTGGCATTTTCAGTAGCCGATTCCGGCATCGGCATGACACCGGAACAGATGGCAAAGCTTTTTAAATCATTTTCCCAGGCAGATTCCTCAACCACCCGGAAATTCGGCGGTACCGGACTCGGCCTCTCCATTTCCAAGCGCCTGGTGGAAATGATGGGGGGGGAAATTTGGGTTGAAAGCAAAGAGGGACACGGCAGCACCTTCCGCTTCACGGCGGCATTCGGCCTTCAAAATACCCAACCCCGGGAGAGAAAACAAATTGAAAGCCATTTTTCAGGCATGCGGGTTCTGGTGGTGGATGACAACGACACCTCGAGGGAGATCATCGTCAATGCGTTGAGAGAGTTTTCCTTTGCGCCGGAAGAGGCGGTATCCGGTGTCCATGCGCTTGAAATGATTGAAAATGATTTGAGTCAAGCCCCGTATAAATTGATCCTCATGGACTGGCGCATGCCGGGTATGGACGGGGTTGAAACGGCAAAACGGATTAAAAACAATCCCGGTCTATCGGAAAAACCCCATATTATCATGCTGACGGCTTTTGGTCGGGAGGAAGTTCGCCGGCGGGCTGAAGCTGTAGGCATCGACGGTTTTCTGGTAAAACCGGTGAGCCGTTCCATTCTGTTTGATGCCATCATGAATCTGTTGGGCGGACACGCCGGCGACCAGGCAGCACTCGAAAAGAAGACCTTTCATCCCAGGGCGGAAAGCGATTCATTTGAAAATGTTGTTGTATTATTGGCAGAAGACAATGAAATCAACCAGCAGGTGGCCGTGGAATTGCTGGAGACCGCCGGGATACAGGTGGAGGTTGTGCCAAACGGCCGCCTGGCGGTGGAAGCCGTTTGCCGGGAAGACGCGCACGGCACTTACGATATGGTGTTGATGGATATTCAGATGCCTGAGATGGACGGATACACCGCCACCGGAACGATTCGGAAATTTGAAAAACAGCACGGTAAAAAATCCATGCCCATCATTGCCATGACTGCCCATGCCCTGGCCGCGGAAAAGGAACGATGCAAAGCAGAAGGAATGGACGATCATATCAGCAAACCTATTAATCCCCGGCTGCTGTTTTCCACTATCAAACGCTGGCTTGCCCCGGAGAAGATTTCTGCCACCGGCCATGAAACAGGCCGGAAAAACAGAAAAACCGGGATCGGCGAAGGCCATGGAACGCCTGCCGATGATTTGCCCGACGCTTTGGCAGGTGTGGATCTTTCAGCCGGATTGCAGCGCGTGGCAGGCAACAGGGAACTCTATTCCCAGATTCTAAAAAAATTTGGCAGCAAGTACCGCGATCTGCCGAATCAGATTCTTAAGGTCATCGATCAAAAGAAATTCCAACAGGCTGCAGACCTGACCCACACGATCAAGGGAATTGCAGGCAACATTGGGGCCCAGCAGGCCTTTGAGGCCTTGCAGCAATTGGAAGCCGTCCTGAAAAAAAGTGAACCGGCTGACTATCAAAAATTGTATTGGAAGGCCAATGAACAGGTCGGTTCGGTATTTGCCGCGATCGACGAATGGATGGAAAACCTGGAAGTGTCACGGCAGGCGGCTGATACTGCCGGCGAATCTGATGAATCCCTTGATGTCGCTATAGATGCGGATAGTGTCCGGCAAACCTTTGAAGACCTGAAAGGATATTTGAGCGATTACAATACGGATGCCCTTGAATTTTTGACACGGCTGGAAAGGCTGACCCAGGGACGACATCGGGAAGAACTCGGCGAAATCCGTGAATTGGTGGATGAACTTGAATTTGACCAGGCCATGGATAAATTGAAAGCGTTGTCCGAAATTTGGACATGAGGCGAACGAATGGCAAAGATAGATTAAGAAAACCATGAACCGGCAACAGACAATACTCATTGTAGATGACACCGCCGAGAATATAAAAATACTCGCCAGTCTGTTGCGGGATGAGTATACAACCTTTTTTGCCAAGAACGGAAATGCCGCGCTTAAGCTGGCCAGATCCAAACAGCCCGACCTCATCCTGCTGGATATCGTTATGCCGGAGATGGACGGATTTGAGGTCTGCCGTGCGTTGCAGGAAGATCCTGAAACAAGCGGGATCCCCGTGATCTTTGTCTCCGCCAGGGGAGAGGAAGGAGATGAAACCAGGGGCTTTGAAGCCGGGGCCGTGGACTACATCATCAAACCGATCAGCCCGGCCATTGTAAAAGCCAGGGTAAAAATCCACCTGAGGCTGCGTGAAGCCGTTGCCGAGCTGAAACGGTTGAACCGGCTGGCCATGGATGCCAACCCCATGACCGGCCTGCCTGGAAATACCTTGGTGATGGAACACATCAAGAATGCGTTGGAAAATAAGGAAAACGTTTGTGTCATTTACGCGGATTTGGACAACTTCAAGGCCTATAACGATAAATACGGGTTTGCCATGGGAGACGACATCATCCTTTTTACGGTCCGGGTCCTCAAGGAGGCGCTGGCAGCCGTAAATTTGGAGGACGGTTTCGTCGGCCACATCGGCGGCGATGATTTTGTGGTCATTGTACCGTCTGAAAAGGCAGAGGCGCTGGCGGTTAGGGGGGTAAAAGCATTTGATGATGGCGTTGGCCGGTTTTACAATGAGGAAGACTTGGCCAGGGAATGCATCTGCGCCAATAACCGGCAGGGCGAATTTCAGACATTTCCTCTCATGAGCATCAGCATGGCCGGGGTGGACCTCGCCCATGGTGCCTATTCACAGTATCTCCAGGTAAATGATGCTTGCGCAGAAGCCAAAAAAGAAGCCAAGCGCCTGCCCGGAAGCGCCTTTTTCAGAGACCGCCGGCAAAGCAAGTAAACCCTTCCGAATTTTGCAACATTAGGGTAAAGGGAGCAGGAAGCGGGTAGGGATGTATTGATTTGACCGTCATGTCGTGTTACGGATACATACCCGATAATCTGGAGAGTACATGTCAAGGCAGACAAAAGACAAACCTATCGTCATGATTGTGGATGATTCGGCGGAAAATCTGCGGATCCTCATCGAGCTTCTAAAGGATGACTACCATGTGATCCCGTTGAAAAGCGGAAAAGCCGCCTTGGAAAAACTGGCTCAGGATCCTCTGCCCGATCTGGCGCTGTTGGATATTGTCATGCCCGAAATGGACGGCTATGCGCTCTGCACCCGACTCAAAGCCGATCCCAGGACAAAGGAAATTCCGGTGATTTTTATCACCGCCGTGTCCGAGGCAATGGACGACGCTAAAGCCTTTGAACTCGGTGCCGTGGACTATGTGCCCAAACCTTTCAATCCCCTGACCGTAAAAGCCCGTGTCAACACCCACATCAAACTCTACCGCACCCTCAACGAACTCAAGAACGCCCTGAAGGACATACGGACCTTGAGCGGATTAATCCCTATCTGCGCATCCTGTAAAAAAATCCGGGACGACGAAGGCTTCTGGAACCATCTGGAGATCTACATCGCAGACCGGTCCGAAGTTCAGTTCAGCCATGGTATCTGTCCGGAATGCCGGGATGAACTTTATCCCGAGTATTCCAAAGAATAGACTGCGGCCTTTGCCAAATGTCGATAATACAGCGTTTGATTTCTTCTGATCAAATGTTCAACCGGCAGGAATTCAAATACCGGATGATACTGCATCAAAATTCTTGATTGCCAAAGCCATCCCATGCGTCCGTTGCCGTCAATAAACGGATGAATGTATTCAAGCTGATAGTGAAAGCGGCAAGATTTGACCACCAGATGATCGTCGTTCATTTGATATTATCAAGTCAACCAGAATTTGGTGCTCATTCGGACCGATCGATCACGACACCGTCAATGGCAGCATGAGGGTAATAGTGCATCCGGCATCGGGGTTGTTGGCGGCCTGCACGCGGCCGCCCATGGCGACGATAAATTTTTTGACCAGGGCCAGGCCGATGCCGGTGCCACCGGTGGCGCGGGTGAGTTTGTTATCCACGCGGTAGAAATCGTCGAAAACTTTATTTAATGCCCGGCGGGGAATGCCCGGGCCGGTGTCGGAAACGGCGATGCAGGCCAATTGGTCCTGCGTTTTTGCTATGATGGTGATGGATTTTTCAGGGGACGTGCGACCGAATTTGATGCTGTTTTCCATCAGGTTGATCAATACCTGGATGAGGACTTCGCGGTCAAAGGCAAATGCGGGCATCTGGTCGGTTTGGATCTGCAATTGGAAACCCTCCTGCTCAAGCTTGTGGGCCATGACAGTGCGCACTTCGGCAAGCACGTCGTCCAGTTGGCCTTGGCGCAGGTCGAAGTGGCGCTGTTTCTTTTCCAGTTTGGCCAACTCGAGGACATTGTTGATCAGCCGGGCGAGGCGCGAGCTTTCCGATCCCAGGATGCGCATATAATCCTGCTCTCGCTCGGGGGTGGCGGCAATGCCCTGTTCCAGCATCTCGATGTACATGCGGATATTGGTCAGCGGTGTTTTGAGTTCGTGGGTCACCGAGGAGACAAACTGGGACCGGCGTTCGGACAGGTCCACCACCGTGCGGGCGCTCTGATAGATGGCCAGCAGGCCCAGCAGCATGACAAGGCCCAGTAGCCACAGGGCAATGTTCAATGTCTTGCGCGCAGGGGAGGGCGGTACCCCGCCGGCAGTCAATACGGCGCTAAGGAAATCAAAGGGCGCCGGAAACGTGCGTTGGGTAATCACTTCCGATGAAGGCGTCTGCAGGCCGGCCAATACCGTGTCCTGTCGGGCGCCGTTCTCCATGACCTGCAGGTTCAACCCGGTGAAGCGGGCCATGGGTTGGGACTCGAAATGGCTGGTCACCAGGTGGTTGAGGAACGGGGCCGCTTCCAATACGAATCCCTGGCGATAGATCTGGTTGTTGATGGCGATGCGGCGAAATATATAGAATAGGCCTTTACGGATAAATACCGATTGCAGCGGCGCCACCTCCACTTGGAACCCATCTTTTTCGTCGAACAGCGGTTGCCCGGAAAAAGCCGCCATATCTTCGCGGTCCGCGCTTTCTGCGGCCATACCGGCCTGGCTTTGGGGCTCGGCCGTCGTAGCGGCGGGGGATGCCCGTCGTTCCTCAAGGGCATCGCGGGAGCGGAGGAGGGATTGATCCTCCTTTGCCAGGTTGAGGGCCTGGCGGGCGGTGATCTCCTCTTTGCGTACGGACTGGCTGCCCAGGTAGTCTTTGGGCGCCGACGACTTTTGTTTTGAGAAATAGCGGTCTGCAAAAATGGCCTTGGCCTTCTTTTTTGCTTCGATGGGGGGACTCTCCGCTTCCTTGGTTCGGGGTGCCGGGGAAGGTTGGCGCAGGGAGAATTTTTTGGTGTTGAAGATGATGTTGATCTCCTTGAGACGGGAGACAACCCGGCGTTTGTCCTTGGGGACCCGGCCCATATCGGATATCAAGGGGGATTGGAACGATCCATCCGGGTTGTTCTGCAGGTAGCCAAGAATATAGTTTTCCCGGGGCGGCTGTGCCAGGGGAGAACTTTGAATACGGTCATTTTCGCCGGCCTGGGTAAAATGGTACTCGTCCACCGCACGGTTTTCTTCCCTTTGCACCAGGTCGGCCAGCTCCCTCTCCATTTCATCGAACAAGGCTTCGCTGAAGAAACGCAGCTGGGCATGCTCTTCCTGGGCCATGCTTTGATAAGTCTGCCAGACGACATAGGCCAATGGAAGCGAGACGGCCAGGAAGAATATAAGGATCAGGATCTTCAGCCGGTTCATACCTGCGACTCCCACCGGTAGCCTTCGCCGCGTATGGTCTGGATCAGCGCGATGTCGGGGTTCAAGGCGGCAATTTTCTTGCGCAGCTTGAGGATATGAATGTCCACCGTGCGGGTCTCGATATCCGCATCGGCATAATGCCACACTTCGGTGAGCAGTTCTTTTTTGGATACGATGCGCTGTTGGTGGCGACGGAGATAAACGAGAATGTCCATCTCCCGGCGGGTCAATTCCTGGACCTGCTCTCCCCGGCTGGCGTGCAGGTTGCAGCCGTCGAATACAATATCACGGTATTCAATGCGTTCATCTCCCAGGGGTTTGCCGCTGCGCCGCAGCACGGCTTCTACCCTGACCATCAGCTCGCGCAAAGAAAAGGGCTTGGGGATATAATCATCGGCGCCGGCCTTAAAACCGGTGACCACGTCGTCCTCCGCCCCCTTGGCCGTAATCATGATGATGGCCTGGTTGGGTTTGCCGGCGCGCACCTGCCGGCAGATGGAAAAACCATCCATGGTGGGCAGCATGACATCCAGCAAAAGCAGGTCATAGGCATTATCCAGGGCCGCCTCGAGCCCTTCACCGCCGTCTGCAATGCCGTCGGCGGCGTAGCCGTTGAATACCAGCACGTCCATCAGACCGTTTAAAATGGCTGCATCGTCTTCAATAACTAGAATATGGGCTTTGGGATTTTTCATGGACTCACTGCTTTAGTACGTTTTTTTGATCAATGCGATTAAAGATCAAGTTTTAAGTTTGAAGTGTTAAGTTTTAAGCAGCGGATCGGATCTTAATTTAATAAAAAATCGATAGAATACCGATGCTTAACACTTTGAACTTAAAACTGATCGTCTGATCGAACTCCCGCGCTTTTCAATGAACCAACTTGAGCATCGTGGTGATTCTTTTTTATCTATTACATCATACCGGAGTGGGTGCAAAGTAAAAGTTATGTAAAAATTTGTCGCTAACCTTTTGCATTTCTTTGAATTGTCTTTTCTTCGGGGCGCTGTAGAATCTGCCCAGGAATCAAGAAAATACAAATCTCATGCAAAGGAGCAATACAATGAAAAGTAATCGGAAAAGCCTTTGGAGTGTTTTGGCATTGATCGCCGCGGTTACCGCCGTCATGGCCTATGTGGCAGCGGACGACTCGGTGATGGCCCAGCGCATTGCGGTAAGGCCCACAGCCGAAGGACCGGTCAGCGTGCAGGCCGACCTGGCGCAGGACAAGGTGCTCAGCGGGTCGGACGGCAAGGTATCCGTGGCGCTGACATTGACGGCGGCGGAGGTCAAAACCCTGACCCATCCGGCGGTGCAGCATGTCGATATGGTCATTGTCCTGGATCGCAGCGGTTCCATGCAGGGACAAAAGATAACCGATGCGCGCCAGGCCGTGCTGCAGCTTATCGACCGGCTGGCGGTCGATGACCGGCTGGCCCTGGTAACTTATGCCAATGGCGTGGATACGCTGTTTCCTCTGGCGCCGATGCATGATCACTACCGGCGGAAGGCCAAAGCTGTGGTGGCACGCATTTACTCCGGGGGCGGCACCAACCTGGGCGGCGGACTTCAGCGTGGTATTCAAACTTTGATGCAGACCCCGGCCGATGGGCGCCAGCGCAAGGTGATCCTGATTTCCGACGGTCTGGCCAACCACGGCGTGACCGATCCGGGTGCGCTGGGCAATATGGCTGCCGATGCCGTGGAGCATAACTTTTCGGTGAGTGCCGTGGGCGTCGGCTATGACTTTAACGAAGTGGTGATGACCACCATCGCCGATCACGGCGCCGGGCGATACTATTTCCTGGAAAACCCCCAGGCCTTTGCCCAGGTTTTCGAAAAGGAGTTCCAGCTTACCCGCAACGTGGCGGCCTCGGCACTGGAACTGCGCATCCCGTTAAAAGACGGTGTACGGCTGATCCATGCCGGGGGATATCCCATCGAAAACAAGGACGGCTATGCCGTGATCCATCCCGGCGACCTGCTCTCCGGGCAACAGCGCAAGCTGTTCCTGACCTACAAGGTGCCCACCGACCGCGAGCGCGACTTCAATCTGGGCGTTTACCAGGTCCGTTATATGCACAACGGCCAGCAGGAACAGATGGACGGCAGGGGAAACCTGGCGCTGGCCTGTATCATGGATGAAAAGGCCGTTACGGCCAGCATCGATGGGAACGTCTGGTCGGATCAAGTGGTTCAAGAGGACTACAATCAACTCAAGGAAGAAGTGGCCACCGCCATCCGGAAAGGCGAAAAAGATAGAGCGATGCTGCAAATCAAAGCATACGAGGAGCGCACCCGCACCGTGAACGCCACGGTGGGTTCGGCCAAGGTGGCCGATAACTTGGAGAGCGATGTGCAAAGTCTGCGTCAAAGTGTGGAAGATACGTTCGCCGGTGCGCCGGCGGCCGTGGCCGAAAAGAAAAAGCAGCGCTCCAAGGCCCTGCAGTATGAGAGTTATCAAATTCGACGCGATAAGAAATAGGGGAGGGTATCATGGGAATCCTATCACGCATGTTGCGTTTATGTAAGGCGGATGTTCACGGCGTCATGGACCAGTTGGAGGACAAGGGACTGCTGCTTAAGCAGTACCTGAGGGAAATGGAAGCCAGCCTGAAGGAAAAGGAAGCGCGGCTGACCCGCATCAACAATGCCTGCCGGCAGATTGAAAGTGACAAGGCGCAACGCCTGGCGGAAGCGCAAAGATTGGAGCAGGATCTGGAGCTTGCCCTTCGCAGGGAGAAGGACGACATCGCCAGAATGCTGATCCGCAAGCGCCGGGCACTGGAGAATAGTTGCGAGCTCCTGACACGCCGTCAGGATGGCCTGCAGGCCGAGCAAAATCATCTGGCTGAGACGCTTGCGCAGCAGCGCCTGCAGTATGATCAGCTCAAGATCAAGACGGCCACCTTCTGTCAACAGGCCGAACAGCAGCATACGGTCGAGGCCGAAGCGCTGGCCGAAACGGATTATGGCTGGCAGGCGCCCACGGACGAAGAAATCGAGCTTGAACTTCTTCAGCGCCGGGAGGCGCTGCAGCAGGAAGGAGGTGGCGCATGAACAGACCTGTACGCAGCACCGTCGTATTTGCAATGGGCAGCGGATTCGTTGTGGTCCCCCTGGCCATAATGTTGCACGCTTATCTGCCCTGGCCCGCGGCGTTGAAGCTGGCCCTGTGGACCGATTTGGCCCTCTACGGTGTTCTGCTGGCGCGCTGGAGCGGCACCCGCCTGCTGTCGGTGCTTTTTCCTCTGGCCGTCTTGCTGGGCGTGGCCTTGTGGCCGCAGGCCTACAATGGATTTTTCATGCTCGCGCTGGGGGTATTCTCCTGGATACGCAGCGGCATCTGCTTTCAAAATGCGCCTGTCCGGGCGTTGATGGCTGAGGCGATCACCGTGGTCGGCGGCAGCGCAATGCTGTTGTTCTTCGGTTCCCAAGGCTACGCGGCCTGGGCGCTGAATATCTGCCTCTTCTTCCTGTTTCAGAGCCTCTACTTCTTCATGGTGCCGTGGCGTGCGAGACATCGGGACCCCGAAGCATCGCAAGACGCATTTGAAGACGCCGTCGCCGAGGCCAGAAGGATCCTGGACGGGGTATGACGGGAAAGGGATGCCGGTCGGCCGGCAGGGCCTTTTACGGCTTTGCCGGCCGGGATCCATTTAAAATGACATGGTCGGATTCAGTTCTAATTTTGCTCGAACAAGCGCTGGGCTCCCGCGAGAAATCCGTCATAGGAGAGCATGAGCGCCTTGAGCTCGTCTTTGGCCAGAAAGAAATCGTCGAATATATCTTCATAAACGGTATAGGCCAGCCGATCGACGCCGGTGCAGGTGCCCACCATCATGGCCACCATATCGGCCAGGTAGAGGGTGGCGGTGGCGGGATCGTTGCGGGCTTCGGGATTGGTCAAATGATGGTTTTCGATCATATAAACCATGTGCTGGCTGAAATTCCACTCCTTGGCGATGATGCCTCCCAGGGTGGCATGATCGATGCCGATGCTTTCCTTTTCCGCTTCAATGAAATCGTTGCTTTTGAACTCCAAAAATTTCTGGACTATTTCCCACTTGCTTTCCACGTATTCATGCAGCACCACCTTGCCGATGTCCTTGAGCAGCGCGGCCGTATAGATGGCCGCCACGGGAAAGAGATCGCGCCTTTCGGCCAGGGAACGGGCCACCATGGCAGAGGCCACGCTCTGTTTCCAGAGGTCCCCCTTTTTAAGCTGATAGCCGTTTTGGGACTTCATCAAGTTGCCTGAAAGATTTTGCGCCATAACCAGTTCGACCACCTTCTGAATGCCCAGCATGGTCACGGCCTGCTGTATGGAATCGATTTTTACCGGCAATCCCATATAGGCCGAGTTGCAGGTCCTTAAAAGATTGGCGGTGGCCGCCGGGTCGCGTTCCACAAGATGGACAAGATCCGTCAGGGCGCAGTCAGGGTCTTCGACCAGCGCCAGAACCTTGTGGATGATGGACGGAATTGGGTGTAACATCTTAACTTTTCTTAATATTTTTTTGACAGTCGGCATAAGCTCAGTGCACCTGTATCAACTGAAGACCGTTTCCTATGGCCTTGATAAACATTCCAGGGTCGTTAATCGCTCCACCCTTTATGAATCTAATATCGGCCTCGCGATGATTTGCATGAGGGGCAAATTTCGCAGGAGTCCAAATAAAATGGACAGGCAGGCATAGGATCATTGATCGCAGGCATTAACAACAAGAAATCGTTGATAATTATTATCAAGACGATCTGCGGGATCAAGGGGATTTGGGACCGATGGCCGGATGCGTCATGCGAGGGGCATCGATCTGCATTACAAGACTTTGAAACTCTCGGGTTGTCATGCGGCTCTGCCAATGGCCGGTGACGCGGGCAGTGGATATGGAAAACACGAATGCCAACACGATGGCAAGGCCCACCCACAATTCCGTCAAGTGCCTGCCGCGGGTTCCGAATGTTTTCAGGGAAAGCGTTCCCCTGACCGGGCAGGCACGGACACAGTCCAGGCAGCCGGTACACTCCGGGCTTTGAATTTTGTGCTTGCGTTCCACGGGCAGATGATAAGGGCAGGCCTTGGTACAGCGACCGCAGTCGATGCAGGTATCTGCAGATCGTCGAATGTGGGTGAGACCCGACATGGCCAGCAGGCCCATCAAGGCGCCATAGGGGCAGAAATAGCGGCACCAGAAATTGCGCACAAAGAGCGATCCGAAGATGAGAAAGAGCAGCACGGTGCCGGTCAATGCCGTCATGCGGGTGAAGAAGTGCAGCATTTTTACGTCGGACATCTTGTAGTAGGGGCTTTGCAGGAAGCCGGCAATCGCCTGTGCATCCATTTGAACAATGATCCAGATAAAGAACCCCAGGAGTGCATATTTGGCGCCCCTGACCGGAATATCGATCCAGATCGGTAATTGGAGATTATGTCCCGCCAGGCGTCGACCCAGCCGCCATAACCATTCGGAGAGGGTCCCCACCGGACAGAGCCACGAGCAGAACGATTTGCGCAGTGCAAAACAGATTACCGTTGAAAATCCGAGGATGACCATGGCCGCCGGGTGAATGGGGTCCCATGTGCCCGTGGTCAAGAACAATTTCCAGCCCATGAGCGCACCGATGGGCAGAAATCCCTCTACTCCGGGAGGACGCTGAACCGTGACCTGGTCCAGGTTTTGCGCCTGGTATACGAAAACCGCAAACTGCGCACCGATGGCCAAGGTGATGGCCAGAAGCGCAAACTGAACCCAATGGCGCGGATACAGTTTGTTTCTTCCTGATTTCTTCTGCGTGCCGTTGTGCATGGTACGGTTGTTGATTTTCGGCTCGGGCCTTAAGGCATCAACTGACATTGCCGCAACATGGGCCGTGGGTCGATGAGATGGCGTTCAAAATATGCATTGGCATCTTCGTGCTCAAATGCCAGCGAAAGGATTTCCGAGAAATGAAAAATGGGCAGCGCGTCCTTGGGGTCGCTGCGGATCTCCAGGTTCATGTGGCACATGGCGCAGGCTGTGACAAGGCAATCGGCGCCCGTATATCGTGCGTTGGCGACAATTTCATGCACCATGCTGGTGACGATATCGGGGCGCACCACCGATAAAAAGGTGCCGCAGCAGCGGGATCCGTAGCCCCAGGAAACCGGTGCGGCCCCCAGTCCGGAAAGGATTCTCTCCATCACGCCATGATAATTCTTCATGTGCCGCATCACCGGCGGCCGCGCGAGCATACAGCCATAATAGGGCGCGAATTTAAGGCCTTTGAGGCGATTGCTCCTTTGAAGGTTGGTCGCTTTCCAATCCATCTGGTCCAACAGCTCGAAGAAGTGCATGATGTGCAGCTCGCGATTGGCCGGCTTGCCGAACCATGCCTGGTAGCATTGGCGTGCTTCCTCGTCGGACTGCAATTTCAGGTTGGCTTGCTGCAAACGCAGGTTGCAGCTGGGGCAGGCGACCAGCACCGGCCGATCGGGAGGCGCCAGGGACAAGTTGCGCATGGCCAGCTGATCTGCCAGGCGACGGTCGATGCTGTGGGCGGAGGAGCTGCCGCAGCAGTTCCAATCTTCGATTTCCACCAGGGTGATGCCCAGCTCCTTGGCCAAATTCATCAGTGAGGCATTGTTCTCCTTGGCGGTGGTGGCCAGCGAACATCCCGGAAAGTAGGAGTAGGTTGTTTCAGCCATTGCGCCGCTCCTCCTTGCGGATTTTGAAGAACGATTTGAGCTCGTCCATCTGTTTCACCTTGGAAGGCAGCAGATCGAGCTTGCGCCGGGCCAGCATTTTAAGACCGACCTGCCAATCCTGGCGCCATCTGCGTGTGGTCAGCTTGAAGCGCATCATGATGTCCAGTTTATGGGTGCGGCCGTAGCGTGAGACGGAATCGATCACCGTTTGATGGAATTTCAATACATCCGGTTCGGCAATCTTCGCACCATTTTCCAATGCCAGATGGCGCAAACCGTCCATCAGGGCCGGTATGTCGATGGCCATGGGGCACTGCATGGCGCAGGTATTACAGGCCACGCATACCCAGATGGTGCCGCTGGCGAGGGCTTCCTCCAGCATGCCGAATTGGAGCAGCCGGATGACGGCATTGGGGGGGTAGTCCATGGCTTTGATAAAAGGGCACCCGTTTCCGCAGCAGCTGCAATGGAAACAACGGTTGAAATCATTGCCCAATTTAGCAGCCGGATCGGTGTTGCAGCTGATCGGTTCTTTGGCAGTGGTATTCATTGTCGCTCATGCTCCCTTGAGATCATCCCCTTGCGACGGGGATGGACCGGCTGATATGCCTGACGACCATATATATTCAATATGTCGCTTGTCATCTTTGACTTAAGTCAAATATTTTAGACTAAGCACGCCAACGTCGGACTGCAAGTCACGGGTTGATTCGATGGGGCAAAGGCAGTCACCGCAGTCAACCATAGCACTGCGGTGTATCGGCAGACGGAGAGACAGAATGGCTATGGGTGCGCCTTCAGTTCCCGCACAACGGCGTCCTGTAGACCTTGCAGGCTTTTGTCTTTCAGGCGTTTGCCGTTGATGAAAACCGTGGGAGTTCCCCGTACGCCGATACGCAGGCCTTCTTCACGGTCGCCGGCCACCTTGGCGCGAACATCAGGAGCAACGATCAGGGCATCAAATTCAGGGGTGTCGAATCCGAAGGATCGTCGAATTTCCATGATTTTTTCATCATTGAGATCCTTGTAATTTTCAAAAAGGCGGTCATAGAACGCCCAGAATTTGCCCATGCGGTGTGCCGCCATGGCGCTGGTGGCCGCTTTCCACGAAAACCGGTGGTTAGCCAATGGAAAGCTTTTATAAACGATTTTGACTTTTCCCGGAAACATGAGCAGCATCTGGTCCAGTACAGCGCCCAGCTTGGCGCAATAAGGGCATTGAAAATCGGTGTACTCCGTAATCACCACCGGCGCATCGGCCGCGCCCTTAAAAGGCGAGCCCGAAATGTCGATCTGCCGGGTCGGGTTGACTTCGACAATTTGGATATTTTTCGCCTTGCGGTTCAAAAGGTAGACTTCATCTTCCCGCGGCCCGGCCTCGAGCTGATCGAATCCGCGCCCCACGCTGACCTTGCCTTGCAATTGTCCTTGATAGGTGTAGACCAGCAAGTCACCGTTTTTGAACAGCAGATAGAGCCATTGGCCGTCCCGGGAAAATGTCATGTCCACCGGTGGCTCGTTGAGTTGCAGTTTGGATATTATTTTCAGGTCCACTTCGGCAAAGCCAAGGGTTGCAAACACAAGGATCAACAAGCTCGTTACAAGGCATAGTCCTGTCTTCAATCGCATTTGATATTCCTTTTTCACCTGGTTTATCGGCCGGAGCGGGGCATTACGGCAACCGCTGCAGCACAATTGTTCGTGTTCCTCAAGTGCCGCGCATAAGCCGGAGTGATGTCTGCCGGCGGCTCGAAATTGCCGGCACATTTTCCCTGCGGCTTAAATCAGGGCGTTCAATTTTTGCATCAACGCGTCCATAGACGCATCGGAAAAACAGAATTGCATCTCCAAAAAGCGCTGCCGCAGGGCCGTAACCTCCTTCTTGCGGTTTTCCTGCCGCAGAATCACATCCGCCATGAGCTGGGCCAGGGTCTGGAAATCTCCAGCGTGCATGCCGAAGCGTGTCATTTCCGCCACGCCCATGCGCAGCGCGCCGGAAGCGGTGAACCCCTCTTCATGGGGTGCTGCCTGGTAGTTGCAGATGATGTTGTTCGCTTCAAGGGCGCGGGCGATGGCCGGCCCCCGGGCATAACCCACCTCCACAATGACCTGGTGGGTCTCGGTATGGTCGATGGCCGGGTCACCGGCAACATTCAAACCGGCGTCCGTGAGGGCTCTGGCAAAAGCTTTGGCATTGGCGATGACCTCGGGTTGGTACTGATCCTTGAAGGTGTTCATTTCCATGGCGGCGATCAGCAGTCCCAGCAGGGTTCCCAGGTGGTGGTTGCTCGTGGCCCCCGGGAAAGCCCGCCGTCCGACGGCTTCCCAGAACTCCTGGTGCAGTTGCTGGTCCGGATCGAAATCGGCCGCCACCACGCCCCGTTGGGTGCCGAAGAAGGTTTTGTGGGTCGAGCCGGTCACCAGATCGGCCCCCTCGGCAAATGGTTGCTGAAAGCAGGGTCCCACCAAACCCAGCACATGGGCCATATCGTACATCAGCATGGTATTCAAGCCCATCTCATCGAGGAGCTTGCGTATGGCGGCCACCGGCTCCTTGTGCAGGGTCATGCTCTTGCCCAGGATGATGAGTTCCGGCTTGAAGCGCTCCAGCAAAGGGGCGCAGGCATCGATGTCCACTTGATAGGGATTGTCCGGCAGCACGGGAAAATTGATCACCGCCGGGCGTTCGGTGTCGGGATCGCGCATGACAAAATCGCGCAATGCGCCCATGGGTTGGGAGGAGAGGTGCCCGCCGCGGATGATGTGGTGGTTCATCACGCGGCGGATGCGGCGCTGTTCGATTTTGCGGTCACCGCGGTTGAGAAAGTCCACCAGGGCGGAATAGACCACCATGTTGGCCATCTGGCCCGAAAGGGGACGCGTTTCAACCTGGCGGCAGCCCAGGTAGAGGCGCATCTGTTCGGCCAGGGTCTCTTCCACAGCGGCGATAAATTCGGTGCCCTGATAATAGAATATCTCCGCATCGGCAAATGCTTTCACCGGTTTGTGCTCGGCATAGCGTCCGGACGGGTCCATGATGGAGAGCATGCGCACCAGCGGTGAGGCCGTCATTTCCGATGGGATCAGGTTGATGCATTGCTGCTGCCGCCACACGGTATTGTCCATGGTCCTTTGCACCCAATGGCCGATTTGATCGCTGGCCATAAGTTCGAAATCGATGGGGGCCTGGTCCCGGTGGAATTCCTTCCAGGTGATGGTACGCGCAAAAGGTGGTGCCTCGCTGCGCATCAAATAGGGCATGACGCCGGCGCTCAGCTGTTTCCCACGCACCTCGATGAAGATCTCGGCGCCGTCCGGAATACGGCTGTCGATCAATGCCAGGGCAATGGCGCGACGGTTGGATTGGTCCGTCAGCTGACTCTCCAGGCCCTGGTTGTCGAAATGCCACAAGGGCACCATGGTGCCGCTGGTCACATGGCCCACCAATTGGTCCTGGTAAAACACCTGACTGCCGGCTCGGGCGATGCCCTTGTCTATCAATTCGACAGTACGCACCCGCCGGGGCAGGGCGCTGATATCTCCCGCATCTTGGCCGATGATGGATTGCAGGGCGCGGTACTGATCGTGCAGTGCGCTTTTACCCACGAACTCGCCTTTTTGGGGCGCAAAGCTCACAGCGAATCTGGCCAGGGCGATGGCATAAATCGGAATGGACCGTCCCTGGGGGTCCTGGCCCAACTCATGTCCGTAGAGGGGCAGTCCGGCCTCCAGGCGCAGGGTGTCCCGGGCGCCCAGGCCGATGGGCAATGCACCTTTCTCTATCAATGCATCCCACAGGGAGGCGGCCTGTTCCACGGGCAGAAACAATTCAAAACAGAGGGGTTCGCCGGTATAGCCGGTGCGCGCCAGCCAGATCTCCTGACCGGTGTAATCGGCGATGCTCAGCGCATTGCGCTGGGGATCCGGCAGGGCGTCGCTGCCCATGAGCGCGCTGATGATTTCCTTGGATTGAGGGCCCTGCAGGCTGAGCATGGCGATTTTCTGGGTGTGGTCTTCCATGGTGGCATCGTCGAAAGCGCCCAGCAAAAATTGCAGGTGATCCCAATCCTTCTCCCGGTTGGCGGCGTTGACCACCAAAAGAAAGCTGTCCCGGAAAAAGCGGTAAAGGTAGGCATCGTCGATGGCACCGCCGCTCTCGTCGGCCAGCAAGGTATATTGGCTCTCGCCAACTTCAAGGGCAGCGGCATTGTTGGTCAGGGCGTGCTGCAGGAAAGGCAGGGCTTCCCGGCCGCTGATGATGAACCGCCCCATATGGGATACGTCGAACAGCCCGGCCCGGCGGCGCGTGGCCAGATGTTCCTTGAGGATGCCGGTAGGGTATTGGACCGGCATCTCCCAGCCGCCGAATTCTACAATCTGGGCACCGAGTGCTTCATGGCGCGCATAGAGCGCCGTACGCAACAGGGTTGTCATCGGGGGACCCCCTTTCTGCTATGATTTTGGGTGCGCTTTTAAAACTTTAAACCA